>ERZ724517.451-NODE-451-length-25042-cov-9.162725_pt1 | contig 25042 bp, 22 predicted proteins | sample MGYA00376050_ERZ724517 | MGnify/ENA primary metagenome ERZ724517 (study PRJEB28724, sample SAMN07190886) | activated sludge metagenome | isolation source: activated sludge of sewage treatment plant in Hong Hong | place: USA: Christiansburg, Virginia | collected... | reverse complement strand
GGAATGTTGTCGTCGCGCTCGATCATCGTGGGCACACTGCCGCAGTGCTGCAGCGTGTAGCCATAGAGTTGCCACACGGCCGCGCAGACCGGATGGTCGTGGGTGTCAATCAGGTAGCCGTCGTCGTGCGTGGTATGGCCGGCCAGATGGATCTGGCGCACTCGCGCTGCTGGGATAGCATCAATGTAGAGGTGCGGATCAAAGCCATGGTTGACGCTGCTGACAAACACATTGTTTACATCCAGCAACAACTCGCAGTCCGCGCGGCGCAGCATCTCACCCACAAATTCCCATTCGGGCATCTGGTTGGCGGCAAAGGCGACATAGGTTGATGGGTTCTCGATGACCAGGCGCCGCCCCAAAAAATCCTGCACCCGCAAAATGCGTTCGGTGACATGGTGCAAGGTTTCCTCGGTGTAGGGCACGGGCAGCAGGTCGTGCAGGTTCAGCCCCTGCATGCCGGTCCAGCACAGGTGGTCGGACACCCAGCCGGGTTGCACGCGCTGCACCAGGGCTTTCAAGTCACGCAAGTAGTCCAGGTTCAGAGGGTCGCTGCCGCCGATGTTCAGCGACACACCGTGCATGACCATGGGGAAGTCCCGGCGGATGCGGTCCAGGTGCCACAGCGGGGCGCCACCGGGGACCATGTAGTTCTCGGACAGGATCTCCAGCCAGTCGACACGGGTCTGGGGCTCTGATTCAAACGCGGCGTAGTGTTCGGTGCGCAGCCCGAGGCCAAAGCCATGGATGGAGTTCATGACAGCAATCAATGCGAAGTGAAGAAAGAGGCCCGGTTTTATGCGGGCCGGTCCAGATTGCGGTGACCGCTTATTTGACGACGGTGCCGCCAGCGGCCATGCATTCCTTGGCCGACGCCTTGGCGTTCCAACCCTGGCCCTTGCAGCTGTTCATGCCCTTGCACTCGTTCTTGGCCGTCTTGCAGTCCGAGGTGCCCTTGCAGCTATTGATGCCGGAGCAATGCACCGACATGTCGTCAGCCGCGTGGGCCATGGTGAGGGGCGCGCCCATGGCGAACAAGGCGGCGGCTGCGCTGGCCATGGCGATAGCGGATTTGAAGTTGGATGACATGGTATTTCCTTTGACGAAAGAACTGTTGATAGAAGTTGAATTGCAATCAGGGCGAATGCCTTGGATGCTTTTGCGTCTGCTTGCTATCGTCAGTCGGGCGGGAAACCAAGTCCTTACAAAGAAGTTGAGAAATATTGAAAAAAAATTGGACGCCGAAAAGTTTTCGCGCGCATACGCCCCAACCAAAGGGGCGGCCCTTGCAGTCCCATGGGCAGTGGGTGGTGTGGGAGGTGTGGGGGCGACGCCTACGCCAGCGGCATGCTGTGCCACCAGAGGCGGCACTCCTGGCACACGCCATGTGCAAACTCTGCCTTCAGCACACCGTCAAGAACCATCCGGGGCAACGGATCGCCCGGGTTGCGCGCGATCAGGTTGGTACCCGTGGACCGGGCCCAGATCTGGAAGAGTTCCTCGGATGCCACCTGATACGTGACGTGCCAGTGCGCCATGCCACCGGACGGAGTCGATGCCAGCACCTCGTAGCTGACCTGGATGTCCTTCTGCAGCTTCACCCGCTGCCAGTACTCGGCCAGTTGCGCATGGCCACGTTGAACGGCGAAGGGCGTGTTGTGGTACTGGCCGTCAGCCGCGAAGAGCGCGCAGAACAGGGACTCGTCCTGGCGCTCCCACGCTTGCTGGTAGCCTTGCATGAACTGTTCGATGTGCATGGTGCTCTCGCTTTCCTTGTCGTTCGTGATGTGGCGGCTCATCGGTCCACTTCGAAGTGCGCGTCTGACACTCCACTATAGGCCGGAACGCTACAAAAACAATAGTGGCATACCTATATTCGACTAGGGCTAGCGGCCGATTTCATCTACAACCTATTCCGGAATGATGGCCGTCACCTCAATTTCCACCTTGGCCCGTTCCTCCATCAGCGCCGTCACCTGCACCGCCGTCATCGCCACTGCAAAGCTGCCAATAATCTCCCGGAACGCCTGGCCCACTTCCCGCCCCGCCGCCAGGTACTCGCGCTTGTCGGTCACGTACCAGGTCATGCGCACGATGTGCTCAGGTCTAGCACCGGCCTCATTCAGCACCGCCACCACATTGAGCAGCGCCTGGCGCACCTGGCCGGCGAAATCGTCGGTGTGGAACTGGCACTGGCCGTCCCAGCCAATCATGCCAGCCACGCACACGGTCTGGCCGCGCGCCATGACGCCGTTGGCATAGCCGCGCGGACGCGACCAGGTGGGGGGTTGCAAGACTTTCATGGTGTGGCTTCTTTGCGGTTTGTTGTGGGGGTTCAGGTCAGGCCAGATCGCGCAGCTTGAAGCGCTGCAGCTTGCCAGTCTGGGTGCAGGGCAACGTGCCAACGAAGGTGATGGCACGCGGGTATTTGTAGGGGGCGACGGTGTTCTTCACGAAGTCCTGCAAGGTCTTGACCATGGCGTCGTTACCCTCGTGGCCGGCGCGCAGCGCGACGAAGGCGTGGACGATCTGGCCGCGCTCCTCGTCGGGGCTGCCGATCACGGCGCACTCGGCAACGGCGGGGTGCAGCATCAGCGCGTCTTCCACCTCGGGCGCGGCGATGTTGTAGCCGCTGGAGACGATCATGTCATCGGTGCGCGCCTGGTAGATGAAGTAGCCATCGGCATCCATCTTGTAGGCATCGCCGGTCAGGTTCCAGCCGTGGCGCACATAGGTCTTTTGCCGCTCATCGGCCAGGTAGCGGCAACCCGTGGGGCCGCGCACGGCCAGCTTGCCCACGGTGCCCACCGGCACCGGTTGGCCCTGCTCATCCAGCACACAGGCCTGGTAGCCGGGCACCACCTGGCCGGTGGCACCCGGGCGCGCATGGGCCTCGTCAGCGGAAATGAAGATGTGCAGCATCTCGGTGGCGCCAATGCCATCGATCATTTCAATGCCGGTGGCCTCGCGCCACAGCGTGCGGGTGGACACGGGCAGTGCTTCACCAGCCGACACACAGCGGCGCAGGGCGGTCTTGCGCAGCTCGGTGCCCCGGGGTGCCAGCGTTCGGTAGGACGTGGGCGCGGTGAACAACACGGTGGCACCAAAGTCGCGGATGCCGTCCAGCAGTTGGGCTGGCCCCGCCTTTTCCAGCAGCACCGTGGAAGCACCCACAGCCAGCGGGAACAGGATCAGCCCGCCCAGCCCGAAGGTAAAGGCCAGCGGCGGGCTGCCAATGAAGACGTCGTCCGCCGTGGGCCGCAGCACGTGGCGCGACCAGCAGGCGCAGGCGGCCATCACGTCACGGTGGAAATGCATGGTGGCCTTGGGGATGCCGGTGGTGCCCGACGTGAAGGCAATGATGCAGGTGTCGTCCGCCGCGGTGTCGGCGTTGGTGAACACGCCGGATTGGCGCGACATGGCGGCCTCCAGGCTGTCGGGGCCGGCGTAGTTGAAGTGGCGAATGGTCTGCAAGCCTGGGCATTGCAGGGCCGTGTTGTGCATTTCCTCCGCCAGGCTGGCATCGCACAGCGCATGGCGAATCTGCGCCTTGTCGACCACGGCCTTCAGCTCCTTGGCCCGCAGCATGGGCATGGTAGCTACCGCGATGGCGCCGACTTTGATGATGGCAAACCAGCAGGCCGCCATCATGGGGTTGTTGGGCGCATGCAGGAGCACGCGGTTGCCCGGCACCACGCCCATGTCCCGCACCAGCACATTGGCGATGCGGTTGGCCTTGTCCTGCAGGTCGGCGTAGGTCCAGCTCAGGTTGGGCGCGCGGATGCAGATGCGGTCGCCTCGGCCTTCCAGGATGTGCCGGTCCAGCAACTCGGTGGCGCAATTCAACTGCGCTGGAAACTGCAGCTCCGGCAGGTCAAACAGAAACTGCGGTTGTTGCTCGACGGGCGGCAGGTTGTCGCGCGCGAAGCTGTCGATGTGGGCACTGGACATGGTGGTTCCCCTTAGCTTTTCATCTCGCGCAATAAGTCTTTGGCGATGATCAACTGTTGCACTTCTGTGGCGCCTTCGTAAATGCGCAGTGAGCGGATCTCGCGGTACAGGCGCTCGACGATATGGCCGCTGACCACGCCCATGCCGCCCCAGATTTGCACGGCGGCGTCGATGACCTGCTGCGCGCCTTCGGTGGCGGCCATCTTGGCCATGGCGGCCTCGCGCGTCACCGGCCGACCCTGGTCGCGCAGCCAGGCAGCGCGGTAGGTCAGCAAGGCGCTGCTGTCGATGGTGGTGGCCATCTGGGCCAGCTTGGCCTGGGTGAGTTGAAAGTCGGCCAGCGTCTGGTTGAACATTTTGCGCGTCGTGGCGCGCTTCAATGCCTCGTTCAGTGCCCTGCGGGCAAAACCCAGCGAGGCAGCGGCCACCGAGGTGCGGAACACATCCAGCGTGCGCATGGCCACCTTGAAGCCCTCGCCCGCCGCGCCCACGCGCTGGCTCAGCGGCACTTTGCAATTGGTAAAACGCAGCGTGGCCAAGGGGTGCGGGGCAATCACGTCAATGCGTTCGGCTATTGAAAAGCCCGGTGTGTCGGCATCCACGATAAAGGCGCTGATGCCCCGCGCGCCAGGCGCCTCGCCCGTGCGGGCAAACACCACATAAAAGTCGGCAATGCCGCCGTTCGATATCCAGGTCTTGGTGCCGTTCAACACCGCATGCTCGCCATCGACATGGGCGCTGCACTGCATGGCCGCCACGTCGGAGCCGGCGTCAGGCTCGCTCAGTGCAAAGGCGGCAATCGCTTCGCCGCTGACGACCCGCGTCAGGTAGCGCTGCTTTTGTTCGTGCGTACCGGCCAGGCTGATGGCGCCCGAGCCCAGGCCCTGCATGGCAAAGGCAAAGTCGGCCAGGCCGGAGTGGCGGGCCAGCGTCTCGCGGATCAGGCAGATGGAGCGCGTGTCTATGCTGTCCTCGCCGCCGCCATAGGCCGTGCCGGCCACCGCATAGCGCAGCCAGCCCGAGGCGCCCAGCTTGCGCACCAGCGTTTTACATTCGGCATCCACATCGTGCCCGTGCGTCTGGGGCACATGCTGGGTGGCCCAAGTCTCCAGCGTGCGCGCCAGATCGCCATGGTGGTGGGTGAAGAAAGGCCAGTCGAGGTAGGCGGTGTCGCTCATAGTCTTGCCTCCGTTCTCAGTTGCCTTGGAAGACCGGCTTTTGCTTGGCCACAAAGGCCTCGTAGGCGCGGTGGTAATCGGTAGTCAGCATGCAGATGGCCTGGGCCTGGGCTTCGGCTTCGATGGCCTGGTCAATCGACATGGACCACTCCTGGTGCAACATGGTCTTGGTCATGCCGTTGGCAAACGTCGGGCCTGCCACCAAGTCACGCGCCAGCGCGGCCGCGTCGGCCGCCAGTTGCTCGGGCGCGCACAGGCGGTTGAAGAAGCCGCTGCGTTCGGCCTCCTCGCCGCCAATCGCGCGGCCAGTGAACAGCCACTCGCTGGCCCGGCCCTGGCCGATGATGCGCGGCAGCATGGCGCAGGCGCCCATGTCACAGCCCGCCAGGCCCACGCGGTTGAACAGGAATGCGGTCTTGCTGCGCGCGGTGCCCAGGCGCAGGTCGGACGCCATGGAGATGATGGCGCCGGCACCGGCGCACACGCCGTCCACCGCGGCGATGATGGGTTGCGGGCAGGCCCGCATGGCCTTGACCAAGTCCCCGGTCATGCGGGTGAACATCAACAGCTCGGGCGCTTTCAACTGAATCAGCGGGCCGATGATTTCATGCACGTCACCGCCGGAGCAGAAGTTGCTGCCCGCGCCGGTCACCACCACGGCGTGCACGTCGGGCGCGTATTTGAGCTGGGCAAACAGGTCGCGCAACTCCACATACGAGTCAAAGGTCAGCGGGTTTTTGCGCTCGGGCCGGTTCAGCGTGATGGTGGCCACGCCGTCTGCCAGCGCCCACAGAAAATGCTGCGCCTGGTAATGGGCCAGGGGTTTGCGGTTGCCGCGCTCCAGAGCGGGGTCGAGTGCGGAGGGTGTGGTGGGGTGTGTCATTTGTTGTCCTGGTGGGCGACCAGCTGGACGCGCAGGCTGCCCAGTTGGCGGTAGAGTTGTTGCACGGTGTCGGGTTGCAGCCCGGAGAAGAGTTCCAGAATCCACTGCTCGTGTTCCTGGGCCATGGTCTCAAAGGTCGCGCGGCCCTTGGGGGTCAGACACACGATCCAGGCGCGACGGTCGGCCGGATTGTTTACGCGCGAGACCAGGCCTTCGCGCGCCAGCTCGTCGGTCAGGCCGGTGACGTTGCCACCGGTCACCATCAGGTAGCGGGACAGTTCGCTCATCTTCAGCCCCTCGGGCTGGCGGTAGAGCTGCGCCATGTAGTCAAAGCGCGGCAGCGAGATGTCAAAGCGCGTGCGCAGGCGTTTGCGGATCTCGTCCTCCACCTGGGTGGTGCAGGCCAGCATGCGCAGCCAGAGTTTGAGCGCACCATGGTCGCCGCCGTCGGAGCGGGCCTCGTGGCCCAGCTCGTCGGCATCGTTGAGCAGGGTGCGGCTGGGATCGGCTTTCATCGTTTTCATGCCTCGGCAGCGCGGGCGGGCGACAGCGCGGCGGTGGCGGCCTGGGCTTTTTCCCGCTGAAAAATGGCTTCCATCTGCGATTTTCCCGACACATATTGCTTGGGCCAGGCCAATGCCGTGTAGCCAATCTTGGCCGCCTCGGTCAGCGTCCAGGCCGGGTTGGCCAAATGCGGCCGCGCCACGGCGCACAGGTCGGCACGGCCCGCCGAGATGATGCTGTTGACGTGGTCGGCCTCGCTGATGGCGCCCACGGCAATGGTGGCAATGCCGGCCTCCTGGCGGATGCGGTCGGCAAACGGCGTCTGGAACATGCGGCCATACACCGGCTTTTCCTGCTTGCTGACCTGGCCCGACGAACAATCGATCAGGTCGGCACCCGCCTCCTTGAAGGCGAACGCGATCTCCACGGCGTCGGCCGGGGTGATGCCGCCCTCCACCCAGTCGTGTGCCGAGATACGCACCGACATCGGCCGCTCGGCCGGCCACACGGCGCGCATGGCGGCAAACACTTCCAGCGGATAGCGCAGGCGGTTCTGCAGGCTGCCGCCATAGGCATCGGTGCGCCGATTGGTCAGTGGCGAGATAAAGCTCGACAGCAAATAGCCGTGGGCACAGTGCAGCTCCAGCCAGTCCACGCCGATCTCCAGTGCCGCTTGGGTGCTGGCAACAAACTGGGCCGTCACTTCATCCATGTCAGCGCGGGACATGGCGCGGGACGTCTGGCTCACGCCCTCCAGGTACTGCTGGGCCGAGGCCGAGACGATGGGCCAGTTGCCGTTTGGCAGCGGCTGGTCTATGCCCTCCCAGGCCACGCGGGTGGACGCCTTGGCGCCCGCATGGCCCAGCTGCATCGCAAATTTGGCGTCGCTGTTGGCATGCACCCAATCGGCAATGCGCTTCCACGCGACAGTGTGTTGGGGCGCATACAGGCCCGGGCAACCGGGGGTGATGCGGGCCTCGGCGCTGACGCAAGTCATCTCGGCAAACACCATGGCCGCCCCGCCCATGGCGCGGGCGCCCAGGTGCACCAGGTGGTAGTCACCGGCGACACCATCCACGGCAGAGTATTGGGCCATGGGCGACACAACAACGCGGTTCTTCAGGGTGAGGCCGCGCACGGTATAGGGCGTGAACATGGGCGGTGGAGCGGCCTGGCCGGGCTCCAGTGGCAGACCGGCGCGCTTGGCAAACCAGGTCTCGAAATCGCCCAGCCACTTTGCATCGCGCAGGCGCAGGTTTTCGTGGCTGATGCGCTGGCTGCGGGTCAGCATGGAGTACATGAACTGCGGCCCCTCCAGCTGGTCGCAGTAGCGTTCACCGCAGACTTCGAACCACTCCATCGCGTTCCAGGCGGCATTTTGCAGGCGCAGCACATCAATGCTGCGCAGCGCCTGGTAGCGGGCCAGCACGGCGGGGATGTGTTCGGCCGTGTCGCCCTGGTCGCGGAACTGGCGTGCCAGTTCAATCGCATCTTCAATCGCCAGCTTGGTGCCCGAGCCAATCGCAAAGTGCGCGGTATGCACCGCGTCGCCCATCAGCACCACATGGCTGCGGCCGTTGAACAGCGACCACTGCTCGCACTTGACGCGCTGGAAGTTCAGCCAGGCCGAGCCGCGCAGGTGGCGCGCATTGGTCATCAGTTTGGCGCCCTGCAGGTTCTTGGCAAAGACCTTCTCGCAAAACGCGATCGACTCCTCCTGGTCCGCCAGGTCCAGCCGGTGCGCCTGCCAGACGTGCTCGGGGCACTCGACGATAAAGGTCGTGGTGTCTGCGTCAAACTTGTAGATGTGGGCCTGGAACCAGCCGTGCTCGGTCTTCTCGAACAGGAAGGTAAACGCGTCGTACTGCTTGTGGGTTCCCAGCCAGATGTAGCGGTTTGGCCGGACCACGATGTCGGGCTTGAAAACGTGTTCGTATTGGGTGCGGATGCGGGAGTTGATGCCGTCGCTGGCAATGACCAGGTCGGCGTCCGGGTACTGGGTGTCGGATTCTGCGTCCACTTCAAACACCAGCTTGACGCCCAGCCGTTCACAGCGGCGTTGCAGGATGTTGAGCAGCATCTTGCGCCCGATGCCAACAAAGCCATGGCCGCCCGAACGGAAGACCTCGCCCTTGAAGTGCAGTTCGATGTCGTCCCAGTGGTTGAACGCCAGCTGGATCTCGGCCGCGGTTTCCGGGTCCCAGACGCGCATGTTGTCCATGGTGGCATCCGAGAACACCACGCCCCAGCCAAAGGTGTCGTAGGGCTTGTTGCGCTCCACGACGGTGACGTCGTGCGCCGGGTTGGCCTGCTTCATCAGCAGCGCGAAGTACAGACCGGCGGGGCCGCCGCCTATGCAGACAATGTTCATCGCAACTCCAACCCAGAGCGGGATCTTGCAATTAGTTTAAGTCTAAACCTTTAGAAGTCAAGTAATCAAGGGAAAACCACGAGACGCTTAACGCATCCAAACCCTGCGGCCCAGGTAGACGTGCAACGCAAGCCATAGCCAGGGGTCCAGCACGGCGTCCCACACATTGCCGGTGGGCAACCGCCACGCGGCAAACACCAGCAAGGCAATCGGCACCACCCACGTACGCGCGCGCAGGGCTTGCGGGCCACCACCCAACATCACCCACGGAACAGCGGCGGCCGCCAAAACCAGCCCCACGGCGGCCGCACTGTTGCCCCAGGCATACAGCTGCAGCGGCAGCCATGCGAGGGTGTCCAACAGCAGCGCCCAGCCGAGAACCACCCCGGTGATGGCGAACGCAGTTGTCAGTCGGTTGGGCGCCGGAGCGGGCCCTCGCGCAACCGACAATGGCACCAAGCGTTTCGCCAGGATCCCCGCACACAGCAATGCCGTCACGACACTCGGCGCCTGAAACGCCAACCCCAGCCAATAGGCCGGTGAATAGGGTCCTGGCAGCCAGGCAGAAAGTGCCAGTGCTGCAGCGACCGTGATGGGCCAAGTGCTCCTTCTGGCGCTTACCGGCGCAAAACGACCCATTGCGACCACTCCCAAGCAGGCCAGCACGGTGCTCCAGCCCAGGCGCAGCCAGAAGTGCATCACAGAAGGTGACGGCAAGGCCGGCGCATCGGTTGCCAGCAGCAGCGCAAGCCAGGTCTCCATGGGGGCGGTCATGGCTTGGCCCCCACCACGGGCGCGGCGGCCAGTTGCTGCCAGGCAATGCGGTGGCGATCCACCGTGTACGTGACCCACAGCTTGCCGTCCACCCACGCCATCGCGGGGTAGGAATACTCATCCTCATGCCCGCCGCGTTCCAGCGTGTTGCCCAACGTCCAGTCGCGGCCATCGGCGGAGCGGCTCAGATCCAGCGTGCCCCGGGAGGCGATGGACGAATTGTGGGCCAGCAGCATCTGCCCCTCTGCCAAGCCGAGGCCTGCGACGGCCGCATCGGGGTTGTCCAACGCGAGGTCGGGCAAGTCACTCCAATGCAGCCCCGCGTCCGTCGTGCGGGCCACGCTGACCTTGCCCTGGGGCCGTTCATCGCGCATGAACGCCAGCCACGCGCGCGGCGATTGCATCACCAGGCTGGGTTGCAGCAGATAGGGCCGTTGGGACACACGCACCATGCCCCGATAGTCTCCCGCGTTGTCAAACCGCAGCACCGTGGGGTACTTGATGCCCAGCTCAAAATGCACCGGCAGCACCATGCCGCCATCCACCAAGGGCAGCGGCGCATTGCGCACCAGAAAACTGGTGTTCCAGAGCCAGGACAGGGGCAGCACGCGCACCGGCTCGAAGGCCAGCTCCGCCAACCCACGCCCCTGGCTGCTCTGGCGCAGATGCAGGATGCGGGACGCGGCCCACCCCCCCCATCCGGTCGCCACCACGAACAGGTTGACCCGCCCTCCTCCGTCGAGCCAGGCCACCGGGTTGCCCAGACGGCGCAGGCCAAAGCCCAGTTGCTCCGCCATGGCAAACCGGTTGACGACAAATCGCGCGGGTGACCATTGCTGCGTGGTTCTGTCGTATTGGGACGCGGCAATTTGCACATTCGGGCCGCTCTCGCGGTCACCCGAAAACCAGAACACCGATAGCGACGCCGCATCGCCGGATGGCATAGGCAGCAAGCTGCTGGCATGGGCCGCTGCCATGCCGGCCGGCATGGGGATCTCGCCACCCGCTTGAACCTGCAGCCTGGTCAGGTCCGGTACTGCGGTATCGGCGGGCCACCGGGCACTGGCATGCGCGATGAGCGGGGGTCGTTGCCAGATGTCCAGCCCCAAGACCACGCAGCTTGCCACCAGCGCAAAAAGCAGGCGCCGCAAGGCAGGGGGGAAGGAAGACAGCAGCATCAAGGCCATGGAACTAAGAAGTGGAAGACAGGCGTATCTTAGTAGCTGGCACCGGGCAAAACCCTGTTGCGGCCTCTATGCCACTTTGCGGTGAAAATCGCTCTATGCCTACATCCACCATTCTCGCCGTTCAGCCGCTGGGCTTTCCCTGGCCGACCATCGATCCGTTTCTGTTTTGCGTACACCACAACGATGCCTACCCCCGCGGCAATGCCCACATGGGGCCGGATGCATCGCTGGCGGGGCGCGCCATCGGACAGGATTTTGCCGGCAAGGACGGCTGGAGCATGTACCACGGGCGAACCATCCCGGGCTTCCCATCGCACCCGCACCGCGGCTTCGAGACCGTGACGATTACCCGACAGGGGCTGATTGACCACTCCGACTCCCTGGGTGCCACCGCGCGCTTTGGGGGCGGCGACGTGCAGTGGCTCACAGCCGGCAAGGGCGTCGTCCACTGTGAGATGTTTCCGCTGGTGCAAACCGACCAGCCCAACCCGGCGGAGCTGTTTCAGATCTGGCTCAATCTGCCGGCCAGGAACAAGATGGTGGAGCCGCACTTCACGATGTTCTGGCGCGAAGACATTGCGCAGCACGTGTCGCGCGACGCCGCCGGAAAGACCACGACGGTCGCCTGTGTGGCGGGAACCCTGGGCGACGCCAGCGGTCTGCCCCCGCCGCCCGATTCCTGGGCCTCGCAACCGGGTTCTGACCTGGCGATCTGGACCATCAAGATGGAGGCCGGCGCCCGCTGGACCTTGCCGGCCGCAGCCGGTGCGGGCACCCGGCGCATGCTCTATTTCTTCAAAGGCGCGGCATTGACGGTGGCAGGGCACGAGGTCGCCCCATCATCGGCCATCGAATTGCGCGCGAATGCCGACGTCGAATTGACCAATGGCATGGAACCCACCGAACTACTGCTGCTACAAGGCCAGCCCCTGGGCGAACCGGTTGCGCAATACGGCCCTTTCGTCATGAACACCCAGGCCGAGATTCAGCAAGCCTTCGTGGACTACCGGGCGACCGAATTTGGCGGCTGGCCCTGGGCCTCCAGTGACCCGGTACACCCGCGTGAAAAAGGCCGCTTTGCGCGCCATGCCGATGGACGGGTAGAGACACGCTGACCCGCTGTGTCCGGTATGGGCAACTACGGAAAAATCTGGGCCACAGCGGTCCTCTGGCTGTGCACCGGGCTGCTGGGATGGGCGCATGCCACGGTTCTGACGCTGGACCAGGCCCGTGTTGCATTGACGGTCGACGGCCGGTCCACATCCGCCGAAGTCCGCTTGCCGTATGGATGGGACTACCTCCAAAAAGGCCATTCGGGTGTTGGACGGTTTGAACTGGACTTTGAGGGTCCCTCTGCGGCGACCGAGCCCTGGGGCTTGTATTTCAATCGTCTGGGAAACGCCTATGTGGTGACCGTCAACGGGGTGGTGCTGGAGAAGAACGGGACCCTGGGGGCGAATGACAACAGTGACTATGCCAAGACCCCGCGGTTCTTGCTGATCCCCCCCAACCTGTTACTGCCCCACAACCATCTGGAGATCACCATCCGCTCGGACAGCGGCCGCCGATCGGGCGTTCCCGCAGTGCAGGTGGGGCCCAAGCATGAAGTGGAACCCGCCTACCAAAAGGAGTTTGGCCTTCGGGTGATTGGAACGGGCGTTCTCTGTGTTTTCAGTCTCGTCGTCGGGACGTTGGCCTTCGTCTTGTGGCTATCCCAGACCGACCCCAGACCCGAGCGGCGCGGGGTTCGCGACAGTCTGTACCTGTATGCCGCGTTGGCCGAATTTGCGTGGGCATTTCTATTGGCCGATGGGCTGGTGGAGCAACCGCCCGTGCACTGGACGTGGTGGTCTGTTGCCCTCAACACGGCGCTGGGGATCTGGCTCAGTTCCCTGCTGCTGTTTTGCCACAGCATCGCGGGCTGGGACCCGCTTCCCCTGACGCGCACCGTGCGCCGGTATTTGCTGACCTTGGTCATGATGGGCCCGGCGGTGACCTATGCCGCCATTGTGGGCCCCTTGCCGACGTTGCTGACGCTGTGGCAAATGGGTTTTGCATTGGTGTTTATCCCCTCGACCGTGGTGTTTGTCGTCAAGGCCACGCGCGGTGCCACTTTTATGCACCGGCTGGTTGCTGCGGTGTTGCTGCTCAATGTACCGATCGCCCTGCACGATTTCTATGCCATGCGGGTCGGCGACGCGTTCTCGAACCACACCCAATTGCGCTACTCTGCAACGCTGTTTGGGCTCGCCCTGGGGGCCATCGCGATTGAACGCTTTCGCAATGCCAGCCTGCGGGTCCGCGACATGCTCGACACGCTCGCCTCACGGGTGCAGGACAAGGAGCAGGAACTGTCCCAGAGCTACCAGCGCATGGAGTTGATCGCGCGCGAGCAGGAACGCACCCTGGAGCGCTCGCGCATCCTGCGGGACATGCACGACGGCGTGGGTTCGCACATCAGCTCGGCGATACGCCAGTTGCAATCGGGCCATATGAACAAGGACGAGATTCTGCTGACACTGCGGGACTCTCTGGACCAGTTGAAACTGTCCATTGATGCCTTGCACCTGCCCTGCGGAGATGTGGCGGGCCTGCTGGCAACCATGCGCTACCGGTTGGAGCCGCGCTTTCGCGCCATGGGCCTGACACTGGAGTGGGCCGTCGTGGCGTTGCCGGTCCTGCCACGCCTGGATGCCAGTGCGATGCGCCAGCTGCAGTACATTTTCTTTGAAGCGTTTTCCAACGTCATGCAACATGCCCACGCCAGCGTCCTGCGCATTGAAGCCGAACCCTGCCAGGACAGCGCCGGCCACCGCGTGCGCATCCGGATACACGACAACGGCCGCGGCTTTGACACGACCCAGGTGCGACGCAAGGGTCTGGTGTCGATGGAGGAGCGGGCGGCGGCCATTGGTGCGCAGATCGGCATCTGCAGCCAACCCGGGGCGACGACGTTAGAGATCCTGCTCGCCTGAGCCCCTGATCAGCGATCGATCACGCGCACCCGGATCACATGGGCCGTGGCCTGGATCGCCGCAACCACCGCCGCGCTGGGCTGGTGCTCGACGTCGACGATATTGAAGGCCAACTCTGCGCGGCTCTTGTTCACCATGTCGATGACGTTGACCTGGTGCTCTGCCAGCACGGACAACACATGCCCCAGCACACCGGACACGTTGTCGTTGGAAAAGGTGATGCGCCAAGTGCCCGGCGTGCGCGGCATGCTGACCGCCGGAAAGTTGACCGCGTTGACGATATTGCCGCTTTCCAGGTAGTCCATGAGCTGGTTGGCCGCCATCACGGCACAGTTTTCTTCGGACTCTTCGGTGCTGGCACCGATGTGCGGCGTGGCGATCACATCACCGCGGCCCAGCATGGCCGGTTCGGGAAAGTCGCACACGTAGCGGCTCAACTTGCCTTGGTCGAGGGCCCGCAGCACCGCATCCGGGTCGGCAATGGTTTCCCGGGCAAAGTTCAGCAGCACTGCGCCTTTTTTGACCGAGGCCAGTGCATCCGCGTTGATCATGTGGCGCGTGGCGTCCATGGCAGGAACGTGCAATGAAATGTAGTCGGAGCGCGCCAGCAGTGACTGCAGATTCTCCATGCGGGTCACCGCATTGGACAGGCGCCAGGCCGCGTCAATCGACAGCGCCGGATCGAAGCCCACCACCTTCATGCCCATGGCCAACGCCATGTCGGCCACCATGGAGCCAATCGCACCCAGACCGACCACGCCCAGGGTCTTGCCTTTGAGCTCACCACCGGCAAAGCGGGCCTTTTCCTTTTCCAGCAATTGGGCCATCTCGGCGGCATCGCTGATGTGGGTCAGTGTCTGCACATAGCCCAGTCCGCTCAGGATGCCCCGGGTGGCCAGCAGCATGCCCGCCATGACCAGTTCCTTGACCGCATTGGCGTTGGCGCCAGGGGTGTTGAACACCACAATGCCCCGCTTGCTGTACTCGCCCACCGGCACATTGTTGACCCCGGCCCCGGCCCGCGCCACGGCCAGCAGCGTCTGGGGAACCTCCAGGCCCTGCAGCTTCTGGCTGCGCAGCAGATAGGCGTCGGGGCTGCCAATATCGCTGCCTACCTCGTACTGCTGGCGGGGAAAACGCTCCAGTCCCTTGACGGAAATCTGGTTATAGGTACGGACCTTGAACATACAAGCAGACTCCCGATTAGAAGTGAACAGACAGTGGAGTGGCGGGGACTCAGGTCGCGGTTACTTGCGTGTAGGCCCAGCTCAACCAGGGCAGCAGGGCGCGCAGATCGGCCGCCTCGACCGTGGCCCCGCACCAGATGCGAATGCCGGCCGGTGCATCCTTGTAGGCACCAATGTCGTAGGCCACGCCCTGGGCTTCGAGCAGCTTGACCATCTTTTTGACCTGGTCTTCGCTGACGGTCAGCGTCAGGCAGACACTGGTGTTGGAGCGCGTCGCCGGGTCCTTGGCCAGGAAGGAAATCCAGTCGTTGGCGGCGACAAAGTCGGCCAGTACCTCCAGATTGGCTTCGCTGCGCGCCATGGTGGCCTGCACGCCACCCAGGCTGTCCACCCAGGCCAGCGCGTCCAGGTAGTCGGAGACGCACAACATGGATGGGGTGTTGATGGTCTCGCCCTTGAACAGCCCTTCGGTCAACTTCCCGCCCGATGTCATGCGGAAGATCTTGGGCATGGGCCAGGGTGGCGAGTAGCTCTCCAGCCGGGCCACCGCACGCGGGCTCAGGATCAGCATGCCGTGGCCGCCCTCGCCGCCCAGCACCTTTTGCCAGGAGTAGGTCACCACGTCGAGCTTGTCCCACGGCAGCTCCATGGCAAACACGGCCGAGGTGGCATCGCAGATGGTCAGGCCCGCACGATCGGCCGCGATCCAGTCGCCGTTGGGAACCTTGACGCCGGAGGTCGTGCCATTCCACGTGAACACCACGTCGTTGTCAAAATTCACCCGCGAAACATCGGCAATCTCGCCGTAGCCGGCCTCGATCTTGTTGACGTTGGGCAGCTTGAGCTGTTTGACGATATCGGTAACCCAGCCGGACCCAAACGACTCCCAGGCCAGCACGTCCACGCCGCGCGGCCCGAGCAGGGACCACATGGCCATCTCGACCGCGCCGGTATCGGATGCGGGAACCACGGCCACGCGGTAGCCCTCGGGCAAGCCCAGAATACGGGCGGTCTCGCTGCAGGCCAGGCCCAACGCCTTCTTGCCCAGCGCGGAGCGGTGCGAACGGCCCAGCACATCCAGCTGCAGCGTCGCCACGTTGTAGCCAGGGCGCTTGGCGCAGGGGCCTGACGAAAAATTGGGATTTTGGGGTTTTACCGTGGGTTGCATGGTGGTCTCGCGTTGAATAAAAAACCTTGAAAAGATGAGTATCGCATCCGGGTTGCGCGGGCTTGCCTACTTCTCGGCCACCGCTTTGAGTTGGGCCAGGCCCCGCTCGAAATCCTTGCCGATCATGCGGTCCATGCTGACGAACAGGCCCATGAGCTTGGAAATGTAAGGGCTGGGGCCAAACATGGCCCAGGTCACCGTGGTGCTATCGCCGCTGGTGGAGAGCGTGTACTCGGACGTGTTGTGGCCTTCGAACGGTTGCAGAAAATCCAGCTTGACGGTCACTTGGGCATTGGGCACTGTCTTCAATATCTCCATGCGCCCGGCACCGACCGCATCATTGCCCGCCCATTCGTAGACCGCGCCCGGCCCGCTGGGCGCACCGCTGTGGCTGACCTTCATGGCCGGGTCCAGCGCCTCCCAGGGTGACCACTTTCCAAAGAAGTGGAAATCATTGAGCAGGGCAAACACCTTGGCCGGATCTGCCTTGATGGTGATGCTGCGCTCCACGCGAAAAGCATCCGGACGGGTCAGTGCAAACAGCAGGATCAGCGTGACCGCCACCAGAAAACCCAGCACCATTTTCTTCACCATGGCCGCTCCTTAGGGGGATATTCAAGGACGCCAGCATACCGTGTTCAATGCGCGGCGAGCGAAATCCGCGGGCTTCGGCGATACTGGGGCGTCAATGACTGACACCCTCGACACCGCGCGCCCGGGCGCTCACCCCCATTACCTGGCGTCGCTGCGCGACAGCTTTTCCCGCATCCTGCCCATGGCCTGGCCAGTCCTGATCGGACAACTGGCGGTACTGGGTTTCAGCACCGTCGACACCATCCTGGTGGCCCGTTTCGCCGCCAATGACCTGGCGGCGCTGTCCATCGGTATGGCGGTGTACATCACGGTCTTTATCGGCTTCATGGGCATGGTGCTGGCCATCAGCCCCGTGGCCGGGCAGTTGTTTGGCGCGGGCAAACTGCAGGCCGCCGGACTGCAGGTGCACCAGGCCATCTGGCTGGCCCTGGCACTGGCGCTGGTGGGCAGCACGCTGCTGCTGTCTCCAGGCCCCTTTCTGGCACTGGCCCGCACCGGCCCCGACGTCACGGGCAAGGTGCGCGGCTACCTGACGGCACTGGCGTTTTCACTGCCGGCATCCCTGCTGTTCACCGTGTACCGGGGTTTCAACACGGCGGTATCACGCCCCAAGGCCGTCATGGCCATCCAGGTCATTGGGTTGGCGCTGAAGGTTCCGCTGAGCGCCCTGTTTATCTACGGCTGGACCCTGCCGTTGCCGCTGGGCATGGAGCCGTGGCGCGTGGCGCCCATGGGCGTGGTGGGCTGTGGCATCGCCACCGCGCTGGTGATGTGGTCGCAGACCCTGATTGCCTGGGTGGTGCTGCACCGCGACCCGTTTTATGCCCCCTTCGGTTTGCACGACAAGGGGTTTCGCCGCCCCAACCGCACCGCCATACTGGCCCAGTTGCGCCTGGGTGTGCCCATGGGGGCGGCCATCATGATCGAAGTCACGGGCTTCAGCTCCATGGCCTTCCTGATCTCGCGCCAGAGCGGCGAGGCCGTTGCCGGGCACCAGCTGGCGGCCAACCTGGTGTCCATGATGTTCATGGTGCCGCTGGCTCTGGCCAACGGTACGGCCACGCTGGTGGCGCAACGCGTGGGCGCCAATGACCTGGCCGAAGCCCGCCGCCTGGGCTGGCATGGCGTGGAAATCGGCGTCGGTATGGCGGCCGTGCTGGGCGCGCTGGTCTACGCGCTGCGTGAGCCGGTGCTGCACGTCTACACCGACAACCCCGCCATCATCGCCGCCGCGCTGCCGCTGCTGGTGTGGGTCTGGTGGTTCCACGTGGCCGACGCGGCCCAGACCATGGCCAACTTCGTGCTGCGCTCGCACCGCGTCACGCTGATGCCGCTGGTGTTCTATGTCACCTCGCTGTGGGGCATAGGCCTGGGGGGCGGCTACTGGGTCACCACCAGCACCTGGGCGCCACCCGCCTTGCAGGGCGCCCAGGGCTACTGGGCCATGAGCACGGTGGGGCTGGTGGCAGCGGGTGTGGCGCTGTGCGGCTTTCTGGCCTGGGTGCACCGGCGGGAGGCCTTCACTGCATCGTGATCGCGCCGTCTTCGGGCCACTGGGTAGGGCCGACGCGCCGCAGGTTCATCTCAAAAATCTGGCGCGGTTCGCGCCCTTCCACCAGGTACTCCCCCACTTCGCGCCAGGCACCATCCTTGACCACGGCGGTGTAGCGGACCGTGGCATTGGGTCCGGCCGGTGTGCTCCAGACAAAGCCATCCGCTGTTGGGGCAAACGGGAACTCTCCGGCACGTCCCTGCGCCCAGGAACGCATGGACCAGGTCTTCTTGGCCAGATCGTAGGACACCACGCCAAAGGCGTGAAAACCCGGTGAGCCATCCGCGTTGTAGCCACGGCCCTCTATGACGCGTACCGTGCCGTCCAGAAAACTGCCCACGCGCTCGGTCTGGGTGACTTCGTGGCGCTTGCCGGTGGGGTCCAGGGTCCATGCGGGGCCCCGCCACACTCCGTCCATGAAGCTCAGCGGTGCCATCGCCTCACGTTGTTTGCCCATCATGACCGCCGGACTCTCCGGCGCCTGCGCCCACGACGAAGCCGAGTGAAAAGCCAGGATGGAGAGCAGACCGATTTGGCAGGCCCTGCGAATGCGTGGTGTCATGAAAAGCTCCTTGGGTTGAAAAAAGGCGACTACCGGTCGCCGGACAGAAGATTGGTAAGGTGCTGAACGTGCTGGCGGAAGGCTTCGCGCCCGTTGGGCGTCATCTGCACGCGGGTGCGCGGTTTTTTTCCCAGAAAGTCTTTCAGGACCTCGATGTAGCCAGCCCTCTCAAGGGTTGAGAGATGGGCGCCCAAATTGCCTTCGGTAGCCTGGATGATCTCCCGCAGCCGCACAAATTCCACCAGTTCCCCCTTGGGAAAGGTGTTCAAGGTCGCCATGATCTTGAGCCGAATGGGCTGGTGGATGAGGTCATTGAATTCGGCCATCTCAGACTCTTCGCAACCAGTACCCGGCCAACACCAGCACGCCACCGCCCACAAACCCCATCCAGGTGTTGAAGTAGGCAGGCACATAGAAATAGGCAAACAGGCTCAGTGCAGCCACCGCCATACCGGCGACTATCCAGCGCAACCCCGCCCACAGGCCGACCAGCACATAGGCCAGGGCCACGGTCAGCGTGATAAAGGTTGAAACCTGTTTGCCGCTCGTTGGTGCCATGACGGCAAACGTGGCGGCGAAGTACACGAAGAGGCTGAACCCCAATCCCGCGATACGCCAGGCCATTGCCGAACCAGCGCCACGCTGCGCCCACCCGGACTTGGCAATCCAGATGGACATGCCAATACCCACGGCATCGAGCAGCAGCCAGGTCCAACCGGCCAGGGTCGGCCACAGGTCGCTCAATCCATAACCCAATACCCACACCACGCCCCACAGGAAGAAATACGGCGACGCCTGGTGGTAGCGGTACAGGGTGGTGCTGCGCTGGGCAGTGGCCGCAATCGTGTCCAGCGCCTGGCGGGCCTCTTCGCGGTTCAAGGACGGGGGATTTTGATGCTGCATTTAGTCATTGTAGAGTACTCTGCCATACAGAGTAAATAGCCGAATCATAAATTTGTGGACTCTTGAAAAGTCTTTGATTCCGCGTTAGCCGCGCTCACCCCATGGAAGTGGCCTAGGACTTCACCTTGCCCAAGCCGACCCTGAACTCTTCCAGCTTCTTTTCGTAGTCTGCTGCGTCGCCGTAGTCCAGAAAGCGGTTGTAGTGCCTGTGGGTGCCCAGTATTTTGTGGGCGTGTTTGATGGGGCAGAAGTACTCTTCCGTGCGGGCCAGGATTTCTGCCATGAAGCTCATCAGGCCGTTGCCATATTCGCAGTATGTGCAATGGAATACTTCGATGAAATTGAGGTAACTGAGGTGGCGCCGGTCAAACACGATGTAATCACCGCGCCGCACCTTGGCAATGCCGTAGATGGGAAAGCACGACCACTGGTAAAAGCTCACGCACAAATCGAGCAACATCAGCGGAACAATCATGCTGTAGATGATGGGCCCGGTGATCAGGTTCTGCGGGCGGTTGGTGACCAGCCAGCGAAAGAAGTTCTTCTTGAGTTTGCGGTGTGCGGCCTTGACCGAGCTCTCGAACTCAATGCGCTTGCCCTTGATCTGGAAGAACATGCGGCTCTCCTGCTCGTGCACGGCCGTGCGTAATTCATCCTCCAGAGCAGCCATCTTGGAGAGTATTTGGGTGATGTTTTCGTTCATGCGAGCACCTTAGCACGCGGTTCGCATTCATAGGCAGTTTGCGATGCGCATAAAAAAGGCGACCTGTCGGTCGCCTTCTTGTGACTCGCAAAACCTGCGAGTGAAAGAGAACTATTTGGCTGCGCGTGAGCGACGAGCACCCACCAAACCAATCAATGCCAGGCCAGCCAATGCCAAGCTACCGGGCTCAGGCACGTTGTTGCAGTTCACACGGCAAACCTGGGCCAGTGAGCCAACGGTCATGTCATCAAAACCGAAGACATCGCCGCCACTCGGATTGGTGTCAATAAACTGGATCGAGGTGAACACTTCAGAAGCGTCTGCGGCAATCAAGCCGAAGAACAGCGAGGAACCATCAATGAAACCCAGGGTGTGCACATCTGGCACGTCGATCACCACAAAACCGCCGCCGGCCTGGTTCACCCGGATTTGCAGGTCGCCGCCAAACTCACCGATGTCGGTACCGAAGAAACCGAAAGCCGCAACGCCCGAACCGAAGGAGATGGCGAAATCAGTGGAATCAGTCTGCACCAGTTGCGTACCGGACCGTGGATGGCGGCCGCAGCACACCGAGCTGGAACTCTGGACGGATGCACTACCGTTCAAGGTGGCTGTACCAGCACCAACGAACGACAGCAGCAAAGGTGCATTGGTTCCCGTCGCAAAGCTCTCAAATGTCTCCGTGCCCACGCCCTGGAGTTGTGACAGGAAACTGCCCTGGGCAGCATCGGATTGAACAAAGGATCCATTCTGGTCAATACCGGAATAGGTGACATACGCATGTGAACTAGCGGATGCAAAGGTCAAAGCTGCTACGGCAGCAACGATAGAAAACAGTTTCATTTTGTGATTCCTCATTTGCGTTAAGACGAACACAAATAAGCAATACATGTGCCAAATTTCGAAACCCTTATAAATCATATAGTTACGTCAGGTTTTCAGTTTTTTTGCTTGGCCATGTAAATAAAATCGACGTTTTGAATGGCATCTTCGCGGACTTGCTTCCCTCCAAAACCTTCTGAAACAGCTACTCCAGCCCCCTCTTGAGCCGCCACTGCTTGACCAGCGCATAGATCGCCGGGATCACCGCCAGCGTCAACACGGTGGACGACACCATGCCACCCACCATGGGTGCGGCGATGCGGCTCATGACCTCGGAACCGGTGCCCGTGCCCCACAGGATGGGCAAGAGGCCGGCCATGATGGCCACCACGGTCATCATCTTGGGCCGCACGCGCTCCACGGCGCCTTCCATCACGGCGGCATACAGGTCGGCCACTGTGGGTGCGCGGCCTGCTGCGCGACACGTCACCTTGACCGCCTCCCAGGCATGGTCCAGGTAGATCAGCATCACCACACCGGTCTCGGCCGCCACGCCGGCCAATGCGATGAAGCCCACGGCCACGGCCACCGACAGGTTGTAGTGCAACAGCCACATCAGCCACACGCCACCCACCAGAGCGAAGGGCACGGACAGCATGACGATCAGCGTCTCGGTGATGCGGCGGAAGTTCAGGTACAGCAGCAGGAAGATGGACAGCAGCGTGAACGGGATCACGATCTTCATCTTTTCGATAGCGCGCTCCATGTATTCGAACTGGCCGCTCCAGGTCACGTAGTAACCCGGCGGAAACTTGACCTGGGCAGCGACGGCCTTCTTGGCGTCGGCCACGTAGCCACCAATATCGCGGTCACGGATGTCGACATAGATGTAGGCCGACAGCAGTGCGTTCTCGGTGCGGATGCCGGGCGCGCCCTTGGCCACGACGACCTTGGCCAGCTGGCCCAGCGGGATCATGGCGCCGTCCATCGTGGGCACCAGCACCTCGCGGGCGATCTGTTGCGGGTCCGAGCGCAACTCGCGCGGGTAGCGTACGGTCACGCCGTAGCGCTCGCGCCCTTCCACCGTGGTGGTCACCATCTCGCCGCCCAGTGCCGTGCCAATGACATCCAGCACGTCGCCCACTGCCAGGCCGTAGCGGGCCAGTTGTTCGCGGTCGGGTTCGATGTTGAGGTAGAAGCCGCCGGTGATGCGCTCGGCAAAGGCGCTGGTCGTTCCGGGAACAGCCTTCACCACGGCCTCAATCTGCTTGGCCAGCTTTTCCATTTCATCGAGGTCCTTGCCAAACACCTTGATGCCAATCGGCGTGCGGATGCCGGTGGACAGCATGTCGGTGCGCGCCTTGATGGGCATGGTCCAGGCATTGGCCACTCCGGGGAACTGCAGGGCCTTGTCCAGTTCGGCAATCAGGCCGTCCATCGTCAAACCGGGTCGCCACTCGGACTCGGGCTTGAGGTTGATGACGGTCTCGAACATCTCGGTGGGAGCAGGGTCGGTTGCGGTGTTGGCTCGCCCAGCCTTGCCAAAGACCGACTCCACCTCGGGAAAGCTCTTGATGATCTTGTCCTGTGTTTGCATCAGCTCGGCGGCCTTGGTGATGGACATGCCGGGCAAGGATGCGGGCATGTAGAGCAGCGTGCCTTCATTCAGTGTCGGCATGAACTCGGAGCCCAACTGCGATGCGGGATACAGCGACACCAGCAAAGCCAGCAGCGCAATGGCGATGGTGGACTTCTTCCAGCGCATGACGCCGGCAATGATGGGTCGGTAGACCCAGATCAGGAAACGGTTCACTGGGTTTTGGGCCTCGGGCATGATCTTGCCGCGGATGAACAGCAGCATCAGCACCGGCACCAGCGTCACCGACAGCATGGCCGCACCGGCCATGGAAAAAGTCTTGGTATAGGCCAGGGGTGAGAACAGCCGCCCCTCCTGGGCTTCGAGCGTGAACACCGGCAGGAAGGACACGGTGATGATCAGCAGCGAGAAGAACAGCGCGGGGCCCACTTCCTTGCACGCGTCCATCATGGCCGTGGCGCGGTCGCCCGTGCTGTGTTCGGGTGGCAGGCGCTCCAGGTGCTTGTGCGCGTTCTCGATCATCACAATCGCCGCGTCGATCATGGCGCCGATGGCAATCGCAATGCCACCCAGGCTCATCAGGTTGGAGTTCATGCCCAACAGGCGCATGGCGATGAAGGCCATCAGCACGCCCACCGGCAGCATCAAGATGGCGACCAGTGCGCTGCGCACATGCAGCAGGAACACAAAGCAGACCAGGGCCACGATCACCGACTCTTCCAGCAGCGTGCGTTTGAGGTTATCGATGGCGCGCAGAATCAGGTCCGAGCGGTCATACACCGTCTTCACCGTCACACCGGCCGGCAGGCCCGACTGCAACTCCTCAATCTTGGACTTGACGTTGTGAATCACCTCCAGCGCGTTCTGGCCATAGCGCGCCATGGCGATGCCACCCACCACTTCACCCTCGCCATTGAGTTCAGCCACGCCGCGCCGCTCATCCGGCACCAGCTCGACCCGGCCAATGTCGCGCACCAGCACTGGCGTGCCCTTGTCGCTCTTGACGACCAGCATCTCGATGTCGGCCTTGCCGCGCAGATAGCCCTTGCCGCGCACCATGTACTCGGTCTCGGCCATCTCGACAGCGCGGCCACCGACGTCGCGGTTCGAGTCACGGATCACCTGCGCCACCTTCATCAGCGGAATGCCATAGGAGCGCAGCTTGCCCGGGTCCACCGTCACCTGGTAGGTCTGCACAAAGCCGCCCACCGAGGCCACCTCGGCCACGCCCTGCGCCTTGGTCAGCTGGTAGCGCAGGAACCAGTCCTGCACGCTGCGCAGCTCGGCCAGCGTCTTGTCTTTGCCGATCAGCGCGTACTGGTAGACCCAGCCCACGCCGGTGGCATCCGGCCCGATCTGCGGCGTCACGCCCTTGGGCATGCGCCCCGACGCAAAGTTCAGGTACTCCAGCACCCGTGAGCGGGCCCAGTAAATGTCGGTGCCGTCTTCAAAGATGATGTAGACAAAGGACGCGCCAAAGAACGAGAAGCCGCGCACCACCTTGGACTTTGGCACCGACAGCATGGCCGTGGTCAGCGGGTAGGTCACCTGGTCTTCCACCACCTGCGGCGCCTGTCCTGGAACCTCGGTGTAGACAATGACCTGCACGTCGGACAAATCGGGCAAGGCGTCGATCGGTGTACGCAACACGGCGAAGATGCCCGCCATTACGATGAACAGCGTGGCCAGCAGCACCAGAAAGCGGTTGCGGCCCGACCAGTCGATGATGTTCGCGAGCATGGCTACTTCTTAAGGCTGGTGATGACCCATTCACCGGGTTGCCGCTCGACGAATTCGAACGACAGCTTGGTGCCGGGCTTCAGGTCCTTCAGCAGCGTGGCATTGGCGGGCTTGAACTCCATCGTCATCGCCGGCCATTTGAGGCTGGCCACCGGGCCATGGCTGATGCTGATGGTTTGCGCCTTCACGTCCACGCTGTCCACCACACCGTCGGCACGGTGGCTGACGGATGCTACTGTTTTGGTAGCTACTTGCGCATTTTCCACGAGGGCTGGGGCCGAATTGGATGCAGAGCCAAAGCCACTGATCGCCGCCTTGAGGTTGCTCTCGGCGTCAATCAGGAAGTTGGCTGCTGTCACCACCAGTTCCCCTTCCTTCAACCCTTCGCGCA
>ERZ724517.450-NODE-450-length-25086-cov-6.313531_pt1 | contig 25086 bp, 18 predicted proteins | sample MGYA00376050_ERZ724517 | MGnify/ENA primary metagenome ERZ724517 (study PRJEB28724, sample SAMN07190886) | activated sludge metagenome | isolation source: activated sludge of sewage treatment plant in Hong Hong | place: USA: Christiansburg, Virginia | collected... | reverse complement strand
CAATTTCTTCAGGAAGAATTACTCCACCGCCACCACCAAATAACTTGATGTGCTCGCAGCCTTTCTCTTTCAACAAATCGTACATGTATTTAAAATACTCTACGTGTCCGCCTTGGTAACTAGTTACCGCAATGGCGTTTGCATCTTCTTGAATAGCACAGTTTACAACCTCTTGCGCGCTTCTGTCGTGACCTAAGTGAATAACCTCTGCTCCGCTTGATTGAATGATACGACGCATGATATTAATTGCAGCATCGTGTCCATCAAATAAAGCGGCCGCTGTTACAATACGAATTTTATGTGTTGATTGATATGGTGTAGTTTCCATAGGAAAATGATTTTAAAATTGAAGTGACTAATATAATAGTTTTTATGGCTTTAGAACAAGAAATTAGACGAGTTTTGTCCTAGAAAAATCTACAATTACTATTTATCAGCAGAAGTCTTTGAAATAAGGGTTTTGTAGTAGTAAATTCCCACAAAAATAAAGCCCAGCGAAAAGGGAATAGATGCCCAATATTTAAATTCTCCAGTTGTAAAAAACTCTATAAACATCCAAAAACTATTGGCTGAAATCCAAAATAATATAGCTAAATTCAAGAAAACATCTACGGTTTTGCGGGTAATGTAAACAATTATTCCTGCGATAGACAATGTTGGAATGACCATCAGTATTCCCAACCATTTAAACTCAAGCATCCAACAACTGTCTTTTATCAACCAAAAAACAATGTGCAAACTTTCATACTTTTTTATCTTTTCCCAGAGTTCCATTTTCAGAATTTAAAAATAGGGTTTTTGGTTTATTAATCGTGTCTTTTTACTATCTTTAAGTTCAATTTAGTTCTAAAACCTTTATGATTCAATTCGAAAAATTTAAACTTAAAAATAACCTCACTGTCATTGTTCACCAAGACAAAAGTACGCCTATGGCTTGCTTAAATATTATTTATGATGTTGGCGCCCGTGATGAAGATGAAAATAAAACAGGATTTGCCCATTTATTTGAACATTTAATGTTTGGTGGGAGTATCAATATTCCCAATTACGACGAACCATTACAACTCGTGGGTGGAGAAAATAATGCCTTTACAACAAACGATATTACCAATTACTACTGCACGGTTCCTTCCGAAAATTTAGAAACAGCTTTTTGGTTAGAAAGCGACCGTATGTTGAGCTTAGCATTTGATAAAAAAAGTTTAGAAGTACAGCGCAGTGTCGTAATTGAAGAATTTAAACAACGTTATTTAAACCAGCCTTACGGTGATGTATGGTTGTTATTACGCCCCTTGATTTATAACGTGCATCCTTACAAATGGGCAACTATTGGTAAAGAAATTAAGCATATTGAAGATGCGACGATGGAAGATGTAAAAGCATTTTTCAAAGAACATTACAACCCTAGCAATGCGGTATTAGTTGTAGCGGGTGATGTGGAAGTGGAGCAAGTAAAAGCTTTAGCTGAGAAATGGTTTGAACCCATCGATGCTGGCATGAAACCAAAACGTAATTTACCAGCAGAACCGCCACAAACTGAATACAGAAGCTTAACCGTTGAACGCGATGTGCCAATTAGTAGTATTTACAGAGCATACCGCATGTGTGCTCGTAACGACGAAGAATATCATACGGTAGATTTATTATCTGACATTTTATCGAGAGGTAATTCATCACGTTTGTACAAGAACTTAATTAAAGACAAACAATTGTTTAGCGATATTAATGCTTATGTGATGGGCGATTTTGATAAAGGTTTGTTTGTGATTTCAGGAAAAATTAATGACGGCGTTACGATTGAGCAAGCCGAAGCTGGTATCGATGCTGAAATTGCAAAAATGCAAAACGAATTAGTAGCTGCTGATGAATTACAAAAATGTAAAAACAAAATAGAATCAACTGTAACCTATAGCGAAGCAGATGTATTAAATAAAGCCACCAACTTGGCTATTTCGGAATTATTAGGTGATGCTAATTTGATAAACTTAGAAATAGAAAATTACCAAAAGGTAACAGCTGAAGGCATTAAAGAACAAGCGAATAAAATTTTACAAAAAACAAATTGCAGTACTTTGTTTTATTTAAAGAAAAAATAGAATGACTATAACTGAAATATCAAATCGTTTAAATCAACTGCAGTTTAATTCTGAGTTGATGAAAGCGTATGATGAACCACACCGATTTTATCATACGTTAGAACATATAGAAGATGTATTAAAGCAATTACATAATGCTGATTTATTAAAACATGATGAATTGTTTTTGGCAGCCATCTTCCATGATATTATTTACAATCCGCAATCGAACACTAACGAAGAAGATTCGGTTGAGTTTTTCTTGAAGTCAGGTCATTCATCTTCTTTAACTGGCGAGCAAAAAGAACATATTAAACAATTAATATTAGACACGAAACATCATAAGCCTTCCGTCAAATTTTCAGAAGAATTTATTAAAGCAGATTTAGCTATTTTAAATTCATCCTTTGATAAATTAATCAAATACGAAAAACAAATTTTTAAAGAGTTCCAATTTGTAGATTATAAAACATACAAAGTAAAACGCATTGAAGTTTTAAAACACTTTAATACCAATGGCAATTTAAATCACTTAATCGATTATGTGAATTCTGTTGAACCAAGTATTGGTGTATTTGCAGGTAGCTTCAACCCTTTTCATAAAGGACATTACAACGTCTTACAAAAAGCAGAAAAATTATTTGATAAAGTAATTATTGCTTTTGGTAAAAACCCAGATAAAACCGTTCGTACCTGGCCTGTTCCAAAAACCATTGCTAATCGTCAACAAACAGAATACCACGACCTATTAACCGATCATATCGAATCGTTTGATTATGACGTCACTGTTGTAAGAGGTTTAAGAAACTCAACTGATTTTAACTACGAACAAAATCAATACCGCTATATACAAGAACTAAAGCCAGATATTAAAATCATCAATATATTTTGTGACAAAGAATTTGAACACATTAGTTCCTCTGGTATTCGCACTTTAGAGAAATACAACAAACACCACAATTATTTGTTAGATTAATATTAAAACTAAAAAAGATGAAACATTTTTTAAAAACAATTTTGGTAATACTAGTTAGTATTCAACTTACAGCGCAAAAATTCTATCAATTGCCAGCAACATTAGCTGCGGATGAATACCTAGCAAAAACAATTATCATTAAAGTAAAACCCGCTTTTGCTAGTGTATGTTCAGACACAAAAATTGATCATCCTTTATTTAATTCTTTAGCAACAGCTATTAGCGCAACTAATCTTCATAAAAAATTCCCTTTAGATAAATCCCCTGAAACTCCTTTCAATTCGGCAGGACAACGTTATGCGGATTTATCGCTAGTGTACGAATTAAATTATACATCAAGTCTTTCATTAGAAAAAGCCATTAGCAAATTATTACTATCAAACATTTTAGTGTATGCCGAACCACATTTTGTTCCTAAAATAAATTATTCTCCAAACGACCCATTAGCCAATCCAACTAATCAATACCATTTATTAAACATCAATGCTTTCAATGCCTGGGATGTAAACAAAGGTGACTCATCAATCGTTATTGGAATTACAGATACGGGAAATGATTTTACGCATCCTGATTTATTTAATAACGTCAAGCGTAATTACGCGGATGTAAATGATGGCTTAGATAATGATGGTGATGGTTTCACAGATAACTATATGGGTTGGGATTTAGGAGAAAATGATGCAGATGCTTCGTGGAATGCCAATGCACATGGCGTGCATGTGAGTGGTTTATCTTCGGCAAGTGCTGATAACAATTTAGGTGGAGCGGGCACAGGTTTTAATTGTAAGTTTTTGCCTGTAAAAATTGCAGATGCAACTGGTGCTTTAACACAAGCTTACGAAGGCATTAAATATGCAGCCGATCATGGTTGTCAAATTATCAATTGCTCTTGGGGCGGTGGTGGCTCTAGTCAGTTTGGACAAGATATTATTGATTACGCTACTATAAACAAAAATGCTTTAGTGGTTTGTGCGGCAGGAAATAACGGTGTGGACGGAGATTTTTATCCAGCTGCCTATAATTATGTATTGTCTGTTGCTAATACCTCTCAAAACGACGTCAAGTTTTCTAATTCTAACTATGGCTATATGGTTGACGTTTGCGCACCTGGTGACAATGTCAACTCTACTTGGCCAGGAAGTTTTTACATCACTACGTCAGGTACTTCGATGTCATCACCTGTAGTTGCTGGAGCTGCTGGAATCGTTAAAAATCATTTTCCAAGTTATAACGGCTTGCAAGTTGGTGAGCGTTTAAAAGTAACTGCTGATAATATTTATGCGGCAAATCCTACATACATTAACAAACTAGGAACAGGAAGAATTAATTTATTTCGTGCCTTAACGGATCCTGCTTCACCAAGTGTGGTGATGATTAGCAAAACCGTAAGCGATCATAATGATATGTCATTTATTAATAGCGACACTTTATTTATTGCTGGAAATTTTATTAATTATTTAGATCCAACTTCTGCTTTAAACGTTACAGTTACGCCTTTATCGGCTTATGCTGTAACAATAGATAATACAACGTCTTTAGGTGCCATCAATACATTAGCAAGCGCCACAAATTCATTAGATCCATTTACTTTTAAATTAACTGGTGCTATTCCAATTAACCAAGCTATTAGTTTTGAAGTAAGCATGAGCGACGGCGCTTACCAAGCCAAACAATTTTTTACCGTATATATTAATGTAGATTATATCAACATCGATATTAATGATGTGGCTACAACTGCTACTAGCAAAGGAAAAATTGGCTACAATCAAGATACGCAAGGCCAAGGTTTAGGATTTAAATACAATAACACAGAGTTGTTATACGAAGCAGGATTAATGATTGGCCGCGACACGACTAAAGTTTCTGATTGCGTAAGAGGTTTAAATGGTAATCCTTCTGATAATGATTTTGGAATTACGAATCGTATTGCCTTACAAATCCCTTCGATGTTTTCGGATTTTGATACAAAAGCAAAATTAAAAGACAACCTATCCTTTAACCCACTAAACATTGATATTGACCAAAACACATACGCTTGGGCGGCTGTGCCAAATACGCAATTTGTTATTTGGGAATATGTTATTACAAATACACACGCCACAGATACCATCAAAAACATGTATGCTGGTATTTTTGCTGATTGGGATATTGACGGTGGCACCTACGCTCAAAACAGAAGTGCGTATGATGCTGGCACAAAAATGGGTTACAGTTACTACACAGCTGCAGGTGGGAAATACGCGGGCATCAAATTATTAACCAATACAGCGCCTCCAAACTTTTATGCAGCGGACCATGTTACAGGAGGTAATGGCGGATTAGATTTTGCAAATGGCGCAGATACTAAAGATAAATATTTGAGTTTATCTACTCAGCGTTTAGCAGCTGGCGTGGCTGGCAATGGTGTAGATGTGATGAATGTGATGAGCTCTGGTCCAGTGCAATTAATCCCAGGACAATCAGTGAAAATTGCTTTTGCCTTAGTAGGTGGAGATAGTTTAGCAAATTTAATTACCGGCGCACAACATGCACAAATTAAATACGATGGCATGCCAACAAGCATTCAAGAATCTGTGTCTGCTGATTACACTTGGAGAATATTCCCTAACCCAGCAAAAAACAGTATCACTATTTCGCAAACAGAACCAACATTTAATAAATACGAGATTTATACCATAAACGGAAAATTAGTTGCAGAAAGTAAAATCAACGGTATCTTACAAAAGGTTGATTTATCAGGTTATGCAGAAGGCATGTATATTGTGAAATTAATTGGAACACAAAAGGTGGAGTTTAAGAAGATTGTAGTGGTTGAGTAATTTATTGTAAACAAATTAAAAACAATCCAATGAAAAAAATTTTACTAATACTATCGTTTATCAGTTTAACTTCTATGTCATATGGGCAAACGAATGTGTATCATAAGTTTCCTGACTACGTTGCTAGCTGGGATGGATATTTTGGTGGATACCAAAGTCCTGGCTGTTACAAATTTTCATACTCTTTGTTTTATAATGAACTAATGGTTGGAGATACGAATTATCATGTAATAACATTAGGAAAAGCATATTATCCTTCATACGCTCCAAATAGTCCAATCAATCCCGGCATGTGTAACTTTAATGGTATTTCCAATTATAATTATACAATCCCTGGAGCTATTAGAGAAGATACTATAGCTCGAAAAGTTTACTTTCTTGAAACGGGATCAACTGTAGAAAAATTATTATATGATTTTAGCTTAAATGTTGGTGATACAGTTAAAACTTATGTAACAACATTTTGTATGCCAGGTGTAGTTGTAACCCAAATTGACTCTGTTTTAATCAATGGGAATTATAGAAAACAATGGACAGTTGAAAGACCTGGCTGTTTATTTAGTGGTCAAGGAAAAATAATAGAAGGAATTGGCAGCACGATGGGACTTCTTGAACAAATGGTGAATTTTGAATGGTGGGGCACATTAACCTGTTTTTCTCAAGATTATGTAAATATGTATTCCTTAGATAATACAACTTGCCCACTTCCATTAATTACAAATATTTCCGATTCAAAAAAACAGACGAATAACTTTTCTATTTTTCCTAACCCAGCAAAAAACAGTATCACTATTTCGCAAACGGAACCAAGCTTTAACAAATATGAAATTCATAGTATAAATGGAAAACTAGTTGCAGAAAGTAAAATTAATGGCATCCTACAAAAGGTTGATTTAACTGGATATGCTGAAGGCATGTATATTGTAAAATTAATTGGAACTCAAAAAGTGGAGTTTAAAAAGATTGTGGTGGTTGAGTAGATTTTAATGAAGAAAAATACTGTTTTTCAGCTAATAATCCGATGGGAGAAGATCAGGTTGCTATTTAACTTAGCAATGCTGCTCTCAGGCGTTTTAGTGATGATAATAATTAATCAAATAAAATACGTGAAGATGTTTGGTTATTACTGTAACTCACATCACTTTAACTGGTTTTATACCGAAATAATTATATTCTATGCTTTACTACTGAATTTGTTTTACACAAGTACTTATCTTTATTTTATATTGCTTGTCAAAAAACTCAATCTAGAAGTTGAAAAACTAAAAAATCTAGAGCGCATGACTATACGTTACATTTTTGTAATTGGTTTATGCATTAATTTTGCAACAGGACTATTGGAGCTATTATACAGATTAAATTAAAAAGACCTGTCAGGTCTTTCCTCAAAATTCCCTATATTTACCCTTTATTTTTAAAAATTATGGAATTAAATACTTTAACTGCTATATCTCCTGTTGATGGTCGTTACCGCAGAGTAACTAACGAATTAGCAGCTTACTTTTCTGAATTCGGATTAATTAGATACCGTGTGCAAGTAGAAATTGATTATTTCATCTTGTTATCGCAACAAGGATTACCACAATTACCAAAATTAAACGAGAGCCAAATTGCTAGCTTAAAAGCAGTGTATCAAAATTTTTCGTTTGCGGATGCAGAGGTGATTAAGGAAACAGAAAAAACAACCAATCATGATGTAAAGGCAGTTGAGTATTTCATTAAAGAAAAATTAAAAGCACAAGGCTTAGAAAACTATTTAGAGTTTGTTCATTTTGGTTTAACGTCTCAGGATATTAATAATACCTCTATTCCATTGTCGTTGAAGCAAGCTAACAACGACGTGGTAATACCAAACTTAAAACAAGTCACGGATAAATTAACTGACTTAGCAAAAGAGTGGAAAAATATTTCGTTACTAGCACGTACTCACGGTCAGCCTGCTTCCCCTACTCGTTTAGGAAAAGAAATTTATGTATTTGTAGAGCGTTTACAAATTCAAATCAATCAATTAAATGCCATTCCTTTCTCAGCTAAGTTTGGCGGAGCAACTGGTAACTTCAATGCACACTATGTAGCCTACCCAAAAAATGATTGGATAAAATTTGGAAACGAATTTGTGAATACTACTTTAGGTTTAAGTAGAAGTCAGTTTACGACACAAATTGAACATTACGATAATATTGCGGCATACTGTGATGCGTTGAAGCGCATCAATACTATCTTATTGGATTTATGCCGCGATATATGGACCTACGTGAGCATGGATTATTTTAAGCAAAAATTAAAAGCAGGAGAAATTGGTTCTTCGGCAATGCCACATAAAGTAAACCCTATTGATTTTGAAAATGCTGAAGGCAATTTAGGAATTGCTAATGCAATCTTAGAACACTTATCTGCTAAGCTTCCTTTATCTCGTTTACAAAGAGATTTAACGGATAGCACCGTACTAAGAAACTTAGGAGTTCCTGTGGCTCATATTTTAATTTCTTACAAAAGCATTTTAAAAGGCTTAGATAAATTAATATTAAATGAAGAAATATTTAATAGAGATTTAGAAAACAACTGGGCAGTTGTGGCTGAGGCTGTTCAAACTATTTTACGCAGAGAAGGTTATCCAAAACCATACGAAGCGTTGAAAGATCTAACTCGCACGAATACACATATTACAAAAGATTCGATGCATACATTTATTAATGGATTAAATGTGAGCGCAGAAGTAAAAGCAGAGTTATTAAAAATTACACCACAAAACTTTGTAGGAAAAAATCCAGAATTTTAAATAGGTTCCCGCAGATTTCGCAGATGAACGCAGATTTTTATTTTGTCTGTTCGAGCGTAGTCGAGAACCGAAGAGTAAGACAAAAAAAGAAATGAAAGTAGCAGGCTTCACCATCATACGAAATGCGATTAAGTTCGACTATCCTGTGGTAGAAGCGATTACTTCTATTTTACCCATTTGTGATGAGTTTATTGTAGCTGTTGGTAACAGCGAAGATGAAACGTTGCAATTGATTAAAAGCATCAACTCTCCTAAAATTAAAATCATTGAAACTGTTTGGGATGATTCACTTCGCCAAGGCGGACAAGTATTAGCCATTGAAACGAACAAAGCATTTGATGCCATTAGTAAAGATGTTGAATGGTGTTTTTATATTCAGAGTGATGAGTGTGTTCACGAAAGACATTTAGCTTCTATTAAGGAAGCCATGCAAAAATATAAAGATGATAAACACGTAGAAGGCTTATTGTTTAACTACGTTCATTTTTATGGCACCTACAATTACGTTGGTAATTCACGCCGTTGGTACCGTAAAGAAATTCGCATTATTAAAAATGATAAATCTATTCGTTCTTATAAAGATGCGCAAGGCTTTAGAAAAACAGACAACTCTAAACTAAACGTGAAACCAATTAGTGCGGAGATTTATCATTACGGATGGGTGAAACCACCTAAGGCTCAACAAGCCAAGCAAGAACATTTTCATAAAATGTGGCATGATGATGAATGGATGAAAAAAAATATTGCTCAAGTAGAAGAGTTTGATTACTCACAAATAGATAGCTTAGAAGAATTTAAAGGTACACATCCGCAAGTATTTCAAACTCGATTAAAAGCAGCGGATTGGAAATTTAAATTTGACAAGTCACAAATCAAATTAAGCTTAAAAGATAAATTTTTATTATTTATCGAAAATACTACTGGCTGGAAGGTTGGGGAGTATAAGAATTATAAAGTGGTTTAGTTAATTATAAAAGCGTGAGGGATGCAAACGGAAATCCTTTTGCCTGCCTCTTACTCTTGCGCCAAAGCTTCAGCGTAGGAGCAGCAAAAGATTGGAGTGACAGCCCGACCGAAGGGCACGCCCTAAAAATTAAAACTGAAAATAAATAAAGGGCTGCATCTCGCCACTTACCATTTGGTAAATACAAAACACAAATGCTACTGCTACTAAACTCATCACTGGCAAAGGCAGTTCAGCAAATTTTAAACGGTATTTCTCTTTAAAGCTTTCAGGAATCCAATGGATTAAATAACCAACTAAAATTACAGAAAACACTAAAGCATACCCTTGAATAATATTAAAGGTTAAGGCTGCTCCAAAATGATTAGTAATTCTATCAAAAATTAAACTAACGGTATCTAAACTGTCGCTTCTAAAAAAGATACGCGTAAAGCTGATAAATGCTAAAGTGATAAACACCATCATTCCTTTTACGAAAAATGAATTAGAATCTTTAAACGGAGAAATTTTTTGCCAAAGTTTATGTACCACTAAACCTACGCCATTTAAACCACCCCAAATAATAAACAACCAAGAACTTCCATGCCAAAAGCCACCAAGCAACATCGTTACCAATAAATTAATATTAGTATTCACGCTTTGTTTAACCTTAGGAAAGAAGTATGCTAATAGCACTAACACAATTGCCATCAATAATAAAACTAACAGTAACCAAATTTTACCTGTGAGCATAACCAATACAATGGATAAAAAGGCAATACAGATATAAGAACCAATCGTTCCTTTTTTATTTCCTCCTAGTGGGATGTATAAATAATCCTTCAGCCAAGTGGACAAGGAAATATGCCAGCGTTTCCAAAACTCACTCACATCTTGCGCTTTATAAGGTGATTTAAAGTTTGTTTTTAAACGGTAACCTAACAATAATGCCACACCAATAGCAATGTCGGTATAGCCACTAAAATCAGCGTAAATTTGCAAGGAGTATCCAAAAATACCGAATACGGTTTCTACTCCTGAATAGTAATTGGGGTTGTCGAAAATACGATCGATGTAATTGACGGCGATGTAATCTGCCAGAATTTTTTTTCCTAAACCATTCAATATCCAAAATATAGCATAACCAAATTCTTTGCGGGTTAAGCTATACTCCTGATAAATTTGATATAAAAATTCATTAGCCTTTACTATTGGACCTGCCACTAAATGCGGAAAGAAGCAAACAAAGAAACCATAATCAAAAATAGATTTTACAGGCGTAACTTTAGACCTATACATATCAATGGTATAGGATATAGACTGAAACGTAAAAAACGAAATACCTACTGGTAAAATCAATTTATCTACCGGATCGTTTGTTCCTAAAAAGGTATTACTAAATTGTGTGAAGTGATTAAAGAAAGAAATATCCGTTCCTGCTAATTGATTCACACTCTCCGTGAAAAAGTAAGCATACTTAAAATAACATAATAAAGTTAAATTAAGCAGTAAGCTAATGGTTAGATATACTTTTTTCTTGCTTTCTGATTTACTATGATAAATAAGCCTTCCCCAATTATAATCACTAATAATGGTGAAGATGAGTAAGATTAAAAAAACACCGCTCGTTTTATAATAAAAGAAAAAACTAACTAATAGTAAGTAAAAAGTACGTGCTGTATTCTTTTTATAAATCAACGAATATATACCCAACACCACAGCAAAAAATCCCCAAAAATATAATTGGGTAAAAATAACTGGCTGTCCTTTTACATAAAGGAAACAAGATTTTAGATATTCAATAATGTCATTCAATTTTACTTAATCTTGCTGTTAAACTTGTAGCTTCTATTAATCGCATCAAACATCATGGAGGCTAAAATATTATAACCTCTCCCGTTAAAATGTACTTTATCTTTTGCAGCTAATCCAGCCTTATACCATTTATAAATTGATTTATATCCTCCCATCACAGCATATAAATCATACACTGCCGTGTTATGCTTTTCCATTAACTCATACATGGCCTCTTGCGCCTTAATAGGGCGTTTGTTGGATGTTTTGCGATTCATGTAATTATCAGTAACCGTTGTAAACAAAAATGTGCAATTAGGCGAAGCGATTTTTATTAATGTAATTAAACTATCATAGTTTTGAATAAACTTTTGTTTCGAAAAATTAACATCATGAGTATCATTTACCCCCAATGAAAAAATTACTAAATCTGGTGGGATAGTGCTTAACTCATTAACAAATTCCTGACATCTTAAATAAGAGGATGTACTTGCTCCATTAACGCCAATTGATGCATAATAAAATCCAGGATTGTCGTTTTCGATACTAAAGCCTCTAAGCATGAAATCAGGAATAATAGTATCTTTTCTCACTAAATTAAAATTCACTGAGTCGATATAAGACTCAAAGAAAAATTCGGAGTACCCATTTTTTCTGAAATCATTTCTTACAAAGTGCACTCCTGTTTGATTGGCAATAGAAAATTCGAAACTTGGATTAAAATTATGATACACTCTTAACGAATTGAAACTTTGGTGATGATTGTTTTTTAATAAACTAAATCCAAATGTATTAGCGCTATCGTTAGTAATACCAGCCATACCAGCCATTCCTAAATTGTCGCACATTTCTTTTGATAAGGCGTTACGCTTTCTGATCCACTTGCCAGTTGTAAACGACTTAAAAAAATGGGGGCTATTTGTTTTTACTATTTTAAAAGGAAAAATAAATGTACCGCCACCTTTAAAATTTCCAATTCCTTGAAACCCATCCATTAATACTTCTGTCCAAAAACCTGCTTGAATATGCGAACCACCAAAATGAACTACGGTTACTTTTTTTCTTTTCCCGTCTCGGAGTTCATCAATTTTTTTATAAAAATCCATAAACTGAGAACTATCTTTTCCGAAACGTAATTTACTTTGATCGTAATTAATGAAAGGGTATTGTTGCGCATTCGAATGACTGGATACAAGATAAAAGACACATGACAAAACACAAGTGAAAATTAAATTGATTCTTTTTGTATATATAGTTCTATTTTTTGTCATTAATATTTTCTCCTAAATCTTTTATTTACTTCTCACAAATCCATTATAATCACTCATCAACGACGAATACAACAGCACCGCTATTTTGCGTGCTCCACCTGAACTAAAATGTATATAATCTTTAGCACCAATGCCTTGTTCAACCCAAGTTAACATGCTGTTTCTTCCACCCATACAGCTGTACATATCAAAAAAAGCACAGTCCGTATCAAAGGCTGCTTTTTTAATGGCGTCACGCAAGTCTTCCAATTGCGGATGCGTTTCATACTCTGTTCCAACTTTTACACTCATATCGGCAGGACCAATAACTAAGATAGAAGCCTGTGGTGCTATTTTTTTAATGATGTTTATTTGCGCTCTTAAGTATGTTCCAAAAGCATCGGCTTGTTCTTTCGTTTTAATATAAGGCAATGAGTTACCACCAAACTGAAGAATAATTAATTTAGTATTTAAGTAGTCGTAAAAACTTTTTAATTGACCGAAATTAATTTGATTAAAAAATGTTCCAGAACTTCCTCGTAAGCCAAAATTATCAACCATCACTCCTCTTCCGCCTTCTAACGATACACCATAAAAATCGGGACTATCTTTACCTTTAAATTTAAACTCTTGCAATAAAGCCCCTTGATTTAAATTAAATTCTTTGATATTAAAATTTCCTCCGGCTGCTAGCGAATCGGTTGTATTTAAAGTTCCGTTTTCATAAAACTCAACTTGTGTTTTTGATTGAGCACCACCATAAAATAATTTTACTTTTTTATAGGCAGCTGCTTTTGGTCCACCATTTTTACTGGTAACAATTTTTACCCAAGCCGATTTTGCTTGTGCAGTGTCAGAAATAGTACCATACGGACTAAAACGTGTAATATGCGCTAGTGCGCCAAAATTATTATGTTTTACACGCTTGTCTCTTCCTGCAAAAACAGGATAACGATCCCAAGTTGAACTCCAAGATAATTTATTAACTACACTTGGCGCAACGGGCATAAACGAAATTAATCCCGGTCCCTCGCCTCCAAATTCGCCTTGTAACTTTAATCTCAAGTAATCGCTAATTCTGTCTCCTTCAATTTGCGAATCACCATAATGTAAAATACGAATGCTTTTATCTTCATTAGAAATATTAGCGAGTGAATTAAAAAAATTAGTCATCGCTGTTTTCGATTCATTTTTGTATTGAATACTTGTAATGAGTTTTAAATTAGTATCCACTTTTACTAATTTAGCAACGGCTGGTGATAAACTATCTTTTTCGACTGCAGTTGTTGTGTCTGTGCCAGCTTCCAAAGCATCATCTTGGGCGTCAGATAAAGCGATGATGCTAGAAATATCCGTCTTTTCAACTTTCTTCTCAAAAAACAAAGAAGCAAATGTGGGGTATTGAATTTTAAAATTATCTGTTATATAAATTCCATTTTCGGGAACTATCAAACTAATAACGCCCAACAACAAAAATGTAAGTGCAACAAATAAAAGTGTATGAAAAGGTTTATGCATTTCTAATTATCCTTAGCAATATGCGAAATTCTTTGACTGATGTGTACTGAAAACTAATTAGTTTTTCACAAATAGACTGTAGATAATTAAATGCTAGTTACCACGCTTGATTTTGAGCGGCTTTTTCTGAAAGTTCGGCTAATCTTTGTTTAAATAGTTGGCTTTCTGATTTGGTATTGCACTCAACCTTTTTTAATTCAAAAGGATATAATACTTTTTTTAAATCATGATATGTTTTAAAGCTGTAACGCTCTAAAATTAGGTATTGATTGTAGTTATTTTTATTGCAACATAAAATTTTCCATTGATTATTATGAGATATTGCAAACAACTCTAATGAAGTTTCGCTTGTTTTAAGTTTAATGTACATTTCCGCATTTTGAATGGGGAGTTTTATGCGAGTATCTGCAGATTTAATAACACCATCAGCCTTGTATATTCCAGCGGACTGATACACATTGCCTACTTTAAATATATTTGTTGGATTAATGAATTCGAAAGATTTCGCGGAATCTAACACTTGATATTGCCTTTCAATTATTTCTTTAATGATAATACTATTGGTGCTATCCTTAATCGCATAGGACTGCGTGAAATCGCACAAATACTGCACGTTTTCATTTTCAATTATATAAAAAGAGGATGCGCTTAATCTATCTTCCATTTTGTCTTCACGCAATAAATTTACTGTTGCTGTAGGGGCAGTATTAAAATTAGTTGGTGTAAATTTTACTACTTTTTGTGTGTACAAACTTTTGTAAATACCATCTGCTTTATATAAATGATGATAAGTAGAACTATAACTATTGTATCCATCATAATCATACCTATCAATCAACTCTAACTGTTTAGCTGAATCTAATTTTTGAATAAAATACTGCAACATTTTTTTATTATTTATTGTTTTGTATTTACTACTTAATGATGCAATATACATTTTACCATTGCTTTTATATATTACATATGGAGACATTTGGATAAGTGAATCGATGGAAATCTCATTAACAGTATAAAACGCTTGATTAGATAAAATATATTTCCCTGGATTTGTTTCCAATAAATACAAGCCTTTTTGATGGTAGTAAGTAGGGTAGCTTTTTTTATTCAATAAAATAGCTTTATTAAAAAACTCAAACTTGGCACCTGCATAATAGTTAACAAAAAAACTTTTTATCGTACTATAATAATTTATTTGATTACTGTTTTTATCAAAATTATAAATAGTATCTCCTTTAACTACTACTAAACTATGTCTAATATCAAACTCTTGCTCAACATCTCTAAGTTGATAAACAAGCGTTGGAGTGCCGTCTGCATCAAATTCTTCTATTTCAATTAAACACATCAAACTATCAATAACAATAGGCGTACTGTTCATACTAACACGATAAATCACTAACTTTTTATCAGAATTACGTGTTAAAAAAAATTCAGGTCGAATGATCGATTTTTCGTCCACAACTGCTCTGCTGTTTATAATTCTCTCAAAAGATTGATTTACCTTATTTAATGTTGCTGACCTCAGATTGTATTCCCATAAAACATTCAACGTATCTAGTAACAAAAAATTGTTTTCCTTAAACGGAACTATATACCTGTAAATGGGCTGTATCTTAACATTATTGTTAACCAATAAACCCATGTTTTTTTGATAGTAATATTTAACACCAATTTGCCTACTGTAATTATCACAGTTTTCACATATGTTTATTTTATTTTCAACACTATCACAAACATACTTATAACTATATTTAAGTGTATCTAAGAGTTTGTAACTATAAATAAAACCTTGTTTATATAGGGCTTCGTACAAACTTCCCTTTTTTCTTAAATCATTACAAAAAATATTATTTAGTGTTTTTTCGTTTTGAGAAAAAATTCCTGGATACATGTAATCTAGTTCCAAAGAATCGTATTCAGAAACATACACGCTATCTAAATCAAAAAGTAAAGAAATAGACGTTTTGCCATCTTTTCCATCTTCAATTTCTATTTTTTGATGCAATTTGTTCGAAGAATTTTGAATTGTTTGTGAAAAACAAGTTATGGATGTAATTAGGAATAATAAAGCGCCAATTTTTTTCATACCACAATTACAAATTAAACCACTAATATATTAATAGTTTACTAAAAACCAGGAAGTTACACAAATAATAGGTTTCTGAAACTCGCGAAAATCAATTTAACTAGGTATTGGTGGGTATTTTAACTAAAATTTTAGTTAAATCGTTGATTTTTAGCTAAAATCCCTTATTTTTGCACCCCTTATATTTACTTAAGAAAAACAACATGAACATATCTAAAAAAGACATTAGCGCATTAAATGCAGAATTGAGTATCACATTGGCTCCGGCTGATTATGAAGTAAAAGTTGAGAATGCGATTAAAAAAGTACAAAAACAAGCGTCTTTGCCAGGTTTCAGACCAGGAAAAGTACCTGTTGGATTAATCAAAAAACAACATGGAAAATCTATTTTGGTAGATGAAATCAATAAAATATTAAACGAAACTTTATATAACTACATCAACGAAAATAAAATCGAAATCCTAGGGAATCCCATGCCTAAAGAAGATAACAAAATCGATTTTGATACGCAAAAAGAATGGACATTTAACTACGAATTAGGATTAACTCCTCAGTTTGATGTGAAATTAGACAGCAATCAATCATTTGTTTACAATAAAGTAAAGATTGATGATGAATTAGTAGAAAAATATTTAAAAGACGTAAAACGTAACTACGGCAAGCCTTCTAATCCAGAAGTTGCTGAAGCAAAAGATGTATTATACATTGACATCGTTGAACTAGACGCTGAAAACAATATCGTTGCTGGTGGTATTTTTAAATCAACTAGTATTGGAATTGATCGTTTAAAAAACGAAGCTACAAAAGCTAAATTAACTGGTGCAAAAGTGGAAGATAAAATTGTGCTTAATGCTAATGAATTATACGATTCGGCAGTTGATAAATCAATGTCGTTAGGAATTGATAAAGAAATAGCGGAGAATTTTAGTTCTAATTTACAATTAACGGTTCGCAACATTGCCCGCATGGAAGATGCTGAATTGAACCAAGAGTTATTTGATAAATTATACGGCGCAGGAACAGTCAACTCGTTAGAAGAATTTAAAGATAAAATTAAAGGCGAATTAGCTTTAATGTTTGAGCAAGATACAGACCGCAAGTTTGTTGAAGTCGTAGAAAAAACATTAGTAGAAAAATTAAACATCACCTTGCCAGATGATTTCTTAAAACGTTGGTTAATGGCAGTTAACGAAAAACCGTTAACGAAAGAGCAATTAGAAGCTGAATATCCAGCTTATGCTAAATCAATGCAATGGAAATTAATTGAAAACAAAATCATTAAAAATAACGAGATTACTGTAACTGCTGATGAAGCAAAGGATGAAGCAAGTAATTACGTGCGTTCTCAATTTGCACGTTACGGACAAGTGCCTGACGAAACTGAAGTAGCAAAAATTGTTCAAGGTATTTTAACTAAAGAACAAGAAGCTCAAAAAATATTTGAAGGCTTATATAGCAAAAAAGTATTGGACGTTTTAAAAACTTCTTGTAAATTAGAAACCAAAGAAGTGAGTTATAACGAGTTTTTTGGAATTAAAGACTAAACAATCATTCTTTTAAACTGTTTATACTAAAAAGATACGCCCCATAATAATGCAAGGAGTTTATATAACTAAAGCCGCAAAATTTTTACCCAACAATCCCATTTCAAATGATGATATGGAAGATTATTTAGGGATGATAGATGGCGTGCCTTCAAAAGGAAAACGATTAACTCTTCGCAATAACGGCATCAAAACTCGTTATTACTCTATTGATAAAGAAGGCCACTCTACGCATTCCAATGCTCAAATGGCGGCTTTAGCTATTGAAAAATTAGCAGATGATGCTTTTAAAATAGAAGACATCGAATTATTAGCTTGCGGTACAGCATCACCTGATAACCACATGCCATCGCATGCAGTTATGGTTCATGGCGAGTTAAAACACGGACAACCTTTAGAGTTAATTTCTCCATCGGGTTCATGTTGCGCTAGTATGCAATCATTAAAAACTGGCTACCTATCTATTTTAGCAGGTAATACCACAAATGCCGTTGTTACGGGTTCGGAGAAATTATCTTCATTTATGCTTGCGTCCAACTTTGAAAAAGAGACGGAACGTTTAGCAGAGCTAGAACAAAACCCAATCATTGCTTTCGAAAAAGACTTTTTACGTTGGATGTTATCTGATGGAGCTGCAGCTTTATTATTACAAAATAAACCTCGTGCAAATTCAATCAACCTAAAAATTGAATGGTTAGATATTCGTTCTTACGCTAATCAATTAGAAACCTGCATGTATGTTGGTTCTGATAAAAATGCAGACGGAAGCACCAAAGGCTGGAAAGAATTTACACCAGAAGAATGGTTACAAAAATCTATCTTCTCATTTAAACAAGATACCAAATTATTAGGAAGAGAAATCGTACCAACTGGTACTAAATATTTAAAAGAGATACTGGACAAAAGAGGATTTGATGTAACCACATTAGATTACTTTTTACCGCACTTATCGTCAGAATTTTTTAGAGCGAAAATTGCTGAAGAAATTTTGAAATACGATATTCAAATTCCACAAGAAAAATGGTTTACTAATTTATCTTCTACAGGAAACATTGGCTCAGCCTCTATTTTTATGATGGTAGAAGAGTTAATGAATTCAGGTAAATTAAAAGCTGGACAAAAAATATTATTAATGGTTCCCGAAAGTGCGCGTTTTACTTATGCGTACTGCTTACTAACCGTTTGCTAATTTACTTATCATGAAAAAAGAAGATGTGCCTCAAGATCCCTCTGCCTTGGTAGGTGTAACTCGTGATGTATGTTATGTAAAAGATAAAGACGGAAAATACACTACTGATTTAAGTATAGGTTGGGATGTAAAAAAGCAAGCTTTAGATAATGCATGGGATGATATTAAAGAAAGAGTTGAAGCAGCTGCATTACAAGTAAAAAATGGAGAAATAAGTCCGATATTTTATTTCATGGAAAAAAAATTAATGGATTTAACCTTGTTATCAAGCTATACAGGTTTTTGGAAATGGACTATCAAACGTCATTTTAAACCTTCTGTTTTTAAAAATTTAAGCGATACAAAATTAACAACCTACGCCAAAGCATTTGATATGAGTGTAGAGGAATTAAAAAATTTCAATGGACAATAAATTAATCTTACCCTACAATCATATTCAAACGGCTCATTGCGAAAACGGTGTAGCTACTGGTCTTTTAAGACATCATGGGTTGGAATTTATGACCGAGCCTTTGATGTTTGGGTTAGGTTCTGGTATATTTTATATCCACATTCCTTTTTTAATGGTAAATGGCGGGCCAGCGGTTTCATACAGAAGTATGCCAGGTTGGATTTTTAGTAGAGCCAGTAAATTATTAGGTGTAAAAGTAAATCGCAGAAAATTTAGCAGCGAAAAAGAAGCTTACGATTATTTAAATAAACAAATACAATTAGGAAATCCTGTGGGTTGCCAAGTGGGAGTTTACAACTTACCATACTTTCCTGCCGAATACCGTTTTCATTTTAACGCCCATAATTTAGTAGTTTACGGAAAAGAAAATGGAAATTATTTAGTGAGCGACCCAGTGATGGAAACCGTTACTACGCTTACTGAAGAAGACATGCTAAAAGTGCGTTTTGCAAAAGGACCACTAGCCCCAAAAGGACATGTGTATTATCCTGAAAACGTAAAACAAGTATCAAAAGAACATTTACAAAAATCCATTTATAAAGCTATTCATCGTTCGGCATTTGATATGCTAAACATTCCAGGGCCAATTGCTGGCGTGGATGGCATCAACTATACAGCACGTCAAATTAGAAAGTGGAGAGAGAAGTTAGGTCCGCGCAAAGCAGGCTTATACATGGGGCAAATTGTGCGTATGCAAGAAGAAATTGGAACTGGTGGCGGAGGCTTCCGTTTTTTATATGCCGCTTTTTTAGAGCAAGCAAGCGATATTACAGGAAATCAAAAACTACTAACCTTATCTGATGAGTTTACAAAAGCAGGCGATTTGTGGAGAACAAGCGCTATCAATATGGGACGTATTTTTAAAGGACGCTTAAACGAACAAAAAGATTTTTTAGAAAGCGCTGATATGTTAGATAACATTGCTGCTATTGAACGTGCTGCGTTTAAAGAGTTACGTAAAATCAAAATGTAATTCTTAAATGGAACGCTGATGACGCTGATTTATTAAGAACTTATGTGATAAAAAATAGGAACGCGGATTTAGCGGATACTGCTGATTTTAGAATAGCAGAAATTATTTTTATCCGCATTTATCTGCCTAATCCGTTTAATCTGTGTTGCTATTTAAAGATGTTAGTAAAGATTTATTTAGATTGCAGGTGTCAAATCTTAACCAGTTATAAAAAATCTGCGCTATATGCTTTCTATTCATCAATCCTTAATATATGTTAATGATGGGTTACAATTATTAGTTTGATGTAATCAATCATTAAACCATAAAATATAACCAAAATGAAAAATCTAATCGCAACCATCGCCACTTCTATTGTTTTAGTATTTAGTATGACATCTTGTTTTGATGATACAGATGCATTCGTTCAAAAAATAGAAGCCACACAAACGGAGTTAAAACAACAAGATTCTCTTTTAGTGTCTTACCGTTCGGAGCTATCATCTGTAGCCTTTACAGACACGATTACAAATGCCAATCCAAACGATAGTTTATTCAACAGCCTTTCACAAAAAATCAATCCATTAATTACCCGTTTGGAATTAATGATTGAAAAAAATAAAACTTTAGTTGAGCAAGTGAAAACTAATTCAGGAGATGCAAAACAAGTGGAGGAAGATTACACAGCACAATTGGATGAATTAGAATTAATGAAACCTGAAATTGCTTCTGTAAAAAGTGATTACGAAAAAATAGTTGCTGAAGTTGATGAAGCTTTTAAAAGTGTTGGAGATACAACGAAAGTGAAGTAATTAAAAAAACGAAGCCTCAACGATGTTGAGGCTTCGTTTTACTTATTCAAAACAATTTTCTCTCTCTTCACAATTCTATCATACTGATATATATTCACAAAATAAATTCCGTTAGAGAAATTATCTAAATGCAATGTATGCGAAACGTTAGTTGATGTTTCACTTAATAATAATTGCCCTGTTATAGAAACAACTTCTATTTTTTGTAATTCCGTTTTTGAATTGATTGTTAATGAGCCACTAGTCGGATTTGGATTAATAGAAATGTTATTTCCATTCAACTCTTGTAAGCCAACACTTGTGCCCATTGCCATTAATGTTCCAGTGCCTGATGTTAGCGAAACAACTGCCCCTGAAGCATCTGATTGATTAGCTTGAGAAATCCCCAAATTTAAAACCTGATCAGTTGTTATGGTTGATTTAATTTTATAATGTAAGGTAGCAATTTTCCCATATCCACTTGCATTATTATTAACCGTGTGAGTTGTTGCAGTATAAATTTTCCCTAAAGCTAAATTCAATTTCCTAAAACGTAAATTTTGATAAGAAGGGTCCAAAAACGAATTTTGATATTCGACATAAATATTATTTGTTTCAATTAAAGTTTTATCAAAATCAATTGTAAAAGCAAGACCATTAATATTATTTATCGAATTAGTAATATCTCCTAAATAAATAGACGCGGTTCCCCAAGTTCCTTTAACAACAGATGCCTGATCAGGAACAATGCTGACTTGTGCATTTACTGTTGCTGTTTGTGCCGTTTTAAATACATGTGATGATCCATAATTATTATATATTGCTAAAGTATCCATAGAATTAATCGTCCCATCTCCGTTACAATCACTGTGGGATAAATTTTTACCATTAGTGATGGAGCCCATCCAATTAACCGAAGTTAAAGCATACCAGGCAATCCATTGATACATTCTTACTGGTCCAGTTTGGCCATAATGCAAGCCAAGCTCAAGAACATCCAAATTGTTAGCTATACCATCGCTGTTAGCATCACCCGGCCAAACATCTGCACAGGTGGTGTCCACATTAATGCTTACCGTTTGATTGCCAATACAACCCAGAGAATTTATACCAGTTACTGAATATGTTGTTGAACTTACAGGAATTAAATTTATAGTTTGTGTATTCACCCCCGAACTCCAAGTATAACTTGTAGCACCTGATACGGAAAATGAAACAGACGAACCTCTACAAATTGCTGCAGTAGATGAAGTAATCACAAGTGGAGCATTAAATAGAACTGCTACTGTTGCAGATAATCCACTCCCACAGGAGTTGGTTGGTGTAACAACAATATTTCCTGGACTTAAACTATAGGTTAAACTAATAGAATTAGTATTCATCCCAGTATTTATAATAGAGTTTAATGGTGTACTCCAAACATAACCTGTAGCCCCAACTGACGGAGAAACGGAATAAGATGTTGTGATTCCCGCACATACGGACGTGTATCCTGAGATTGCATATAGAGGTGATGGACAAGGTCCAATTTTAATAACAAAAGGGGCCATCGAACCTGTGAGAGGAGTCCAAGAAACTCCGCTTGTTGGATCAAGATCTACGTTATTAAAACTATTGCCAGAGTACCAAGACCCACCACCGAAAGATCCATTAATATGTAAACTATTATGAGCATCAATAGTAACAGAGAAACACTTATCAAAGCCTAGGCCACTAACTGCTCCAACCCAAATAAAATTTCCTGTGCTATCAAGTCTTAGTATAAATCCATCTATATCTGAGAAATTACTTGTACTCAAGGTATGAGTACCTGATCCTGGATCAAAGTCAACACTTGACTCAAACATACCTACAACGTTTACATTACCTAAAGTATCCAAAGCAATTCCATAACCTTCATCTGCGCTAACACCTCCTACGGATTTTACCCACAATAGGTCGCCAAATTTATCCAATTTTAAAATATAAATATCACTTGACCCATTTGATGACACTGTATACGTTCCAGCACTATTATCAAAATCTATTGGGCCAGTATAGAAACCAGTAGCGTATATATTATCTGAATTATCAATTGCTAATGAATAACCAAAATTATATCCAAGTGCTCCTCCATAAGTATTAACCCAAATAAAATTCCCAATAGAATCTAATTTTTGAATATAAATAGCACTGTTTCCTGAAATTGATTGATTATAAATTCCCAGTCCTGTGTCGAAATCAGTGGTTGCATTAAAATAACCGGTAATCAAAATATTATTATGATTATCAGTTACCATTTGATTTATACTTTGGTAAACAGACCCATCAAATAGTTTTGTGAAAAGTGTGTTTCCTGTATTGCCGAGCTTCAATAAAAAAACATTGTTGCTTCCACTTGACGAAATCATATTGACAGTTGCATTTGGATCGACATCTATAGTTCCATTAAATACGGCCGTTATGAGTATGTTTTGGCTTTTGTCTACTGCCAAACTGGTTGGCGTAGAATTAACAATACTTTTTGCCCAAATAAAATTTCCATTCTGATCGAGTTTTGAAACAAATAGACTATTTGTGAACGAAGGAGCCGAAAGATTGTATATTCCAGAGCTTGGATCAACATCAATTGTTCCTTGGTAAGTGCCTAATAAATATATATTGTTTGATTGATCTATGTTAATAGAAACATTATTACAATTACCTCCATAATTTTTAGCCCATAAAAAGCTCCCGTCTTCAGCAAACTTAATAATAAAATTAGTTCCATTACTCGTTGACATCGTATAGGTTCCTGGTCCCGGATCATAATCAGTAGCTGGAAGACCAACACGTCCTATTACAAATGTGTTGCCATAACTATCACATACGTTTGTCTTGGCTATGTCTACAGATGAATCATCACCGACCATATTTCCCCAATTAAAATTGGGATTTTGCGCCTCGCAATTAGCTCCAACTAAAATAATAACAAATAGCAAAAATATTTTTTTCATGGTGTGAATTTATATACCAAATATAATCCAATTATACCTCAACACCATACCATGAAAGTGCTTTTTAGCACAATTAGATAAAATCATTACTGTAAATTAACATTTGGCTTTGGTTAAAACATTGTGGTTTCAATTTGCAACCTCAAAATTAGTAAAACATAAGTTTAATTTTCAAGGTCGCAAATTGTGTCCTTAGAAAAACAAAATTCACAATAGAAACCCATTAGGTCATTCTTTATTTACTCAAAACAATTTTCTCTCTTTTCACAACACGATTGTTCTGATATACATTCACAAAATAAATTCCATTTGCAAAATTTTGTAAATGCAATATATGAGAAACGTTAGTAGGAGTTTCATTTATTAAAACCTGTCCAGTAATAGAAATAACTTCTATTTTTTGAAGTTCAGTTTTTGAATTAATAGTTAATGAGCCATTAGTTGGATTTGGGCTAATAGAAACTATATTATTATTTAATTCTTGTAATCCAACACTTGTACCTAGTGCCATTAATGTTGCTGTACCCGATGTTAAAGGAGCAATAACACCAGCTGCATCTGATTGATTAGCTTGCGAAATCCCTAAACTTAAAACTTGATCACTTGTTAATGTAGACTTAATTTGATAATACAGTGTGGCAATTTTACCATTTCCGCTCACATTGTTATTTAATGTATGGGTAGTAGCTGTAAATAGTTTACTATTAGCAAAATCTAATTTTCTAAATTTTAAATTTTGCCCAGAATCTAAAAACGAATTTTGATAGTCTATATAAATACTATTAGTTTCAATTAATGTGTTATCAAAATCAATTGTAAAAGCTAATCCGTTAATATTATTAATATTAGTAGTCGCATCGCCCAAATAAATAGATGATGTTCCCCAACTTCCTTTTGTAACTGCTGATTGATCTGGAACAATACTTAATTGAGGATTAACTGTA
>ERZ724517.445-NODE-445-length-25243-cov-7.790694_pt1 | contig 25243 bp, 31 predicted proteins | sample MGYA00376050_ERZ724517 | MGnify/ENA primary metagenome ERZ724517 (study PRJEB28724, sample SAMN07190886) | activated sludge metagenome | isolation source: activated sludge of sewage treatment plant in Hong Hong | place: USA: Christiansburg, Virginia | collected... | reverse complement strand
CATGACCTTGATGGGAAACAGGGACGGATATTCGATCAACGAATCCTTGCGCGCTTGGGGTTGGGGGGTACCCGGTTCGGGTGGGTGGGTGGGCGGGGGGGTGGAAGAGGTCATGGACAGAGACATGGGTTAGGTTGATTGCGCCGAGCGTTTTGGCTAAAGGGCAAAGGTGGGCCGTTGTTGCTGCTGTTCCTTGGCTGCCTGGTAGCCAGCATATAACGCGCGGTACACCGGACCGGGCAGGCCGTTGCCCACCGGCTTGCCGTCCAGTGCGGTTACCGGCAGAACTTCTTTGGTGGCGCTGGACAGCAGCAGTTCGTCGGACGCCAGCACTTCGTCGCGGGAAATGCGCCGTAGTGTGAAGGGTATGCCTTGTTCCTGGCAGATCGCCTCGATCAATCCGTAGCGAACGCCTTCAAGAACCAGGTTGTCGCGCGGAGACCCGATGACGGCGCCACCCTTGACGACCCAGACGTTGCTGGAGGCGCCTTCGCTCAGGTAACCATCCCGAAACATCACGGTCTCTACCGCCCCGGCGTCGACACTGATCTGGCGGGCAAACACCGAGCCCAGTAGGCTGGTACTTTTGATATGGGCCTTTTGCCAGCGGAAGTCGTCGGCCGTCACACAGGCCACCCCCAGGGCGCGTTGGTCCGCTGTGGGTTGGGTCATGCGGTTGCTCATGGCAAACACTGTGGGCCGCACATCTTTGGGTATGGCGTGGTCGCGCAGGGCCACGCCCCGGGTGATCTGGATGTATACCAGTTGGTTGGTATTTTCTGCGCTAGCCCCCGTGGACTCAGCATAACGCGCTATCAAATTCGACACGAGCTGCGACCACTGCACAGAGGTCAGCGGATTGGGCATGCGCATCTCGGTGAGGCTGCGTTCGAGCCGGGCCATGTGCTGGGCGAGGCGAAAGGGCTGCCCGCCGTAGACCGGTACCACCTCGTACACCCCGTCTCCAAAGATGAATCCGCGGTCCATGACGCTGATCTTGGCGTCAGGCAGCAGCGTGAATTCTCCGTTCAAATAACAAGGCAGGGGCGGCAAGGTGTGCATGGTTAAATTATCGCGCCGTGGAATACAGGCAAGTTTGTGTCGGTACGTAAACGTACTTATGGGAACCACGCCACTGAAAATTTCTGGCCCGCTTCGGGTTTCTACGTATAATCAGGGGCTTTGCCGCAATTGCTGCATGTAACCGCTTGTAAACTGGCTGTAATTTGAGATGTCGACAATGGCGCTTTCACACGGTTACGACGCAGATGAGGCTGACGAGGAATATTGCAAGCCGTTGACCAAGCAAGAGGCCCAGGCCTTGCGTTTGCGGGATCCGGCGGTATCGCCCTGGTGGATCGTGGGATTGCAATGTGTGGCTGGCTTGGTTGTCGCTTTGGTTGCCTGGGCTGTCTCGGGTCAACCGGTGGTGGCTTGGTCGGCGGCCTACGGCGCACTTGCGGTGATAATCCCGGCGGCGTTGTTTGCGCGAGGTTTGATGAGCCAGTTCTCGTCGATCAACGCGGCAACGGCAAGTTTCGGCTTCTTTTTGTGGGAAGCGGTCAAGATGGCGGTCAGCATTGCGATGGTGGCCGCGGCACCGCGACTGATTGAAAATTTGAGCTGGTTGGCCCTGATGGCTGGCCTGTTTGTGACTTTGAAGATGTATTGGTTGGCGTTGTTAAAGCGCCCCAAGCCTAAACAGATTTAAGAGCTTAAAAGAGTTGAATATGTCCGAAGTAGCGCATGCAGCACCCACAGCCAGTGAATACATTGTTCACCACCTGACCCATTGGCAAAACAAGCCGCAGACGGAAATCGTTGATTTCTCCGTCTTCAACCTCGATTCCCTGTTTTTCTCGATCACCCTGGGTCTGTTGGGTTCCTTCTTCCTGTGGAAGGCTGCCAGCAAGGCCACGTCTGGCGTACCCGGGCGTTTCCAGGCTGCGGTCGAAATGCTGATGGAAATGGTCGATGGCCAGGCAAAATCCATCGTCCACAACGCCAACAGCCGCAAGATGGTTGCACCTTTGGCGCTGACTGTGTTTGTGTGGATTTTCCTGCTGAACGCCATGGATTTGTTGCCGCTGGACCTGTTGCCTACGATTTGGGCCTGGATCTACGGCGCTGCCGGCCATGATCCGAGCCATGCCTATTTGCGTGTTGTGCCTACCGCCGATTTGTCCATCACCATGGGTCTGTCGGTATCGGTGCTGTTCATCTGCCTGTTCTACAACATGAAGATCAAGGGCCTGGGCGGCTGGGCGCATGAGTTGGTTTCTGCGCCATTCGGCACCAGCAAGAACCCGATCTTTGCTGTCATTCTGGGTGTGGTGAACATCGCAGAACAACTGATTTCCTTTACTGCCAAGACGGTTTCGCACGGTATGCGACTGTTCGGCAACATGTATGCGGGTGAGCTGGTGTTCATGTTGATTGCCCTTTTGGGTGGCTCGTGGGCCTTCTCCGCAGAACCTGGCAGTTTGATGCTGCTGTTGTTACATGTGGTGGCGGGATGGGCGTGGGCGGTGTTCCACATCATCATCATCTTGCTGCAGGCGTTTGTGTTCATGATGCTGACCCTGGTCTACATCGGTCAGTCACACGACGCACATTGATTTTTTGAGTTTGGTTTCGGTTTAGTTTGTTTTTTTCTTTGTTAATTTAGGAGTCAATCATGGAAGTTATTAGTTTTGCTGCTCTGGCTGCTGGTCTGATCATCGGTTTGGGCGCTTTGGGTGCTTGTATCGGTATCGGCATCATGGGTAGCAAGTACCTTGAAGCAGCTGCTCGCCAGCCAGAACTGATGGGCGAACTGCAAACCAAGATGTTCGTGTTGGCTGGTCTGATTGACGCGGCTTTCATTATCGGTACCGGTATTGCCCTGTGGTTCGCTACAGCCAACCCGTTCCTGGCCCAAATCGCTCGCGCTGTCGCCGCTGTTGCTGCTAAGTAATTCCTGGCTGCAAACCTCGCACTAGGAGACTTATTGTGAGCATTAATGGAACACTGGTGGCGCAAGCCATCGTCTTCGCATTGCTTGTGTTGTTCACGATGAAGTTCGTGTGGCCGCCCATCGCGGCTGCACTGGACGAACGTGCCGGCAAGATTGCCGACGGACTGGCTGCGGCTGACAAAGCCAAATCCGAACTGTCGTCCGCCAACAAGCGTGTCGAAGAAGAACTGACGAAGTCTCGCACCGAGACGGCGGCCCGCCTGGCAGATGCCGAGCGCCGTGGTCAGGCCATCGTGGAAGAGGCCAAGGCCAAAGCCACCGATGAAGCGAACAAGATCATCGCCGCTGCCAAAGCGGAAGCAGATCAACAGACGATCAAGGCACGTGAGGTCCTGCGTGAGCAGGTTGCCGCACTGGCGGTCAAGGGTGCCGAGCAGATTCTTCGCAAGGAAGTTGATGCTGGTGTTCATGCCGACCTGCTGGGTCGTTTGAAGACTGAGCTGTAAGAGGTCAACATGGCTGAACTTGCCACCATTGCCCGGCCGTATGCGGAGGCGCTTTTCAAAGCGTCCCTATCCGACCTTTCGACCGCAGCCAATTGGGTTGATGAACTGGGTGTGATTGCGCAGAATGCGCAGTTGCTTCAGTTTGCCGATAGCCCCAAAGTCAGCGTTGACCAAGTCTTTGACCTGATCGCTTCGGTCGCCAAATCGGCACTGCCGGAGCAGGCCAAGAACTTCTTGCGTACCGTGATTGAAAACGGACGCCTGGGTGCTCTGCCGGAAATCGCCCACCAGTTTCGCGCGTTGAAAAATGCGCAAAGTGGTTCATCCGATGCGGTGGTTTACAGCGCGTTTCCGATCGACGGAAGCGCACTGGCTGAGGTGAGCGCGATGCTGGAGAAACGTTTTGGTCGCAAGCTCAATGCATCTGTTGTGCTGCAACCCGAGCTGATCGGTGGCATTCGTGTGGTGGTCGGCGACGAGGTGCTCGACACTTCCGTCAAAGCCCGTTTGGAACAAATGAAAGTAGCTCTTACTGCCTGAGGCGCAAGCCCGGGCAGTTGGCCTAATTTAACGAAAGAAGGAAAGAGTCATGCAACTCAATCCAGCAGAAATTTCTGAACTGATCAAGAGCCGCATCGAAGGCTTGGCCGCGACTAGCGATATTCGCAACCAGGGCACCGTGGTTTCCGTGACGGACGGCATTTGCCGCATCCACGGTCTAAGCGACGTGATGCAGGGCGAAATGCTCGAATTCCCAGCCGGTAGCGATGGTCTGCCCACCTACGGTCTGGCTCTGAATCTGGAGCGCGACTCGGTCGGTTCCGTGATCTTGGGCGAGTACGAGCACATCTCCGAAGGCGACACGGTCAAGTGCACCGGCCGTATTCTGGAAGTGCCTGTGGGCCCCGAGTTGCTCGGTCGCGTCGTGAACGCACTGGGTCAGCCGATTGACGGCAAGGGCCCGATCAACGCCAAGATGACCGACGTGATCGAAAAGGTTGCGCCCGGCGTGATCGCCCGTAAGTCCGTGGACCAGCCCATGCAGACGGGTCTGAAATCCATCGACTCCATGGTGCCAATCGGTCGCGGTCAGCGCGAACTGATCATTGGTGACCGTCAGACCGGCAAGACTGCCGTCGCGATTGACGCCATCATCAACCAAAAGGGTCAGAACATGACCTGTATCTACGTGGCTATCGGTCAGAAAGCCTCGTCGATCAAGAACGTCGTTCGCGCTCTGGAACAGGCCGGCGCCATGGAATACACCATTGTGGTGGCTGCGTCGGCTTCCGAGTCGGCCGCCATGCAATACGTGTCGGCCTACTCCGGCTGCACCATGGGTGAGTACTTCCGTGACCGCGGTCAGGACGCCCTGATTGTGTATGACGATTTGTCTAAACAAGCCGTTGCGTACCGTCAGGTGTCCCTGTTGCTGCGCCGCCCACCAGGCCGTGAAGCCTACCCCGGCGACGTGTTCTATCTCCACAGCCGCCTGTTGGAGCGCGCAGCCCGCGTGAACGCCGAGTACGTGGAAGCTTTCACCAAGGGAGAAGTCAAGGGCAAGACTGGTTCCTTGACCGCATTGCCTATCATTGAAACGCAGGCTGGTGACGTGTCGGCCTTCGTGCCCACCAACGTGATTTCGATTACCGACGGCCAGATCTTCCTGGAAACCTCGCTGTTCAATGCCGGCGTGCGCCCCGCGATCAACGCCGGTATCTCGGTGTCACGCGTCGGTTCTGCCGCGCAGACCAAGGTGGTCAAGGGCCAGTCGGGCGGTATCCGCAACGACTTGGCACAGTACCGTGAACTGGCAGCGTTTGCCCAGTTCGCGTCGGACCTGGACGAAGCCACCCGCAAGCAGCTCGACCGCGGTGCCCGCGTGACCGAACTGCTCAAGCAGAAGCAGTACAGCCCGCTGTCCATCAGCATGATGAGCGCGTCGCTGTTCGCCGTGAACAAGGGCTTCATGGATGACGTGGAAGTCAAGAAGATTCTGGCCTTTGAACATGGTTTGCATGCCTTTCTCAAGGACAAGCACGCGGCCCTGTTGGCCAAGGTCGAAACCTCGATGGCACTGGACAAGGAAGCGGAAGCCGAATTGCTGGCAGCCGTAGGCGCCTTCAAGAAGACGTTTGCCTGATCCGGAACGTAAGTCTTACTTAACGTTACGAATCCGTCAAAGCAAAAGGGGCAACTATGGCATCAGGCAAGGAACTACGCACCAAGATCAAATCGGTGGAAAACACCAAGAAGATCACCAAGGCCATGGAAATGATTTCCGTGTCCAAGATGCGCAAGGCGCAAGAGCGCATGCGCGCCGCCCGTCCTTACAGTGACAAGGTTCGCAACATCGCTATCAACCTTGGAAAAGCAAATCCCGAGTACGTGCATCCATTCATGAAGACACACGACGCCAAGTCGGTCGGTTTCATTGTGGTGACGACGGACAAGGGCTTGTGCGGTGGCTTGAACACCAATCTCTTTCGCGCAGTGACTCTGAAGTTGCGCGAAACACAGGCGGCCGGCAAGTCCCCGTTGTCTGTGGCCATTGGTAGCAAAGGTCTGGGTTTTCTCGGCCGTATTGGCGCGAAAGTGGTCTCACACGTAACCCATTTGGGCGATAAGCCGCACCTGGAAAAGCTCATTGGACCGGTCAAGGTTTTGCTCGATGCGTATGTCAAGGGTGAGGTCAGCGCGGTGTATGTGTGCTACAACAAATTCGTCAGCACCATGAAGCAGGATCCAGTGGTGGAGCAGTTGTTGCCCCTGTCTGCAGAAAAGATGGAAAGAGAATCCAAAGCCGGTGGGTCACAACCCAGCTGGGATTACATCTATGAACCAGATGCACAAACGGTGATTGACGAGTTGTTGGTGCGTTATGCCGAGGCGATGGTGTTTCAGGCGGTTGCCGAAAACATGGCGTCCGAGCATGCAGCACGCATGGTGGCCATGAAGGCCGCTACCGACAACGCAGGCAATGTGATCGCCGAGCTCAAACTGATCTACAACAAGACGCGGCAAGCGGCAATTACGAAAGAACTTTCGGAAATTGTGGCAGGCGCAGCAGCGGTTTAAACGAATTTATTTTTGGAGCAAACGTAATGGCTCAAGCAAATGTGAACGCAGGCGTTCAGGGAAAGATTGTTCAGTGTATTGGCGCCGTGGTCGACGTGGAGTTTCCGCGCAACCAGATGCCAAAGATCTATGACGCGCTCAAGATGGACGGCTCGGCGCTGACCCTTGAGGTGCAGCAGCAACTGGGCGACGGTATTGTGCGTACGATTGCCTTGGGCTCGTCCGACGGCCTGCGCCGCGGCATGATCGTCAAGAACACGGCCGAATCCATCATGGTGCCCGTGGGTACCGCCACGCTGGGTCGCATCATGGACGTGCTCGGCGCCCCCATCGACGAGCGTGGTCCTGTCAACGCTGAATTGACCATGTCGATTCACCGCAAGGCCCCCGCCTATGACGAACTGAACCCATCACAAGAACTGCTGGAAACCGGCATCAAGGTGATTGACTTGGTGTGTCCGTTTGCCAAGGGCGGCAAGGTCGGTCTGTTCGGTGGTGCCGGCGTGGGCAAGACCGTGAACATGATGGAGCTGATCAACAACATCGCCAAGGCGCACAGCGGCTTGTCCGTGTTTGCTGGTGTGGGTGAGCGTACCCGTGAAGGTAACGACTTCTACCACGAGATGGCCGACTCCGGTGTGGTGAACCTCGAGAACCTGCCCGAGTCCAAAGTGGCCATGGTCTATGGCCAGATGAATGAGCCTCCAGGCAACCGTCTGCGTGTGGCGTTGACTGGACTGACCATCGCCGAATCCTTCCGTGACGAAGGTAAGGACGTTCTGTTCTTCGTTGACAACATCTACCGCTACACATTGGCCGGTACCGAAGTGTCCGCGCTGCTGGGCCGTATGCCTTCCGCCGTGGGTTACCAGCCGACGCTGGCCGAAGAAATGGGCCGTCTGCAAGAGCGTATTACGTCGACCAAGGTGGGTTCCATCACTTCCATCCAGGCCGTTTACGTGCCAGCGGATGACTTGACCGACCCGTCGCCTGCTACTACCTTTGCCCACTTGGACTCCACCGTGGTGCTGTCCCGTGACATCGCTTCGCTGGGTATTTACCCTGCGGTCGATCCGCTGGACTCCACCAGCCGCCAGCTGGATCCGCTGGTGGTGGGTGAAGACCACTACAACACGGCCCGTGCCGTGCAGGGCACGCTGCAGCGCTACCGCGAACTGCGCGACATCATCGCCATCATGGGTATGGATGACTTGGCCCCTGAAGACAAGTTGGCCGTGGCACGTGCCCGCAAGATCCAGCGTTTCCTGAGCCAGCCGTTCCACGTGGCTGAAGTGTTTACCGGTTCCCCTGGCAAGTACGTCACCCTGGCTGAGACCATTCGCGGCTTCAAGATGATTGTGAACGGCGAGTGTGATCACCTGCCCGAGCAGGCCTTCTACATGGTCGGCACCATCGACGAAGCGTTCGAAAAAGCCAAGAAGATTTAAGAAGTATTGTGGGACAGACAGCAGTCGCGTAGCGGCAAGCTCTGTCGCCAACTGATTGAACAGATTAGGAATTGTATGAACACCATCCACGTTGATGTTGTGAGTGCTGAAGAGTCCATCTTCTCCGGTGAAGCCAGATTTGTGGCTCTGCCGGGCGAAGCGGGCGAACTTGGCATTTATCCCCGCCACACACCCCTGATCACCCGCATCAAGGCTGGTTCGGTGCGCATCGAGAAGGCCGACGGTAGTGAAGAATTCGTCTTCGTGGCCGGTGGCATTTTGGAAGTGCAGCCCAACTGCGTGACCGTTATGTCCGACACCGCCATCCGCGGCAAGGATCTGGACGACGAAAAAGCGAATGAAGCCAAGGCTGCGGCCGAAGAAGCGTTGAAGAACGCCAAGAGCGAAATTGACTACGCCAAGGCCAGTTCGGAACTGGCCATGATGGCGGCGCAGATTGCTGCACTGCGCAAGTACCGGCAAAAGAAATAGGTCCACAACGACCTTAAAAAAAAGCCGCCGCCTGGCGGTTTTTTTTATGGACTGCTCAGAGGGTAGGGCGATGTGTCATTGGACATTCGGCTGGTCGGGCAACTCGTTAGGGCGGACCGAACCAGCCTGCAATGGGAAATGCCGCACCAGAACTGCAGACACCGCGTCGATTGCCTGAACCAGCCCGTCTTCGATGTGGCCACGGTGGATGGCATCGCCCAGACTCTGCACCATGGCCTGCCAGTCTTGTGGAGTTACCAGCCGATTCAATCCGCGGTCGGCAACCAGTTCGATCGCGCGATCCGCCAGTAAAAGGTAAATCAGCACCCCATTGTTGTTCTCGGTATCCCACACCCTCAGCTTGCCAAACTGCGCAAGCGCACGCTGGCGGGTAATGGCTCGTATCGAACCCGCGCGGAGCAAATAACTATTGGGGAGTGCCGCCTCGATGCAGATCCGCACTTCACCACTGTGCTGTTGCTCACTCTTGGCCACCTGTTGTGTGAATCGTTTCAGCATGTCAGGGCCGACCACGCGGCTGGACTCACCCGCCCAGCGGTGCCGCACCACCCGTTTGATTCGTTCCCACATTACCAGTCTCCCGAGGCGCCACCGCCACCAAAGTCGCCACCGCCACCCGAACTGAAGCCCCCGCCGTCCGACCCAGAGCCGGAACCCCAGCTGTCGTGTGTACTGATGGGGGAGTACCCACTGGCGTGCCCACCGCTGAGAGCCCGGCCCACACTGCTGACCAGGACAAAAACCATTGCCGCAACAGCTGCGAGCCCGGCGATCAGCAGACTGCCCGTTGCCAGATTGACGACAAAACCGACGACCCCGCCGGTCGCGACCGAACCCAGTTTGTTTCCCAGGACACGCCGAGCCACTGCCCCGCCCACAAGCACGCCGAAAAACACAAAGACCGCAAGGTCTTGCCATTGAAAATCAGTGTCGGCTTGCCAAGCTCCCGTCTTTTGCGCCGGTGCCGGCAGGCCCTCACCTTTGATCAGGGTCATGATCTGGTCCACACCCGCATTCAACCCGGCCGCATAGTCGCCTTGTTTGAAGGCAGGCGTGATCGCGGAATCCATAATGCCCTTGGCAGCCAGGTCCGGTACCGCGCCCTCCAACGACTTCGCGACCTCAATGCGCAGCTTGCGGTCGTTCTTCGCAACCACCAGCAGAACGCCGTCCCCCACGGCCTTGCGCCCGATTTTCCAGGTGTTGCCCACACGGTTGGCGAAACTGGCGATGTCCTCGGGTTGGGTTGTGGAGACTAACACCACCACCACCTGCGCGCCATGTGCGGCTTCAAAGGCGGCGAGTTTGCTTTCAAGTGCCTGGCGCTGGCTTGCGTCCAGCGTCGCGGTCGTGTCCACCACGTGGCCGCTGAGCGCAGGCACGGCCAATACGCCCTGCGCATAGCCCGCGAATGCAGCGCTCCACAAAAGCAGGACACACAGCCAGAGCCGACGCATGGAAGTTGCCTACTTCTTCTCGAAGTCGACCGTAGGTGGGGCCGAAATTGCAGCCTCGTTCTGAACCGCAAACGCCGGCTTGGCTTGGTAACCAAATACCATGGCGGTCAGGTTGCTCGGAACGCTGCGGACCAGCACGTTGTAGTCCTGCACGGCCTGGATGTAACGATTGCGCGCCACAGTAATGCGGTTTTCCGTGCCTTCCAGTTGAACTCGCAGATCACTGAAGCCCTTGTTGGCTTTTAGGTCCGGGTAACGCTCACTCACCGCCATCAAGCGGCTCAGGGCACCGCCTAACTCACCCTGGGCACTCTGAAACTTCTTGAGGGCCTCCGGATTGTTGAGAGTTTCCGCCGTGACCTGGATGGACGTCGCCTTGGCACGCGCCTCGACGACCTTGGTCAGGGTTTCCTGCTCAAAAGTGGCTTCGCCCTTGACGGTCGCCACGATGTTGGGCACCAGGTCGGCACGCCGCTGGTATTGGTTCAGCACTTCGCTCCAGGCCGATTTCGTCTGTTCGTCCAGGCGCTGGAAGTCGTTGTAACCGCAGCCTGAAAGGGCAACGGCTGAAAGCAAAGCCAGGATCCAGTGTTTCATGGGTAACTCCATCAAAAGACAATGACAGAGCATACATGGGGATGTTCGGGTGTAGAGTCAAGCCCGCGGAGCAGTGCCGACACACAATCGGCAAAATGCCCATCATCGTCCACAAGCCGTCACATGCCCAAAGCACACCCACACGCCGCCAACCTCAGCGGCACGCCTGACGAAGTCGAGACCGCCTTCTACGAGGCTCTGCAGTGCGCCGACATCGAGAAGCTTATGGCGTGTTGGTCTGATGAAGACGACATTCTGTGTGTGCATCCCAGTGGGCCGCGTGTGGTGGGGGCCGTGGCGATCCGGGCTGCCTTTGAGGCCATTTTTGGTCACGAAGGCTCTCTCCATATCCAGCCCGAGTCCATTCGCCGCGTCGACTCAATGAGCGCAGCGGTGCACAGTGTGCTCGAACGTATTGAAGTCATGACCAGTGAAGGCCTGGTGCAGGCCTACGTACTGGCCACCAATGTATTCCACAAGACCCCGCAGGGCTGGCGCCTGGTCGCGCACCATGCAAGTCCGGGAACGCAGGATGAGGTTCAGGAAATTCATGCCGGGCCGCAGGTTTTGCATTGAACAAATCGCATACTAGCCCCCGAACAATATGAACTCAATGCTATGAAATATATAGCGCCGCGGTGGCTGCCGGGTGGCAACCTGCAAACCATATGGCCCGCTTTGTATGCCCGCAAAGTAGTGGGTGCGCCGCCAGCCTACCGACGTGAACGGTGGGCCACGCCTGACCACGACTTCATCGATGTCGATTGGCTGGTTGAAGACGGACCGGTGGTATCAAACCGGACCCTGCTGGTCCAGTTCCATGGTTTGGAAGGCTCCTCCGGCAGCCATTACGCGCTGGCTTTTGCCGAATTCGCGCGCAACCACGGCATGGCTTACGCCGTCCCGCATTTTCGTGGGTGCAGTGGGGAGCTGAATTTGGGGCCGCGGGCCTACCACTCCGGCGACCACGAAGAAATTGGCTGGGTGCTCGAACGATTCCGCACAGTCCACAGCGGGCCTATCGTGGCGGTAGGGGTCTCGCTGGGCGGCAATGCCTTGTTGCGCTGGGCCCAGGAAGCAGGATCCACCGCCGCACAGACCGTTAGTGCAGTAGCCGCCGTAAGTTCCCCCATCGACCTGGCGGCCGGTGGCCACGCTATTGGGCGGGGTTTCAACCGCCTGGTCTACACCCGCATGTTCCTGAAGACGATGAAACCCAAGGCCTTGCGCAAACTGGCCCAGCACCCGGGCCTGTTTGATCGCGATGCCTTGCTGCGCGCCCGTGATTTGTACGAGTTTGACAACGTCTTTACTGCCCCGCTGCACGGATTCAAAAACACCGAAGACTACTGGAGCCGGGCTTCAGCCAAGCCGCGGCTGCGGCACATCTGCATTCCTGCGCTGGTCGTCAACGCCCGCAATGACCCGTTTGTGCCAGCCTGGTGTTTGCCTGCTCAGACAGAGGTTGGTGCCCATGTCACACTCTGGCAACCTGCACACGGTGGGCATGTGGGCTTTGCCCAGGGACGCCCGCCAGGTCACGTCCGCTCCATGCCCCAGGCCGTGGGTGGGTGGCTGCTGCAAAACATCGACCCTTCCTTTGCGAATACCCATGGATGACATCGTTAGACAAGCCATGGCCAAGTGGCCCCATGTGCCGGACTGTTTTGGCTGGCTGGGTCTGGATGCGCGCGGCAACTGGTACATGCGAGACGACCATGCCCAGGCATTGGGCCCTTTTGCCGGGGGCACCCGCTTGGCAAAAGGGTCCTTGTTGACCCACGAAAAACTGGTCGCCTTTATTGAGCGCAACTACGCGGCCGACGACCAGGGCCGCTGGTATTTCCAGAATGGGCCTCAGCGCGTCTATGTCGAACTGGAAGCCACCCCCTGGGTTTGGCGGGTGCAGGAAGACTATGCGGTTGAGGCCCACACGGGGCAAACGACGGTGGTGAAGCACTGCCTGCTGGACGAACACGGCTGGCTCTATTTGGAAACAACGCTGGGTATTGGGCTGGTACACACCCAGGATGTGGCGATTGCGGCCCAGGCGTTGGAGGCTGGCCTGTGGACAGCGCACCCCGTACAACGGATTGACTTGCCCGTGCAATATGGGTTTGTCATCAGCCCGGCCGAGAATCAGAAGTTGCTGCAAAAATAGTAGCGATTCACGCAGTGTTTGCGGGGGCCGGCGGTCTATTTCGTTCAAAGAAAGATGAAAAAAAGCCGGCTAAGGAAGCCGGCTGACAAGGTCGGAGCGCTTCTCTATTTAGCCACTGGAACGGGCTTAACGGGTTCCGCAAACTTGCCGCCACCGGCGTTGGCGAGATACACCACAGCACGGGCGATTTCAAAGTCATCGAAGTCGCCGCCACTTTGAGCGCCCATGGCGTTCTTGCCCTTCAACGCGGAATTCAACAGGGTGTCGTAACCAGTCTTAATGCGGGGTGCCCAAGCCGCCACATCACCCATCTTTGGTGCGCCGGCGACACCCGCTGTATGGCAGGCTGTGCACTGCGCCTGGAACACCTGCTCACCCGTTTTCATGGGGCGATTGGCATCCCGGATCTCCACTGTGCCAACCTTTTGGATGCGGGCAGTCACCGATTGCTCCAGGTTGACCGAGCCGGCCTGGGGTTTATTGGCCGAAGTCACGTAATACACCAGACCGATGATCACAAAAATCGGCACCACGAACGAATAAAGCACGGCCAGCAGCAACTGCTTGGGAGTCTTGATGGGACCGGTGTGGTCCTCTTCGTGAACTGGGGTGTTGCTGGTGTCGCTCATTGGGGTCCTCAAATAGTCGGGTGCGGGCTCGGAAACAACGGGCGATTATAGCGGCGACCTCGCTATTCACCGGTGGCCGCGCCCTTCGCAGATCTAAGCCGCCAGTAAGCCGGGCCGTCCGGGGTGACTACAATCGCAGCCACTGCCACACCCCTCGCGGGGCGCGCTGAATCAACCCGGCGCAGCCCGTCACACATTGAACTCAATTTTTGTTTCATGCTGAGTGCACATGGCTTGACCTGCGTGCGCGGCGATCGCCGCCTGTTTGCCCGGCTCGACCTCGCGGTTGGGGCAGGAGAATGGTTGCATGTTCGCGGCGAGAACGGTGCCGGCAAGACCAGTTTGTTGCGCTTGCTGGCCGGGCTGTCGCAGCCCGCGGAGGGCGAAATCCGTTGGTGTGGGCAGCCCATCCACCAAGCCGACTCCGACTACCGCCGCAATTTGTTGTTCTTCGGTCACCAGGGCGCCCTCAAGGAAGATCTGACGGCGCTGGAGAACTTGTCATTCGCCGCAGCGATGGACGGTGCCGAGGTGGCGGAGGACAACGCGCTGGCAGCGCTGTACCGGTTTGGCCTCAAAGGGCGTGAGGACTTGCCGGTGCGCGTATTGTCCGCAGGTCAAAAACGGCGAGTGATGTTGGCCCGCCTGGCGACGCGCAACGCCAAGTTGTGGGTACTGGATGAGCCTTTCACCGCACTCGACGTCAAGGCCGTGGAATTGCTGTCCGAGTTGATTGCCCAGCATGTCGCTAATGGGGGCATGGCTGTGCTGACCAGCCACCAGGCCATGCCGATACCGGGTGGACGGGTGGTGCAACTGTGAATGCCATGTTTTCGATCATTCGGCGTGACCTGTTGATGGTCATGCGGCGCAAGAGCGAAGTGTTGACCGCGCTGTTCTTCTTTGCGATTGTCAGCAGCCTGTTCCCTTTGGGCATAGGACCTGAGCCCGTGTTGTTGCGCAAGATTGCACCCGGTGTGCTGTGGGTCGGCGCATTGTTGGCGACCATGTTGGGTCTGCAGCGCATGTTTGCGGCCGACCACGCCGATGGCACGCTGGAACAGATGGCGATTTCGCCGACGCCTCTGGTCTGGTTGGTGTTGGGCAAGGTGGTGGCGCACTGGCTGGTCAGTGGCTTGCCCCTGGTTCTGATGGCGCCGGTGCTGGGCATTCAGTTTGATCTGGATGCCGGTGCCCTGGGCGTCTTGATGCTGGCGCTGTTGTTGGGAACACCGCTGTTGTCGTTTATTGGTGCCATTGGTGCCGCACTGACTCTCGGGGTGCGTGGCGGTGGTGTGTTGTTGAGTTTGCTGGTGTTGCCCTTGTACGTGCCGGCCCTGATTTTTGGGGCCGGGGCGGTCGAATCCCACATCGCTGGCCTTGGTGCGGGTGGGCACTTGTCCCTGTTGGCGGCCATCTTGACGTTGGCCGCATTTTTTGCGCCGTGGGCTGCCACGGCCGCTTTAAGGATTGCATTGGAATGAGTAACCGATTGATCAACTGGTTCAGGTTCGCCAGCCCGCATACCTTTTATCCCTTGGCTGGCAAGATGATCCCGGTGTTCTGGACGCTGACCGCTCTGTTTGGGGCCGCTGGGCTGTGGTTAAGCTTCTTTGTGGCGCCGACCGACGCCACCCAGGGCGAGGGTTACCGCATCATCTTCATCCACGTGCCCACGTCGTGGATGTCCATGTTCATTTATCTCGTAATGGCCGGATGGGCTGCAATGGGGCTCTCCCTCAACGCCCGGCTGTCCAGCATGATGGCGCAGGCACTGGCCCCGACCGGTGCCCTGATGGCCTTTCTGTCACTCTGGACTGGCGCGTTTTGGGGGAAACCCATGTGGGGAACCTGGTGGGTTTGGGACGCGCGGCTGACTTCTGAGCTGATTTTGTTTTTTTTGTACCTGGGTTTCATGTCCTTGCAGGCGTCGATTGACGACCCGAGACGGGCCGACAAGGCCGGTGCCATCCTGGCCCTGGTGGGTGTCGTGAATGTGCCCATCATCTATTTCTCGGTCAAATGGTGGAATACCCTGCACCAAGGGGCTTCGGTTTCTATCAACAAGTCTCCAACGATGGCCATGACCATGTTGTGGGGGATGTTGCTCATGGCCCTGTGCTTGTGGATGTATTCCATCGCCGTAGCCCTGACCCGGGTGCGTGCCATCATTCTGGAGCGTGAGTCCCATACGGAATGGGTTAAAAACTTGACCGAGGTCAAATCATGATTTGGAATTCTGTCGCAGACTTCTTTGCCATGGGTGGGTATGCCCTGTATGTGTGGGGCAGCTTTGGTGTCAGTGCCCTGGCGTTTCTGTTGGAACCTTTGTTCATCAGCAAGCGTCATAAAAACATTGTTCGAACCTTGCGCCGCCAAGTGGCGGCCGAAAAACTGGAAACGGAAAACAAGTGAAACGCTGGAAAAAACGCGCGGCCATTATTGGCGGCGGGCTTGTCGCCATTGGTATTGCCGCCGCCCTGGTATTGAATGCCCTCAATAGCAACATCGCCCTGTACGTGACACCCAGCGAAGTATTTGCCGGAAAAGCCCCCAAGTCACAGGCGTTTCGCATTGGTGGCTTGGTCAAGGAGGGTTCTTTGCGGCGTGACAACCTGACCGTGCATTTCATCATCACGGACATGGCCCAAGACATTCCCGTGGCCTATACCGGCATCCTGCCGGACCTGTTCAAAGAAGGCAAGGGCGCCGTTGTTCAGGTCAAGACCAATGCCGGCGGTGAATACATCGCCACAGAAGTCTTGGCCAAACACGACGAAAACTACATGCCGCCCGAGGCAAAAGACGCTCTGGACAAAGCCCAAAAAACCAAGGACGCCAAAACACTATGATCCCAGAACTCGGGCATTTCGCACTCATTCTTGCCCTGTGCGTTACCTTGGTTCAAGGTGTTCTACCGCTCTTTGGTGCTCAGTATGGCCGTCGTGAGTGGATTGTGCTGGCCCGACCGGCGGCGCAGGTTTCTTTTCTGTTGTTGTTGGCTTCGTTTGTCGCTTTGGCATGGAGCTTTTATGTCAATGATTTCTCCGTACAGTATGTCGCAGCGCACTCGAACTCCCAACTTCCGACGCTCTTCCGCTTTGGCGCAGTGTGGGGTGGGCATGAGGGCTCCTTGTTGTTGTGGGTTTTTATGCTCTCGGGCTGGACAGTAGCGGTTGCGCAATACTCCCGCACGCTGGATGACGCCATGGTGGCCCGTGTGCTTGGCGTGCTGGGCCTGGTCTCTGCTGGCCTGCTGATGTTTGTGCTGTTCACATCCAATCCGTTCGACCGCCTCCTGCCTGCGGCGGAAAATGGTCGTGACCTTAACCCGCTGTTGCAAGACCCCGGGCTGATAATCCATCCCCCCATGTTGTATATGGGTTATGTGGGGTTTGCCGTGGCATTTGCGTTTGCCATTGCTGCACTGCTGTCCGGTCGACTGGACGCCGCATGGGCACGCTGGTCGCGACCCTGGACTACCGCCGCCTGGGCCTTCCTGACGCTGGGAATCGCTCTGGGCTCTTGGTGGGCTTATTACGAATTGGGTTGGGGTGGTTGGTGGTTTTGGGATCCGGTTGAAAACGCTTCCTTCATGCCCTGGTTGTTAGGCACGGCGCTGATGCACTCATTGTCCGTGACCGAGAAGCGAGGCAGTTTCAAAAGCTGGACCGTGCTGCTCGCGATCGGGGCTTTTTCCCTCTCGCTGTTGGGGACCTTTCTGGTTCGATCCGGAGTGCTCACTTCGGTGCATGCTTTCGCGACCGATCCTCGACGCGGCATCTTTATTTTGATCCTGTTGGTGGTGGTGGTGGGGTCATCGCTCGCCCTGTTCGCGTGGCGTGCGCCCAAAGTTGCCTTGGGTGGGAAGTTCGCGCTGATGTCGCGTGAATCACTGATGCTGACGGGCAATGTATTGCTGGTCGTGGCATGCGCGTCGGTGCTGCTGGGTACTTTGTACCCATTGATTATTGATGCCCTTAATTTGGGGAAAATTTCGGTAGGCCCACCATATTTCAACGCAGTTTTTGTGCCGATCATGGCACCGGTGTTGTTTCTGATGGCGGCAGTGCCTCTTGCCCGCTGGAAAAACACCGACGTCAAGGAAATCGCCTTGCGCATGTGGATTCCCGCTGCGTTGGCGTTGGTGGCGGCGGTGGTTGTGCCCCGCATGATGGGTGAGTGGGCCGCGATGACCAGTCTGGGTGTCGCGTTGTCGGTGTGGATCGCGGCTTCTGGTGTGATTCAAATTGTCCGTCGTCTCAAGAGTGGCGTACCACCAGCGTCCTTCTGGGGCATGCATTTGGGTCACTTTGGTATCGCCGTTTTTGTCTTTGGGGTCACCATGGTGGGGAGCTACCAGGAGGAGCAGGATGTGCGCATGGAGCCCGGTGACACGGTTGTGGTCGGCGGTCACCTGTTCAAAATGCTGGGTGTCAAGGATGCGCCAGGTCCCAATTACAGCGCGGCGCGTGGAGAGTTCGAGGTCAGCAAGGACGGCGGCGCCGTTCGTATCCTGAACCCGGAGAAGCGCAACTACTTTTCCTCCACCATGCCCATGACTGAGGCAGCCATCGATGCCAACCTTACCCGCGACGTCTATGTGTCGCTGGGTGAACCGCTGGAGGGCAAGGCCTGGGCGGTACGGGTGTACTTCAAGCCGTTTGTGGACTGGATCTGGGGTGGCTGCGTATTGATGGCGCTTGGTGGTCTGTTGGCGATGTTGGACCGACGCTACCGGTTGCGCGTCAAATCCAGCGACCCCGTGGCGGGTGCGGCCGGCGCGGCTGGGTTGCTCAAGGGCGCGACACCATGAAAGCAAAGTTCCTCGTTCCACTGGCACTATTCGTGGTGTTGGTGTTGTTCTTGGCAGTGGGCCTGCGGCTGGACCCACGCGAAGTACCTTCACCCTTGGTCAACAAGCCGGCGCCCGCATTTAAACTGGCACAGTTAGAGCAGCCCGAATTGCAGTTTTCGCCAGAAGATCTCAAAGGCAAGGTGTGGGTTTTCAATGTGTGGGCTTCATGGTGTGTTGCATGCCGGCAAGAGCATCCGGTGTTGATGGACTTTGCGCGCGCCCAGATTGCGCCCTTGATCGGGCTGGACTACAAAGACCAGCGCAAAGACGCCTTGGGTGTGCTTAAACGCAGCGGCAACCCTTACGATTTGACGGCTTTCGATGCGGATGGCCGTGTGGGTATCGACTACGGCGTCTACGGTGTGCCCGAAAGTTATGTGATCGACAAGGCCGGCGTTATTCGTTACAAGCACATTGGTCCGATTACCAGCGAAGCCTTGCAGAAGACCATCATCCCCCTGATCAACGAGCTGAAAAAATCGTGAAAATTTTGTATGTTTGGATACTGGTCTTTCTGACCAGTGGTGGCGTATGGGCAAAAGAGGCCATGCCATTGGCTGATGATCCGGCCGTAGAGCAGCGACTGATCGTGATATCCGAGGAACTGCGTTGCCTAGTTTGCCAGAACGAGTCGCTGGCCGGCTCGCGCTCCGATTTGGCCATGGACTTGCGCCGTGAGCTGCGCGGCTTGATCAAGCAGGGCAAAACGGATGAACAGATCAAGGAGTTCATGGTAAGCCGGTATGGCGACTTTGTGTTGTACCGCCCACCCGTCAAGCCCAGCACCTGGTTGTTGTGGGCGGGTCCGTTCGGCCTGATGGTTGTAGGTATCGCCTCGTTGTTTGTGTACTTGCGGCGGCGCAATACCGACATTGGGACCGGCGGTTTGACAGATGACGAACGCAAGCGCGCAGACGCGCTGCTCCAGGAAGGCGAAAAATGATTGTATTTTGGGTTGTGGGGGCACTGGCGGTCGTGCTGGTGCTGGGTTTGTTGTTTCGACCTTTCTTGCTGAAATCGTCTTCGTCCCAGGTGTCGCGCCGCCAAATGAATGCGGCCATCTACCGCGACCAGGTCGCCCGTCTTGACCGCGACCGTGCCGAAAACATGCTGGCTGAGACGGACTATGAACAGGCCAAGGCTGAGTTGCAACGCCGGGTGATCGACGACACCAGCGAGGCCGACAACACGTCAACTTTGCAGGCGCCGAAGAAGACCATGTTGGCGATTGGCCTGGCCTTGCCAGTAGCAGCCATCGGCTTGTATTTGGCTTTGGGAAGCCCGGCAACCCTGGAACCCAATGGACCACAACATGCCGCAACGACGCAAGACATGGACCGCCTGGTTGTGGGGTTGGCGAAAAAGCTGGAGAGTGATCCTGACAACCTGCAGGGCTGGGCCATGTTGGCACGCTCCTACAAGATGTTGGGGCGCAATGTCGAAGCCGAGCAAGCCTTTGAACGCGCTGGGGCTTTTCTGGACACTGATGCGCAATTGCTGGCCATCTATGCCGACCTCGCGGCCACCAACGCCAACGGTAATTTTGTGGGCAAACCCATGCAGTTGATTCAAAGGGCGCTGAAGGTCGATCCAGAAAACGCGATGGCGCTGTGGTTGGCAGGAACTGCCGCATTCCGTGGCAATCAGTTCGAGTCCGCCATCCGCATTTGGGAGCGCCTGATTTCCCAAGTCGAGCCAGGCTCTGAAGATGCACAGATGTTGCAGCAATCGATTGATGCTGCTTATGCGGCCATCGGTAAAACCGCACCACCGGCAGCAGCTCGCGCGCCAAAGGCCGTGCCCAATACCGGTGACACCGTGGCCCAGGCACCAAACGGTGCCAGCGTCAGCGGACAGGTCGACCTGGACCCCGCGCTAAAGATGCGGGCCGCATCCAGCGACACGGTCATGGTGATTGCCCGTGTTCCAGGTACGCGCATGCCCGTGGCGGTGGTTCGCGCCAACGCGTCTGAACTCCCTTTAAAGTTTACGTTGGACGATTCACTGGCGATGAGTCCGCAGGCCCGTATTTCGGCAGCAGCCCAAGTCGAGGTGGAAGCGCGTATCTCAAAAACCGGAATGGCCCAACCTGAGTCTGGCGACCTGATGTCCGCGGTTCAAACCGTCAAGGTCGGTACCAAGGGACTCAAACTACAGGTCAACAAGGTCCGGCCTTAAGCTGCGACGGGGCTTTGCGGTGATCGCCAGTGTTCTGTCTGGAATGAAAAAGCGCGAAGTTCTGTTGGCTTGTCTGCTTTTTGCGAATGTCCCATTCGCATGGGCCAAAACGCCCGGCGAAGTTCCAGTGGGTGGTGTCTTGCGTGATGTATCGATGCAGGGCATATCGGCTCCGTCGCGCAGGCTGTCAGATTTTCGAGGCAAACCTCTGCTGATCAATGTGTGGGCCAGCTGGTGTGGGCCATGCCGCCAGGAAATGGGCTCGCTGGAGCGACTGTCTCGCCGTTATGGGGGCAAACAATTCAATGTCATTGGTATATCCACAGACGATTACCGCGACCGCGCGCAGTCTTTCATAAAGACGTTCAACATCACCTTCAGCAATTTCATTGACCACGAGCTTTTTCTGGAAAACATGCTCGGCGCAGAACGTCTGCCTTTGACCCTTTTGATTGATGCGGATGGTCGTGTGCTGGGCAAGTACTACGGTGCAAAGGAGTGGGACGGTCCGCAGGCGCTGAGCCTGATTGCCAAGACCATGAAGGTTAAGCTGTAGGCGTTTGACACGCACTCCCCGTTTAGCGCGGTCGATGTGCGAAAATACGAGTGTTGATCCTTTTTAAGAGTTGCGGCTGTAGCTCAGTGGATAGAGTATTGGCCTCCGAAGCCAAGGGTCGTGGGTTCGATCCCCGCCAGCCGCACCACTTTTTGAAACCCAAGCACCGCGCCGCTGTCCCTGGAAGCATAACCATTCCGATTCGGAACACATATGCTTCATTCTTGGGCGGACCGTTTATGCTTCCTCCGCGATAATTCACACTTATTTCCCATTTGCTCACTTAATGCGGAGAAATGTGCGCAACTATGCGAAATAGTGGTGCTCTCTGCCCATTTTGAAAACGCTACCGGAACGCTTATGTTTTCTCCCGGAACGGAATTGCTTCCTCGCTATAAATCATCGAATTTTTGACGAAAAGTCGCACCAATCTGGGGTCCCCTATAGAGAGTCGCGTGCCAGATCCTATGCTGGGATGAGTGCTATGCAAGGCGTCGCCAAGGAGCAGTTAGAGTCCGGCGACTACCGTACTTGACTGTTGTAGATGTTAGACGTCATCGACGTGACGGAGCAGGTCGAATGCGGCATGCCAAGTCTCACCATGGCAGTCGATCGTGGCTGTTCGCTTGTTAGTGCGCACGATCAGGCCGACCCGTTGTTGCAAGTTCGGATCAGTGAACCTCACTTTGTTGCCAATGATGAAGTCCTCGCGCTTGGGGATCTCCGGAGGCGGGCTGGGTTTGGTTTGTCCGGTAGATGTAGCGTTGTTGCCGGTGGCTGCCGGCGGTTCGCCGGATGGCGCCAGCATGATTGCCTCATAGGGCAACTTCACAACACCCCAAACCGGCCATTGCTCGGCTGGAGAAGCGTGCGGCCTTAGTTGCCAGCCTTCACCGACCCAGCATGGCCACGCCGGCGAGCGGCACAAGATGCGCACTTCGTACGACAACACCCTCGGCGTGGACCATCTGCTGGCTGAGGCCGAAGACCATGTACAGCCGGTCGACGGCGACCCGGGGCGTCGAAATTTCGCAGGCATGGGATGCTGTGCAAGGGGTCAAGACGCGTCCAATGTCCAGTTGGCCAAGTCTTCGGGTTTAACCAGTAACAGGATACCGTTACCCGTCTCGATGAACTGCCACTCGGATTCGCTGAAGTGTAGGAAAGGTCTGCCGTCCAATGTGATGCCATGAGCCTGGGGGTCGACGGCGAAGGCGTGCGTCTGGCAGTTGTGGGTCATTGGGTAGGCGTCGCCTCGATGATTGACCTTGAGCAGCAGGGGCGGGTCGTTCGGCATTCGGTTGCGAGTCACTGTCATCCCGGAGCGCAGGAACCTGTCTAGTATCCTCTCAATGTTGGTACTGGGGCGGTTCTCACCCTTGATCGCAACGCGGCGCCGGGCGTCTCCAGCCTCAATGATCGGCAACTTGATCCAGTCCGATTCGTGCCGTCCCAGGTTGAGGATGGCCTGAGTGTCCGACGCGGCCCCTTCGATGGCGATCGTTAAGCCCTGCCGTGTTAACAAGGCGCGTGACATCGCGAGCGAGAGCTTCCATATGCCCTCGTCGTAGCCTCCCCCGATGTCCGAATGGGCTCCCGGCACGTGCACCTCGACGACCTCATCGTCGTTGCCGTCCGCCAGCGAAGGATGGTCGGCGGCATCCGTATGCAGCGTGACGTACGGGAACGCTAACCTGAATTCGCGCGTGGCGACGATATGCACCGTGAGGTCGTTCGAAGTTGGGACGCCCAACGCCAGGCGATGGGTCTGCCCCGTCGCCACGGTGTCGAAGAGAAGAGCCGAACTCCTGACCGGTTTGGCCCCGGCCGGGAGACCGTCCGCGAGGCTGAGGAAATGCCGCGCCGAGGCCGCCCCACGGCTGAAGCCGATCGCGTAGACATAGGGCGCGACACCGCCATTCGCCGCCGTCGCCGCCTTGAGGTCGGACAGCGCGCGCTCGGCGCGTTCGACGGTACCGCGGCCGGTCGCGCCGTCCCACAGTCTGAGCAGGACGGACTCCCGCGTGCCCACGCCCTCGTAGTAGTGCGGCTGCACCAGCGGCTCGGTCCGTGCCAACGCCGCCAGGTCGTCGGCCAGTTGAGCGGGCACCGTGCGCGGCAGGTCCGGATCATCCTTATCGTTCCAAGTGCCGTCGAAGACGGCCACGAAGACTGGCCAGGGCTTGCCGTGGGACGAGGACCGCACATCGGGAACATGGAGTGATTCGAGCCGCCGCGAGGCGGACGACCACTGGTTCATCTCGGGGATGGTCAACCCGAGGCGGCCGTAGGCCCGCGCGGCATCCACCGGCCTGGCGCGGCCGGTCTGAATGGCCTGGGTCAATGCCAGCTGCTGGTCGGTGAAGGCGCAGCCGGGGTGCTGGGTGACGCTGAAATCGAGCTCCTGAGCCTGCGATGCCGCCGCCAGCAGTGCCACGGTGAGGATCGCGATCGATCCGGTGATTGAAGGATACATATGCCAATCAGTCTATCGCTCCGCTGCCTAGTCAGGGGGCAGAGCACAAGAAAACGGTGACTGCACAGTCGGCTTGCGATGGCTTCGTGACGTGGCCGCTAACTACTACACAAACGCTCGCAGTTTTTCGTTCCAACGAAATAAACTGAAGTGCTTCTTGAGGACGTTTAACTAGCACACTTTGAAAGATCGGCTTCTATTGCGGTCGAGGGAGTAATTGTTGTCGGCTCCAGGACTGTCGACGTGGTTCATCACCGAATGGGTGGAGGGCTTAGCGTTTTGGGTCACGATTGATGTTTTTGGACTGTGTTGCCAGCACTTGGCCAAAGAGGCCAAGCGCGTCGATTCCTGGATTGGGTAGACCGGCTATACACTGAACTCGAACTCCGCATCCCTTTATCTACCACCCCACAATGAAAACCAAATTCACCATCGCGTCAATGCTCTTGCTGTTGCTGGCAGAAGCCTCAGCGCATCAGCTTTCTCCAGTGGGCACTCAAGCCGAGCGCAAGTTTGCAAAACGGTGGGGGACAACGATCAAAGCAGAAATCGCCATCAGCGAGTCTGCTCTACATAACTTTTCCGATCCGGTACATGAAACATTGACGCAAAGAATCTTTGGCTGCGATGGCGACTGGGATGATTGTGCGGATCCGGATTTGGAATACGCGGGGCCCTACGTTATTGCCGGTCTGCGTTGGAACGACGATCCAGTCTTCATGCTGGCTCCGGGTGAGGCGGCCAACCTACCTTGCAGTACGAAAGACACTGTTAGTTTCGTGACCCAAACAAGATGCTGGGTTGGGCTCTTTCGCGACGCTGAAAGGAAATCCGCGGCAGACCCGATCTACTTTAAACAACCAGGTAAGGGCACCTATCTGACACGATCCCATTTTGGCGACCTACAGTTCTTGCATGCCATGGCATCAGAAGACGGAGAGGCTGCGGGTGTCACAAAGGCCAAAATCCTAATGTGGGCGCAGTTCACTTGGGGAGTTATCGAAGGCAAGTATCGCCTTGATACGCCACTGCGTGACATCCCAATCGATGGCTGGAAAACACACTTCACCAATGGCCACACAGTGCAAGACCTACTCACGATGGGACGGCCTGCCCACGGGATCGCGAGTGATGAGGGCTTTGTGGATGCGACGATCCACTCCCAGCAGATAGGGAGCAAAGTCATCCACAAAAGCTTCCGGTTTGAGCGCGTCAAGTGCCAAGGACTTGGGACTCCGCACGGATGCATCATTGCCCGTCGCAATGACTTCTGCAATCGGGAAGCCCAATTTGTTCAGGTTCTTGGCGCGGGCGCCAACGTATCGGCGAGCTAAGGCCGTCACGCAAACCAACCTATATCCGTTGGACTCCAGAAGTTGGCAAGCTTCCACGGCGCCTGGAATAGGAGGGATGGTGCTCCAGAATTTCTCATCGAAGGCGGTGCGAAATCGGTCCAAGCGATCACCACTAAGACGAGGTACACCCCACCGATCCATGGGCCAGTAGGCTCGGGCGTCTTGAATGACCGGGACCTCTCCAAAAGCGCGCTGCCAGGCTCTGCCATACGCCTCGCTGTAGTCGAGCAACACACCGTCAGCATCTAGAGCAATCACGGTTCTATTGATGTTCACTGGCAGAGGTCCTTGTCGTTGATGCTCATATTTCAGGGCGAAGTCTCGACGAAAAGTGGTGTTTCCCACAAACGGTCACCTGAAATGCTCGACTGAACTTGGGGGATACCATAAACGATCACCTATTCGCAAATAGAAGGAGAAGTGTTGATTCCGGAGACAAACTGATCCACCATTCCGGTCCAATATTGAGCCACTT
>ERZ724517.441-NODE-441-length-25366-cov-6.208644_pt1 | contig 25366 bp, 17 predicted proteins | sample MGYA00376050_ERZ724517 | MGnify/ENA primary metagenome ERZ724517 (study PRJEB28724, sample SAMN07190886) | activated sludge metagenome | isolation source: activated sludge of sewage treatment plant in Hong Hong | place: USA: Christiansburg, Virginia | collected... | reverse complement strand
CAATTCTAACTACATTGTGAGAGACTAAATAATCATCAAAATAATTAACAATAGACTGACTTTGCGTTTGATAAGGATAATAACTACTTGTGGTGCTAAAAAAATTTGGCGCTAATTTTTGTGCCTTTGCTTTAAAGCAAAAAAAAATAAATATGATATAAAAATAACGCATCATTTTTTTAAATTAAAAAAGGAGCAATACTTTATATTGCTCCTTAAATTAAATTATTCTTTTATCAATTTTTGTTTACCAATTACTTTACCATCGGATACCATAGTTACTAAGTAAATCCCTGATGTTAAATGATTGATATTAATGATTTCTAAATTATCATTAATAGTTTGCGAAATGACTACCTTACCTGTTATATCATACACTATCATTTGCTTACTACTATAAGCCTCTTCTGCAATGAATTGCACCGTTACACTTTGGTTAGCAGGATTTGGGTACAGTTTAAATAAACTTACACTTTGCGTTACCTCAATTGCATTATCCGCATTATTCATCATACGATTACTATTACCACCAACGTTTGGTAAACTAAGGTACTCATAATAATTGGTATTAAAAACAAATTTTAAGATAGCCTCGGCATTTACAGATGCTGCATTACTTGTGTTGCCTGCCATTTGCTCAAGCGTTTTTCTAAAAGTACCATCTTTTTTTATATCAGTAATGTTTTTGTTTTGTTGCTTTAAGTCTAATATTAATGCTTGTAGCTGGCAAAAATCATTTAAAAGACCATTTCCATTATTCTTTATTGTATTTAATAATGCAGATGCCTGAGTCAATTTATCGAAAGCAATATATGCTGCCAATAGTTTTTGATTGGCTAAATATCGGTTATCAGCATCCATTAGATCAATGATACTATCTGCACTCCAACCATTTACACTATCGGCCATCAATTGCCTGATGGTTTCATCAATTATAAAGCCCTTTGCTTGTTTTAAATCACTTACTTGGGCTTGCAGTTTTACCAATTGGTTAATAGTTGTTACGCTTTGCTGATTATTCAATTGATTCATTATACCATTTGGTAAATTACGGTTTAAAATAACCTGCCACACATCCTCGCTCACTGGTTTATTTTTATCATGTATTTCTTTTACATGACCCGGTGGCGTGCTCGTTTTTGCAAAGTAAGCCATCAAAACTGCATCACTTAAATAAGGGCTCTTGCTTTCCAATAAATTTTTTAGGTTACCGGGGCTTTGGCTATTAATAGCAGTTAATAAAGTTTGAGTATTACCACCATCAACCATTGCTAATAAGGCACTAACGCTGGCTGTTGTAATAACAATAGTTTGTTTAGCAGCAGCTACAGATTTATGCGAAAACGTGCCGCCGCCAGAACTGCCGCCAAAAACAACTGGACACATTGCATTCACATCATAAGAGCTTGCGATAGGTGGCTTTACAAGTAACGAAGTACTATAATACAAAGGCTTTGTTAGGTTAGCTGGTGCTGGGTTAAAAAAGTAATTAAAGGTATTAGCTAAGTTACTCGAAGGGTAGCAACCAGGCCCCTTATCTAAAAAATCGTTTTTAATACAAGTAGTAAGTGGGGTTGCATTATGCGAAAATAAATTATTAGCACCTAGCGCAGTGCTTCCTTGCATTACATTAATTTTACCAAAAGTAAAAGAAATTGCTCCCATATTTATATCTGTTTGATTTAAGCCTACAGATCCTTGTCCATAGCTATTACATAGTATACTTAAACCATCACCAATATTTGTTCCTTGATTATCGCCATATACCGTTGTGCCAACGTTTACGTTATTCATCGTATTACGGTATAATCTATTTGTAACTGCATTTGAACCGTTAATGCAAATACCAGTTGCTAAATTTGTATTATAAGTTCCATTAGTTGATTTAATAATGTTATTTGAAACATCGTAACCAGATGAATAATTAGAATAAATACCGTAAGGCAAATATTGCTGTGATGAAAAACCTGCACCAACATTGATGCGGTTATTTGTTACTGATGTATTTAATGAGCCTTCAAAATAAACTGCGCGATTACAGTTCACAAAATCATTATCGTTAATTCTAACAGCAGAAGCAGGTAAAGCATTAGAGACATAAATACCATAATTCAAGTTCGTAAAAGTTGATGGATTATTAGTTGAATAGTTTGTGCAGCCATTAACGCCGTATGCTGAACAAACTTTGTACCTATCAATATAATAACTCGCATCAATACTATAAATACCTACACCTTTATCTTGAATCGAAGGAACTGAAGTTACAGTATTTTTATAGGTATTACCATAAAACTTAACGCCATCTACTTCCCATAAACTTATAAATGTATTTGGGTAAGGTTGTGCAGGGTCTTTACGAATACTGTTAGTTTCAAATATTGAATTATTGATGTACCCAATATTGTCAATTCTGTTACCATTTGTTGGGATAAAATTATGGTATGCCATGTACTGAATTGCACGCCAGCAATTAATAAATTTAGCATTATCACATCTAATGATACCTCCTGCTCCAGTCCAATCAATACTACCAGCATTATCGTATTTTGCTGTTGTAATACCTTCATCGGCTGAATTAATTGTTCCCTGATTAATAATATTTACAATACCATGATCAACACTTAATCCGTTGGTAGCTATAAATTGTCTTTTATTTGCTGTGCCCCATACTTCTATACCCTGCCAATTTGTGCCCCAAGGATAAACTTCTCCGCCGTCAATAATTAATCTGGCTCCTCGTTCAACTATTATTTTACCATGATTAGCCATACCAACTTTGCATTTAATAGTTAATGTAGCACCAGGCTTCACAACAATATCATTATACATTTGAATATCAAAATCCCACACCTCATTACTTGTAATCAACCAAGGATTCACAGCATCAGAATTCATTTCTTTTACAAAAAACCTTACGTCGTTATTTGTGTTTAAATGCAAATTACGATGAATACGACCTTGTTGTAACTCAGAGATCCAATCTGAAAAACCACCACTCATAAGATTATTACTTGATAAAGTATTGCATGAGGTACCATTTCCAACATTTGGATTATCTTCAGGGCATGTAGCGCATCCTAACCATGTACTTTGACATGCTGCAGAGCATGCTCCATTATTTACAGGAAATACATCGCATAAAAAATCTGGGTGATTGCAATTATAACCAAAATCATGCTCTGAACCATTAAACCTGTATGTATGGTACAACCCAAAAACGTGTCCAAATTCATGTTTCAAATGAGCACCAAAATACCATGCGTCATTATTATTATAATTTACAACGGTATGTATAGCTGGTCTGCCATTATAACTAGACAATTGTCCCGAATATCCAAAAGGAGCATTATTTATAAAAATTGGAAACCCCTCTGTCATTCTATTAGGGTCAATAGAATTAATATAATTACCAATAGCTTGCCCGCTAGATGAGGTGTTCATTGCATTATCGTAATATTGATAAATATTTGTTAACTCAAAACTAACTTTTGGGTCATTTGAATTTGGATAATTACATCCTAGAGGTGCTGTATAATTAGCTGACCGGGGTTGATACATTCCGTTTGAATAATAATAATCTAAATAGGCTGCTGCATAAGTTAGTTCGTTAACCCCAGCAACTCCTGGCCATGGACTAACTGAACCAGATGTATTGTTTATGACATGAAATGTGATTTTAATAGTAATATCTGGCTCAGTAGCCTTATTTGGTATATGAAAATCTTGTCTACTATATTTATTAATATATGCAGCTGAGCTATTAGTGCAATTTAATGCTTGAGTTTTAGGTAAAAAAATCATCATTGAATCTGTAGTGCCGCAAGTAGGAAAATTAGTAAGCACCGGAGGATTATAGGTTTGAGCAAACGTAAGTATGTTAACTAAAAGTAACAACATCATTAAAAATCCTACTGAAGATTTTTTGAGTGGAATATTTTTTTTCATAGTTAAATTGTTGGTTAATCAAATATATAACAATTTAAATAAGTACCAAACTATTTTACAATTGTACTATTTTTTAATACTTAAATTTAACACAATTAGCTCAGTTTAAATGACTTTTACATTGAATGAAGTTTCATGTAGGAGAAATAGTTTCTAAAATCTTAAGCAAACAGCGTTTGTCCAAAACCGAGTTTGCTAACAAACTACATTATAGTAAGCAAAACATTAATTCATTATTGAAAAATGAAAGTTGGAATTCGGAAACAATTGAAAGGGCAAGCAAAATACTAAATGAAAATATTTTTCAAATACTAGCTAATTCAATTTCAGATTCAAAGAAAACACTTGTAGATAAAAAAGAAATTGAAGTTTTGAAAAAAGAAATTACTTATTTAAAAGAAATAAATTCACTACTAAAAAGTAAAATAAAAGAATAGATTTCTAAAATAAATTCTTCCAATTATTATTCAGCATATCTCCAATTCGTTTATCAATAACAAAGGTAAAATCGTTTTCGGAAATTTTAGCTAGATCTACCCAACGCATGGATTGTGCCCCATCTTTCTTTTTAGCAAAATCAAAAGGCTTAGAGGCTATTTTAAATTCAAAATCACCCTTTGCTTTTACCAAATAATAAATACTAATTACCTGGTTATTGTTGCTAAAAGCCGAATTCACAAAAAAATCGGTTGTATAAAAATGAGATTCAACTTCAATATCTAAATTTAATTCTTCTTTAAACTCACGAATAACACATTCAATAGTGCCTTCACCATATTCCAATCCACCACCAGGTAATTTGGTAATATTCATCCCTTTGATATGTTCGTCGGAAACTAATACCTGATTCTCATGTATTAAAATTCCATATACACGAACATTGAAACCCTTCATGCAGCAAAATTACGGTAATTAATTGAGAGAATTTAGAAAAAACAAACTTTAGCTACTTTTTATTAAAGCTGCCAAGATTTGTAGTAATACCAATGGTATGAGCGTTGCCTGTTAAAGCATATTTAGAATAGGCGTAATCTAAATTAAATTTATACACCTTAAATCCAAAGCCCAACGACAAGCCATTTACCTTTTTAACATCTGGTAGAGCCATTTCTTTTCCTTTTCTGAAATTGTAAGCAACTCTTATCATGATATTTTTACCAATTAATACCTCAGTGCCTATAATTAAATGACGACCAAATTTATCTAAACCAGTTTTAACTTTATCATTTCTGATTTGCTTTTTTGTTTTAACAATAGGCTTATTTGTAAAAGGGTCAATATCAGACGTCACTGTTTGTGGGTTAACGTAGGTTAGATCCCATTTTAACAATTGGTCGTACTGCACGATTATTCTAAAAGGGGCTTTCGCTACTTTTTTGCTAATCCCGATCACTACATTTTGAGGCAACGTTTCTTTAGGCCCATTTTCGGAAAAAGACTTCCATTGTCTCCCATAGTTTTTAGCTAATAATGAAATTACTAATTGCTTTTTATTATGATACGTTAAACCTACATCTATGGCGTTTCCAAAAGAAGTGTAAACATCGTAGTGAGAATATAATGTTTTTAATGCTACTCCTAATGAAAGTGTACTGTCTTTATTAATAGTTTTTGCAAAAGACAAATTCAAAGAATAATCTGCTGCTTTAAAATTACCTTGTTCAACGTTATATTCATCTCTACCGTCAAATTTTCCGTAATTGAAATACTGTAAACCAGCGCCAAAGGTTCCATGCTTTTTTAATTGACGTGCATACATAAAATTGCCATAATTTAAATCGGCCACAAAATTGGTATAGTTAAACGATAATTGATTTGAGCTATTTGGATTTAATAAAGCAGGGTTAGCGTATCCTAAGTTTACATCTTTATCCCAAATAGCTGCTGAAGCACCCCCTAAAGCGGTAGATCTAGCAGCTGTAGGCAAGTCTAAAAAGCTAAATGTATTTGTACCACCAATTTGAGCAAAACCGGTTGTACTTAATAAAACTAAAAGATATGAGACTGTTTTTTTCAATATGATTATAAACGCCTAAATGTATGGTTTATTGTGTGATTATTTAGCCGCTCTAAAAACATTGGTTTCTACCCAGCCTTTACCCCAATCTTCATGCTCTTGCTCCGACCAAATTTCAGGATAAAAAATACGCTTTTGGAAACGAGGAGGCAAATACTTTTGCCAATTGGTGCCGCCAGTTGCCGCAATATCTTCGGTATTTTGCTGTAAATAACGAACCGCACTTTTATAGTGCATTAAAGGCCAATTAATATTAACGTTTACATCTAACTCTTTTAACGCATTAATTAATTTAGGGTTTGCCTGATCGTGAGCGGATAATGACTTATATTTTGCCCAAATGTTAGTACACTGATATTCCTTGGCTAAAGCAATAAATTCAGTACCGTATTTTTTTTCAAACTGATTTAAGGTTAGCGTTTTTTTGCCAGTCGCTAATTCTGTCGCACCTTTGTTCCAATAAATATTTTGAAACATTTCTTCAATACTGGGATTTTTTCCTACTAAGCTTGGTCTTACGTCTTTATCTACTAAATTAAAAAAATCAGTAGCACAAATTTCTATTTTACGGTATTGAGCGCTTTGAAAACCACTTGCTGGCAATAATGCCATTCGGTAACGTAAAAATTGTTCTTTTTCCATACCATCTACCATAATCTCAAACGACTTGGTTAAGGATTCGAAATAACGGTTGATTCGAGTTACACGCTCTGCAAAAAAATTGACATCGATAATTTCTTTCCAACCTAAATTTTGACCATTTGGTAAAATGTTTGGCCCATTATTGGCAATTTGCTCCATTTCATGTAAAGACAATTTGAAATAAAGCTCTGTAATTTGATGATACATGATGAAAATTTTTTCATCAGGAAAATCAGTTTTAGGGTTTTGTAGAGTTAATAATGTATCTACTTGGATATAATCCCAATAAGTTAAATAGTTTGATAGTAAAAGTCCATCCAAATAGCCTTCCAAACTTTGACCCATTTGGCTATATTTTTCTTCTAGCTGATTAACTCGATCAACAATTTCCTTTTTTAATTCCATGCAGTTTTTTTAAATACGTAGTTACCAAAAATAAAAAAAGGATATGGATTTACACCATATCCTTTCAACTATTTTAATCTTTAATATTAATTAACTTCAGATGTTGGGTTCGCCAGGTTTTTTACACTAACAATATCTAGTTTTATTGAGCCAACTAATAATTTAGCTTGAGCTCTCAAAGGAACGTGGTTTTTATCATCTGTTAACCAAACGTTTAAATCATCTTCGCTTTTAAAAATACGTCCTTTTTGCACAATTGGTCTAAATTTTACACAGTTAAAGGTTCCAATATCACATTTAATTTTTTCCTTACCAACGTATCTGATTTTTAAAGGCCAGATTTCTTTATCTACAATACTATTAATGGTAAATACATCTCCTTCTTTAGCATTGGTTAAATCCAAGTTTCGAGCCGAATAAAAAGCAGAAATCATATCTTGAGTTCCTGCGGGCACATCTACTTTTTCGCCAGCACCAACATCCACTTTGTTGGTATAGTGATTAAAGGTGTAATCTTGATTTATAATATAACCTCCTTCAGAAACACGACGAACAAACATCCAAGGCAGCATCGCATCTTTATCAATAAAAGTTTCGTATCTATCTCGCACTTTAAAAAACCAATCAAATGTACCTTTAGTATAACCATTACCAACCACGTGATATACTTTACGACCTGCAACTTCCATTACTTCTGGCTTTACTTCCATTAAAATAACACCAGCATCCATAGCACCGTAATGCAAGCGATAAGATAAAATTTCGCCCTCTTTAAATGCTTCGTTCGAATTTGTAGGCAATTCCTTACTAGCAATATTAGTTGGAATAATTTGTTCTAATTTTTCTTCAGAAGAAATATAGTAGCCTGCTGAACATAAAGCCACAGTAGCCGTAACAGCAGATGCGATAATTGCAATATGTTTGATAGTTTTCATTTTTAATAGTTTGGTATAGGAGTTTCAAATCCTATGCCAATATAAATTTACGAAAATATTAGCTGTTAAAATATGTAAATTTAAAATAGTTGCAATTTTGAAGTTTATCTTTATAACATGAAAAAAATGATTATTTCAAGTATATGTGCAATGTTCCTTGCAGGCTGTACTTACCAACAGGCAGATAAAATAGCTCCTTTAGAAAATGTTATTAATAAAGGAGAAAAGTTTAGAATTACCCTACCCGAAAATCATACTACTGGATATATGTGGCAAATAAATAATACGTTTAATGATAAAGTGTTGGATTATTATGGTTCGGTATTTAGAGGTAATGAAAAAGGCGTCGATTTTAATTTTACTGCCTTAGCAGCAGGAAAAACAACTGTAAAATTTGCTTTAATTAAATACAATGATACTACAGACGTGAAACAGTTCATTATTGATGTTAAGTAATAACCGATTACTCAATAATTACTTTTTTGAAATACTGTTTCTGTTGTCCATTTGAAATTTTAAGGAAATAAATTCCAGATAAATGATTAAGCTCTATTTTATTTTCAGATAAATTTTGTTTCGAGAAAATCTTTTTACCAATCACATCATAAATTTCAATATCCAGTTTTCCTATATAGTAAGCTGGATAAGAAATATTGAAATTGCCATTTTTACTAGGGTTTGGATATACTGAAAATAAATTTTCAAATTCTTCGTTAACAGACGTACACACGTTTACCATCACATTTGTTGTTGCAGTGTATGAGCAACCCATAGAAGATATTGTATGAGTTACAACATAACTCCCAGTAGTGTTAAAATTTACATCTGGTGTTGGAGTAACGGTTGAATTGTTAACCGTTACACCAGAATTAGGATTGAAATTCCAATAATGAGATGATAAACTTGGGCTTCCAACAGCACTAAAAATAATATTATCTCCAGTACAAATAATTGGATTAGTGGGAATAAAATTGGGATTTGCATTTGGTTTAACATAGATTGTTAAGGTATCAGCAAAAGAGCATCCGCCACCGTTACTTGCGGTTAAAATATAAGATGTGGTGATATTTGGACTTACATTAACTGTATGTGTTGTTCCGGCTCCATCAGACCAACTATAATTTGCAATAGGACCATTAACAATATTTATAGCGGATAAAGATGTGCTATCATAATTACAAATTGAATCCTGAGCTGTATTTAAAGAAAAAGACAAATCCTGTCCAGGACTTCCTGGTACTGTAAATGAAACGGGTGCAGTCCAAGGACCTGCTGGAGGAACAGCTGTACTTCCTCCTAACCATTCTCTAACAGAAAAATAATACACACCTCTACAAGTTAAATCAGTAAACGGAATAAATACATTCTGATATGGTTCGGCGGTGCAATTATCTGGCCAAGCATTTACCGAAGTATAATTTGGTACGTTTAACAATGAATGATACCATGGAAAAGAATTATATACTGAAGCACCACCAGCACCAGCGTCAACGAACGATTGTACAAGTAATGAAGGCGCTGCGGGAAACACTGTATTTGTTGAAACAATTCCTTGCATCCAATAAGGTCCACAACCACATGTTGCTGCATCAGAAGAGCCACTTATAGTAATACCAGTTGATGAAATTGTATAAGTTACATTAGTAAGTGCTAAGCCATGACATGCTTTCGATTTAAAACTAAACGCACAAAGTATAACTATTGTAAGTAAAAATAATCTCATAAATAAAATTTAAATATTTAATCTAAGATATAACAAAAAACCGATTTTCAAAACTTATTTCGTTTGATCTTTCTTTTTGAACTTAGCGATATATCTTTTATAGAGCTCACTTAAATTTTCGTATTCCTCTCGGTAAAAAATACCAATACCTTGCGAGAAGGGTCCGCCATTGGTGGCCGCTTCCGTATTGTCGTTACTTCTATTAAAGGCTTTTACTCTGTATTTACCAGATTCTGATAATTTATATTCTAAGGTAACATCACCAATTAAGTTACTAGAGTTATTAGCTTTTGTTGAGGCGGATGTAGTTGTTGAATTGTTATTATTAGTAACACCAAAATTACCATCAATTACCAAACGATTATTAAACAATTGTTTAGATAAAGCCAAATCTAGCTCATCACTACTTAAGGTTCCACCAGGCCTATAATTTACTCCAATATCAACATCTTTAGTCACACCATTTAACCAATTGCTCATTTTATTACTTAACATTTCTGAACCCGTAGCAGCTGCTGCACCACCAGCACTAATGCCTCCTCCTCCCGAAACGGATACAGGGGTAATAAAACTCCTTAACAACAACAATGCAAATACTTGGCGATTCATTTCATTTTCGTCGCTTAAAATACTTTTTATAGCCGATCGAGTTGTTTCATCTATTGTTGGAAGTTCAATCCCAAAAGTGATATTTGGAGATGTTAATTTATCTTTCATAAATAATTTACAATACACTGGATATCGTTTATTATAATTATTTACTGAATCGTTTGGAAATAAAGGTTTAATAGAAGCTCGCTGATTATAATTGGCTACTATATCAATGTTAGCTTTATAAACGTTACCATTCCATTTAATTGAACTTCCTTTCTCAATTTCAAATTTTTTGGTAACAAAATCCTCCAATGTAAATAGATAATCTCCTGTAGAAAGGACATAATCTCCATACATATCAAACTTGCCTTTTGAATTAATTTTCAAATTTAAATTTCCGTCTCCTCTAGCTTTAATCACATCGCCTGATTTCTCATCAAATATTAATTGTACCTCTGCATCTTTAGTGGCTTCTAAATTAAAGTCGAGAGAAAAATTGGATTTCGATTTTTTAACGACGGTTTTCAAGGTGTCTTTAGTAACAAATTTTATAAAATCATTACTGCCGATTTCTGAAGGACCATCTAAAGGAATATAAAAATAAGTTCCTCCATTAGTTTTCATATTCAATTCCATTTTAATATCGTCCAAAAATCCATAAATACCAGCATTTCCAGAAGCATACGCTGTTCCGTAATAACTAGGATTATTAGCTGATGTTGTATTTAAAACCATTAATTTATTGGTATTAATATCAAAGTCGATACGCATATCTTTGAAATTATTATGGAATATATTTCCATAAACAATTCCTGAATTACCCATTTTATCGCGAACTTCAAGATTTTCGAAATTAATTTGTTTCGGCATGATATCTACATTTCCACTTACACTGTATTGTACATTTAAAAAATCAACAATCATAATGCACTTAAAAAATTTAAGCTTAGCATTAATTTGTGGATTATCTAACGTACCTGTTACTGTCCCATTTCCTGTTAAGAAACCAACCTTAAACGTTAAAATATCTTTTAAATATGGCTGAAGCAGCGACAAATCAAATGGTTCCGCTTTAAATGTAATATCAATATTCTCTTCTTTTTTCTTTGGATAATAAGCGCCTTGAAAAACAATATTCTTCATTAAATTTCCATCAAAGTCTTTCGCAAAAGCAGAGAAGCCATTAATGCTTACAAATTCTTTTTCTGGATTGTACTCACTTTTTACTTCACCGTAACCAATTAATTTATCGTTTAATTTAAGCCCTTGAAAACTAATGTCGCTTGATATGAGTGGCTTTCCAAATAAACCAAATATACTTGTGTTACCTGTTAAACTTCCATCAATTGTAACTTTAGCATCTTTTAAAAATGGATTCAACTGTGATAATTTAAAATTTTGAATAAATACATCAAACTTATCGTCACTATTTTTAGATAATTTACCATCAAAAGTGATTAATTGATTTTGATTATAAAATGTGAGTGGTTTTATATTAATAGCAAAAGCTGTATCTATAGTTATAGGATTTGCTTTTACAATTTGCCAAACGCTATCCTCAATAGTGTATTTTACTTTATCGAATAGGATGGTTGCTTTACTATTGTCAAATTGCGCCATTCCGGAAACAACACCAGCATTTTTAGGACTCATCATATTATCCCAATTCAAATCAAAATCTGATATTTTATCATTAGCAGCGAAAGTTAATGTTGGATTTCGAAAAGCAAAACTGTCGGAAATATTAATAGCTTTAGCACTATAGATTAATTTTACGCCATTGGTTAAAGAATTAACATTAATGTCGTTGTTTTTAAATTTAATTCCAGAATAACTGATTAAGTCACTTGTTGTTTTAATATTTAGATAATTTATGGAAGCGTCAAAAGCACAGTTCATCAATGTATTAGGACTTATCATTAAATCTTTAACAAACAGTTCATTAACGATAGTAAAGTTTTTTATTTTAACGCTTAAGTCGGCTTTATCACTATAAATGTAGCGTGTTTTAGTTTTTACAAATGTGGGGAAATATTCATTTAGATATTGTTTAAAAGCATCAGGCAAAGTACTTAAATTATATTTCCCATTTAATTCAACATTAGCTATACTCGAATTTAATTCAATATTTTTTGTAGCTGTTGATTGATCTAAATCTAAATTAAAACTACTGAGTTTATATGTTTTTTCAGAGGTTTTATAAATAGTGTTATCAAAGTTTATTAAACCACTTAAATTATCTATACTGTTTCCATTTAAATCGATTAATATTTGAGAAGACACTCGGCCGTTTAATTGCGGAATTGAAAAGTGAGTTTTATCCAAATCAAAATTATTGATTGTTGAAATAAAATCCATTTTAGGCACTTTATTATTAAAATCAATTGTTCCATTAAAATCAAAATTCGCATTGGTGTCTTTACTCATTACATAACCAGTGAAAATTTGTTTTTTAAATGCTCCGTCAATTTTCACATTATCATATTGGTAATTATTATAGGTTATAGATTGAATCAATCCATCAAATGTGGCATCTAATTCTTTTTGAGTAATACCTCTACCTTTTACTTTAGTTGAAAGGGACATAGCTCCAACCGACTTAACACTTGGAAATAATTTTGATAAATTAAAATTGGTTGTAGTAATCGCTCCTGAATACTCAATAATTTTAGATTTATTATTTGTGTTTAATCGCAAATCGGTTTTAATATTTCCAACGTCTGTTTTAAAACTACCATAAGTTGCAAAATCATTTAAGAATCCATCAAATTTTCCTTTGTATGATATAACTCCTAACCTACTTACTTCAGTGGGCAAATCTAAATACGTGGGATTATTAAACGGTGGGATTGGAAATTTCTCTAAATCTGTTTTGGAAGTAGATAATTTTTCAGCATCAAAATGAATAAATGATTTATCAATATCTGGCAAGCCAGTAATGCTCATATCTCCAATAAACTGAGTATTACTTCGATAACTAACCACCATATTGGTTCCACTTAAATCATTCACAAAACCTCTTACTTTTCCTTTTACTACTAACACTTCTTTAAAGCCATTTAGGTCTTCTGCGAAGTAGGCAATATCTTTAAAGTTTACAAAAGTGCTATCTTTTAAATTTCCTTTGATGTATACTTTATTAATGAAGTCCAAATAATCTTCCCAATGATCGTACTTAAAACTTAGTCGGCCTTTTACCAAACTGTTAGCCGTTTTTAAATAAATACTATCGCAACGTAATTCGGTTGATGAGACATATGCTTTAGTAGTTAAATTTTTCAATTCAATGCCGCAGTGTTCTTTAGCACTTAAATTTGTTATTTGAGCTTTAATGGTATCGCCTTTAAAATCAATTTCGGTAAGTGTACCAAAAGCATTGTAAACATGAATATGATTGTAATTCATATTTTGAACGACCTTATCTGTATCTCTTAATAAGTGATAAGTAAAATCGACATTGTTTAATTTTAAAGCGCCATACTTAATTTTCCAAGGAGAAGGAGTGGTATCATTGGGGAGCGAATCGGTTGAAGCAAAATAATCGGCGAGATACTGAAAGTTCCAATCATCTTCATTTTTGTATTTTAGCAATTTAACTTTTACATCACTCAATTTAACTTCATCAATACTTAATTGATGTTTTTCGAAATTAAAGCCACTTACATCCACAGTAATATCTTTACCATAAACGAGGGTGTCGTTATGTTTATCACTCACAAAAACTCCTTGTAAGGTAACGTTACTAATAAATGAAATTTTCAATCTTTGAATATCTACCCTTGCTCCAAGTTCTTCACTCAAATAACTAGTTGCTTTTTGTGCGGCCCAAGTTTGAAATGTTTCAGTTTGAAAAGCGAAAAATAACGTAACAAGAAAAATCACAATAACTAACAGTGAAAACAGTACTGTTTTCGATATTATTCTTGTAATTTTACCCAATTTACTCATAGTGTATAAAAATAACTAAATAACCTAAATAGTGGACGTTAATAATCATTAAGATTTAGGGTTAATTACCTTGATAAAATAATGGCAGCAGAGCATAATCACATAAAAGATATTTACATTTTGGGCATCGAATCGAGCTGCGATGACACCTCATGCGCCATAATTAAAAACGAATTGCTGTTATCTAATGTTACCGCCAATCAAAGCATACATCAACAATATGGTGGTGTTATACCGGAATTGGCGAGTAGAGATCATCAGAAAAATATTGTTCCTGTTGTTGATGCTGCCTTAAAAAAAGCAGGCATCACACTTTCTCAATTAAACGCTATTGCTGTAACTCGCGGACCAGGATTAAGCGGAAGTTTATTAGTGGGTTTATCATTCGCAAAATCATTATCACTTGCTTTAGATATTCCCTTAGTCGAAGTTAATCACATGCAAGGTCATATTTTGGCGCATTTTGTGCGAGATGCTTCGACAGGCTCAGCTCTCGAAAACAAACAACCTGAATTTCCTTTCCTTTGTTTAACTGTAAGTGGCGGCCATACTCAAATCGTAAAAATTACCAATCATTTACAATTTGAACTACTAGCAGAAACTGAAGATGATGCAGTAGGCGAAGCATTTGATAAAGCCGCTAAAATACTGGGACTTCCCTACCCTGGAGGACCATTAATTGATAAATATGCCAAATTAGGAGATGCCACGAAATATAAATTTCCAATGCCGCAATTAAAAAATAATAACTATAGTTTTAGTGGCGTAAAAACAGCATTTTTATATTTTATTCAAGAACAAACAAAACAAAATTCAAATTTTATTGAAGAAAATATAAATGATATTTGTGCATCCTATCAGGCCCACTTAATTAAATATTTACTTAAAAATTTATTAGTGGTTAGTAAAGAAACTGGCATTAATCAAATAGCCATTGCTGGCGGAGTATCTGCTAATTCAGGTTTAAGAAGCGAATTAGAATTATTAGGAAAAAAGCATCAATGGCAAACCTATATTCCCAAATTTGAATATTGCACCGATAATGCCGCCATGATTGCTATTACAGGTTACTATAAATATTTGAATAAAGAGTTTTGTGGATTGGAAACTACTCCGCTAGCTCGTTACGAAATTTAAATTATTTCCCGCAGATTTCGCGGATTTCCGCAGAGTAAAATGCAACAAGTAATACAACAGATTAATTTACCAAACTAAAAACTCAAAAATATCTGCGACGATCTGCGGAATCTGCGGGACACTTCTTACTTAGTATTAAACTCATTCATGCATCTTGCTAAACCAATAAATGCGAAGGCTTTTACCGCATCGGCTGCAATTTTAACGCGTTCATTTAAAGTCTTTTTTTCTTCGTCATTCCATTTACCAAGAACATAATTTACTTGAGCGCCTTTTCCAAACTCATTACTAATTCCAAAACGTAAACGAGGATAATTATTTGTACCTAAAATTTCTTGAATATTTTTCAATCCATTATGCCCGCCATCACTACCCTTTGGTCCTAAACGAATTTTACCAAACGGCAAGGCTAATTCATCCACTATCACTAACACATTTTCAATGGCAATTTTTTCGTTTTGCATCCAATAATTTAATGCCTTTCCACTTAAATTCATATAAGTAGTTGGCTTAATTAAAATCAATTGTTTGCCTTTATATTTCAATTCGGCAACGTCTGCTAATCTATCCGATTTAAATTTTAAATCGTTTTCTTTAGCCAAGTAGTCCAATACTTCAAACCCAATATTATGGCGTGTGTGGGCGTATTCATCGCCAATATTTCCTAAGCCAACTATTAAAAACTTACTCATACAACAAAGATATTTTATTTAACAAAATGAAGCCCATTTTGGTCTATAAAAATATGTTTTAATTTGTTTTGTAATATAAAATTAATGCTTATACTTGTATCATCGAAACATTACTGCATTATCTTGTAGTAATAAAATCACAGAAAATTAAAATAACAAAACTCTTTTATTATTATTCCCCTTATTAAGCATAACTATGTTTGAAGCATTAGATTTAACTAGCAGAGCTTTGCCTCAGCTAAAGGACATTTGTAAACAATTTGGTATTGACACGAAAGGATTAGCAAAACCTGATATGGTTTTAAAAATCATTGATGCTCAAGCGGCTGATAAAGAATTAGCTACTAAATTAGTGGAACAATTTCCTAAAAAAGCAACTTCGACAAGCTTAGCTGCCGCAGAAACTAAAACTCCAACCACTGAGGCTAAAGTAAAAAAACCTCGCATTCAAAAACCTATTGAAGGAGAAGCAAAAGTTGAGAAAACTCTATTTGAAGCTGTTGAAGAAAAACCTCAAGTAACTGATTCAAATACGGTAAGAGACGAAAAGCCTAAATTCGAAAAAAGAGAAGAACAAGTTCGTAAAGTTCCTGTTCATAATCACCAAAAACCTCAACACAATCATCATAACAATCCTGCTAAAACAGAACAAACAGAATCAAAACCTGTTGTTAATAATGATTTAGCTATTAATATTGAAGCTGAAGAAAAGCCTCAAACACCAGACGGCATGGAAATGCATGAAGTGAAAGATGCTAAAGAAAATGAACATAAACATTTACCAAAACCAGAGCGCGTATATTATAACTTTGATGGGATTGCTATTGGCGAAGGGGTTTTAGAGATGATGCCTGATGGTTATGGTTTTTTAAGAAGTTCTGATTATAATTATTTAAGTTCTCCAGATGATATTTATGTATCGCAAGCTCAGGTAAAATTATTTGGATTAAAAACAGGTGATGTTGTTCGTGGAGGGATTCGTCCTCCAAAAGACGGAGAGAAATTTTTTCCATTAGTAAAAGTTGAAGAGATTAACGGAAGAGAACCTTCTTATATTAGAGATAGAGTTCCTTTTGATTACTTAACACCATTATTTCCTTCCGAAAAATTAAAATTAACTGGACATCCACAACAAAATAACAGCACTCGTATTATTGATATGTTTGCGCCTATTGGCAAAGGACAACGTGGTTTAATTGTGGCACAACCAAAAACTGGTAAAACGGTTTTATTAAAAGATATTGCTAATGCTATTGCTTACAATCATCCAGAAGTTTATTTAATTATTTTACTAATTGATGAACGTCCAGAAGAGGTTACTGATATGGCTCGTAGTGTAAAAGCAGAAGTAGTATCATCAACCTTTGATGAGCCAGCAGAAAAGCATGTGAAGATTGCAAACATCGTTTTAGAAAAAGCAAAACGTATGGTAGAGTGCGGACACGATGTAGTTATTTTATTAGATAGTATTACACGTATGGCTCGTGCTTATAATACAGTTGCGCCTTCAAGTGGAAAAGTATTATCTGGTGGTGTGGAAGCAAATGCTTTACAAAAACCAAAACGTTTTTTTGGAGCTGCTCGTAAAATTGAAAACGGTGGTTCTTTAACTATTATTGCTACCGCTTTAACAGAAACGGGTTCTAAAATGGACGAGGTAATCTTCGAGGAATTTAAAGGAACTGGTAACATGGAATTACAATTGGATAGAAAAATTGCGAATCGTCGTGTGTTCCCAGCTGTTGATTTATCGTCTTCTTCAACACGTAGAGATGATTTATTATTAGATAAAGAAACCTTACAGCGTTTATGGGTGTTAAGAAAACACTTATCGGATATGAATCCAGTTGAAGCGATGGAATTTTTGTTAAATCAACTAAGTAGAACAAGAACTAACGAAGAATTTTTAATTGGAATGAATAAATAATTCATCCCCATTTTATTTGTAAACATTTTTTATCATGTCTCCAAAAACCTTTTTATTTCCTTCAATATATAGTGCACTTTTAATTATAGCTACTTGCATTGTATTTTACGGAGGGCACAGCCAATCCATTAATACAGTAACTATTATTGGCTGGTTATTAATTATTCCATTTTGTGTAGTAGCTATGATTTACTCAAAAAGGAACATCTACAATAATGTGATAGGAGGGAAAGATTTAGTAAAAGAAGGATTGAAGTTTGTTATTTTCAGTACGGTAATTTTGGTAATTTTTCAGGCTATTTTCTTTACGCTAGATTTTAAAGCATACAAAGTAAATTTTATTCAGACTTATGGTTTTGAGTTGGCAAAAACTCAAATTAAAGCTGGAAACTTAAAAATAACGGAAGCTCAAATTCCTGACTTGATAAAAAAGGAAATTGACCAAGTCACACTTTTTAAAGAATGCACGAGTGTTGTATTTAAAAATTTATTTTTAGGAACGATTACTTCTGTTATTTCAGCGGTAGTTATAAGAGCAAAATTAAGAAGTTAATTTCCACTTGATTCTAAAAATCAATATTTAGTCAATATATTTTGTCTCCGTTCACTCAATAATTTTATGGTTTCACTCATTCAATCTCTAAATAAAACAGGTGGTTTTTCGATAAACCTGTTTTTTTAAATGATAAACCTGAACAATTCAGTTAATAATCAACATTTGATTGTTCTAAACATCATGTAATCAGTCAATTACTAGCATTTTTTTGCCTATTTTTATAAAATGTTACATCTGATAGATGTGTCGGAAATGGCACTTTTTTTGATGTTATTTTAACACTAATTAATAAATATGAAAAAACTATTACTACTTCTTTGCTTTTTTTCAATTTCCAATTTGGGTTTTTCACAAACAGAATCCTCTTATAAAAAAAACAAGTATTTAATTACCATGTACAATTTACATGATAAGAATTTTGATTTAACTAAAAGTATGTTAGAGAAATTTACAGATGCTACATCTATTGAATTCAATAAAACAGATAGCTCATTTGTTGTTTTAACTTATAGAACATTAAACAAAAAAGTTGTTTCAGGAAAAATGCTTAAAAACTACCTACCAATCAAGTATTTTATTTTAGAAGGTGAGCCTATTGATCCATTCCCAGTACTAGTAAATACAGGGAATGCTGAAGAAGATGGGAGGGTGTATGATGAGCAAAAAACAATGTGGATACAAAAATATCCAGCTGAATACAAAAAAATGATTGAAAATTTAAAAAAACAATAAGCCAAAATTCAAATTATATTTAATATGAAATTACCTTTTTTAATAAAAATAAATCAAATTCTACTTATTGTTTTTTGTAGTTTCTTTTTTACATCTAAATTTTATGCGCAAGCCAATAATTGTGGTTCGGCCACTGCAATTACTGATGGCACAGCTTGTGTAACTCAAAATTTTAGGATTAATAAAAATCATACTCTTGATTTTGGAAATGCAAGTTGTAGTGGAACAGTATACCGAGATTCATGGTATACATTTACGGCGGTAGCAACCAATTATACATTAACTGCTACAAATACAAATGCCGATTTAGCTATTGCCTTATACACAAACTGCGCTGTAGGAGGATCTGTGGCGGCAGCTTGTAGTAATACTGTAACGGGCACAGGAACAGAACAGATTGTTTTTACGGCAACTATCGGTCAAACATACCTCATAAGAATGATGCGTGTAAACAACAATAACAATAATCACCTCGATGGCACAATTTGTTTATATCATTCTACTACTCCTCCAGTTAATGACAACTGTGCTGGTGTTATTACGATGGCATGTGCTGGCACTTATACAGGGTCAACAGTATTAGCAACTGCAGGATCCGATCCGTCTGGTGCTTGTGGAGGATTTTCTGGTATTACCCCAGCTGTATGGTATAAAATTGTTGGTGATGGAACTTCTATGACAGCTAGTTTAGCAGGCTCTACTTATGATACAAGAATGCAGGTATACACTAGCTCAACAGGTGCGGTATGTGGTGGAGTGCTTACATGTGTTGGTGGTAACGATGACTTTACTGGATTAACTTCTCAAGTAAGTTGGGCTTCTGTTATTGGCACAACATATTATGTATTAGTTGGGGGTGCTGGTAGCGCTACAGGAACATACAGTTTAACAATGAGCTGCGTTGCTCCTTCTGTTCCAAATTGCTCCGTAAAAACAGCGCCAGCAAATAGTAGTACTTTATCCTGCTCAGCAACCAACTTTACTTGGAATGCTCCTATTGGAGGAGGTACACCCACAGGATATCTTTTGTTTTTTGGTACAGATGCTGCCGCAACAAATATAAACAATGGAACAAATCTTGGGAATGTATTAAGTTATTCTCCACCTGCCCTGCTAAACAACACTGTTTACTATTGGAGAATTGTTCCAACAAATGCCGTAGGGAATGCAACTGGCTGTACAACATTTTCATTTACTACTGGAGGATCTAATCCAGTTAACGATAATTGTGCTGGAGCGTTAGCCTTAACATCTGGCGTTACTGTTAACGACGATAACTCATGTGCCACTTCAGAAGCTACAGCAATTGGTAGTTGCTGGAATGCAGGATCAGTGAATACTTTATGGTATTCGATGGTGGTTCCTGCTACTGGCTCTTTAAGTGTTTTAACTAATTCTTTAACTTTAACAGATACTCAAATTGCTATTTATAGCGGTGGATGTGGCTCTTTAGTAGAAATAGCTTGTAATAATGATGCGCCTGGATCAGGTTGTGGGGCAGCAGTAACGGCTAATTCCCAATTAAATTTAACCGGATTAGCTGCAGGAACCTATTTTATTAGAGTAGATGGACGATCTTCAAATGTAGGTACTTATGAAATTATGGCGTCTACATCTGGAGTTGTAGGAACTGGTATTCCAATTGCTGGTAGTGATTGTTCATTACCTATTACTTATTGCTCATTCCCAGTATCGATTCCAGATCCAGGATATAAAAACACTGGTAATATTTGTGACTTTAGTGGAACAGGAAATTGTTTATCAGTTGGTGAGCAAAATGCATTGTGGGTGCAATTAACGGCTACTTCAACTGGTTCCTTAGCCTTTAATATTATTCCAAACGATTATGCAGGTTGTAATGATGAATCAGATTATGATTGGGTATTATTTAAAACAGCCGGCACTGGATCTACTACATGTACGGCATTTAGAACTAGCGGGGGAAATGGTGAATTAGCTTGTAATTATAGCTATCAAGGTGTAACAGGTATGTCTACCACAGGAAATACATCGCCGGCAACATCCGGTGATTCTCCAGCAAATAGTTCAAGTGGTTATCCAATAACTCCAGGTAATACTTGTTATGACGCTGGCTATGAACCATCAATTAATGCAACTAATGGCGATGTTTTTATTTTGGTTATTCAAAACTATGCCAGTACAAATATTGGATTCTCTTTAACCATACCAACTGGAGCAGGAATTGCAACCATAGGAAATCCAAGTGTATCAACCATTATGTGGACAGGAAGTGCCGCAACATCTACTTTTTCAAATTCAGTAAATTGGAGTAACTGTTCGGTGCCTAGCTGCGCACCAGCTATTGATGCGATTGTTTTAGCAGGACCAACATCTCAACCAATTGTAAATATTAACACCAGTGTAAAAAGTATGACCATTAATCCATCTGCTACTCTTACAGTTAACGCAGGAGTTGTGTTAGATGTATGTGGCGACTTTGTAAATAATGGTCAATTAAGATGTGCGGCTGGTTCAACTGTAAATTTTAGTGGTGGAAGTAACCAAATTGTTTCCGGTAACTTAAGTGGTGCCAATAAATTTTCAAATTTTACCGTGAATAAAACAGCTGGAGTTGTAACACTTGGAACGAATGTTATGATTGGACAAGATTTTAGAACTGCCAATGCAACTAGTATTGTAAATACAAGTGGAACAGATTTTACAATTGGGCGTGACTTTATTAATAGCCATGGTGCTACTACATTTACGGGAATTACAAGTACAAGTTCATTTATATTTAATGGTACAGGCGCTCAGGTTTATAATCCAAATGCAAATGCAGCTACACCAAGCTTAACACTTTGTAGTGTGACTATGAGCAATACAAGCACTGGAGTAACATTATCAAGTACTAATACTCCAAGTTTGATTTTAAATACAACCGGCGTATTAACTTTAACTTCTGGTAAAATAATTACCCCGGGGGCGCAAGAAGTTATTATAACCAATACGGGTAATACAGCTGTTAGCACAGGTAATACAACTAGTTATGTTGAAGGAAATTTAAGAAGATATCTAGCCGCCGGTGCAACAGGCCCATTCGATTTCCCTGTAGGACATGCCACTCCTGGCTACGAAAGAGCAAACCTGAACTTTAAAACAGGAGCGGCAGCAGGTGCTATTAATCTATTAGCGCGCTTTGATCCTTGGGGTGGTACATTTCCACTACCTTCAATTCCAAATTGGGTTGAATGCAGCACAACCTATAATCTTAACTATTTAAATCATGGATATTGGAGTATTGATGCCTCTGCTGCAAGTACTGGCTTATATGATTTGACTTTATATAATAGAAGTTATTCTAACGGAACTGGTGCAGGATTTTCAATTGCAAAAAGTCCCTCAGGATCTCCAACATGGACATTAACAGGAAATTGTGTCCCCAGTCCTGCTGCCGCTACGGTAAGGAATGCGATGTCTGGTTTCTCAAAATTTTCCACAATTCAAGGTACTTTGCCTTTACCAGTTGAATTAATTTTATTTGATGGAGAATCTGAAGGTAATTATAATTCTATTTTTTGGAAATCTGCTGTAGAAACTAATTTTAGACATTATGAATTAGAAAGTTCTGAAGACGGAGTTAACTTTAATAAAATAACAACTGTAAATCCAATTGGAAATGTATCATCTAGTAATGATTATAATTATTTAGACTTCAATCCATATAGTCCAATTACTTATTATAGGTTAAAAATGGTTGATTTAGATTATACATTTGAGTATAGCAATATTATCTCCATTGAAAATGGAATTAATAAAACGGGGACATTGGTTGTTTATCCAAATCCTGCCTCAAATGAATTGTATGTTAAACTATCTGTTCCAAACGAAACGAATGCACTTATTGAAATTAGAGATATTTTAGGAAGACCGATTTATCAACAAACAGTTGATTTAACTCAATCGGTAAATAATAATTATATCAATACAACAAATTTTGCAGCTGGAACTTATATCATAACCATTACTGCTGGCAATTCTTTATCAGAAAATATTAAAGTGATTATCAATAAAAATTAAAAGGTTTAATAATTCTAAAAAGCCCTGGATGCAACACATTCAGGGCTTTTTAATTAACAAACTTATTCGACAACAAACGACTACAAATACTTCTATTCGAATCTAATTGACTAACAACCGAATAAAGTTTTGAATTGGATTTACCTTTGTGTCGTCGAAATGATGAAGCGCTTCAAAATCAAAAACGGCAAAATTTAATTTGTAGAAAGTATAATAATTTAAAAAAACAGAAAACATGATGAACACATTAAGAAACCGCGTACAGTTAATTGGTAATTTAGGATCAGCTCCAGAAGTAAAAACATTAGAAGGAGGGCAAAAAATGGTGAAATTAAACATTGCAACAAACGAAACATACAAAAATCAAAAAGGTGAATTAGTAAAAGATACTACTTGGCATAACGTAACCGCTTGGGGAAGCAATGCAGAAATAGCCGAAAAATATTTACAAAAAGGCAGCGAAATTGCTATTGAAGGAAAATTAAAAAACAATACCTACACGGATAAAGAAGGCATCAAACGTTTTGTAGTAAATATTGAAGTGAGTGAGTTTTTAATGCTTGGTAAAAAAGCGTAATTCAACTCAATTTTATAAAAAAGCCCGATTCGCTAATAGCGGATTGGGCTTTTTTATTTATTATACATCACATTTAAAACGTCCCTTATTAATTTTTGGTTTGCGATAAAAAGTAAATAAAAAAGCTAAACTACTCTTTAGGTTTTGGAGCACCGATGTTTACGGACCGCATCACCGCCTTCTCGCCAAAACGCATTTTTATTTTATCTAAGGATTGATACAAATTAATCATATCGCTTGTATCATCAAACAAATCCATTTGGATGGCACCATCTACCAATGATGAAAATTTAACACCTAATAATCTTACCATCACACGGCTGTCGTAATTCTTATCAAACAACTCAGTCACCTTTTGCAATAAAATATGATCGGAAGAAGTGTATGGAACTTTACATTGATAAGTATGTGTTTCGAAATTAGAGTGCCTTATTTTGATGGAAACACTTCCAGCTGATTTTTCGCTACGGCGAAGATCGTAACCAAGTTCTTCTACCATTTTCACTAACAATTCCTTTAAAAATTTTGTATCGTTGGTATCCGTATGAAACGTCCTTTCGGTGCTCATGCTTTTTTGTTCCCAAGATGTTTCTACTTCGCTATCACTAATGCCGCTGGCTCTGCGCCAAAGTGATAAACCATAATCGCCAATGAGACTTTGCAGTTTTTGCGGCGACATATTTTGAATAGTTTCGATTTTACGCAAACCTAAATTGCACAAGGTGATAAAGGTTTTATCTCCTACTCCTGGAATTTTACTGACTTCCATTGGCGCCAAAAATTCTTTTTCTTTTCCGGGCTCAATAAATAACTCTCCGTTGGGTTTAGATTCGGTAGTAGCAATTTTTGAAACCAATTTGTTAGTTGACAAACCAAAGGAAATAGGCAAGCCAGATTCTTTAATAATTTTTTGACGAAGTTGTTTTGTCCAAGTGAAACTATCACAAATGTATTTATCCATACCTGTAATATCCAAATAATGCTCATCAATGGAAGCCTTCTCCACCAAGGGTGCAGCATCTTCAATAATTTGAGTTACCAAGCGAGAGTTTTCGGAATACACTTGCATGTTGCCTCTAATAAAAATACCATGCGGACATAACTGCTTTGCTCTAGCACCTGGCATAGCACTGGTTACGCCAAATTTACGAGCCTCGTAACTACAAGAAGAAACAACGCCTCTGCCAGAAGTGCCGCCAATAATAACAGGCTTTCCCAAAAGTTCTGGATTTAATTTGCGCTCCACCGACACAAAAAAACTATCCAAATCCATGTGTACGATGCGCCTTTTACTTGGTTCCATGATGTAAAAGTAAGGTAATTTAGCTCAGAGCTTTGCTACACTTTGTAGCATTATCACAATTTTTATTTTAGTATATTTGATAAATATGATGACTGTCATACAAAGCACTCCAATTACAGGGAGATATGTATGACTACGTCATACATATAAGTAAGTTATGCGGCATGCTATGACAACAAACAAACAAACAAA
>ERZ724517.439-NODE-439-length-25381-cov-7.147635_pt1 | contig 25381 bp, 23 predicted proteins | sample MGYA00376050_ERZ724517 | MGnify/ENA primary metagenome ERZ724517 (study PRJEB28724, sample SAMN07190886) | activated sludge metagenome | isolation source: activated sludge of sewage treatment plant in Hong Hong | place: USA: Christiansburg, Virginia | collected... | reverse complement strand
CAGGCCTCTAGCGCTTGTTGCAACTCCTCAAGCTCGGCGTTGATGAAAATCCGAAAAGCCTGAAATGTGCGCGTTGCAGGGTTCTGGCCCGGCTCGCGGGTTTTGACCGTGTCAGCCACGAGTTGGGCCAGCTCGGTGGTGGTTGAAATTGGGCCCCGTTCCTGTCGGCGAGCAACAATCGCCTTTGCAATGGGGCCAGCAAACCGTTCTTCACCATATTCACGTATCACCTCCGCGATTTGATTGGTTTCAGCTGTCTCCAGCCACTGAGCCACACTCTCTCCACGCGTGGTGTCCATGCGCATGTCCAGCGGTCCGTTGAACCGGAAGCTGAACCCACGTACCGGGTTGTCGATCTGCGGGGAGCTGACGCCGAGGTCCATCAGAACCCCCGCAACGCTGCCGCCGGGCAGATCTGCCAAATGGGAAAAGGCTTCATGGCGTATGGAAAAACGTTCATCCGCAATGGCATTGCCTTGCGCGACGGCCTCCGGGTCGCGGTCAAACGCAATCAAACGCCCCACGGGAGAGAGGCGCGATAAGATCAGTCGGGAGTGACCGCCTCGCCCAAAGGTGGCGTCCACATAGGTGCCATCAGCCTCGGGGGCAGACGGGTCCGTTGCGTTGTTGAACAGGGCATCCACGGCTTCGTTCAACAGTACGGTGGCATGGTTCCATGAAGTTTCCACCGCCCGGCCTTAGAAGGAAAAGTCCTTGAAGACATCGGGCATGGCTGCTTGCATGGCCTTGGCCTCCTGGGCCTCGTAGGTAGATTTGTCCCACAGTTCGAAGTGGGTCCCCATGCCCAGCAACACGGCGTCTTTGGCAATGCCTGCGGCTTCGCGCAATTCTGGTGAGACCAGCACCCGCCCGGTGCCATCCATTTCCACGTCCATGGCATTGCCGAGGAATATGCGTTTCCACCATTGGGCATCCATGGGAAGGGCCGCAATACGGGCCGCAAATCTTTCCCACTCGGGGCGCGGGAACAGCATCAGGCAGCCGTGTGGGTGTTTGGTAATGGTCAGATGGCCAGCCGCCGTTGCGCTCAGGACGTCACGGTGCCGGGTTGGCACAGAGAGCCTACCTTTTGCATCCAGACTGAGAGACGAAGCCCCTTGAAACACCAATATCCACCTTTTCTTGCACGGCAAGGCGAAAAGGACCATTTAAAGCCACTTTTCACCACTTAATTGCACTTTTTTGCACTGTATCAGCAAAAGTGAATCCTGCAATAGGGCTTGCGAGAATTTTTTCCAATGAAATCAAGGACTTAGAAGCGGTTTTACAAGCAGCATTCCAGCAAAAAACCTTCTAAATGAAGGACTTAGCACGCTCAGTGAAAGTAACGCTTTAGAGTCGACTGAGATTTGGCGCGCTGGAGAGAGCAAAAAGCCTGCCCTGCAAGACGTCACAGAATGTAACGCGACAGGTCTTCGTTCTGGCTCAGCTCTGCCAGTCGCAGGTCTACGTAGGGTGCGTCTATGGATACGGTGAGTCCAGACATGGACGCAGCGTCAAAACTGACATCATCCAACAGACGCTCCATGACGGTCGCCAGGCGGCGCGCACCGATGTTTTCGGTGCGCTCATTGACGTCAAAGGCAATCTGCGCCAATCGGGTAATGCCTTCCGGCGTAAAAACAAGCGTAACGTTTTCGGTGGCCAACAACGCTTGGTACTGCTTGACCAGGGAGGCGTGGGTTTGCACAAGGATAGCCTCAAAGTCTTGCACCGAAAGCGACTGCAGTTCCACACGAATCGGAAAACGCCCTTGCAGTTCTGGAATCAGGTCACTCGGTTTGCTTAGGTGAAAGGCGCCCGAGGCGACAAACAGGATATGGTCGGTCTTGACCACCCCGTATTTGGTTGACACCGAGGTACCTTCAACCAATGGCAACAAATCACGCTGGACGCCCTGGCGCGAGACCTCGGCGCCACTGCTCTCGCTGCGAGATGTCACTTTGTCAATTTCGTCAATAAACACAATGCCGTTTTGCTCCAGCATGTGAATGGCCTGCGTTTTGATCTCATCTTCATTGACCAGCTTGGCGGCCTCTTCGTCGACCAAAAGCCTTTGGGCTTCACTGATCTTTAATTTACGGGTCTGGCGCTTGGCCTGACCCATCTGGCCGAACATGCTGCGCAATTGCTCGGTCATTTCATCCATGCCAGGCGGCCCCATCACTTCCAGCTGCGGCATCGGAAGAGTGACATCGATCTCAATTTCACGATCAGCCAATTGGCCTTCCCGCAACTTCTTGCGAAAAGATTGCCGTGCGAGACTTTGCGGCGGCTCAGCGGCATTGTCGGAGCCCAGTTCGCCGCGGGGCCCGGGTATCAAGATGTCAAGAATGCGGTCTTCGGCAGCATCTTCGGCACGCACGCGCACTTTGCGTTTTTCCGTTTCACGGGTCTGCTTGACGGCTATATCGGCGAGATCACGAATAATGGAATCCACATCTTTGCCCACATAACCCACTTCGGTGAATTTGGTGGCTTCGACCTTTATAAAGGGCGCATCTGCCAGACGTGCCAGGCGGCGCGCGATTTCTGTTTTTCCCACCCCGGTGGGTCCAATCATCAGAATATTCTTGGGCGTAATTTCACGGCGCAGGTCCCCCTCAACTTGCTGACGCCTCCAGCGGTTGCGCAACGCGATGGCGACCGCTCGTTTCGCCTGGGCCTGGCCTACGATGTGTTTGTCAAGTTCTGAAACAATTTCTTGGGGATTCATAGATCAGCGTGGAAATGGGCAGAAAGGCCAGGTGTCACAACTCTTCGATCGAATGCTGCATATTGGTGTAGATACACAACTCGCCTGCAATTTCGAGAGAACGCCTGACGATGTCCGCGGCCGATAACTCGGTATGGTTGAGCAAAGCCACTGCCGCCGCCTGCGCATAGGCGCCGCCAGAACCAATGGTGACGATCCCATTTTCAGGTTCCAGAACATCGCCGTTGCCCGTGATGATCAGGGACGCATCCTTGTCCGCAACCGCCAACATGGCTTCCAGGCGACGCAGTACACGGTCGGTTCGCCAGTCTTTGGTCAACTCGATGGCGGCACGTGCCAAATGCCCCTGGTGTTTGTCCAGCTTGGCTTCAAATCGTTCAAACAAAGTGAAGGCATCCGCCGTGGCACCCGCAAAACCAGCCAGCACCTTGCCGTGATGCAGCTTGCGCACCTTGCGCGCGGTTCCCTTGACGATGATGTTGCCCAAGGTCACTTGGCCGTCGCCGCCAATGGCGACGGAATACCCGTTGGGCGTTTTGCGACGCACACTGATGATGGTCGTTCCGTGATAGGTTTCCATGGGCAATCCAGACGCGGGCAGAAGCCCTCAGTACAATTTTTAGACGGGGCGAGGCACCACGCGGGCATGCTCAGTGATGCCTATGACGTTGAAAAACGCAGCGACCAGTCGATGCACATCCCTGAATTGAACATGACAACCTTCAGCCTCACGCATAGCAACCCAATTGAGAATACTGCCCGCTGCAGAAAAATCCACACGCGTCAGACCGCGGCATGAAACGATAATGCCAGCCCCACTGTGTCCGGTGGCGGCAAAGTCAGAAAGGGCCTGGGTCGCATCGCCGAGCACGCTGCCTTTGAGTTCAAGCGTGACGGCATTGGCACTCTCCATACCAATGGGAGCCGTCAGAGTCTGACCAAAACTGGAGCCTGTACCCATCGCAGCGGCACTGGTGTCAACAAGCACCCGCCCCTCATCTTCCACGTTCGTGTATTGGCACCGGGCTTCCTGCCACGCTGGCGGCGACACCTCATACGTGACGCAAAAATCCAAGGCCGCGAGTTCAAACTCATCGAGGAGTTGCAGAGTACGCAACGCATTCAGCCGCATGGCCCACCAGTCCTGCCTGACGTTGCGGTCCCCAGATGGCATCATTGTGCGCAAGGTATCCACCAAACGGGCAGCGCCACTGAACCGCAAAGCCACCGGTTCGTTGCACAAACTGCTAAACAGCCCCGCCAACAATGGCATTGCGTCATCAGCGATACGAACGATGCGCGACCAGTCCAGGTGCCAAGGGGTCGCGTTGGAGGCCATGGCATCGCGCAAGTCCTCCATATCCTGTGCTGTCAACTCGGCCGGGCTGCTCCAAATCGCTCCCTCCGAATAGTCACGTGTGTCTGCAGGAGCAGCTGTCGGGGATGGTGCGTTATCGTTCGACGGCTCTTCCCCTATGGCCACCCAGTGCGGTGACGCCGTGTCAAAACGATGCGGGAACTCAGCAACCACCTGATCAAACCGCGCCCGATTGTGGGTCGCACGGTAGAGATCGAGCAAGGCCGCAATCCACGAGTTGGCGACATCATCCGCAACCGTCTGACTACGCAGCGCATCCAGAAGACCCGACTCCGCGCCTTCGTCATCACCGTTGGCAAAACGAATCGCAGCCTCTTCCAGCTCGGGGTCGGTCGCCATGTCCTCAACGTCAATGGCAAACAGCTTGGATGTAGAAAAACCCACCTCGGCACCGTCGTAACTTTGTGCCAGTGCACCCAAAGTGGTTGCCGTACCGGGGGTGGGTCGCCCCTTGGCAGGGGGTGACGGAGCGGCCGGCTCCATTCCACTCCCCATTTCCGTCGGCACGAACTCACCCGTACTGGGCACATCGCCCGGTGCGGTAGTCTCCATGAGGAAATCGGCGGATTCGGTGTGCCCAAATTGCTCCGAGACACTCAGAGGCGGCGGAGCAGCTGCTCGAGCGGGGGATTCAGGCACCGCCTTCGCTACCGGGAACCCGGTTTCTTGCGCCGCCGCTGCGTCCTGCTTGCCCTTCCACCACTGCTTGGACATCTGGGCTTCGATCTCGTCGATCTTCTTCAATGTGACCGCTCGCCCATCTTGGTCGGTAGTCAGGCTTGACTGAAAGACAGAAGGACGCCCCGCGCCCACAACAGCGGATACCCCACGACTGCGGATTTTGCGCAGCTGATCGAACTCACGTTTGCGGATGAAATCGTTCTGCCGCTTGCGCTCGATCATCTGTTTGAGGACCTGCTTGTCAAAGCCACTGTCCAGTTCCGTCTGCGGGCGTTCCAACTCCGACCAGTCCTTGGTCGGATTGCGAACGAACGATGCCATCTTTGACAAAAGTCCGGGAGTATCGCTTTTGGTGGCCATAGTCGCAGTTTACCGAACGGGCAGGCAACAAGAAAGAATGTTCAATCGCCAAACATCTTCTGTTTGAGCTCCCGTCGCTGCTGCGCTTCCAAAGACAACGTTGCGGTGGGCCGCGCCAACAGCCGGCCAACACCAATGGGTTCACCGGTCTCATCACAATAACCATAGTCACCGGCGTCAATACGACCGATCGACTGCTCGATCTTCTTCAGCAACTTACGTTCCCGGTCACGGGTGCGCAACTCCAGGGCATGTTCTTCTTCAATCGTCGCGCGGTCAGCCGGGTCAGGTACGACCGACGTGTCTTCCCGCAGGTGCTCGGTGGTTTCACCCGCACTGTTGAGTATGTCGAGCTTGAGTTTCATCAACTTCAAACGAAAAACAGCCAACTGCACCGTGTTCATGTACTCCGTGTCCGGCATCGCCATCAGTTCCGCATCCGACAACTGAGCAGCAGGGGTGGTTTTCCAGTTGTTGGCGAGTTTCGGGTCTTTTTTGATCGACGAAGGCAAGGCTGGAACGATCAACGGCGAGGGTGTGGACTGCGTGTAGCTGGCCTTGGCGGCCGTCGATGCAACGGTCTGCGCCATAGAAGGAACTGTCAACTGGGCCAGGCGCGACGAGGGTCTGCCGGCTTTTGCAGGGGCAGCTGCGGCGGTGGGAGTTGTGGGTGAAGCAGGCGCTTTGACGTCCATTGGCGTCGCAGCCACGGAAGATTTTGACTTGGGGGATACAGGTGTCGGCATTGGCTTGGCTGACGAAGAGGAAGCGGGCATGGATGGAGGGCTCACAGAAGCCCGTGGTTTGGAAACAGTAGAAGGAGTAGGTTTTTCAGCCGTTTTAACGCTCGGAACGGTGGTCTTAGCCACCGGCTTTTTGAGCGCCACTGCGGGCTTGGTTACCGGAGCTGTAGAAGCCTTGGGCAGGGATTTGGGGGTTGCTGGGGGTATTGGCTTGGCAGCCGCTTTGCCTGAAGATTTGGCACTGGCCACGGTCTTCGACGCTGACTTGGCTACCGATTTCTGCGACGGCGGGGTCTCGGCCTTGGCTGTTTTTCCAGCCTTGGTATCCAACAGGACTTTGGGTTTTGCAGTGGTATCTGATTTGGCCTTGGCAACTGCAGTCTTGCTGTCTTTTCCAGATGTCGTTTTCACTTCGTGTCTCCTGGCAGATCGCTCTTGCGCTGTGTCTGTTGGGCCGTCAGCCCTGCTTCGGCTTCTAGTTGGCTCTTTTGCCGTTGCTTCTCCGGCGCGCGAGTGTACAGGCTTCCCTACCGGAAAACCCATCAGTTGCAAAATCGAGACAATCATTTGGTTTTCAATCCGCAGTAAACAATTCAAGAAACAGCACAGTCCGGACTGCTGTTGCTGGCCGCGCCAGCGCGCCTCTTACACCAGCGATTGCTCCATCCCCTGCAACAAAATGTCCTTTGGTAAATCAATCCCAATGAACACCATTTTGCTGCTCCGTGCTTCGCCATCGGCCCATTGTGGTCCCAAATCACTGCCCATCAACTGGTGAACACCCTGGAAAATCACTTTCCTGTCGGTCCCCTTCATATAGAGAACTCCTTTGTAGCGCAGCATGCGCGGGCCATAGATATTGACGATGGCGCTTAGAAAATCTTCCAGCTTGGCGGCGTCAAACGGGCGATCTGACTTGAAGACGAAACTCTTGACGTCGTCATCGTGGTGGTGGTGATGGCCGGTGTGGTCATGGGAGGGGTGGCCACAAGTTTCGCCGGGCGCATGGTCATGGCCAGCATGATCACCGTGATCATGGTCTGCCCGATGGTCGTCTTCTTTCAGGAAGTCGGGATCGATGTCGAGTTTGGCATTCAGGTTGAAGCCGCGCAGGTCCAGCACTTCCGACAGCGCCACCGCGCCAAAATGCACGGCCTTTTGCGGCGCACGCGGGTTCATGTGTTTGATGCGGTGCATCAGCGCGTCGACGTCATCTGGCGAAACCAGATCGGTCTTGCTGATGAAAATCTGGTCGGCAAAGCCGACCTGGCGCCGGGCCTCCTGGCGGTCATTGAGCTGTTGCTCCGCGTGTTTGGCGTCCACCAGCGTCAGGATGGAGTCCAACAGATAGGACTCGGCAATTTCATCGTCCATGAAAAACGTTTGCGCCACCGGGCCGGGGTCGGCCAGACCGGTGGTTTCGATCACCACCCGGTCAAAGTCCAACAAGCCTTTGCGCTTCTTGGCTGCCAGCATCTGCAGGGTTTCGCGCAAGTCTTCACGGATAGTGCAGCAAATGCAGCCGTTGCTCATCTGGATGATCTGCTCTTTGGTGTCAGTGACCAGAATATCGCTGTCGATGTTTTCTTCACCAAATTCGTTTTCGATCACGGCGATCTTCTGGCCGTGCGCCTCCGCCAGCACGCGTTTGAGCAGCGTGGTCTTTCCAGAGCCAAGGAAGCCGGTGAGGATAGTAGCGGGAATCAAACTCATGGGGGAATCCAAAATTCAGCAGGTGGGGAGTGTACCGAAACGCGGCACACCATTAGCCTGCGTGTGTCTACTTCCGCATGATGACCAGGCCCTTCAGGTACTCCCCTTCCGGGAAGGCAATGGTCATCGGGTGATCAGGCGCCCCGCCCAAACGCTCGGTGATGAAGCCGTCCACCCCGGCGTCCGCACCGGCCCCCGCCACAATCTTGTGAAACAGGTCGGCGCTGATGCCGCCCGAACAAGAGTACGTGAACAGCACACCCCCAGGCTCCAGTAACTTGAGCGCCAATCGGTTGATGTCTTTATAGGCACGGGCGGCACGTTCGGCATGGGCCACGGTCGGTGCGAACTTGGGAGGGTCCAACACGATGGCATCAAAACTGCGACCTTCCGCCAGAAACTGGCGCAAGGAGGCATTGACATCGGCATCCAAAAACGTTGTTTGGCCCGTATCAAAACCATTCAATGCCACATTGGCCCGTGCCTGCTCCAGCGCCGCCCCCGAGGAGTCAATCGATGTCACATGCCCACCGCTGAACCCGCCTGCGCGCAGTCCGCACAGCGCCGCCACGGTAAAACCCCCGGTGTAACAAAAGCAATTGAGCACCCGTTGAAAACCCAGTCGTTGCGCGGTGTCGGCAAATTTCTTGCGGCTGTCGCGTTGGTCTAGGTAAAAACCGGTCTTGTGCCCATCGGCAATGCTAAGGCGCAACTTCCAGGTGTGTTCGCTCAGCAGCAGGTCGGTGGGCGTCGCATCATCCCCCCCGCGCAACCAGCCCTTGACCTCGGGCAATCCTTCCAGCGAACGGCTGCTGGCATCCGAGCGCTCATACAGTTTGCTCAGGCCCGTATCTGCCAACAGTGCGTCCGCCAACGCCACCTTCCAACGCTCGGCACCACTGGACAAAAACTGTGCAACCAAGGTGTCGCCATAACGGTCAACGATCAAGCCCGGCAGGCCATCCGATTCACCGTGGATCAGCCGCAGGCCATCACTTTGTATGTCAAATCGGGCTCTAGCCCTCGTGGATGCTGCGACAGCAGCTATAAAAAACGAAGCATCTATGCGCTGCGTTTCATCGAAGCTCCAGACGCGGGCACGAATCTTGGAGGTCGGGCTGAACGCCGCCCAGCCTAAAAAGGCCCCGCTGTCGGACTCCACCCGCACCGTCTCGCCGCTATCGGCGCTGCCCTTGGCAATTGCAGATTCAAAGATCCATGGGTGGCGGCGTTGTAGCGAGCGCTCTTTGCCGGCGCGCAGTCGAATGGTTTTCATCGGGGTATTGTCGCTTGTGAGGCGACCATGCCGCGGCACGTTGCGGTACCGACGGGCGCAGAGCGGTCTATGCGTGCGGCCGATTTCTGCGCGTTTGGCAGCAGCAGGCCGCGGGCTTGACTCTTCCCGTTTTCACCCGGTTTAGACGCATAGCCGCCCGTCAACTTACCGATCTGCTCGCTCCAAAGCGGGCCGTCAAGTCAGCGTGTGTAGGTCAGCTTTCTGGCGGCAATGTACGCCATAACAGGCACCCTCACTGCCAAGGTGCTGTCAGCCGTGCGAGGAGTTCAAATGGATCTCGAGCGTTGATTCAATCGCCAAATAGTTCCTGCATTTCCGCCTCATTGAATACTCTGGACCTAGTGTGGAATGCCTTGCCCTCAGGTCCTTCCAAAGAGAAGGTGCCACCGGTACCTTCAATCACATCAATGATTAGTTGTGTGTGTTTCCAGTATTCGTACTGTGCCTTGCCAATGTAGAACGGGCTGCCACCAATGTCTCCCAAGTAGACATCACCTGCTCCCATGGTTATTTCACCTGGCAGAAAGCAGTTCGCAGCGCTGTTGTCGCAACACCCACCTGACTGATGGAACATCAGATCAGGTCCATGCTTGGTCTTGAGAAACGCCACCAGTTCAAGCGCAGCTTGCGTGGCAATGACTTTTTCAACCATGTCTGTCTCCCAGTAAGAAAGGGGCAGTCGCCTGCCCCTATTGGTTTCACTGTCCTGTACGCTTCAATCTCAGAAGAAGCCGAGCTTGCTTTCGCTGTAGCTTACCAACAGGTTCTTGGTCTGCTGATAGTGGTCGAGCATGACCTTATGGGTTTCGCGGCCAATGCCGGATTCCTTGTAGCCGCCAAACGCCGCGTGTGCCGGGTAGGCGTGGTAGCAGTTGGTCCAGACACGGCCCGCCTTGATGGCACGGCCCATACGGTAGGCCACATTGCCGTTACGGCTCCAGACACCAGCACCCAGACCATAAAGCGTATCGTTGGCAATCGCCAGCGCTTCGGCCTCGTCCTTGAAGGTGGTCACGGCCAGCACCGGTCCAAAGATCTCTTCCTGGAAGATGCGCATCTTGTTGTTGCCCTTGAACAGAGTGGGCTGCACGTAGTAGCCACCTTCAAGATCACCACCTAGATGTGCCTGGTTGCCACCAGCGAGAACCTCTGCACCTTCCTGCTTGCCCAGGTCCAGGTACGACAGGATCTTGGTCAACTGTTCCTTCGATGCCTGTGCACCCATCATGCTGTCGGTGTCGAGCGGGTTGGCATGCTTGATTGCGGCAACACGCTTGAGCACACGCTCCATGAACTTGTCATAGATGGACTCCTGAATCAGCGCACGGCTGGGGCAGGTGCAGACTTCACCCTGGTTGAACGCAAACAGCACCAGACCTTCGATAGCCTTGTCCAGGAAGCCGTCGTCCTTGTCCATGATGTCGGCAAAGAACACATTGGGGGATTTGCCACCGAGTTCCAGCGTAGCGGGAATCAGGTTGTTGGCAGCGGCTTGCGCAATCACCCGACCCGTGGTGGTGGAACCTGTGAAGGCAATCTTCGCAATGCGCTTGCTGGTGGCCAGTGGCATCCCAGCTTCACGGCCGTAACCATTGACGATGTTGAGTACGCCCGGTGGCAACAGGTCGGCAATCAACTCGGCAAGCACAAGGATGCTAATGGGTGTGGACTCGGCCGGCTTAAGGATCACACAGTTGCCAGCGCCCAGTGCAGGCGCCAGCTTCCATGCGGCCATCAGGATCGGGAAGTTCCATGGAATGATCTGACCGACCACGCCCAGTGGCTCCTGGATGTGGTACGCCACCGTGTTCTCATCGATGTTGCTCAATGCGCCTTCCTGCGCACGCACACAACCTGCGAAGTAGCGGAAGTGGTCAACGGTCAGGGGAATGTCGGCGTTCAGTGTTTCGCGGATGGCCTTTCCGTTGTCCACGGTTTCTGCATAGGCCAATAGCTCCAGATTGGCTTCAATACGATCAGCAATCTTCAAAAGAATATTTGCGCGATCAGCCGCTGGTGTCTTGCCCCAGGCGTCCGCTGCTGCGTGCGCCGCGTCAAGCGCGAGTTCAATGTCCTCTGCGGTGGACCGTGCAGCCTTGGTGTAGACCTTGCCGCTGATGGGAGTCACCACGTCAAAGTACTGGCCTTTTAATGGCGCAACAAACTTGCCACCGATGAAGTTGTCGTACTGGGCTTTGTAGGCAATCTTGGCGCCTGCTGCGCCGGGTGCTGCATAGATCATGAAAGTCTCCGGAATATGTAAATTGAGTCAAAGGTTCCCCTTGCGGGTACTTCTACTTATCAATTCCCGTGCCAATCTCTGCAATCTTTCGATAGTGTTGATTTCAAACGCATTTCTTCCCACCCCTCGGGTTAACCCGAATGACCACCAAGTGGTGCAGATCGTGACACCTGTCACAAAATGTGACACATCTCATTCGGCTGCTCTATGCATCGCATTACATATCGTCAGGGTTCACTGCCTTCAGTACGATCATGTCGGTTTTGATTACAGAGAACAGACTAAGAATCTGTCCAGGAGACACAGTGCACACACCCCAACATGCCTTGGCTGTTAGTCAGGCTCGAGCGCATCTAATGGAATTTGGATCTGTCCCGGTAAGCGGGCTCGATAGTCGCATCGCACGCTCCTGGAGCCGTAGCATGGCCTCGGGGCTTCTCCCAGACGCTCGCTTGCAATTGGCAGATCACAGCAGCGGAACTGAATTGCGCCAGATCTTGACCCAAAATTACGAACTCCTGGCCCACTCCCGACCGGTCATGGAGTACTTGTTTGAACAGGTGCGCCATAACCAAAATGTTGTGGTCCTTTCAGATAACCAGGGAACCTTGATGCACACCCTGGGTGACGCGATCTTTCTTGATAAAGCGCAGCGGGTTGCTCTAGCGTCGGGGGCATCGTGGCACGAGTCGCAACGCGGCACCAATGCGATTGGAACCGCTCTCGCAGAAGGCACTGGGGTAGAAATCCATGGCCAAGAGCACTTTTTGGAACACAACAGCTTTCTTACCTGCGCAGCTTCACCCATCATGTCCGCCAACGGGAGTCTGATGGGCATTTTGGACATCTCGGGCGACCAGCATAACGGGCACCCCCATACGCTGGGCCTGGTAAGCACGGCCGCCCGAATGATTGAGAACCGCTTGATGGTTGCCTACAGCGCACGCGGTATACGAATTCATTTGCACGCGCAGCCAGAAGGCATTGGTACCGTGGCCGAAGGCATTGTCTCTGTCTCTGAAGATGGTTGGATAGTCGGCGCCAACCGGGCTGCAATGGCCTATCTACAGCTAAATCCTTCCAATCTGGGTGTTACACCGCTTGAGCGCGCTGTTGACCTGAGGATGGATGAGTTTCTGTCTCGCTGTATGCGCAGACCCGGTTTACCGATACAAATCCGAGCGCGTAACGCCCACACACTGTTTGCCGTAGTGCATACCCCTGAGGCAAGTTCGACAGCTGGAACTCAGCAAGCGGCAAAGCTCGATGGTTCACCCGTAGACGCGCTTTCCTGCTTGGATACAGGCGATTTGCGGTGGCGCAACGCGGCAGACAAGGCGCGCCGCGTGCTGAACAAGCCGATACCGGTACTCATTCAGGGAGAGTCGGGCGTAGGAAAGGAGTACTTCGCGCGTGCCATCCATGACACCAGCGCGCGCCGGTCAGGTCCGTTTGTCGCCATCAACTGCGCAGCAATTCCGGAGAACCTGATTGAAGCCGAACTGTTTGGCTATACACCAGGAGCGTTTACTGGCGCAAAAAAGGAAGGAAACTTGGGTCGCCTGCGTGAGGCAAACGGCGGCACGCTGTTTCTCGATGAGATTGGGGATATGCCGCTCAACATGCAGACCCGACTGCTACGCGTGCTGCAGGAACGCTGTGTAACGCCACTGGGTGGCGGACGGTCCATGGAAGTGGATTTCGCTCTTATCTGCGCTACCCACTGCAAGTTGCGTGAAGAGGCGGACAAGGGCCGGTTTCGCAGTGACCTTTACTACCGAATCAACGGCCTTACCATTCAACTCCCCCCGTTGCGGGAACGAACCGATTTCCAGGCGCTTACGCACCGACTGTTGGCGGGACTAAACCCTGATCGCAATATTCACCTTGGCACGGAAGTCCTCCAAAAGATGGAGAAGCATGGATGGCCGGGCAACTTACGACAACTTGCCAGCGTGCTGCGAACCGCGAGCGCCATGCTGGATCCGCATGAAGATTGCATCGGGTGGAGTCACCTCCCGGATGATGTTGTGGAAGACCTGATGGCGCACACGCCAGCGATGATGTCGGTCGCTCCCGCGCGCATTTCCTCCAACCTGGAAGACCTTGCCAAGACCGCCATGCAGCAGGCGCTGGAGTCGGCCAAGGGAAATGTCTCTCATGCGGCGCGCATTCTCGGAGTAAGTCGCCAGACTTTGTACCGAAAGATGGCCCAAGATCGAAACATCACTTGTGAGCGCTAAACCATGATGAACTTCAAGTCCACTTTGATATGCAGCGTCCAGTGCGGTCTGGTTGTTCTTACTTGCGCAGCGTTCGCGCAAACCGGCGCCCAAGGCTCAGTTGACCCTGTTCAGGTTTACGCCGCGGGAAGCTTGCGAGCGCCAATGACAAAGATAGCCAGCGAATACCAGGAACGGACAGGACTAAAGATCGTACTGACCTTTGGAGCTTCTGGACTACTACGTGAGCGAATTGAGAAGGGCGAGCCGGCAAGTGTCTTTGCTTCTGCAGACATTACCCATCCCCAGCGTGTGGCAGACGGGGGAAAGTGGCACGCTCCGGTTGTCTTTGTCCGTAACGCCATGTGCGCACTGACAGGAGATAAGGTTTTCGCAGAGCCATCAACACTGCTGTCTGTCATGCTCAAACAGGAGGTGCGCGTCGGTACTTCGACACCGAAGTCTGATCCGTCGGGTGATTACGCCTGGGCACTTTTTGCGAAGGCGGAGGCTGTCGAGGCGGGAGCGTTCAGGACATTGGATGCCAAGGCTCTCAAGCTCACAGGTGCAGCGAATTCACCGCAACCACCAACCGGGAGAACATTTTACGGATGGGCTATGGATGAGGGGCAGGCGGACGTATTCGTTACGTACTGCACCAATGCAGTCGCAGCCCAGGCCGAGGTACCTCGTTTGAAGGTTGTACAGATGCCAAGCGAGCTTCAGGTGGGAGCCGCCTATGCTTTGACAGTCAATAAGGCAGCGAGCCCCGCTGCTGCAGCTTTCGCGCGCGCTCTCTTGGAGCCTCCTGCCCAAGCCATCTTCAAGCAATATGGGTTTGGAAGCCCCTGACAGACACTTTCAAATGTCGTAGTCGTCGCATTCATCAACGAACTGTGACCGGCGGAAACAGGCACCTTGGAGCCGGCGATGAACGACAGCTGGTCAGCGCCGCAAATCACGAAGTTGGACTTCTCGGAAGCGGGCACTGACAGGCGACCGCTTCGCCCCCAAAGCTGCCGATCACCCACTGCATCGAGCCTTCTCACTTACTAAAACAACTCCGCCCGGCGGGTGGACCGGGTGCCCGTTCATCGGCCACAACTCGCAGGTGCCACAGAACCTGCATACCCATAACAGGGTTAACAAAGGGGTCCCAAACCAACCACAAGTTCGCCTGCGACTGAGGCCAGGGAATGGATACCCGATCCACCAGCCCCGCAGTGATCTTTGCCAGTAGCGCCCCAAAACGGTCTGGTTTCCCCCCTCACCCCTTCCCGCCCTTGAGCTTGGCTCTGGGGTGGGCCGCGTCGTAAACCTTGGCCAGGTGTTGAAAGTCCAGCCGGGTGTAGACCTGGGTGGTGCTGATGTTTGCGTGGCCCAACAACTCCTGCACAGCGCGCAAATCACCGCTGGACTGCAAGATGTGGCTGGCAAACGAGTGGCGCAGCATGTGCGGGTGCACCGGAGTCGACATACCCGCCTGCAGGCTGCGGCTGCGCAGGCGCTGCCACACCGACTGTGCGGTCAGCCGCGTGCCGTTGCGGCCGATGAACAGCGCTTCGCTTAATTCGCCGGGCCCGCGGATGGTTAAAAAATCGCTGCGCACCTTTAACCACCCATGAATTGCCGCAATGGCCAGGCGGCCCACCGGTACGGACCGCCATTTGCTGCCTTTGCCACACACATGCGCTTGTGCCGCATCCAGGTCAATCCAGCCCCGCCCTGCCGCATGGCCGGTGGCCGAGGCGTAAGCATTCAGCCCAATCAGTTCCCCGACGCGCAACCCGCTGGAATACAGCAACTCCACCATGGCGCCATCGCGCAGTTCCAGGAAAGCGCCTTCCAACCCGGCCCGTGACGTCAAATCTGTAGAAGAAATAAGGCTTTCGCCCCCGTGTTCATTGGTTAGTGTGCTATTGTTTTTGAATGATGCCAGTTGCACGGCATCGTCCACACCCAGCGCTTTGGGCAGGGGTTTGGGCACCTTGGGCGTGCGAACATCCTGCACCGGGTTGCTGGCAACCAGACCCTGACGGCCCAGCCACGCGTAAAACCCCCGCCAGCCCGACAGAATCAGGGTAATACCCCGACCACTGCGCCCGCCGCTGTGCATCTGCGCCACCCAACGGCGGATGTGGACGTTGCGTACCTCGGTCAGTTCGACCGGCACGGCGGCGGCATTGTCGCGCAGCTTGAGGAGGTCCAGCGCGTACAACTCAACCGTGCGGGCGGCTAAACGCTTTTCGACGCGAACGTATTCCAGGTAGCGCTCGACGAGAAGTTGGGGCGCCAGGGGGTTCTGCGCAGGTAAAGGAGGAGCCCGCGCAGCGGGCGGGGGACACGGAGCAGAACGCCCTGGTGTCCCAACTCCCGGATCAACGCCAGAGGCCACGTCTTACTTCAGGCGCGACAGCGCGGCGCTGACCAGTTCGCCAATGCGGGCCAGAAAGTCGGTGCCCATGCCGCTGTGGAAGCGGTGGGCGTCGGGTGAGGCCAACACCAGCAGACCAAATGCTGGCGACGGCAGGCCCGCCATGGCGGCTCCGCGCAGCGGGATCAGGGCCAGGGACGTCACGGTGGCGGGTTCGGCCAGCCATCCCACCGCCTCAAAGCCGGTGTTCAGGCCGCAAAAAGGCTCCATCAACGACGAAGCAAACAGTTTGGCGTCGTCACTGACTTCCTGTGCCACGGCCAGGGCAGCGAATTCGGGCGCCACACCCCATAGGCGGATGCCCACTTGCGGCACGGCAAACTGGTTCTGGATGTCCTGCTCGATCGACGTCGGCAAGGCGTGCAAATCGGTGTTCATCAGCAGGCTGCGGGCCCAGCGCAACACCTTGTCCGACAACATCACGTTTTCGCTGCCGTGGCGGATCATCTCCATGATGCGCTGCTCCAGCGCCTTGATTTTTTCGCGCAGCATCTCCGCCTGGCGTTCCTGCAGGCCCACCGTGCGGTTGCTGTGCGGGCTGGTGAACTGCACCGTGGCCAGCAACTCGGCGTGGCGTACAAAGAAGTCCGGTGTGTTGGCCAGGTAGTTGGCGATGTCGTCTTCGGTGATGGGGTTGTTTAATGCTTGGTGGTTCATATAGCGTCTGGAAGTTCAATTTCGCCCTGAAATACGGTGGTGGCAGGGCCAGTCATCAGCACCGGAGCAGTATCGCCTGCCCAGGCAATGTTGAGCAGGCCGCCATATGTCAACACTTCAACGCTGGGGTCGAGCAGACCCAGGCGTATGCCGGCCACCACGGCGGCACAGGCGCCGGACCCGCAGGCCAATGTCTCGCCGACACCGCGCTCAAATACACGCAGGCGGATGTGGCTGCGGTCCAGCACTTGCATGAACCCCACGTTCACGCCCTGGGGAAAACGCGGGCTGCGCTGCACTTGGGGGCCTTGCTCCAGCACAGGGTGACTCTCGACATCGTCCACCAGCAGTACTGCGTGGGGGTTGCCCATAGAGAGAGTTGCTATCAAAACAGAAGCTGCTAGCGCTGGTTCCACGGGGGCTAGAGGCCAATTTCCCCAAGAACCTTTTGGTTGGAACTGCAATCCGGCGGCATCAAACGGAATCTGGTGTAGGTCAAACACCGGCGCGCCCATGTTGACGGTGACACGGCCATCCGCGGTGAGGCGCGGCTCGATGATGCCCTTCATGGTCTGCACGCGGATCACGTCCTTGTCGGTCAAACCCCGGTCATGCACAAAACGTGCAAAACAGCGTGCGCCGTTGCCGCATTGCTCGACCTCGGCACCGTCGGCGTTGTGGATCACGTATTCGAAATCGATACCCGGTGCGGGCGAGGGCCGGACGGTCAGTATCTGGTCGGCGCCAACGCCAAAGTGGCGGTCGCCCAGAAGGCGGTAATGGGCTTTGGAGAGCCCCAGACGGCCACGGGTTTCGTCCAGCACAACAAAATCGTTGCCGGCCCCTTGCATTTTGGTGAACGGAATGCGCATGGCGTGGATTATCGGCCCAGCGTGGCGCTGCATTGTTCGCTGTTGCAAAATGCCTGCATGGTACGACCCCACCAACGGCTGCACACGCACGCCCTACCCTCCACTTCCGAAGCCCCGGAGCAACGCACCGGCCTGCAAGGCGGCATTGCCACCCGGTTCCTGCAACACGACATGGCCTTTGGCGAGCTGGCCCTGGTCTGCCCCACGGGCATGGAGCCGCACCACGCGCTGGACTGGCAGGCCGAACGGGCCGTGCCCCTGCTGCGCAGTGTGCAGCGCCTGACCGCGCCCAACCCCGGCTTCATGACCGGCCCTGGTACCAACAGCTATCTGGTGGGCGACGCCAACACCGGCTTCATCGTGATCGACCCCGGCCCGGCGGATGCCGACCACCTCCAGCGCCTGTGGCGCGCCGCGCTGCACCCGGATGGCAGCGGCGGCAATATCCAGATGATTGTCTGCACCCATTCGCACCCGGACCACTCGCCGGGCGCCAAGCCCCTGCAGGCCCTATGCGCCACCCAGCCGCCGATTCTCGGCCTGCCGTCCGCACCCACAGCGCGCGCCGCCAGCACCTTCACGCCCGACCGAGTGCTACAAAATGAGGAGCTTCTCACGCTTATTCCACGTGGGCCAGGGTCCAATTTGGCTTCCAAACACACGCTGCAGGTGATTTACACACCGGGCCACGCGGCCAACCATGTGTGCCTGCTGGTGGTGGAAGACGGCCTGCTGTTTTCGGGCGACCACATCCTGAACGGCAGCACCACGGTGATAGACCCGCCGGACGGCCATATGGGCGACTACCTGCAGTCGCTGGACACGTTGCTGGCGACCTGCGCGCAACACGATGTGCATTTCATATTGCCGGCCCACGGCCATGTGCTGGGTGGATCAAGCGCCGCAGCCAGCAGCGTCATCAGCCACCTGAAGGCCCACCGGCTCAAACGCGAGGCCAAGATCGCCGCCGTGATGGCCGCCCACCCGCAAGGCACACTCGACGACTGGCTGCCGCTGGCCTATGACGACGTGGACCCGCGTGTATGGCCGGTGGCCAAACGTTCACTGCTGGCCCATGTGGAGCAGATCCAGGGTTTGAACAGCCAAAACAACAACAACAAGGCCAACACGTTATGACCAAGCCCACGACGACTCCCGGCACTTTGCGTCTGGCACCCAAGCCCCCTAAAGCCAACCCAGTAGCGCAGCCGGCTGTCCGGCCAGTTGCAGCAGCCACGCCCGCCCCGGCCAAACGCCCCAACGCCAAGCCCCGCCAACGCCCCATTACAGCGCTGCGCACCAAACCGCCCGCCGCGCCCCAACCTGCCGAACCGCAAACATCGCAGCCATCAGACGGCGGCGACCGCCTGGCCAAACGGGTAGCGGCCATGGTGCCCTGCTCGCGCAGCGAGGCGGAGCAGTACATCGAAGGCGGTTGGGTGAAGGTGAATGGCAAGGTTGTGGAGGAACCCCAGTTCCGCATCCAGAATCAGGCCATCACCATTGACCCGAACGCCAGCCTGCTGGAGCTCAACAGCATCACCATCGTGATGCACAAACCGGCTGATTGGATAGACGGCACTGAGGAGTCATTGGCCAAGCTGAACCGCAACGCCCGCCGTGCGCATTTTGACGATGCCCGCACGCTGCTGGTGGCCGCCAAACACGTGGCCAAAGACCCATCGGGCATACGCATGTTGCAACGGCATTTCAAAGCCCTCAAGGCTGTAGTGCCGCTGGAGAACGCGGCCAGCGGGCTGATCGTGTTTACCCAGGACTGGCGCGTGGAGCGCAAGCTGACCGAGGACATGGGCTCGATGGAACACGAGGTGATTGTGGATGTGCAGGGTGAGGTCACGCCCCAGGCGCTGCACTTGCTGAACCGCACGCTGGACTCCGACGAGAGCCTTCCTCACGCCAAGGTCAGCATCAACAGCAACACACCCGAGCGTAGCAAGCTGCGATTCGCCATCAAGGGCGCACACCGCGGCCTGATTGCCTACCTGTGTGAGCGCGCGAAGCTGGAGATTCTGGATATGCGCCGCATCCGGCTGGGCCGCGTGGCGCTGGCCGACTTGCCCGTGGGGCAGTGGCGCTACCTATGCGCAGGCGAAAAGTTCTGACTAACTTGAAATGTAGTGCTGTAACTGGTTGATGGTCAGTTCATGGTCGGCAATGATGTCGTTCATGATGTCGCGAATGGAGATCATGCCCAACACCGTTTCGCCATCAACCACCGGCAAGTGGCGAATGCCCTTTTGGCTCATCAGCGCGAGGCAATCACGGGTTCGCACCGAGGGTGACACCGTGACGACATTGGCGGTCATGATGTCCTGCACATGGGTGTCGCGTGACGACTTGCCAGCCAGCGCGATCTTGCGGGTGTAATCGCGCTCTGAAAACACGCCCACCAGGCGCCCTTTGTCCAAAACCATCAAGGCGCCAACATTGTGGTTGGCCAAGGTCTGCAGGGCATCAAAAACGCTGTCCTGAGGGCTCAGGCTCCAGTTCGCCGGTGCGCGCTTTTTCAACAAATCCAGTATCGGTCGCATGGAGCCTCCTTCGGTGAGAAAAACACCCCAACGATACATCAAATATTAGCCCCCGGCGAGGGTGCCTTGCAGGCCCGGGTCGCTTTGCAGGGCTCGCCAGCTCTCTTCCAGCAGGACGGTAGCAGCCCCGATGGAAAGCATGTCTGCCGAACCCGCAATTTGTTCCAATTGTTGCGCGGTCCGGGCCATGGCCAAGGCACCACTCATGAATGCCGCACCCTTGATTCGGTGTGCCAGTTTGGCAACGGCCGCCAGATCGCGCAGGGCCCACGCCGCCTGCAAAGCCAGCATACTCTCGGTCATGCTCGACAAAAAGGTTTGCAAGACGCTGGCCAGTGCGCGCTCGTCTTCGCCCAAAAAAGCGTACAACACCGAGCGGTCGAATACCGGTGCAGAATGGCCGTGCGGCGGGTCAACAGGTGCTGGATCAATAGACAAAGCGGCTCGCCCGAAAAAATTTCAAAAGTGTGAAGCCCACCGATAAGCCGGATTCTGTGCACGGAAGTTGCCCTCCGTGTGACCACCATTACTCTGGGCCGTTGGTCACCCAAACGGCTCGGTGCTACCTACCCGCCAACTCCGGGGGCCCCGGTCATGGCGCTGCGGCGAACCGCCGCGCTTTGCGTTGGCCTACTTGGTATTGCTGCGCGTAGAGATTGCCCGTTTCACCCGATGGGTGCTTACGCCCCCATCGACTCGTCTCTGTTGCTCTAATCCTCACCTTAGGGCCTAACACTTGCGTGCCGGGCTTGTCGGCGGACAGCCGTTAACTGCTACGCTGCCCTATGCAGTCCGGACGTTCCTCCAGTGCCTGGTTTCCCAGATTGCACCAGCGGTGGTCTAGTGGGCTTCACGCCTTCATTATCGCGGTTGAATAAGGTTATATCGAAACCGATAGATCATTTCCTACAGAATGCGGTTTTACCGTGCAACCTTGTCCCCAACTACCGGAGCCATCCATGAGAGCCGACAACATTCTGCAAACCATTGGCAACACGCCGCATGTACGCATCAACCGCCTGTTTGGCAGCACGCACCAGGTGTGGATCAAGTCCGAGCGCAGCAACCCCGGCGGCTCCATCAAGGACCGCATCGCGCTGGCCATGGTGGAGGCCGCCGAACAAAGTGGCGCGCTCAAAACCGGCGCCACCATCATTGAGCCCACCTCGGGCAACACCGGCGTCGGCCTGGCCATGGTGGCCGCAGTCAAGGGCTACAAGCTGATTCTGGTCATGCCTGACAGCATGTCGGTGGAGCGCCGCCGCCTGATGCTGGCCTACGGCGCTACATTTGACCTGACACCCCGCGAAAAAGGCATGAAGGGTGCCATTGCCCGCGCACAAGAATTGGCGGCCGCCACCCCTGGAGCCTGGGTTCCCCAGCAGTTTGACAACCCGGCCAACATTGACGTGCACGTGCGCACCACAGCAGAGGAAATTCTGGCCGACTTCCCCGATGGCATCGACGCCCTGATCACCGGCGTGGGCACCGGCGGCCATATCAGCGGCGTGGCCCAGGTACTCAAGGCCAAGTTTCCACAACTCAAGGTCTACGCAGTGGAGCCCACAGCATCACCCGTGATCTCGGGTGGCGCACCCGCACCCCACCCAATACAGGGCATTGGCGCGGGCTTTATTCCCACCAATCTGAAAACCGAGCTGCTCGACGGGGTGATTCAGGTCGAAGCGGAACCGGCCCGCGAATACGCCCGCCGTTGTGCCGCCGAAGAGGGCATTTTGGTTGGCATTTCGAGCGGCGCCACGCTGGCCGCCATTGCGCAAAAGCTGCCCGATCTGCCAGCAGGCTCCACCGTGCTGGGTTTCAACTACGACACCGGTGAGCGCTACCTGTCGATTGAAGGCTTCCTGCCGGCTTGATTGCGCAGCTAACCTCGCGTGGATACGCGGGGTCGTATCATTGGCGCCCTGCTTGATAACCACGAGCCCGCCACCCCATGATCCGCATCACCGAACTCAAACTCCCACTCTCCGCCGTCCCCGTGGAGTCGCGCCGCGCCGCCGATGCGCCAACCGAAACCGACGCCGACCGCGCGCCCGCACCCCACCCCGTTGACGCACTAAAAGCCCTGGCCGCCCAGGCGCTGGGCATTGTCCCGACCGACATCGCCAAGCTGGGGGTTTACAAACGCAGCTTCGACGCCCGCAAGGCCGAGTTGCTGGTGGTCTACATCGTCGACCTGAGCCTGGTACAGCCCGAGCGGGAGGCGACGCTGCTGCAACGATACGAGAAGCACCCGCACATCGGCGCCACGCCCGACATGGCCTACCACCCGGTGGGCCGTGCACCCGACAACCTCGCCGAGCGCCCGGTCGTCGTGGGCTTTGGCCCATGCGGCATGTTTGCCGCGCTGGTGCTGGCGCAAATGGGCTTCCGCCCCATCGTGCTGGAACGCGGTACCACGGTGCGCCAGCGCACCAAGGACACCTGGGGCCTGTGGCGCAAGAACACGCTGAAGCCCGAGAGCAATGTGCAGTTTGGCGAGGGCGGAGCTGGCACGTTTTCCGACGGCAAGCTCTACAGCCAGATCAAGGACCCGCGTTTTCTGGGCCGCAAGGTCATGCAGGAGTTCGTCGCCGCCGGGGCGCCGCCCGAGATTCTGTACGAGGCGCATCCACATATCGGCACCTTCAAGCTGGTGAAGGTGGTGGAGAGCATCCGCGAACAGATCATCGCCTTGGGCGGCGAGGTGCGCTTTGAGCAGCGCGTCGTTGACGTGCTATTGAAAAATGAGCAAGGTGTGCAATCAATACGTGGGCTAGCGGTACAAAATGCCAACGACGGCAGCGTCAGCGCGCTACCCGCCAGTCACGTGGTGATGGCGCTGGGCCACAGTGCCCGCGACACCTTTGCCATGCTCTACCAACGCGGAGTGGCCATGCAGGCCAAGCCGTTTTCGGTGGGCTTTCGTATCGAGCACCCGCAGGGTGTGATCGACGGTGCGCGCTGGGGCCGCCACGCCGGTCACCCGATGCTGGGGGCGGCCGACTACAAGCTGGTACACCACGCCAACAACGGCCGGGCCGTTTACAGTTTTTGTATGTGCCCCGGCGGCACCGTGGTGGCAGCCACCTCGGAGCCGGGCCGGGTCGTGACCAATGGCATGAGCCAGTATTCGCGCAACGAACGCAACGCCAATGCCGGCATCGTGGTGGGCATTGACCCGCAGGACTTTCCCCGCGATGAGGCCAGCTTTGTGCAGGCCTTTGGCCCAGTCGATGGGGCGCGTTATACGCAGGAGGCCGCTGCATTGGCCGCAGCCCACCCGGCTGGCAGCGCAGCCGCCACGCATCCGCTGGCCGGCATCGCGCTGCAGCGCACGCTGGAATCTGGCGCCTATGCACTGGGTGGAGGCACCTACGAAGCTCCGGGCCAACTGGTGGGAGACTTCATTGCCAAGCGGCCGTCAACCGCATTTGGCACCGTGCAGCCGTCCTACAAGCCCGGCGTTCATCTGGGCGATCTGGCGCCCAGCCTGCCGGACTATGCGATAGAAGCGATCCGCGAAGCCCTGCCGGTTTTCGGCAAGAAGATCAAGGGCTTTGACATGGCAGACGCCGTGCTGACCGGTGTGGAAACCCGCACCTCGTCACCACTCAAGATCCCCCGTGGCGACAACCTGCAAAGCACCAACGTCATCGGCCTGTACCCGGCCGGTGAAGGGGCCAGCTACGCCGGGGGCATTTTGTCGGCGGCGGTGGACGGCATCAAGGTGGCGGAAGCTCTGGCTTTGAGCATTCTGGCGTAACCAGATCATGCATGAACTCAGTCTGGCCGACGGCATCCTGCGCGTGCTGGAGCAAACCCGTGCGCGCGACCCGTTTGAGCGCATCACCCAACTGCGCCTCGAAGTGGGCGCGCTGGCAGGTGTGGAAATTGAATCGCTGCGATTTGCTCTCAATTCAATAGCTGCTGGCACAATATTGGCGGGGGCTACCATCGAAATTGACCATCCACCTGGCGGCGCCTGGTGCCTGCCCTGTGGCCAGAGTGTCGCAATCACGTCCCGTCTGGATGCCTGCCCGCTCTGCGGTGGTTACCAACTCCAACCCACCGGCGGCACCGAATTGCGCGTGGTGGACATGCAGGTTGTCTAAACTGAATCACGAACAACCAAGGAACATGCCATGTGCGTCGTTTGCGGCTGCAGCAATACAGGAATCAGCAAACCGGATTCAAGTCCCGAAGTTCACCCCACCACCGGTGATCTGCACTTCGGCGCGGGCGCGGCCCGGGTGTCGGTGCCCGGGTTGACCCAACAGCGCACCATCAAAATCGAAGAAGACGTGCTGGGCGCCAACAACGCTATTGCGACGCAAAACCGTGCGCACTTTGCCGCGCACGGCGTTCGCGCACTGAACCTGGTCTCCAGCCCCGGATCGGGCAAGACCACGCTGCTGTGCGCCACCATCCATGCGCTCAAACAACGCGCGCCCAACCTGGCAGTTGCGGTGATCGAAGGCGACCAGCAGACCAGCTTTGACGCCGACCGCATCCGCGCCACCGGTGCGCCCGCCATCCAGGTCAATACCGGCAAGGGCTGCCACCTGGACGCACCCATGGTGGCGCAGGCGTTTGCGCAACTGGCCACGCATGAGCATGCACACGAGCATGGACATGAACACTCCCATGACGATGACCACCACCATCACAATCACGCTCATGGGCACGACCACCACACGCACGCCGCCCAGTCGCTGCTGTTCATCGAGAACGTGGGCAACCTGGTCTGCCCCGCGCTGTGGGACTTGGGCGAAGAGGCCAAGATCGCCATCCTGTCGGTCACTGAGGGCGAGGACAAGCCGCTCAAATACCCCGACATGTTTGCCGCCGCGCAGCTGATGATCCTCAACAAGATCGACCTGCTGCCGCACCTGAGCTTTGACGTGGCACGCTGCAAGGACTACGCGCGCCGGGTCAACCCCGGCATCACCATCCTGGAGCTGTCCGCCACCACGGGCGAAGGCATGCAGGCCTGGCTGGACTGGCTGCTCGACATTCCGTCGCGCCATCACCACGCGCCCCATGAACAGCAGACCCGGCAAACCCGCATAGCGCAATTGGAAGCCGAACTTGCCCAACTCAAGGCGGAGCAAGCCTAAACATCATGGCACGCATCCTGGCCTGCGGCGCGTTCCTCAAGAACGCCGCCTGCCTACTCGATACAGAGGCACCCGGCGCACCGCTGTGGTCCGCACAGCACGGCAACCTGTCCGACCCCGCAGCCTGCGAGGCGCTGGAGCAATCCGTGCGCACACTGCTGGCGCAGGTGGGCGGACGCATCGACGCCGTGGCCCACGACCTGCACCCGGATTTTTTCAGCACCCACCTGGCCCTGCGGCTGGCGCACGAACACGGGGTCAGCACCATTGCCGTGCAGCACCACCACGCCCATATCGCGGCGGTGCTGGCCGAGCACGGCGTGCAGCGCCCGGTGATCGGCATTGCGCTGGATGGCGTGGGCCTGGGCACGGA
>ERZ724517.431-NODE-431-length-25880-cov-5.910939_pt1 | contig 25880 bp, 23 predicted proteins | sample MGYA00376050_ERZ724517 | MGnify/ENA primary metagenome ERZ724517 (study PRJEB28724, sample SAMN07190886) | activated sludge metagenome | isolation source: activated sludge of sewage treatment plant in Hong Hong | place: USA: Christiansburg, Virginia | collected... | reverse complement strand
CGCGGCCACGGCCACTGGCCCAATGACTTCAGTGATGCCTCATCGATGTCCACCACCCGCACCGCCACCGGTGTGTAGGGCCTGGGATGCCAGCGTTGAAACTGGTCAAACTGGGCCAATCTCAGGTTCTGCACTACCAAGGGCTCCACCAGCCAAAGTGCCAAAACTGCCAGCGTGGCGAGCGTGACCAGCAACATGCCCCACAGTGACCTGGTAACCCCTGGCAGTGACTTGGTCGACGGCTTGTTCCGGACTTTCATATCGGCGTGTAGTGGATGCCTATTTGGGCATGAGATGGTCAATTTCCTGCTGCATGGCCTTGGTCAACTGCACATACATTTTCAGCTTGGAGGTGTTGTCGCGCAAACGGTCTCCAATACGCATGGAAATGGCGATCATCAACTTGGCGCATATTTTGGGGTAGTCCTCCAGCAAGCGCAGAATGTCTTCGCGTGTCAGCACAGCGCATTGCAAATCGGTGCTGGCGGTGCAGGATGCCGAGCGCGGAAGACCATCGATCAAGCCCAGGTCCCCATGCATGCTGCCTGGGCCCAAAACGGTCACCGTGATGGGGGACACGCGGCTGACCACAATGGTTTCCACGGTCACTTCACCCGTGAGCACCAGAACCATGAAGCCGGTGTTGTGAACCTCGCCCTCACGAATGAACACTGTGCCCTGGGCAATCTGCAAGGCTCGCATATACCGAACCACAACCATGGTTTCTTCCGGGCTGAGCTGCAACAGTGCCGATGGCACAGCCAGCATTTCTGCCGCCATGGCCATGGCATGGCGCGCAAACGCGTCACTGGTCAACTGAAATTCGCCATCATCGGGCGCCCCGCGCCATCGCGAGATTACTCTCTGAACAAATTTCTTTAACATAGGGGTTTTGTGACGCAAGGCAGTCGGCGAGGGCGATACCCAATTTTGCAGCATCCAGAGGTCAAAGCGGGGTCGCCAGCGATAGAAACAGTTTCAAAGGAAAACCGGTATGGCACTCTCAACCGTCAACCGCATCATCACCCTGTTCGACGACGCCTTGTCTGCCGTGTCGGCTTCAATCAGCATGGCTGAAACCGAACAACTGGGCATGCTGGTGCACCACGCCATGGAGTCCAAAACACGCGCCTACCACACGGCCGCCCATGTTTTTGGCATGTGTGAGGCCATGAACCCGCGTCAAGTGCTGGCGGCCTTGTTCCATGACGTGGTGTATTACCAATTGGACGGTGGATTTCCACAAAAATGCCGTCCCCTGGTGGAGGGTTTTACCCGCAGCGAGGGCGATACCCTTGTGCTGCAACCCGTTGACACCGACGACACCGCTGTCGCGCTGTGTATGGCAGTGTTCGGATTTGCACCGGGTCAGGTGCTGCCGCTGTACTGCGGCATGAACGAGTTTCTCAGTGCCGTGGTCGCAGCCCGCCTGCTGCTGCCGCACCTGAAACCTGACGACCTGTTGGCGGTGGTGGCCTGTATTGAATCCACTATCCCGTTTCGCCAGCCAGACGCGGACGGCCACACGGCGCTGCAGCGACTGGCAAAGCGGGTCGAGCAGCAATACCGTGTTTTGTACCCTGACAGCTCGGCAGAAAGTGTGCAGACCTGGGTCACTCAACTGGTGTGGGACGCCGTCAAACTCGCCAACCGTGATGTCAGTAGTTTCGCGGTTACCGATCCTGGGCTCTTTTTGTCCAGTACCTGGCTCTTGATCGAGGAGTCCAATGCGCCGCTCAAGGTGGCTGGCATGTACAACTTGCAAGAGTACCGCCACGGCCTGACCCGCATGGATGGTTTTCTGCGGGGCTTGGACCCGGACAACGTTTTCCAGCAGTTCCAGGGTCTGCCCACCGATGACGAGATGACCAACCTGCGCACGGTTGCGCGTCGCAACATTGGTTTTGCCAGTGACTTTCTGGGCGCAAAAATCACGTCCATTGCCATCATTGAAGCCATGGCCCTGTGCACCGGAACCGATGGTCCGATCTCCATGTTCCTCGGTGACATTCGAAGCACCTATGGTCGCCCGGACCGGGTGGACGATTTTTTGCCCGAGGCGCCGCATACCGAGGTGTTGAACCCCGACTTGCTGCGTGTGTTCGAAAAGGGACGCACGCTGGAGTCATCCAACGACCTGACCACCTCGCCCATTACGGCCTTTGTGTACCGTTACATCGGCCACGCTGGCACCCAGCAGGCGCTGGACCATGCCCGTGCAATGTTCAGCGGCGCCATCACACCGCTGGACTTTTTGCGGGTCCTGAACCGGGACATGGTGTGCGACATCTTGCGTGCCAGCGCTGGCATAGCACCCTCACGCCGCACAGCATTGAAGTTGCTGGAGCAGACACTTTAGGGGGTTCCCCAGAAAGTTCTTGGTCAATTGTGCTTCTAGCCCTCGTGGAATATGCGCAAGCAGCTATCATATTTATAGCAACTGCTAGAATATGGAGTATGCTTGACGATTGATTGCCCAGCGCAATGTTTGGTCTATCCGGTGACCCCGTCAGTGGCGAGAGGCATGTCCTTTAGTTTGCCGTCAATTCTTCTACCTGGCGGCGGGCGGTTTCCGCGTCTTTTCCATATTCCGCCAGGTAGCGCTGGCGTTCTTCGCTGGTCCACTCCGCCGCAGAAAAACGCTCTTTGGTGTACTTGCCACTGACATGCACCACACCCACTTGCCGGGCCATGGTGGCACGGTCGGGAAACTGGTCGGGTATCAGCAGGAAACCGTCTACATCGCGCAGCCGCAAGGGAAATGCCGGGTTTTTGTCCACCACCAGCGCGCCAAATACCTGCAGCTTGAACTCCCGGTTGCCAGCGGCCACTTCTTCATTGAACTGCAGCAGCGCAAACGGCACGCCATTGGCATCATCCACACGGCCGCTGACCACGTAGCGCCCGGCCTGGCGCACATTGGCCTTGACATAGAAGTTCAGCGAGCCGCCCTCCAGCGCCTCACGCACACCGGCCCAGGTGGCGGGTGCATCGGGACTGTAGACCACGTCAAAATGCACCACCCCCTGCTGTGCTTCGCTGGATATCTCAGCCAGCAAACGGATGGTTCCGGAATACGCGCGAAAGCCTTGGTTGGCGGGTAGCAAGACGGCCGAATACGTACCGTCCAGCGCCACGTCATCACCACCGCTGCCATCGTCGGCAAACCGCACGGACGTCTGTATCAACTTGATGGGAGTGCGCGAGTCGGGAATGGTCTGTGCCGATGCACTGCGCACCACCAGCGGCAATGATCGTCCGTTCTCATCAACCGCCGCTACGGTAAATTTGACACTTTCCGCGCCACTCAGAAACACACGTTCCTGGGTGGTGCGCAAACGCACGCCTTTGACCACTTCCCCTTTGGCATTGATCAGCTTGACCTCTTCGGCTATGGGCGCAAAGGGGCGGACCTGATCCGGGTGCTCAGCAATCGGCCGTGAGTCGTAGGGGTAACGTGTGGCGTCGCGGTAGGTCGCATAGGTGTGCTCGGCCCGCTCATAACGACCACGCCACAAGGCCAGTTGCTCCTGGCGAGCTTTTAACCCGGCGGGGCTATAGGGTCCATTGGCCCCGGCTCCATCCGCTGACGCGCCAGAACCAGCGGCACTGCCTGAGGCCGTACCTACCGTGGTGCCGTTACCCTGCCCGGCTTCGGCGCTGCGGTCCGAGTCACTGCCCGACAAGTACCAGCCCACGGCAGCCACAAACACTGCCGCACTGGCCAGCCCGAATACCGTGCGCGGATTCAAAATTCACGCCGCACGCGCAAGACCCCGGGCGCTCAGTTGGCGTTGGCCGCCATGTCGGCACGCACCTTGGACACCACCCCACCCCAGTTGCCATTGGTGTAGTGGTTCAAAGCCTCGGCATCATCACGGAATGCCACGGTGTGGTAACTCCACTTGGCCTTGCCGCCTTCGTTGGCAGCTGTACCCAGCGTCAGGTCATTGCAGAACCAGTCTGAAGGGTTGCAGAAGCCCGCTCCACCGCTGCCAGAAACACCACCGGCCGAGTGATAGGCAACGGCCTCGTCGTCCTGACCCGGCAACACACCGGAGTACAGCGTGCCTTTGGAACCCGCGTACATATAGAACCATTTGGCGCGGGTCTGGTTGTGGTCATACAGGGCGCGTGCCGTGGCGGTTTTGAGGTCGGATGTCAGGGGGTCGGATACCGCCCAGCTACCGACATTGGCCAATTCGCTGCCGCCGCCAGCACCGGCCGCCACGTCCACCCACTTGATGTTCCAACCGGTTTGGGTCGTGCCATCGCTGTTGCCACAGACGCCAGAGGCATTGGGCGTGGCGTTTTTCTTGCTACGGGCGCTGCCACCATAGAGCGACAACGCGTAGCCAATTTGCAGGTTGCCGGCACTGTGCGCGGCGATGTAACACCAGTTGGTGCCGGTGCAATAACAATCCAGCGCGTCGCGGACGCGGTAGTTTTGGTCGGACACACGGCTAAAGCCGTCCCAATTGACCGACTTCTTGTTCACACCAGCCGCCGTGCTGGCTGGGCCCCAGTAGGTGAAGTCCGCATGGTTGCCTGGCTGCGCGGTGTTGCTGCGGCCATTGATCCACAGCGTGTAATTGGTGGCATACACACCCGCCGCCGCAAACAGCAACAAGGCCAATGAAGATGCAATCACGCGCGCAGGGCGCAGTCTGAACGAGGACAACCAACCAGTACGCATGAGAAACTCCTTGAATCTGGATTCACACTTTGAGGGTGCGCTAGTGTCGCGAAGGCGTCAATCACCGACAACTGGGGAATACCCGCACTTCCCGCCTTCTAGATGCCTACCCCTAGGACAGCCTGTAGGTTTCCAGATGGATGCTGGTTTCAGTGTTGCTAATGCCCTTGAGCAGGCGAATACGCTCCAGCACCTTGGCTAACTCTTGCAAGGACTCCGCGCGCAATTCAGCCAACAAATCCCAACGGCCATTGGTGTCGTGCAGGGTGGCCACACCCGGTTCACCCAACAGGCTGGCGATGACAGCACGGGTTTGGTTGCCGTCCACCGCAATACTCATCCAGGCCTTGATCGCGTTGTGCTGTACATCGGGACGCAGACGTACGGTGTAACCAACGATGACTCCATCGTCTTCGAGCCGACGGATACGGTTGGTCACCGTGCCCCTCGACACCTTCAACTTGGCCGCCAGCGCCGCCACGGTCAAACGCGCGTCTTGGCGCAGCAACGACATCAGCTTGTGATCAATTTCATCCATTTTGGCAATTTACCATGCCATTTAGTCAATAAACTAACTATTCTTAAGCAAAACTGTCGATTGTTATTGTTTTGATGGCCAGCCATACTTCTCCCCATCGCTTGCAGTCCCTGCAAACCCTGAGGAGACACACCATGAAAACAACATCCAACAGCCGCCAACAAACCTTGTTCCTGAGCCCCCAGGACATCGCCAGCATTGTCGGCAGGATCGGCATCGCCACCGCCCTGCAAGGCATGGCCTCCTATATTCGGCAAGACTTTCTGCGCTGGCAAAGTTTCGACAAATCGGCCCGTCTGGCGGCGCACTCCAAGGATGGTGTGATTGAGTTGATGCCCATCGCCGATGCCAACACCTACACCTTCAAGTACGTCAACGGCCACCCCAAGAACACCGCCAAAGGTTTGTCCACCGTGATGGCGTTTGGCGTTCTGGCGGAAGTCGACACCGGTTTTCCGCTGCTGATCAGCGAGTTGACGCTTACCACGGCCATGCGCACTGCGGCCACATCGGCGGTGGCGGCACGCGCCCTGGCCCGCCCCAACAGCCGTGTCATGGCCCTGATTGGCAATGGCGCACAAAGCGAGTTCCAGGCCCTGGCGTTTCACCACTTGGTGGGCATTGAAGAAGTCCGCCTGTTTGACGTCGATACCCGCGCAACCGCCAAGCTGATGCGTAACCTGCACAACAACCCGGATGCGGCAGGCTTGCGCCTGGTGGTCTGCAGCAGCACCGCCGACGCCGTGCGTGGCTCGGACATTGTGACCACGGTAACTGCCGACAAGACCAATGCCACCATCATCACCCCCGAGATGCTGGAGCCCGGCATGCACATCAACGGCGTGGGCGGAGACTGCCCCGGCAAGACCGAAATCCATGGGGACGTGTTGCGCGCGGCCAAGGTGTTTGTGGAGTACGAACCCCAGACCCGTATCGAAGGCGACCTGCAGCAAATGGACACTGACTTTGCCGTCACTGAAATCTGGCGAGTGCTGGCGGGCCAGGTTGACGGGCGTGACAACGATGCACAAATCACCTTCTTCGACTCCGTGGGTTTTGCCATGGAAGACTTCTCGGCCCTGCGGTATGTGCACGACTTGGCACAAGCCAAACACATTGGCGCCGCCATTCCCTTGATTCCGGTGTTGGACGACCCGAAAGACCTCTACCAGTTGATCCGGCCCGCCACGCCGATCCCGATGGTCCAGGCCATCGAGATGCAGGAAGCCTTTGCGTGACATCCCGGTTGGCGGTTCAGGAGCCAGTTACTATCAAATTCATAGCTGCTCACGCAGTATCTACGTGGGATAAACGGTGTTTTGGTTTAAATAATTCGCACTAACTGTGCCCTAGCACAGGATGGGGCTCGTAGGCCGCCTCCAGGCGTACCAGCTCTGCGGCAGACAACGCCACATCCAGCGCTGCCACCGCCTGGTCAAGCTGGGGTAACTTGCTGGCCCCCACAACGGGTGCGGTCACGCCTTTGTGCAATAACCAAGCATAGGCCAGGGTGGCGTTGCTGACACCTTTTTCCGCAGCCAGCGCGCTGAGTTCAGCCACCACGCGGAAGTCGCTGTCGCGGTAGTAGTAGCCCTGAGCAATGTTGTCCGTTTTGGCGCGCTCTGTGGTGGCGCTGGACCGGGCAGCTGCGGCCTTGGCTGCCGAATCCGAAGCGCTTGTCGCATCCTTGTCGCTGCTCTGCCGATTGCCGGCCAAGAAGCCGCGCGCCAGCGGGCTCCATGGAATTACGGCCACCCCCTGGTCGCGGCACAGCGGGAGCATCTCGCGCTCCTCCTCCCGGTAGGCCAGGTTGTAGTGGTTTTGCATGCTGACAAACCGCGTCCAGCCATGTTCCTTGGCGACCTGTTGCGCTTTGGCAAACTGCCAGGCCCACATGCTGCTGGCACCCAGGTAACGCACCTTGCCCGCCTTGACCACATCGTGCAGCGCCTCCATGGTTTCTTCAATCGGCGTCTGGGTGTCCAGGCGGTGGATCTGGTAGAGATCGATATAGTCCGTGCCCAGGCGTTTGAGGCTGGCGTCCACCGCGTGGAAAATGCGTTTGCGGCTCAGCCCCTCCATGTTCGGCCGGGTCATGGGCTTGGCGTCCGTTGCACCGCCCTTGAATTCCAACTCCACCGGAAAATACACCTTGGTGGCGACCACCACTTCTTCGCGTTTGCCATAGGCCTTGATGAACTTGCCGGTTAACACCTCGCTCTCACCGGCCGAGTACATGTCGGCCGTGTCAAAGAAATTAATGCCCAGGTCCATGGCATGTTTGACCAGCGGCCGGGACGCTGTTTCATCCAGCACCCAGGGCCGCCACTTGGGCGTGCCATAAGTCATCATGCCCAAACAAATGCGGGACACTTGGAGGCCGGTGTGGCCAAGGCGAACATATTGCATGCAGTAGCTCCAGAGAATTGTGCTTGGCGCAATCCACTGTACTGCATGTTGTTCACGCTAGATTGATACGCCCAACAATGCACTCTTGAGGGCAGGGTCCACCGGACTTGAACCCAACCAGATGCCCATCATGGCCTTGAATACATGGGGGTTGGCAAAGGTTTGCGACACCGGTTTGCTGCCCGCGTTACCCTGAATCGTGATGGTGGTTCCCGTCAGCGGGTGCGAATCGACTTGAATTGTGTCGCCGGCCAGCAAGTTCGCCTGCTCACTGAGCATCATGCCAACCTCAAATATCTCCGAAACAACGGACGCCAGGGCTTCATCGTTGGCATTGTTCACAAGCCCCTGCGTCAGCATCTCGGCCAGCTTTTTGGCGCTGGTCTCGCGCAGCATGACCATGCGTAACTGTGTGGCTCCAGTTGTGTTGAGCACCTCGTTGGCACTTGCCAGTTTCTTTTCCGTGTACAGGCCAACCGTGTACAAGCCAACGGATGCGAGCTGTCGAATGCCTGCACCATTCAGTAACAAACGGGTATTCCCGGTCTGGGACGTCGCCTGGTAGTGAACCCCCGCGACCTCGGCAGCGGCCACCGACTGAGCCATTCCAAGTCCGCAAACGGTCAGCACCAACACACAACACAGTTCAATGGCAGATGGTGTTTTCATAAATTCCCTTTCACACGACAAGCAAAAGCGCTTAGGGAAACTCTACCCACCGCTCGACCCTGCAATTAGAGGCAACGCCCGGTCCTGCGACCTCGCTGCAAACCAGAGTGCACCAAGGCCGCACCGCGCGCGGCGGCTGGGTCACAAGAGTGGCAAAAAATGCACCATACACAGCATTTTGAAGCCGGTTCACCGCAACCGGTGACAAACACGCACCACCCTGGGTGGGCAACAGCGTCTAATTTCATGGCCTCGATGGTGTTGCGCATGGGATACAAAGACCCTCCTGATGCAACTTGTGCAATGACTGCGCAACGAGAACATGCCATGGCAATTGCCGCCGGAACACGGGTTTTCATCAGGCACCGTTTGTTGAGTCCACTGCTAGAATTTTCGGCTCCTGACGGATCACCACAGTGTCCGTCTCTTTTTTTCCTATCGGAGTATCGACATGCCGTTTCGCAAATCCTTGTCCCACATTGTGGGCAACACAATTCTGGCCGTAGCAGCAATGGCCATGGGAGTTGCAGCACATGCCGAGAGCCGTTACACCCTGTCGGCTGACGGCCAGGAGGTGACGGACACCCAGACCAAACTGGTGTGGCAACGTTGCGCGGTGGGCATGAAATGGGACGGCAAAACCTGTGTTGGCAAGGCCACCAAAATGTCACTTGCGCAAGCCAAGAAAGCACAGGATGCGTCCAACCCTGGCTGGCGCGCCCCCAACAAGGACGAATTGACCTCCTTGGTCGACAAGTCCCAGAAAAAGACCCGTATCGACCATGACGCGTTTCCGGCAACGCCGTACGGAGGGTTCTGGGCCATGCGCCCGGAGACCAATGACAACCTGAACGCCTGGCTGGTTGATTTTCGCAACGGTCGCGTGGTTGGCAATGCCCGCAAAGTCAACCACTTCGTACGACTGGTGCGCTCGCCGGGTTAACACCCGCATTTTCGGACTCGGCGGGTGTCTCTAGACCGATGGAAGAGAGACCACAATCGTGAGGATCGTTACCATAGCCAGCAGCAGGCTGTGGCCGACTATCAACAACAGCGCGCGCAAACCCTGCACCCACCAGCGTCCGCCAAACACCCGCCGCAGTGCCAGCAACAGGTAACCCCACCAAGCCCAAAACAACAGTGGGGCCGCAGTCTCGGTGCTGAACCAAAAGCTCACAACCAAGGTCAGGAACACAAACGCATGCAGGTGCATTGCGAACAGAAAGTGCTCGCTGTAAAGGCGGCCACGCCGCCAAAACAACAAACGCGTATTGAACGCAAACAAGGGCACCAACAAAAACACGGCGTACGGAAGTTTGGCGGTAACCACCTGAACCAAACGTGCGCCGGCCCCTTTGGGGTCCTGCTGAAAACGTTGGGCTGATTCGTGATAACGCTTGCCCAGCGGCCTGAGCCAGGCAGGCAATTTATCGACCACGAACCCTATCTTCTCAATGTCGGATCGATTGTCCCCAGTCGTCTCAGAACGGCTTTTTGCGACGGGCGATGGCGTCGCCGACACATCCACTGGCCCGTCGAGCTGCAGCAACGAGTCCGGTGTCGAAAACGTGAGCAACAAAAACATCACGAAGCTCAGGCTCAAATACAAGGGGATCGGGCGCACATAACGCCTGCGCCGGCCTGCGATAAATTCAAGCGTCAATTGTCCCGGTTGAGTGACCAACATCCAGAGCGAGCGCCACAGCCGCCCCTCCAGCGTGACGAAGTGTTGAAAATACTCGTGCGAAAAGTCACGCAACTTCAGGATCTCTGTAGCCGTCTCCTGACCACACTGTGCACAGAAAGGACCATACACTACCGCCTGGCAGTTGGGACAGTGCGTGGGCAGTCGGGCAGATGGATAGGGTGCGACAGACATTGGCCGATTATCCGGGAGCAATGCGCCAATGACGAACCGATGAAGCAGTTGCAGAAGGTGGGGGTCGATCTGACGCAACGTGAAACGGGTCAATCGGTACTCGACCAAATGGACGAATTGGTCACCCAGATGGAAGCCGAAGCCGCGAAGATCCGCGAAGTCCATTACTCAGTGCGGCGGCGCTCCAGCCTGGCATCTTCGTAATACTGCGTTTTGTTGCGGAACATCGCGTGGTCCGCTTCGAGCAGGGCCGCCTCCACGGTCGCTGCCGACAGGGCAGAAGCGATGCCGATCGCCATGCTCAGGCGCTGCCCCGGATAAAACTGGTTGTTCATTTCGATCATCGATTGAATGCGCTCCTGCAAACCGGTGGCCAGGCGTTCGTCACTGCCTGGCAGCAGGGCAATGAATTCGTCGCCACCGATGCGGGCCACACAATACGGTTGTCCGGCAGTGGCGCTGGCCAGGACTTCCCCGGCGCGGCGCAAGAGTGCGTCGCCTGCGGCGTGTCCTTCCGAGTCATTCACCCGTTTTAATCCGTTGAGGTCCATCGCCATCACGGTCAGTGGCCATGGCCCCTTGCGCGAAATTCGGTTCAGTTCATCGACGTAAAACGCCCGGTTGCGCAAACGGGTCAACGCATCGTGTTTGCCAAGGTATTCGAGATAGGCTTCGGCCTTCTTGCGGGCCGTGATGTCAATCAACGAGACAAGCACCAGGTCCCAGGTATTTTGGTGGCTAGGCAGCACGGCAAACTGCATGTGGATGTTGATCAACTCCCCACTCAGGGAATAGTTCACCACTTCACGCATCTGCACGGTTTTGCCTTCCCAAAGATCTATCAGTTGTTCGGCAAACGACTCGTGCATTTCATCCCGAAAAACCAGCTCCAGCTTGCCCAGCAACTCCTCCTGGCTCTTGGCGGCAAACATTGACAAGGTCTGCCGGTTGACGTCAATGACCCGGATCTCGGACATACAGCGACTGACAAAGTCGGGGTGCACACTGATGAAAACACGAAAGTCGCGAATGCCCCGTGCGCGAGCCTCATCCAACAGGCGCTTGACACCGCTGAAGTCTTCGACCCACAGGGACACTGGCGAATAGTCAAACAAATGGCGCGCATATTGTTCGCTGGCAGACAGCTTGTGCTGGGCTTGCGTCGCCTGGGTGATGTCTTCAAGCGACACCATCACACGCTCCCAGGTGTCTTCATACCCTTGCAGTACCCGAACGTGAATCTGCACATCGATGCGGCGCCCATCCAGCGCATAGTTCACCGTGCGGTTGGAAAACTCCAGTTCACCTTGCCACAAAAAGTTCAGTTCCGACAACATTTGTCCCAACGTGTCATCCCGAAAAACTTCCGGCAAACGCTGCACCAACTCGTTCTGGTCCCTCGCAGCAAATACTTTGAGCGTTTGTCGATTGACTTTGATGACTTTGAGACACGCCGCGCATTGCTGGAGCAGTGCGGGCGATTGCGCCACGTGGGTCGACAAATTCGTCACCCCTGCTGCGCGCCAACTGTCAAACAAGCGCTTCAATGCGCTGTAGTCTTCCAGCCAAAGGGATATGGGGGCGGACTCGAACATCAGTTCGAAGTCGGTCTCAGGGTTTACTTTCGGCATGGCATTTTCTCCTGCGCTGCAACCTCCAATCGAGCAAAGAAAGTGTCAATCCCGCGCGCTCGACGGTGCTCACAACCATTCTAGGGGCTTTCATCACGCAGTCGCACTCCACGCCACGGTCCAAGCAGGCCGTTTAGGAATAGGGGGACGGCTCAAGGGAGGTTACATACACTTTCAATTCGTGGTTGCAGTCTTTGGTGTTTATGTCACCATGCGCCCTCGGCGCGCGACGCCTTCGCTCACTTCTAACCGACCAACAGGAGACCTTGATGCGCAGCGCTATTACATTCGCCGCTTTGCTGATTTGCCATGTGGGCGTCCACAGTGCCGGTCTGGTCACAACGCACTACCCGATCCTGTTTGTCACCCAGGTTCCGGTGCCCGCCGACTTCACCACGATCACCGCCGTTTTCGGCAACCACCGGGGCGACTTGTCGTCGGCTGCTCGCGGAGGAGATCTTTGGATTCGTTATGAGGATGGCACGCTGAAAAATCTCACACAGGCGGCTGGCCTGAGCCCAGCCGGGATGCAGGGACCAAACGCCATTGCGGTGCGCGACCCTTCACCGAGTTGGGACGCCCGCAAAGTAGTCTTTAGCGCCGTGGTGGGGGCTCCTACCAAGCGCTACGAAGTCAAGACCTATGTTTGGCAACTATACGAAATGCGGGGCCTGGGGCCGAACGAGACTCCATTGATCACCAAGGTGGCGAACCAGCCCGCAGAATTCAACAACATCAGTCCGGTGTATGGCAGCGATGACAGGATCATCTTTACCAGTGACCGCCCTCGCAGTGGCGAAGCCCACCTCTACCCGCAACTGGATGAGTATGAAGAGGCACCAACCGTCACGGGCCTCTGGAGTCTGGATCCGGTATCCGGTGACCTTGCACTGCTGAACCACACACCGTCCGGCGCTTTCAGCCCCACGATCGACAGCTTTGGTCGCGTGATCTTCACACGTTGGGACCACCTTCAGCGTGACCAGCAAGCCGATAGTGATGCCGTGGCCGAGCTCACGGGCGACTACAGCTACGGCACATTCAACTACAGCGATGAAAGTGCGCAAGCATTGCGGCTGAACAGTCGTTCAGAAGTCTTCCCGGAGCCCCGCGCAGACACGGTCACCGTCAGCGGCCTGAGGTTCAACCAATTCTTTCCGTGGATGCTGAACCAGGATGGCAGTGCCGAGGAAACCTTGAACCACATCGGCCGCCATGAGCTGGGGGGATATGGAGCACAAAGCTTTCTGGGTGACCCGAATCTGGGCTACGGGTTCACGCCCACAAAAGCCCGCCTGCTCAACGACGCTATGTTGCAAATTCGCGAAGACCCGCTACAGCCTGGTTTGTTTTTTGGCACCAGTGCGCCCGAGTTTGGTACCCACGCCGCAGGTCAAATTGTCAAAATCAATGGTGCTCCCACCGACAACCCTGACACCATGGGCATCACCTGGGTGACCGCCCCAGCAACCGCATCCCCATCTGATGAAGATGCCGCCGCATCGGCAACCCATAGCGGACTGTACCGGGAGCCTTTGCCCCTGTCCGATGGGCAATTGGTTGCGGTGCACACCAACGAAACGCGTGCCGACAAAAATACCGGAAACACCGCGGCACCCGGCTCGCGTTACGCCTTTCGCCTCAAATTGCTGCAGACCGCTGGAGATGGTTACGCCCGCGCAGGCGAGGCGTTGACACCCGGCATTTTCAAAGACATCAGTTATTGGGACCCGGACACCTTGGTGAGCTACAACGGCCCATTGTGGGAGCTCAACCCGGTTGAATTGAAGCCGCGCGTGCGCCCTAGCAAAACCCTGCACGCGGCAGTCCCAGCGCCGGAAGCCCAGGTGTTCTCTGAGGAAAACGTCGATGTCGGCCAATTTACGGATTGGCTCAAGAGCAAAGATTTGGCAGTCGCCGTGAGCCGCAACGTGACCCAACGTGACAAAGCCGACCGGCAGCAACCCTACCAATTGCGGGTGCGGGGGGGTGCCAGTGCAGTGCCCAAATCCGGCCCGGTGTATGACGTGAGCCATATGCAGTTCTTCCAGGGCGACCAGTTACGCGGCATAGGCGGCACAGCATCACCGCGGGCCGGGCGCCGTGTCATCGCACAAGTGATGCACGATGCCAACGCCAGCAATCCATTTACCGGTGTGTCTGGGGCTGTTACGATTGCGCCGGACGGGTCCATGGCGGCGCTGGTGCCGGCCCGAAGGGCCATGACCTGGCAAATGACCAATGCACAGACCCCGGTGGTACGCGAGCGGTATTGGCTAACCTTTCAGCCCGGTGAAGTGCGGGTCTGTGGGTCCTGCCACGGTGTCAACAAGACTTCGCAGACCGGCGCAACAGAACCGCAAAACCCGCCGGAGGGACTGCGCCAACTGTTGCGGCAATGGAAAGCTGGCATGTTGCTGAGCAGCGAGGACCGGGTATTCAACTGGGCCGAGGCACGGTTCCCCGATCAGCTATTGCCCAAAAGCCCGACCAGCCAGGTGTCGGCCGGCATTCGCTATCGGTACTACAGCGCGACCAATGAATACCTTGCCGTCAAAGACGGCCGCTTGTTGTATTACAAGCCAGGAAGCATGTCCACTCCCGCTGACGTGGGAGAGTTGACACAGTACCTCAGTTCAGCGTTGAGCGATGGTTATTGAATTCCCATCCCTGGAAGCCGATCAACCAGGGCTCACTTAAAGCCCATTCACCCAAACCAATGCAGCCACCGGTGGCAGATCGCGGGAAATACAGTGCCACTGTTCACCCGCATCACCACTTACCCACAAGCCGCCCGTTGTGGAAGCCATGGCCAACGACACCCGGTCCATGGCGACTTCCAGGCAATGGCGGTACACCAGGTGGTAAGCCGGGCGGGCGGGCAAACCTGCTTCGAAGCTCTGAAAAGTCTCGCCCGCGTCGTCGGTACGGGTCACCACCATCTTTCCATCGGCAGGGTAGCGGTGTGTATCGGCTTGCGCGGGCACAAACCAGGCACGCGCCGGGTCCAACGGGTCGCAAGCCACCACAAATCCAAACCCCGAGGGAGCCGGTGACGCAATGGCATTCCACAGCTTGCCGCCATCGGTAGATCTGAAAATACCGCAGTGGTGTTGCACCCATAACACGTCGGGTTGCGCTGCGCACTGCACCATGCGGTGCGGGTCCTGGGTATTGGGTTCTTCGGCGCTCTCGGGCGGCATGTAGTCGGCCTTCATGCCCGCTGCGGTCAACGTCCAGTTGGCGCCCCCATCCCGGGTCTGCCAAACACCGCCACAGGAAATGGCCAGCGTGACATGTTGCGGGTCCCGAGGATCAACCAACACCGAATGCATGCCGGGGTAGTCGTTTCCGCCACCAAACCACCCCAGCCGTCGCGGGTCTTCCCACATCGGTTTGTTCAGCTGCCAGGTGGCACCACCATCCGTCGACTTGAAGAGGCCTGCGGGCATACACCCAGCCCACACCACACCCGGTTCGCTCGCACCCCCAGCTGCCAGACTCCACACCATTTCTACGTTCCATGGTGTCGGGTCATCAGCCCACTGTCCCTCTTTGGGCTTGATCGGGAACGCCGGAACACCGATTTCATTCCAAGTCACACCCTGGTCACTGCTCTTGCGCATCTTGACGCCAAAATGACCTAATCGCAAGGCCGCATACCAGTCACCATTGCGCGGGTCCACCATCACCTGGGTCACAGGATCACCCGCAAAGTGATGCGCCGCAACGGACCAATCTGCACCATCACCCTGGACCACCAGCAGGCCCTTGCGACTCGCTACCAATACGGTTTTCATCGGGATATCCTCCATCTGTTCTTAACCGCCAGTCAAGGCTTGGATTACCAAAACCCGGTCGTCCGCTGCCAATGTCTGGTCCAGGCACACCCGGTCCAGCACCATCTGCTGATTCACAAAAATAGCGACATGTTTGCGTATGGAACGTTGGTCGTCAAAGACGTAATGCGCCAGTTCCGGCGCGGCCAGCAACGCCGCCTCCAACACTCGGCGCAATGTGCCTGGTGGCACCGTTTGTGCCGCACACTCTACGTGGCGACGCAAACTGGGTGCAAACTCAACCGTCACCATAAACGCCCTTCGCTCCAAAAGGCGGCAGTATCGCAATGCCTTGGCGCTTTGGCAAGCAAGCACGACTGCATCCGAATCACGCGGGCAATCCCGTGACAGGCCCGTTTTGGTATAAACGCGACCACAGCATTTGATAGGCAGGAAACCACCATGAGCGAAACCACCGTCGTCAGCACCCCCAGTTTTACCCTGGCGCCACCCGAGGTGCTGGCACCCGTGCCGATGGAGGCCGCCAGGACCGCGGTTCCGCTGGCCAAGGAGACCCAGACCGCTGTGGACGATCAGGTAGACCGGTTCATGGATGGGCTGCTCAAGGAAGATGTGCAAAGCGAGGCCTTCAAGACCAAACTAGACAGCGCATTTGCACTGGGCCGTGAAGAAGTGTCGGTAGCCGCCAGCCTGATGCAAGGGCGGCTGATGCAACGCAATTTTGCCGGTGTCGAAGACACCTCGGCATTTAAGGCGATCCAGGATATGCGCGGGCATCTGGATGAACTGAACCCTGGCAAAGAGGGCGACCTGTTTCAGCCCCAGAAGTTGCTGGGCATCATTCCTTACGGCAACAAGCTGCAGTCCTACTTTCGCAAGTACCAAAGTGCCGGTACGCAGTTGCAAAAAAGCATGCAGCAAATCTACGCCGCACGCGATGACATGCAGCGCGATGTGGTCGACATTGAAGCCACGCGCACCAAGCTGTGGGAGGCCATGCAAAAACTGTCCGCAGCTATTTATTTTGCCGAGCAACTGGATGCCAAACTGGCCTCCAAGGTCGATGCCTTGCAGTCAACCGACCCGATCAAGGCCAAGGCCCTGCAACAAGAGGTCTTGTTTTACGCACGGCAAAACCTGCAGGACATGATGACCCAGCAGGCGGTCTGCACCAATGGTTATCTGGCGCTGGACGTGCTGAAGAAGACCGGCCGCGAAATGATGAACGGCTGCACCCGCGTGGCAACTACGGGCATGAGCGCACTGGCTGTGGCGCAGACGGTGGCGCGCGCCACTGGCAACCAGATTCAGGTCATGGAAATGTTGTCGGGCGTCAACACATCCATCAACAACCTGGTGACAGAGACCGGGCGTCAACTCGGTAACCATGTGGAGAAAACGGGTGAGTTTTCGCAAAACCCCTTGCTGGGCATTGAGAAGCTCAAGGAAATGTTCGATCAGACATTTCGCGCAATGGATGCCATGGACAACTTCCGCGCCAAATCCATTGAAGTCATGGGCCAGAACAACGCCATGATGAAAGAGCAACTGGCGCGGGCCGACCAATACATCGACCGCACCCGGCAACAGCAAGCGCGCGAAGCCACCAAGCAGGCCATCAGCGGTCCGGTCGCACTGTAAAGACTTCTAATTTTTAATAGGGAATATCTATGGCTACGCAATATGTGATGCAACGTGACACTGCCGGTTGGCGCACCCAGGTCTGGCTTTCCTTCGGCTTGGCCGTAGGAGCCAGCGCTGTTGGCGTTTTGATGCTGCCCGGCCAGGAACTGGACCGCGCGTTTCTGGCCATTGGCCTGTTCTTCTGCCTGTTTGCATCCTTTGCGGTGGCAAAAACCGTTCGTGACAACCGCGACGGGCAAGTGGACACTGGCTCTTGGGTGATGACCGTGTGGATTGCCTTTGCGGCGGCCTTCAGCTTGACGGCCTGGGGCCTGTGGCGCATGAATATTGGCGAGTGGCAGAAAGGTTTTATGGTGGTGAGCTGGCTGTTCCTGGTTAGCAGCACCTTCACCGTTGCCAAGACCGTGCGTGACAAACACGAGGCCGATCTGATGGACCGCGCCGCCAACGGCGGCTCGGATACCAAGCCCGGGACACTTTAATTAGACCCGTTTGCCTTGGCCGCCAGGAAACGCTGTTGCCGCAACAGCGCTTCGCCGGCGAACTGGGTTAACTTGGCTTCGCGGGCATCCAGTTGCTGCTGGATCATCTGCAACTGGTCGTGCAGCAAATCCAGCGCCGGTTTGTTGCCATCAATCACCAGGGTGCCCCGGTCTTTCTGCGGCACCCGCAGACAGCTGTTGATCGAATCGGGAATATAGCGGCGCACTGCTTCCCGCAAATACAAGCTTTCTTCGGTCGCCAAACTGCCCTCCTCTGCGCTGGCACCGACCAAAGCCATGCAACGCACAATCGACTCCTTCAACCGGGCCAGACTATCCACGGTGGTCTGAGGGGCTTGTGCCGCCATTTTTTCCATTACTGCATCCAGCCGTGCGAGGGCCTCCGGGTCAGCCAGGTCTGGCGCGCTAACGCGAGGCTGCGCAGCGCCGGCAGGTTCTGATCTGCGGCTGAATACTGCCCACACCGCCACAACACCCAGCGCTGCGGCACTACTCGCTATGACGAAGACCGAACTCTGGATCACTCCCAGGCCGACGCCCATGGCGCAGACCGTGCCGCCTATGGCCTGAACAATCGCGGTTGCGGTCGGGTGTTTGCCGTGGGCCGCCGCGTCTGCAGACGCCATCAGGCGCTGCGAAAGGGGGGTACCCAGCCGACGCTTGGCATGGGCCATGCTGACGCGCTGCAGCACGGCTTGCGCCACCACCGGTTTGGCCTCAGGGGTTGCGGCGCTGGTTCGCCGGTTCACCGGCCCTTTGGCCACGGCGTAGTTTTTGCTCTTCTTCAAGTCGTTCATAGTTGGCCTATTTTGCGCGATACTGCGCCGATGAATAAAGCAGGCAAGGCAATTGTGACGGTAGGGTTGTTGGCGATCTTTGGCGCAGCGGCCTACTTTTCGGTGTACCAGACCGGGCGGCAACCCGCGTCAGACGCATCCAGCACCAGTGGTTTGAGCGGCTTGGCCGGCAAGCTCACGGGCGTAGTCCCGGTGGAAGAACTGTCCGGTCTGATTGCAGTGGACGTGGAGCCCTACTTTCAGGATCCCCGGGTGCAGAAGGCACTGGCAGCCAACGGCTTCAAGCTCAACGTGCAGCGAATTGGTTCGCGCGATATGGCGGCGCGCGTGATTCCAGGCCAAACACCAGACTTTTTCTACTCGTCAGGCGTGGTAGCAGCCAATCAGATTGGGGATGCCGCCAAAAAGGTCAATATTCCCACCACGGTTTATTCGCCCCTCTACACCCCCATGGTGATCGCCTCATGGGCGCCGATCGCACAAATACTGGCTGTCAACGGCATTGCCACCGAGGCCAGCCCCGGCGTCTGGCATGCGGACCTGGCCAAGCTGACCCAGCTCATGCTGGACAAAAAACGCTGGAAAGACCTCAAAGGTGCTTCTGCCTACGACGTGAACAAGAGTGTGTTGGTCTCCACCACCGATGTACGCAAAAGCAACTCCGCCGCCATGTACCTGGCGCTCACTACCTATGCATTCAACGGCGGCGATATCGTCACTGACCGTGATACCGCGCAGAAATCTGCAAAGGCCGTAGCGGGCCTCTTCAAGCGTCAGGGTTACCAGGAAAACTACGTCAATGGCAACTTCGACGACTATGTCTCCATCGGGATTGGCAAGACCCCCTTGGCCCTGATCTACGAAAACCAGATTGTCAGTTACGCGATGGCCAAAAAAGGGCTGAGCCCCGGCATGGTGCTGGTCTATCCACAGCCCACGCTGTTCAACAAGGTGGTGTTTGTGGCAACCAGTGCGCGGGCGAAGAAGCTGGGCGAGTTGTTGTCCACCAACACCGAGCTGCAGCGCCTGGCAGTAGATTTTGGCTTCCGCATCGCCGACAGCGCCTATTTTGTTCAGGTGGCCAAGGCCACCAACCTGGCCGTGGAAGAACGTCTGACCCAGGTCATCGACCCACCCAGTTTCGACATCATGGCCGAGATGATTGACGTCATCACCCGCGAGATGGCGCAGTAAATTAAAGGGGAATCACAATGCATCCACACAAGACACAACCCACGGCACGCTGGGCATGGCTACTGCTGGCGGTGATGGGCTTGGCGGCCTGTGACAAAGCGCCCGAACCGACCAAAAGCGCGGCATCACCCACTGCCGTGGTCGACACCTTCACCGTTCTGGCGACCAGTGATTTGAAGGATGCCCAACCACTGGAAAAAATGGTGGAAGATGCCACGGGTGTCAGGTTGCGTTTCAAATTCGGCGGCACCATGGAAAGCACTGAGTCCGTACACACGGGCCAAGCCAATTCCGACGCCGCCTGGTTTGCCAATGCCAAGTATTTGCTGTCGGACCCACAAGGCCAAGCCCGCGTCAAGCTCCAGGAAAAAATCATGTTGTCGCCCGTGGTGGTGGGCGTTAGTGAAAGCCAGGCCAAGGTGCTAGGCTGGGACCAGCCCGAAGTTGCCCGCAAGGTCACCTGGAATGTGATCGCCAAAGCGGCGCAAAGTGGCCAGCTCAAGTACGCTCTGTCCAACCCGGCTACCAGCAACCAGGGCTTCATGTCCCTGATGGGCGTCGTGGCCTCGGCCGCGCAAAAGTCCGAGGCGCTGACCGCAGCTGATGTGGACCGTGCCGCCATCAGCGGCTTTATCAAGGGCTACAAGCTGGTGGGTGACAACAGCAGCTACCTGAGCGAAAAATTTATCGAACAGCAAAACACCCGCGTCAACGCCTTCATCAACTACGAGAGCTGGCTGCTGTCGCTCAACCAATCCGGCAAGCTGAAGGAAAAGCTGACGCTGATCTATCCCCATGAAGGCGTGGCCACGGCCGACTACCCGTTGATGCTGTTGAACGACGCCAAGCGGGAGCAATACCAAAAAGTCGTGGCCTACCTCAAGGGTGACGCCGCGCAGACCTGGCTGGCCAAGACCACCTTGCGCCGCCCGGTAAACGCCGAAGTGGCCAAGGCCCAGACCAGCTTGTTCCCGCAAGACAGCATGCTGGTGGAGCTACCCTTCTCCACCGACCGCGCGCTGGCCGATGGCCTGATCAACGCCTACCTGAACGAATTCCGCACACCCATTGCCTCCACCTTTGTGCTCGATGTCAGCGGCAGCATGAACCAGAACGGCCGCCGCCAGCAGTTGGTAGAAGCCCTGCAATACATCGCCGGTGACGACGCATCGCTGACCGGCCGCATCGCCCGCCTGACCAGCCGAGAGAAGGTGTGGATGCTGCCTTTCTCCGAGCAGGTTTATGCACCGGTGTATTTCCAGGTGCCTGGCGTAGCCAAGGGAGCTGCGACCGGCAAGGGTCTGGCCACACAGGCCGATTCCGAAGGCAAGCAAAAGGTGCTGGGCCAGGTGCGTGACTTTGCCGAAAGCCTGCAAATGACCGGTGGTACCGCGTTATACGACGCGGTTCTCAAGGCACTGGTCAACATGAATGAAGAGCGGCAGAAGAACCCCGGCTACCAGTATTCGGTGGTGGCGTTCACGGACGGTGAGGTCAATAAGGGCCGCGACATGGCGCAGTTCAAAGCCGCCTACGCCGCCCTGCCCGAAGACGTGCGCGCTATTCCCGTTTTTATGGTGCTGTTTGGCGAGGCCAACGAAGCCGCCTTGAAGGACCTGGTCGCCACCACCGGCGGCCGCGTGTTCGATGCACGCAAGTCCTCGCTGTACAGCGTGTTCAAGGACATTCGGGCATACCAATAAACACCTCACGGCCCCTCGCAACCACCACCGCATGAACAAGATCAGCAATTTCTTGCAATCGCCCGCCAACTGGGGCGGTATTGGCCTGTCAACCTTGGCGCTGGTGCTCAGCAGCCTGGGCCTGACGCAGGTGGGCGCCGGTGCCTTGGCCGTGTTGGGTTACGCGGCTGGTTTTGGTGTCGGTGGCATGTGGTTTGGCTTCCCCAACTTCTCGGACACAGCCTGGGACGCGCTGAAGTTTGAGGACCAGGGCGATGCCCGCACCAGTATGCTGACCGCGTTGAACGCGGTGCGCCAGCTGGTGGACCACAACCCGCAGAACCGCCTGCCCGCCAGCCTGCAGGCCAAGGTGCTGGACCTGTGCAAACAACTGACCGCCTTGCTGGACCAGTGGGAGCGCAGCAAAGGCCATCTGTCGCTGGAAGAAAGTTTCCATGCCCGCCACATTGCGCTGACCTATCTGCCCGACGCACTGAAGACCTATTTATCCATCCCGCAACAGTTTGCGATGACCAAGCGCCTGGCCAACGGCCACACCGCGCAAGAGACCTTCACCGCTACGTTGGACGAACTCAACGCCAAGGTCCTGCAACTCAGCGAAGACCTGGCCACACAAGACGCACAGGCGTTTTTGAACCATTCGCAGTTTCTGCAAGAAAAGTTCAATCCGCCGCGGATAGAGTGAGTGTCAAAATACTAATTTGATAGCACAAAACCTATATTTCACGAGGGCTAGCGACACTTTTTACTATCAAAGGCTCGGCCATACCAGCATTTTTGAGTGGATGGAACCGGGCAACCCCGATATGCGCAACCATCGGCTAACATCGCGCCAGAACCCAGACACACACATTTAAAAAAAGGGCGAGTCATGGTTAGCTTTCTGGATGCCGTAGTCGCATTCCCCACAGCCATATTTACTACCCTGCTGGGTGTTGCAGCGTTTTACTGGGCGCTGGCCTTGCTGGGCCTGGTCGATTTCGATTCCGGTGAAGCGGATCTCGATGTCGACCCTGCCATGACCGACCCTGATTTGGGTAGCCTGGCCGGCATCATCGTGGCCTTTGGCCTGCAGGGTGTGCCTCTGTCCATTGTCTTCAGCCTGTTGGTGTTGCTGTCGTGGACGCTGACTTGTCTGGGTGCCATGTGGCTGCTGGCGCTGCTGCCGGGTTCCATCCCCGTGTATGTTGGCGGCACCTTGTTGATGTTGGCCAGTGTGTCCTTGGCCGTGCCGATTGCCGCGCGCATTCTCAAACCCCTGCGGGGCCTGTTTGTCACCCACGCCGCCATCAGCAATGCGTCGCTGGTGGGCCAACACTGCAAGGTCTTGACACAGACCGTGGACGAAAAGAGCGGCCGGGCCGAGGTGTCGCAACGCGGGGCCAACATCAACATCCGGGTCTGGGCGCTCACCCCCAACCCGCTGGTACGAGGCATCAGCGCCCGCATCGTCGCTTACGAAGAGAAGACCGCACGTTACCGCATAGAAGCCGACGGATGACAACGCCGCGCCTCGCTGCCTGACCGTCCAGGCCCCTCTTTCTTCATCACCCAGTCAACCGCTTTTTCTCACGTTAGGGAGTTCTCATGGAGCCAATCCTCATCTCGGCCGCCGCGCTTATCGTTCTGATCTTCGTGTTGTTTGCGATGTTCGCAAAGTTCTACCGCAAGATCGAGCAAGGCCACGCACTCATCGTCAACACCATGCGCGCTGAGCCGACGGTCACTTTCACCGGTTGTATGGTCTACCCCGTCATTCACAAGGCCGAGTTGATGGAAATTTCGGTCAAGACCATCGAGATTGACCGGTCGGGCCGCGAGGGCCTGATCTGCAAGGACAATATTCGCGCCGACATCAAGGTCAAGTTTTTTGTGCGCGTCAACAAGACGGCCGAGGACGTGTTGAAGGTGGCGCAAGGTCTGGGCTGTGAACGCGCCTCCAACCAGGACGCGCTGGAAGACCTGTTCTCCGCCAAGTTTTCCGAGGCGCTGAAGACGGTCGGCAAGTCCATGGAGTTTGTTGACCTGTACCAGGCCCGTGACCATTTCCGCGACGAAATCATCCGCCAGATTGGCGACGACCTGTCGGGTTATGTGCTGGAAGATGCGGCCATCGACTACCTGGAGCAGACACCGTTGGCCAAGCTGGACGGCAGCAATATCCTGGACGCACAAGGTATCAAGAAGATTACCGAGCTGACGGCGGTGGAAAGTGTGCGCACCAACGAACTGCGCCGCAACGAAGAGATGCAGATCAAGAAAAAGAATGTAGAGACACAAGAGACCATGCTGGAGCTGGAACGCCAGGCCGCCGACGCCCAGGCGCGCCAGGGGCGCGAGGTTGCCTCGGTGCGCGCGCGCGAAGAGTCCGAAACCGCCAAGGTGCAGGCCGAGGAACGCACCAAATCCGAAATGGCACGCCTGCAAGGTGAACAACTGGTGGCTGTGCAAAACGAAAACTCGCAGCGCGAGAAAGAAGTCGCTGAGAACAACCGCAAACGCGCCGTGGCGATTGAAGAAGAAAAGGTCACCCGTGCCCGCGAACTGGAAGTGGTGGACCGCGAGAAAGAAGTGGCCCTGCAAAGGATCGACAAGGAACGAGCGCTGGAAGTGCAGAAGAAGGCCATTGCCGACGTGATCCGCGAGCGCATCGTGGTGGACCGCACCGTGGCCGAACAGGAAGAAGCGATCAAGGAACTGCGCATGGTGTCTGAGGCTGAACGCAGCAAAAAATCCACCATCATCCTGGCCGAAGGTGAGGCCGAGCAAAAGATGATTACTGAGGTGAAATCTGCCGAGGCACAGGAGCGCCGCGCGCGCCACAAGGCCGCTGAAGACATCACCCTGGCCGATGCCCACCTCAAGGTCGCGGAGAAAAACGCCGAGTCCAAGAAACGCGAGGCCGAAGGCATGGAAGCCATAGGCGCCGCGCCAGGCCTGGCAGCAGCGCGGGTGATGACGGTCACGGCTGACGCCAAGCAGAAACAAGGTATGGCCGAAGCCCAGGTCATAGAGGCCATCTCATTGGCCGAGGCCAATGGCATGAAGGCCAAGTTTGATGCCGAGGCACAAGGCAAGGAAAAACTGGGCCTGGCCGAGGTGCAGGTGCGCACCGCCGGTGCCGAAGCCACCATCAAGGTGGGAGATGCCGATGCGCAAACCGTGCAGGCCCGCTTCTCTGCCGAGGCCAAGGGTCTGCGCGAGAAGTTCGAGGCCATGAAGGCCATGAGCCCCGAAACGCGGGACCACGAAGAATTCCGCATGCGCCTGGAAATGCTGCACACCGAAACCCTGAAGGGCATCGAGGCACAAATGGCCATTGCCAAGGAACAGGCCGAAGTGCTGGGTAAGGCGCTGGCCAATGCCAAGATCGAGATGGTCGGCGGCGACGGCAGCTACTTCGACAGTTTTGTCAACGCGCTGGCCGTTGGCAAGGGCATAGACGGCGCAATCGCCAAGAGCGACACGCTGAAGATCGCGCTGAAAGACCACTTGAATGGTGACCGCAATATGGTCGACGACGTCGGCCGCTTAGTCGGCGCGCTCGGTGATTCATCCAGCGAGCTGAAAGACCTGGCGATTGCCTCCCTGCTGTCCAAGACCGGCAAGGATGGCAAAGGCGGCGGTAAAACTGTTTGATGCAGAAAAAAGCCCCTATATGACCAAGACTCTGCATTGCAGCTGTGCTGCCCATACCGAACTCAAGCCCTGTGAACTCGCCCCCGGTCTAACAGGGCTGCTTTGCACCAGTTGCGGCGGCCACATGCTGATGCTGGAAGACTACCGCGTGTGGCGCAGCACGGCACCCGCACAGCCCGCCACGTCGGCCACCGCCACAGCCGAAGACAACAGTGCACGCCATTGCCCCGCCTGTACCCGTTTGATGCAGCGCTACCGCGTGGGCAGCACGCCCGATTTTTGGGTGGACCGTTGCGCGTCGTGCCAGGCCGTCTGGTTTGCAGGCGGCGAATGGCAGGCCCTGTTGGCAGCGGGCATGGGCACACGCCTGGAGGACATTTTGACGGACGCATGGCAACGTCAAGTGCAGGCCGAAGAGCTGCGCAAGGGCCGCGAAACCGTGCTGCGTCAACGCTATGGTGAGGCCACCATGGATGAACTGGCACGTATTCGGCAATGGCTGCATGCCCAACCCGAACGGGATGAACTGCTCGCACTGTTGCGTGCAGACTGGTAAGCGGCGCCATGGAATCCGCTGACGCCAGCCCCGCAGCCACTGAGCAAACCGAGAACCTGGTAGCCGGCAGCGGCAGCTACGAGCTGCTGAAAAAACGCCTCAGCGCGCACGGCGAGGCGTTGCGCGACAAGGCGCAGGCGCTGAACGCGGCACGCGTGGCCGAGTTCGGCAAGTCCGAGCAATCGCTGGTGCTGCGCACCCGTGCCCGCACGCAAAACAACT
>ERZ724517.428-NODE-428-length-25964-cov-5.698445_pt1 | contig 25964 bp, 23 predicted proteins | sample MGYA00376050_ERZ724517 | MGnify/ENA primary metagenome ERZ724517 (study PRJEB28724, sample SAMN07190886) | activated sludge metagenome | isolation source: activated sludge of sewage treatment plant in Hong Hong | place: USA: Christiansburg, Virginia | collected... | reverse complement strand
GGACGGCGTATCGTGCATATAAATCGCATCGTCATTCGGGAAAACAAACTTGAGTTGCCCCAGCGCATTTTTCTCGCCGGATCGCTGGCGGATACGGTATTCGCCTAACACAATGCCACTGAGTTCCGATTCCCCGACTTCGCTGCCATGGGCCCTGCCGCTGGTGTCAACCAGCTCCATGTTCTCGTGTTCGAGATAATAGGGATTTTCATACAGTTTAGGCAAAAGCTCTTTGGTGGCGATACTGTATGGCACATTCCAGAAAGGGTTGAATACCAGTGAACTTAATGTCTTGTTCATCACGGGCGTTTCATGTTTGCCCGCTTTGCCTACAACGACGGGCATTTGCAATATCACTTTTGCCCCGGTTGCATCGGGTTCATAAGCCCACAAGGTAAATTGCGGAATATTGATCAGGATGAAACGGCGGCGCGGGATGCTGTCATCAAGCCAGCGCAGGCGTTCCATGGCCAATTCGATCTGCTTTACTCGCTCAGGTAATGGAACCAGCAAGTTCTGGTAAGTCTGTTTGCCGATAATGCCGTCAGGTGTCAGGCCGTGGCGCAGCTGGAAGTGCTTCACGCCTTCCGCTGTCGCGCCGTCGTAATGCATCAGAGGTGGTTGGGCGGTATTCGCGGCGGCAGGCATATCACCCAGGATTACCAACCAGTCTGCCAGTTGATGTACACCATCCCATGCCGTACCCGGTTCCAGTTTTTTGGCAGGCAACGGAGGCAGGGCAGGCGCTTGTGGATATTGCGCGGCGAGCGCACGGTACTGGACAAGCAATTGGCGCAGGGCGTGGTAGGGAGGGAGAGCGGGGCGTGCAGCGGCGACCGCTGCTGGTAGATTGTCACTGGTCAGTATCTGCTGCAAGCGAGCGGGCAAATCAACCTGCCGCGAAGCGACATCGGTTTTTGCGCCGGGCTCCAGCGGCGCTACACGGCCGACACTCAGGTCTTCTACAAATGCAGCGAGCGTGAGACTCAAGGCAAGGTCAAAATCTGCCTGCTGGCGATCATCGCCGGGTTGTTGCAGCAAGGTTTCCAGCTGTTGCCGGAGTGCCGGTAGATCGTAATCCGAAGTGTCCAGGCCATCATCGGCAGCCTGGCTGATCACTGTGATGGCCTCACTGGCGCGAGCAGACGGCTTGCCATTATCCAGCCACAATGGTGCAAACTGGCGCACTTCGTAGATGGCGTACAGCGGCGGTTGCACGCTGGCTGCGATATCTGCAGCAGGTGCAGCTATGGAAAGGGAGGTGTGCAGGCATAGCAGCATCACCAGAGTGACAAACATCAGTCGCAACACAAGCCCACATCCCTAGCGTGAATAATTGTAAGTAGAAAAACAGCACGCCAAGCATAGCGCAACTTGCGTGTGGATTGGTCTGGTCACTGCCAGACTGTTAATATCACTGCCTGTCTAACGAGGAGTCAATATGAGCAAGCCATTCACTACCAGCATCGACAGCCAGGGTATCGCCGAGCTGGTTTTCAACAAACCTCCCGTCAACGCTTTTTCGTCACAGGGTTGGGCGGACATTGCAGCTGAAATCGAGGCGCTGGGGCACAACGACAAAGTGCGCGTCATCATTATTGCTGCTGAAGGCCGTGGCTTTTGCGCCGGTGTGGATATCAAGGAGCTGGCTTCCGATGGCAGCCTGATAACCAAAGTGAACAAGGGAAATTACGATACATTCAAGGCTATCCATCGCAATCCCAAACCAGTCATTGTTGCTGTACATGGTTTTGTGCTGGGTGGTGGTATCGGCATTTCCGGTGCGGCCGATATTATTGTCGCTTCCGAGTGCGCGACGTTTGCAGTGCCGGAAGTGGATCGCGGGGCAATGGGTGGCGGCGCACATCTGCAGCGCATGTTTCCTGTGCAGAAAGTGCGTTATATGTATTTCACGGGTGATGCCATTACTGCACAGGAGGCGTATCGCCTGGGTGCGGTTGAACGCGTTGTGCCAAAAGAACAGTTGCGCGAAGTGGCGCGCGAGATTGCAGCCAAGATCGCTGCAAAAAGCCCGCTGATGATTGCACTGGCCAAAGAAGCCCTGACGGGTATTGAAGATGGCAATCTGGAAGACAAATACCGCTGGGAGCAGGGATTTACCTTGCAGGCATACAGCGACAAGGATTCACAGGAAGCGCGTGATGCATTTGTCGAGAAGCGCGAAGCGCGATTCTAGGATCAAAAGATTCTGAAACAAGGAGAATAGTGCATGAGCAAGCGTGTGGCGGTGGTGTTATCCGGTTGCGGGGTGTATGACGGTTCTGAAATCTATGAATCAACGCTGACACTTCTGCACTTGTCGCAAGCTGGCGCACAGGTGCAGTGTTTTGCACCGGACATCCCCCAAATGCACGTAGTCAATCATTTGACTGGCGAAGTGGTTTCCGGTGAAGCGCGTAATGTATTGGTAGAAGCGGCTCGTCTGGCGCGCGGTAACATCAAGCCGGTCACCGAAGCGCAAGCAAAAGATTTTGATGCGTTGATTGTGCCGGGTGGATTTGGTGCCGCAAAAAACCTGTGTGACTTTGCGGTCAGCGGCGCTGCACTGGCAGTGCAGGAAGATTTTCTGGCGTTCGCCCGCGCAATGCACGCATCAGGAAAACCGGTAGGCCTGATCTGTATTGCGCCAACAATGGCTGCAGCCATTTGTGGCGCGGGCGTCATGACAACGATCGGCAACGATGTGGATACTGCAGCTGCCATCAACGCCACTGGTGCGAAGCATTGTGAATGCACTGTGCAGGACGTTTGTATTGACCGGGACAGGAAGTTGGTGACTACGCCCGCCTATATGCTGGCGCAGTCAATTGCCGAGGCAGATGTAGGGATCGGCAAACTGGTTGACGGGGTGTTGGCGCTGGCCTGATATGCGCCTCAGCCGGGAAGGCATATCACCGCTGCCCGAATGGGGTAGCGAACAAATCTATTTTTCTGCCACGCAGTGGTTTTCTGGTCTGCAGCATGACATTGATGCTGCAAAGCATTCCATTTACCTGCAAACCTATATTTTTGAGATCGATTCTGTTGGCGAATCCTTGTTAAAGGCGCTGTGCAATGCCAGCCAGCGCGGTGTAGATGTGCGCGTGATTGTTGATGGTGTTGGCTCTGCCAGTGCCACTGATTTCCTGCAACAGGTATTGCACGGCAATCACGCGACACTGCATGTCTATCATCCCTTGCCATGGAACTGGATAACCAATCGTTTGGAGCAAGACGATTGGCTGGCGCGTTTCTTCGAACGCATAATGCGGATGAATAATCGCCAGCACAGCAAGTTGTGTTTGATTGACAATTCTGTTGCCTGGACGGGCAGCTTCAATATTACCTATGATCATATAGAGAATAACGGTCGCGGTCTGGACTGGAAAGATTGCGGTGTTCGTGTGTCTGGTGATAGATGTATTTTATTTAATGAGTTTTTTAATGCTGTATGGAATCATGATATTAATCTTTTATCCCCGTATTTTCTTTTCCATCCCATAACCAATTTTAGCCCTTCTTTGCGAAAAAGGCGGTTGAGGACATTGCTGCAGGATATACATGGCGCACGTCAGCGCATATGGATTGTCAGCGCCTATTTTTCCCCCATACAGCGCATCATTAATGCGTTGAAAAAAGCCAGCTTGCGCGGTGTGGATGTGAGGATTATGGTGCCAGCGCATTCAGATGTCGGGTTCTTTCCTGCTCTGGCAAGTACATATTACGCAGATTTGCTGCGCGCAGGAATCCACATTCATGAATATGAAAACGGTATTTTGCACAGCAAACATATGCTGATCGATAAAACAGTCATAGTCGGAAGCAGCAATATGAATCATCGCAGTACGTTACATGATGTTGAGTTGGATATTGAACTGTTTTCAGAAGAATCAAGATTGATTATGGAAAAAGGCTTTTTACATGATCTGGTTGGTTGCCGGGAAATAACGCTGGAAAACCTCAGTCGATTCTATGCCTGGCTGCTGGCTTTTGGGCGGATTCCACGTTTCCTGCGTTATTGGCTGTGACTGCCTGATGCGTATACTTTCTTACAATATCCACAAAGGGTTTACAGTCGGCAATCGCGCATTGGTGCTGGAAGAAATCCGTCATGCTATACGTGCTACAGAGGCTGATCTGGTGTGTCTGCAGGAGGTGGTAGGGGAAAATACAAGGCATGCAGCGGTTTTTGATAAGTGGGCAGATATCCAGTTTGAATTTCTTGCTGATCAAGTCTGGGATTATCGCGCCTACGGAAAAAATGCCGTGTACGATCATGGGCATCACGGCAATGCAATACTGAGCAAAGTGCCATTTTCGTATTACAGTAATCACGATATCAGTGTGCTGCCATTTTCACAGCGCGGTATTTTACATGCCGTCACGGAGGATGGCCTGCATGTGTTGTGCGCGCATTTTGGTCTTCTGGCCTGGGAGCGTCGACACCAGATCAGGCGTTTGCTGCAACTGTTGAAAGATATTCCTGATACGGCCCCGGTGGTGCTGGCTGGAGATTTTAATGACTGGAATGAAAAATCCCATCTGGCGTTAATCCATGCGGGTTTGCGCGAAGTGATGCAAGACAGCGCTGGCTGCGTGCAAAAAACTTTTCCAGCGCGGTGGCCGCTGTTGAAGATGGACCGGATTTATTACCGCAATCTTGCGTTGAAGTCTGCAAAACGGCTGGATGGCCGGGCCTGGAGACGCTTGTCTGATCATAGTCCGTTGTTTGCCGAATTTGCGGGCGCTACCTAGTGCCAATACTGCAGTACGCAGCTACATTGAAACGATAAATTTGCAGGGTGTTTCATTATGTCGGCTACTCCGGTAAAGCCTGTGACCGCAAAACCTTTTGAGATGTTTGCCAATCCGGATTACGGCAATGGCATGTATCGCCGCCGTGTGCGTTTGCAGAATATAGACAAGCGTACGGTGCTGGCAGAAATGGAAGATGACCAGCACGGCTTCCGGATTGTGCTCAACCATGACGGGCAAGCCATTGACGCTATCCGTGTCGAGAGTCTGCGCATCCCAATGACCACCTGTGGCGGCGCGAGTAAAGTATTGGCGCAACTGGCAGGTGTGCCGTTATCCGATTCGCCACGTTCACTGGCGGCACACAGCAATCCTCGCTCGCACTGTACGCACCAGTTTGATTTGCTGGGCCTGGCCGTCACCCATGCCCTGCGCGATGACGCTACGCGCCAATACGACATCGCCATCCATGACGCGGTTGATGGTGTGCAGCGTGTGGTGGGCGAGATTGATGGCGTGACGGTGTTTGACTGGCAGCTGCGCGGCCATACGATCGAGACCGACGGGATATGGCAAAACATCAGCGTGCAGAAAGGCTTTGCGCAATGGGCTGAGCAGCATTTGCCACAGGTGCAGCTGGAGCTGGCGCTGGTCGTCCAGCGCGGCATGCTGGTGTCCACGACCCGCCGGGTGTTGATCGAGCCGATGGAGGGCATGGGTTTGCTGGACGACCCCATGACGAAGGGCGTGTGCTATAGCTACTCGGAGCCAGTGATCCAGAATGCTATACGTTACGGCAGCAATAACCGTAATTTTACGGATGCACCGGAACAATTATTGCGTTTTGTATGAGGGGGTCGTGTCGCGCTGCAGGGGGGTTCGCTATTGTGGCCACAGCCCGCTTTGCGTAAACTGGCAGACCGATTTGATACCAGCGGTTCCGTTCTGGCGCCGCACACCGTAAAGGCTGAATCATGGCACGTATCACTGTAGAAGATTGTCTGGATCATGTAGAAAACCGCTTTGAACTCGTCATGGTGAGCACCAAGCGTGCGCGCCAGCTGGCTACCAAGGGCCGTGAGCCAATGGTGCCATGGGAAAATGACAAACCTACTGTAGTTGCCCTGCGCGAGATCGAACTCGGTCTGGTCACGCCTGAAGTCCTCGAAGAGCAGCCGGAAGATCGTTTCAAGCATCTGGCAGAGAAAGCCTTTGAAAACGTCAACGCACCGGATGACGACGCCGATTGATCTGCCTATGAGGACGGCCTGATTGCAAGCCATAGACGCTTTTTGTCACCAGCTGTCCTCCTACCTTCCCCAGGCCCAGATCCAGCAGGTTCGACGCGCCTACTTTTACGCCGAACAGGCGCACGATGGCCAGAAGCGACGGAGTGGTGAAGCGTATGTCACCCACCCGCTGGCTGTAGCCCGCATCCTGGCTGATCACACACTCGACTATCACAGCCTGATTGCAGCCCTGCTGCACGATGTTATCGAAGACACCGGTATCAGCAAAAACACACTCTCTGAGCAATTCGGGGAGACGGTTGCCGACCTGGTGGATGGTGTCAGCAAGTTGACCCAGATCGAATTCAATTCCAAAGCAGAAGCACAGGCGGAAAACTTCCAGAAAATGGCCATGGCCATGGCGAAGGACATCCGCGTCATTCTCGTCAAACTGGCGGATCGCTTGCACAACATGCGCACGCTAGGCGTGTTGAAGCCGGAGAAGCGACGACGAATTGCACGTGAGACCCTAGAAATATACGCGCCTATTGCCAATCGTCTCGGTATGAACAGTTTGCGTGTCGAGTTCCAGGATCTTGGTTTTCAAGCGCTGTATCCCATGCGTGCCAGACGCATCGCGGCTGCTGTCCGTGCAGCACGCGGCCACCGCAAGGAAGTGGTGAGCAAGATTGAAGACAGTATCAAGCGATGCCTCGAGCAGGAAGGCCATATTGCTGAGGTAAGTGGGCGAGAAAAACATCTTTACAGTATTTACCTGAAAATGCGCAGCAAGAAAAAATCTTTTTCTGACATTATGGATGTTTACGCGTTCCGGATTGTTGTGGACAGTGTTGACAGTTGTTACCGCGTACTCGGCGCTGTCCACAGTCTCTATAAACCGGTTCATGGCGAGTTCCGTGATTACATTGCCATTCCCAAAGCCAATGGTTACCAGTCGTTGCATACTGTGTTGATTGGCATGCACGGCCTGCCGATTGAAGTACAGATCCGCACGCGAGAAATGGATGTGGTAGCCGAAAGCGGCATTGCCTCGCATTGGTTATACAAAAGCGATGATGACAACAAGCCGCCAGCCAGTGCAGTACGTGCACGGGAATGGATAAAAAGTTTACTGGAATTACAACAACGCGCCGGCAACTCCCTGGAATTTATTGAGCATGTCAAAGTCGACCTGTTTCCGGATGAGGTATATATCTTCACTCCGACAGGTGAAATTATTGAATTGCCTGTGGGTGCAACTGCTGTTGATTTTGCCTATGCCGTGCATACCGATGTGGGTAACAATTGTGTCGCGTGTCGCATCAATCGTCAGCTGGCGCCGTTGTCACAAACGTTACAAAGCGGCCAGACTGTATCGATAGTGACGGCTCCCGGCGCGCAACCGAATCCTGCCTGGCTGAACTTTGTCACAACAGGAAAAGCACGCAGCGCAATCCGCCACTTCCTGAAAACGCAACGGCATGCAGAGTCAACAGAGCTGGGTCGCCGGTTGCTGGAAAAGGCACTGCTGGGTATGAACCAGACACTCGACAATATTCCTGCAGAAAGAATTGACGAATTGTTGCGCCAGGCAGGCGTTGAACATCTTGATGACATTCTTGAAGGCATTGGGTTGGGAAACCGGGTTGCGTATGTTGTCGCCAAACGATTGTCGCCGGACGAAGAACAGCAACCCGCCAGTGGCAAGACTGCGCGGCGTGCCCAGGCACCCCTGATGATCGATGTTGCAGATGGCACAGTCATCAGTTTTGCAAGATGCTGCCGGCCAATACCAGGTGACCCGATTATTGCGCATATCAGTGCGGGGCGGGGTTTGGTTGTTCACACGGACAATTGTAAAAATATTGCAGAGATGCGTGAGAACCCGGAAAAGTGCCTGATCGTGAACTGGTCGCCGGATGTGCGTGGTGAGTTTATCGTTGATATCCGTGTAGAGGTAAATAATGAACGTGGAATCATCGCGCAACTCGCGACAAAAATTACTGAAATGGAAGCCAATATCGACAAGATAACACTGGATGAAAAAGATGCCGGATTCAATGTGATCACATTATCGATTTCCGTGCGTAACCGTCTCCATCTTGCCAATATCATGCGACGTATCCGTACCATGAGACCTGTAATCCGCACGATGCGTGTAAAAAACTAGCCGACAACGGAAAAAATATGACTAACAAAGCGACTATCCAGACTGAAAAAGCCCCTGCAGCCATAGGAACATATTCACAGGCCATCAAGGTGAACAATACCGTGTACCTGTCGGGCCAGATTCCGCTAGACCCGGCTACCATGCAAATGGAAGAGGGCGATATGAGGGCGCAGGTTGTACGGGTGTTCGACAATCTCTCTGCGGTGTGTGAGGCATCAGGCGGCAGTTTGAAAGATATCGTCAAGCTGAATATTTTCCTGACTGATCTTGCACATTTCTCTCTGGTGAATGAAGTGATGGCGACTTATTTCACCCAGCCCTATCCCGCACGTGCAGCGGTAGGTGTTGCCAGTTTGCCTCGAGGTGCGCAAGTGGAAATGGATGGCGTGATGGTGATTTGATGAATGCACCCAGCCCGCAGGGCGAATTGTCATCATTTGGGAAATTTCCGGCACTGGGCCTCTTGCCGTTGATATGCATCTCTATAGTAACTCTGGGTATTTATACGTGGTGGTGGATGTATTCACGCAGCGTAATCCTTAATAACGCACTGCCGCCTGAACAGCGTATAAGCCTTCATTTCATGCATCTATGCCTGGGCGGTTTTGTTGTCACAATGGTACTGGCTATTGCGCTTGGATTTCAGCCGGACAATATGTCGATGGAGCAGACAGTGAACATATTATCGATGGCGCTCAATATTATGGTCATCATCTGGGTGTTGCACTTCCGGCGTGGCGTGAATTACTTGTTAGGCCAGATTAAAACTCCCTATCACATGAATATTATCCTGACGCTGCTGTTCCAGGTTTTTTACATGCAATACAAACTGAACCTGATTCGTGCGCACAGCCAGATTGGTGTGATGTAGCAAGGAAATGACATGCAGCCGCCGGTAATAGCAACCTCATTGCATGAAGCGATTGAATGGGTGATGGACAAAACCAGTCCGGACATCCGGTTGGCTATGCCCTTGGGAATCGGAAAGCCCAACCTGTTTGCGAATGCGCTGTACCAACATGTAAAAAAACATCCAGAACTCAAGCTGGAAATTTTTACTGCCCTCAGTCTGCTGAAACCCCAGGCTTCCAGCGATCTTGAAAGACGATTTCTTGAGCCACTCACCACGCGATTATATGGAAATTATCCCGATCTCGACTATGCGTTAGATATGCAGCAATCTTCGCTGCCACCTAATGTTTGTGTGCATGAGTTTTTCCTGAAGTCGGGCGATTGGCTTATTAATAGCCATGCGCAACAAAACTACATCAGCAGTAATTACACACATATTGCCCGCGACATTGCCACCCGCAAACCAACAATCCTGGCGCAAGCTGTGGCTGCCAGGGAAGAGAATGGCAGGCTGCGGTTGTCGCTATCCTGTAATCCGGAAGTGACGCTGGATCTTGCAAACTCTATGCGGGCCCAGCGTAATAGCGGCGAAAAAAACTGTCTGGTGGCGGTCATTAACCGGGCGCTGCCTTTTATGCCGGGAAGTGCGGAAGTGTCGCCAGACTTCTTCGACATGGTGATTGATGATCCCATTTGCACCCACACACTGTTTTGTACGCCTAATATGCGGGTCAGCGCAACAGACTATGCCATTGGCTTGCATGCCAGTAGCCTGGTGAGAGATGGCGGCACCCTGCAAATAGGTATTGGTTCACTGGGGGACGCCATTGCACACAGCTTGATCGTGCGGCATAACAACAACACCGGTTACCGTGCATTGTTAGGCGCGTTGAATAACGATAATTTCCCGCATCATATATATGCCGGGGAATTCATCGAAGGGCTGTACGGTTGTTCGGAAATGTTTGTTAACGGTTTGTTGGAGCTGATCAAGGCAGGCATCATCAAGCGTGAAGTGATTGATCCTGTCACGCAGAAAAAAACTATTTTGCATGGCGGTTTTTTTATTGGCCCTCCTGCTTTTTATCAGGCGCTTCGTGAGATGCCAGATAAGCTGCTGGAAAAAATTGATATGAGTAGCATCACGTTTATAAACCATCTTTATGGCGATGCATTCGCTGATGAAGTGACAAAGCGTGCACAGCGCACCAAAGCAGCTTTTATCAATACCTGCATGATGGTAACGCTGTCTGGCGCTGCGGTTTCCGATGCGCTGGATGATGGGCGTGTGGTGAGCGGTGTGGGGGGGCAATACAATTTTGTTGCGATGGCGCATGAATTGCCGGATGCCCGCTCTGTGCTGATGTTGCGCAGCTGGCGTATGCATGACGGCAAGCCGCAATCCAATATTGTGACGCATTATGCGCATTGCACTATTCCGCGCCACTTGCGGGATATTGTGGTAACGGAATATGGCGTGGCAGATTTGAGGGGAAAAAGCGATTCTGCGGTGATTGCTGCGCTAATCGGCATTGCTGATTCGCGCTTTCAGCAAGCATTGTGTGATTGGGCGAAATTACACGGTAAGTTAGCTGTAGATTATGAAATTCCCGAGCGATTCAGGAACAATACACCGGAAAATATACATACAGCACTCAGGCAATTTCGCGATCAACTGCCCGATTTTCCTTTTGGCCACGATTTTACCGATGATGAGCTGGTGATTGTCAAAGCATTACAGAAATTGAAGTCAGTGAGCAGCAGCCCGCTGGATTTGCTGAAAACAGTCATAACATCTATCTTTGCCGACAAGGACGTGCCTGAGCGTTATCTTGAGCGAATGGGTCTTGATGAGGCAACATCCCTCAAAGAAAAGCTGCTCCGGAAAATATTCTCCGGCAATATCGGGTGATTGTCAGTTAGGCTCAGTTTCTCTTGCTGAGACGCATGGCTTTCAAAACATTCAACGCATCACGCAACTGATTGTCGTCCTGTTTCCAGCTGTTATCTTCGGCTGCTGCTTTTTCCTTGTTTGAGTCTTTTGCTGCGGATTTCTTGCTGTTGCCATTGTCGAGATGCTTGTCCAGATCAGACTCTGTGGTGTGCAGGCCTGGCTGCAAGCTGGTGACTGTGGCGCGTTCATCCACAATATCCGGTTTGATCCCTTCTGCCTGGATAGAGCGGCCGCTCGGCGTGTAGTAGAGCGCCGTGGTCAGTTTGATGGCTTTTGTCTCGCTGATGGGAATAACGGTTTGCACGGAACCCTTACCAAAACTATTGGTGCCAAGCAGGATTGCGCGATGATTGTCTTGCAGCGCGCCGGCAACAATTTCAGCGGCCGATGCTGAGCCGTCATTAATCAGCACCACCATGGGAGCGCCGTTCAGGATGTCCCCAGATTCTGCGCTGTAACGCAAATTGCTGTTCGCAGCACGTCCTTTGGTGGAAACAATTACCCCTGTATTCAAAAAAGCATCAGATACTTCTACCGCAGACTGTAATAACCCGCCAGGATTGTTGCGTAAATCCAGCACGAGCCCCTGCAGTGTTTCTTGCTTTTCCATGGTGCTGATTGCCTTTTCCAGATCCTTGGCGGTGTTTATCTGGAACTGTGCAATCCTTACATAGGCATAGCCAGGCTCAAGCATTTTCTGTTTGACACTGCGCACTTTGATGGCATCGCGTATCAGGGTGAGTTCGATCGGTTGTTCGATGTTCTGCCGTAATATTGTCAATGTCAGCGCATCACCGGATTTGCCGCGCATGATGCTGACCGCTTCATCAAGGCTCATGCCCTGCACAGATTTATCGCCCAGTTTGATGATAATGTCACCGGCTTTAATCCCGGCGCGGCTGGCTGGTGTGTCGTCAATCGGTGAAATGACTTTTACCAAACCGTCTTCCATACCCACTTCGATACCCAGACCACCAAATTCACCGCTTGTCGTGCTTTGCAGGTCCCTGAAATCCTTCTCATCAAGATAGGCTGAATGGGGATCAAGCTCGCCGAGCATGCCGCGGATAGCATTTTCCAGCAGCGTTTTATCGTCCACTTCCTCAACATAGGTTGCCCTGATTTGCTCCAGCACTTTTGAGAAAGTGCGTAAATCGTCCAGTGGTAGCTGGCCTTCATTCTGTGCATCAGTCGGGATTTTCCTGGTGCTGGCGGACGGGTCTGTCGCTGCTGCGGCGCTGCCAAGACACAGTGTTGCAGTGCAAACCGCCAGTATGGTTGCTCTCAGGCGGTGGAAAGATTTCCTCATGCGGCAAAACCCCGGGATAACGATAAAATAATCCTGTGATGCTAGCGCAAGTACGGCTGCTTAACCAGCTACTATGCAGGCGTGGAATGGTGATTAAGGAGGGGTTGTGAAGGCATTGATACAGCGCGTCAGTAGCGCACAAGTGACCGTTGACGGTGATGTGGTTGGAGAGATCAAACAGGGTCTTCTGGTATTGCTGGGTATCGAGCGCGACGATAATCCAGGGCGTGCAGAAAAATTGCTGGATAAGTTGCTGCAATACCGGGTTTTTTCTGACGATGAGGGAAAGATGAACCTGTCGGTGCAGGATATTTCAGGAGGTGTATTGTTGGTGTCGCAATTCACGCTGGCGGCTGATGCAAACAAGGGCTTGCGTCCGTCATTTTCCAGTGCGGCATCGCCAGAGCTTGCGCGTGAATTGTATGATTATTCAGTATCCTATATTCGTCAAAAACACGGTGATGTGGCCACTGGAATTTTTGCCGCTGACATGCAAGTACAACTGATTAATGATGGCCCGGTAACATTTTTGCTAACTACATAATTGCCAATGCAGCAGGAGACAGGAATGAGTGAAGCCAGTCATGGGAAACAGTTTTCGACGCATATGAGTGAGTCCTTGCGTGAGCAGTTGTTGCAAGAACAAAGCGAGTGCACATTTATCTGGCAAGCCGATAAAGAAGCGGCAGGCACTATCATGAGTTTTGTGTGGGCAAATGGTTGTGTTTGGTTGACTACCAATGATTCGCGCCCCCGTGTTGCTGCAGTAAGAAAACACCAGCGGGCAACTGTTGTTGTTTCGTCGACAGGAACAGGGCTGGGCGATAGTCGTTGCGTGACGATGCGCGGTGCTTGTGTGGTATTGGATGGCCGTAAAACAGCTGACTGGTTTTATCCGCTTTTCTGCCAGAAGCTGTTGCCGGATAATCCTCGTGCACAGGTCGCTATGCAGGGCATGTTGGACAGGGCGGGACAAGTTATCTTGCGCCTTAAGCCAGATAAAATTATTGGCTATGACGGCGATGCATTGATGAAGAAACTTTCAGCGCTATAAAAAAGCCGGCATTGCGCCGGCTTTTTATTAATAGATGGCGCTTACTTCTTGGCGCCAAACGTTCCCTTAGCTTCCAGAGCTGTAATTTTCGCATCATCATAATGCAGGCAGCGCTTCAGGATTTCGTCGCGGTGCTGGCCTGGTGTCGGCGCCTTGGTCGGCACAGGCAGTTCTTCGTTAACGAAATGCACCGGATAGCTCATCATGTCTGCACCGTGTGTTTCATGCGGATACCATTTAAAGCGCGCCTTGAAGTGTTCGTCTTCCATTACTGTTTCTGAATTGTAGACTGGCGCAATTGGCGTATTCACTTTCACACCCCAATCCATCCACTCCTTGATGGTTTTGGTTTTGAAAATGGTAGTCAGTTCGCGCTGCATTTCCTTGTTGCCCGGTGCGTGGTCAGCCAGTTTTTTGCCCGGCCATTTTTCAAACATATCCATGCGGCCAACGCCTTCACAGAAATTTTTCCAGAAAGATTGCTCAGATGCCATGAACAATACATAGCCGTCTTTACATTCATATGCCTGATAGCGCACCCCTTCACGCAAACCTGCGGTACCCACTGGGCGACGACGGAAATCATCAGCGGCATTGCCTGTGACTTCTGATTGTGGCCGTTGGTAAGCCTTGTAACTCTCGATGCGATACCAGTCCATGTACGCAGCTCCATCGCTCTGGCCGATTTCCAGAAATGCACCTTCGCCGGTTTCACGGGCCCGCATCACAGCAGCGAGTGCTGCAAATGCACCCAGCAGTGGACCAGCGTGCATGCCGATGGAAGGATGCGCAGGCAAATACACCATGCCATCTTCTTCGCGTGCGGGTTCCACACAGCCCGCCCACGTGTCATAAGCAACGCCGTGGGAAGGCATATTTTCGTAAGGTCCTGTCATGCCGTAACCCGATACACAACAGAACACAATTTTCGGATTCACTTTCTTGAGGTCTTCGTAGCTGAGCCCCAATCGATCCAGCGTGCCGGGCTTCATGGCCTCAATCACGATGTCTGCATCTTTTGCCAGTTCCTTGAAAACAGTTCGACCTTCCTCGGTTTTCAAATCGAGCTCAATGGATTTCTTGCCGCGGGCGATGTGCCAGTGCAGCAGCGAGATACCTTCGACAATAGGCCATGTCATCACCCGCACATAATCGCCACCCGGTACTTCGATCTTGATGACATCAGCTCCCAGCTCAGCAAAGTGGTGTGCGGTAGCGCCTGGGCCGAGGATAGAAAAATCGAGTACACGAAGCCCTGCCAGGGGTGCCGGTTTCTTGCTGGTGCTGGTATTGCTCATGGGCTTCTCCATTGATTTCATAGGGTATTTTAATTCAGGTCATCGCTTGTAAGCAGGCAGATATTCTAGCCACTCCTGCGGGCTGAAAATATGCGGTTCACCGAAAAGAAGCGGCATTCTTTTCCATGAGGCGCTTTATTTTGTAATATAGGCTCCCGCCCCTTTCAGGGCGGCATCCTTTCTGGTAACCGGAGATCGGCCATCGCCGACAGGAACACAATGAGCGCAATCGAAGATACGTCTTTAGAAACAAGGATTTACAGTGAATTGACCGCCGCCGCCCTGATTGAACAGGCGTTGGTTCGCCGCGAGGGCACGCTGACCAATACCGGCGCCTTGTTAGTCACTACCGGCAAGCGCACAGGCCGTTCCCCGGCTGACCGCTACATCGTGCAGGAGCCGTCCACCGCTGATGCCATTGATTGGGGTGGCGTGAACAAGCCCTTCCCGCAGGACAAGTTCAATGCACTGTGGGAACGCGTTGAGGCGTACCTGTCACACAAAGACCGCTTTGTGTCCCACCTGCACGTTGCAGCACATGACGAGCACTACATCCCGGTCAAGGTGAATACTGAAACTGCTTGGCAAGGCCTGTTTGCCCGCAACATGTTCATCCGTCCGGAAAAATACAATCCAAAAGGCAAGGAAGAGTGGACGATCCTGAACGTTGCTTCCTTCCAGTGTGATCCGGCCCGTGACGGCACCAACTCTGACGGCATCGTCTGCCTCAACTTTGCCAGCCGCAAAGTCCTCATTGCCGGTATGCGCTACGCTGGCGAAATGAAGAAAGCCATGTTCTCTGTGCAGAATTTCCTGTTGCCGGAAAAAGATGTGCTGCCTATGCACTGTTCGGCTAACGTCGGCGAAGAAGGGGATGTGGCGCTGTTCTTCGGCTTGTCTGGTACTGGCAAGACTACGCTGTCTGCAGACCCGGACCGCTTCCTGATCGGTGATGACGAGCATGGCTGGGCCAAGGGCTCCGTGTTCAACATTGAAGGTGGTTGCTACGCCAAGACGGTGGATCTGTCACACAAGAATGAACCCGTCATCTGGGAAGCAATCACGTTTGGTTCGATCGTCGAGAACGTGCATGTAGACCCGAAAGATCGCCTTGCGCATTACAGCAACCTGGAAGTACAGGACACGACAGATGGTCAGGTACGTACGGTAGAAAACGGCCGTTGCTCCTACCCGCTGGAGCACGTTGCCAAGCGCGTTGTGACCAATGCGGCAGGTGAGCCGAAAGTGGTTATCTTCCTGACGTGCGATGTATCAGGTGTATTGCCACCGGTTTCTATCCTGTCGAAAGAAGCCGCTGCTTACCACTTCCTGTCTGGCTACACTGCGCGCGTAGGCTCCACTGAGCTGGGCGCGGCACCGGGTATCCAGCCTGCGTTTTCTACCTGCTTTGGCGCGCCGTTCATGCCCCGTCGCCCGATGGAGTACGCCAAGCTGTTGATGAAGCGTATTGATGACTTCGGCTCACAGGTCTATCTGGTGAATACCGGTTGGACGGGCGGTGCCGGCGGCCCTGGAGGCAAAGGTACACGCTTCCCGATCCCGGTCACCCGCGCTGTTGTAGCGGCCTGCCAGAGCGGTGCGTTGATCGGTTGTGAAACCGAGCAGCTGGACTATCTGAACCTTACTGTGCCAAAAGCAGTGCCGGATGTGGACAGCAAGTACCTGAACCCGCGCAATACCTGGGCTGACAAGGCCGAGTATGATGCGCAGGCGAAAAAACTGGCTGGTCTGTTCCAGGAAAACATCAAGAAGTTTGAAGTCAGCGAAGCTATTGCAAATGCAGGCCCCAAAGCCTGAAGCAGCCTGCAATATAAAACGCCCCGCTTGCGGGGCGTTTTTGTTTCTATCACTATCACTCCGCAAGACCGTTATACTTGGATCACCTTTCCCTTTGTTTTGAATCGTATCGGAGTCCTATGCGCACTGCTGCCTGCTTTGTACTGACATCCATGGCTGTTCTGCTGTTTACAACGAGTGAAGTGTTCGCAGTGGATACAGACCTGGACGGTTTGAGTGATGCATTTGAAACAGCGACCGGGCGAGATCCACAGCAGGCAGATTATGTCATCAGCGCAGGCTACCGGCTCAACTGTGCATTGAGCGATAACGGTCTGGCATGTTGGGGAGATGATCCGCGTGCAGGCACTGCGCCGGGCTTGAGTCATCCCGTCGATATCAGTGTCAGTAGTACACACATTTGCGCTATTGATGATAACGGCTTGCAATGCTGGGGCGAGAATACGCATGGGAAAACAACCGTGCCTACATTGGTAAAACCCACCGCAGTCAGCACGGGCTGGTTTCACAATTGCGCTCTGGATGCCAAAGGCGTGAAGTGCTGGGGTGATAACAGTAAGAAGCAGCTCGATGTACCCAAAAACCTGAAAAATGTCAGGCAGGTGTCAGCGGGCGGATTCCATAATTGCGCACTGGATGACAATGGCGTTGTTTGCTGGGGTGATAACTGGGCGCATCAACTGGATGTGCCTGCGCTGGTAAATCCTCGCCAGATTAGCGCTGGCAATCATCACAGCTGCGCGCTGGATGAGCGTGGTGTGGTGTGTTGGGGCGACAGCTATTTTGATGAAACTACCCACAGTTATCAGCAGCGCGTTGTGCCTCTTTTGCAAAATCCGCGCATGGTCAGCGCAGGCTTTGACCATACGTGTGCGGTAGACGATACCGGGGTGGTGTGTTGGGGCGGCAAAGATCGTGGCCAGTCAGATCCACCAGCGGATTTGCTGAAGTTACCCGTTGCTGTAGTCAGTGCAGGTTGGTACAACACCTGCGCCCTCGACGCTGAAGGTATCAAGTGCTGGGGCGACAATACCCACAAGCAGACAGAAGTGTCTCCGCTGTTTTTTGATGCAGACCACGATAAAGTACAGAATCGTGATGATGCATTTCCATTTGATTTTGATGATGATGGGATGAATGACGATGTTGATAGCGATGATGACAATGACAGCATCGCCGATGCAAGCGATAACTGCCCGCGCGTGAACAATACAGACCAGCTGGATACTGACAAGGACGGGGCTGGGGATGCTTGTGATACAGACGATGACAATGATGGCGTTGCGGATGTTGAAGATGCATTGCCGCTAGACAAAAAAGAATCTGTAGACACAGACCGCGATGGTATAGGCAACAACACAGATACCGATGATGATGGTGATGGTGTTGACGACAAGAAAGACAAGTTTCCTTTGGACAAAAAAGAAACGCTCGATACTGACGGGGATGGTATTGGCAATAATGCAGATCCGGACGATGATAACGATGGGGCGTTGGACGCAGAAGATGCTTTTCCGCTTGATGCAAAAGAATCCATTGACACAGACAGCGATGGAAAAGGCAACAATGCCGATACTGATGATGACAATGACAAAGTATCAGACAAGAAAGATAAATTTCCGTTGGATGCTAACGTCCGCTAGGCCGGCGACCTAGAAAAATACGCGCAGCGAGACCATCAGCCTCTCGCGACGGGTTTCGCTGTTGGCCTCGTGCATGTAGCTGCCATACAGCGAGAGATTGCGCGCCAGGCGATAGCCGGCCTCGGTATTGATAGTACTTAGGTGACCCGGATCTCCGACCAGATAGTATTGTTCCCCGATATCAGTGGACCAGCTCCAGTCATCCTGTTGGTATAAAGCGCCTGCGCGGATACCTGCGCGTGCAGTCCAGCCAAAATCCAGTGCACTACCTGTGAGAATGCCGCCTGTGATTTCGCCGTGGCATAACAATGGCCCGCACGCGTATGACAATCCACGATAACCTTCTGCAATGTTCAGTAAGCGAATTTTATCGCCAATCAATTCCCTTTCGCGTGCAATCTGGAATCCCCATGACGGTTCCTGAAAAAAAACATCGTTGGCATTGTAGCTTTGCAAACCAAACCAGCGGATGCTATCCAGACTGGTGTCGCCATTTCCATTATCCACGCGCAGGGTAGTATCCAGAACGGTCAATTGTACGCCTGGTTGATAGGCTGGCATGGGGTCATGGAAATCATGGTATGCGACACGCGCATTCAACAGCAGGTAATCCGCTCCGTCATCGTGCAGCCAGCCTGTCTGCATGCGTGACATATCGTGTCCGCTATTCATCGGGTCTGGCGCATGCAGCTGGCTGGAAGGGGTGTGGATTGTCTGGCCCGATTCGTGTTGTCGCCGAATCAACTTGTTGACCTGCAGTGTATGGAGTGTGCGTCGCTCTGGATCAACCTGCATCTGCATGCCATTATAATTTTCGGATATGGCGAGTACTTGCAAGTCATTGACATCGTCGTAGTAAATTTCATTATTCACAATCGCCAGAAATTGCTGGCGCTGTTTTACATCAAGATGCTCCAGTTGCTCATAAAATCGTTTTCTGGCAGAAGGAACATAAGTTGACAGGGCGATCAGGCCGCTATCGCGCAAGGCTTTAAGAGTGTCTATAGGCATGGTGTGTGAAGTGAACTGCTCACGAAGGTTGTAGGGTGGCGCTACAGTGTCCAGCATGGAGATGAGGCGATAGGAGCAGTTTTCGTCAAGAAAAAAATAGTTGAAACTGTTGTCGCGCACTTCCCATACGTGATCGACAAAGTCACGAGCCTGTTGTGGTGACAAGGCCAGTTTGTATTCCCGGATGTCTCGGTCTTCCCCGTCACTGTATTTCCGTAGCTTCTGGAAATAAGGCGCCACTTCTATCATCCCGGGAAAATGACCGGTCAATCCCTTGCTGATGTAGATAGCTGTATTGTCGGTTGAGCCAACATCTGCGTAATAACTGACGGTAGGAGAGAGCAGGACGGGATGTTGATTTTTGTCGGAGGAATCCAGCCGCAAAAAAGTATGGCCAAATACCGATGCAACATTTTTCAGGTAAGGGTCCGGATAAATCAACACAATTTCATCAACAGGAAAACGCCCGCGCCAGTATTCCAGTTCAGGGCATTGCAAGTCAGCAGGTTTGGACAGGTCAACATGCGCTGTAAGAAAAGTGGCCCTGGCAGGAAAACGGCACCATGCACTGCTGGAGCCGGTATCGGGTTTCTGCAATGCGGCGATGGTTGCCAGTAGCTCTGCTTCAGCATCATCGCTATGGCCGGATAGAAAAAAACCGGCACTATCGACTTCGCTCTCATAACGGCTGCTTAACAGGCTTTTCTGCATGTGTAACAGTGCAAGCCACTCAGGATTGCTGGCCAGCCCCGCGTACTGTGCTGTAGCGGGTGATGCGGCGTGGGTTGTCATTGGCATGCAACAGGCGAGCCCCCACAAGGCAAGCATGGGATAAAGTAGAATCAGCTGTCTGGTGTTGCTGGGCATAGATTGACATCCGGTAGACGGCAGGTATTGTATCGATGCTGCAACTATTCTGGATACTGTATGGGCATACCCCGCTGGGCATTGTCACTTATTGCTGCCTTGTTTTCAGTGTGTTGCTGTGCGCAGTCTGCAGCGGTGGGTGCTGTGTGTACGTTGACCCCGATTGAAGAACAGTTGCAGATAGCCGAGCTGCGTACAGACGAGTTACGTGCAGATGATGCACAATACCTCGAGAACAACTACCGTAAACGATTGCAGCGGTTTGTGAATTCCTATTACAGCAATATTGCGGAAGACATATTACGCGGGCAGGGCGAATATCTGTTGTCGTTGCATCGTTTAATGGGATCAACCCATGATGCTTGTACAATGACATACAAGGCGTTGTTGGTGAAAGAAGTGAATAGTCAGGATTTTGGAGCCGCGTTATGGCTGTTCCGGACTGAAATGACGGCCGTCAGTACTGCTGCACAGACCTGGGCTGTACCAACGTGCGTAGACTGCAATATCACAGAAAGGAAGCAGAACTGATGCCTTTGCAATATGGGACAAAACGCAAAATCCCCCCGACAAAAGTATTGGCCGGGCGAGGCGTGCTGGCGTATGTTGACGATGTTGCCATCATGGTGACAGATGTCGATAAATGGACAGACGCAGATGTTATCCAGTTGCTGGAAGAAAGTGCAAAGTTGGGGAATAAAATTACTGCGCCTGCAGCTGTCACGCATTTTTTCGGGGAAACGCTGGGTGGTGCAGCATCGCAACGTAAAATGATTGTCGAATGGATGAGCACTAACAATGTTGAACCCACTCCACGCACTACCACCATGACAGATTCTGCGCTGATGCGGGCAGCATTGCTGGCCTATTCATGGTTGACGAAAACAGAGATCAAGGCTTTTGCGTCCAAAGACCTGACAGAAGCATGCAACTGGGCTACACGCGATCTGGAGACGCGGTCGGAAGACGTCAAGGCTGCCGTAGAGGGCTGCTACAGGTTATTGGGAAAAGCTGTCTGATCAGGAGAATGGAATGAATGACAAACCCTTGGTAGGCCGCAAGATCAGCCCGATGGTCATGCTGGGAGGGCGTGCCAGTTTTGCGCATCAGGATGGTATTGCAATTGTGATAACCGATGTGGAGAAATGGTCAGATGCCGAAGTCATGGAGCTGATTGACGGGCAGGGAAAACTGGTGGGTTATGTGTCTGCCCGCGCCAATATTACGCATTTCTATGGTGATATTTTTGGCGCTACGCACCGCAAGATGATTGTCGAGTGGATTGAAAAAAACGGGCTGGTAGCCAGTTCGCGCACTGCACTGGTCACGGATTCCAGAATTATGCGGGCAGCCCTCACCGCGTATGCCTGGCTTACCAAAACAGAATCAAAAGCATTTGAGCCAAAAGACAAACAGGCCATGTGTGAGTGGATTACACAGGGGATGGACGTAGATCCCGCGGAAATTCGTGCATCACTCGATGCCTGTTACAAGTTGCTGGGCAAACCGGTACTCTGAAGTCCCGGGACGTACCAGACGCACATAAAAAACGGCACCGGGGTGCCGTTTTTTATGTCGGGATCAAGCAAGAAACTACTCTGCGCCTTCACCTTTTGCAGCGCGACGTGCTTCACGTTCAGCTTTCTTGCGCGCTTTTTCTTCTTCCTGGGATTGCTTTTCTGCCAGCCTGGCTTTTTGCTCGTCTGTCATTGGCGTCAATAAAACACCTTCGCGGTGCGCCTGGATATACTTGCCGCATTTTTCATCTTCACCCATCAGGGCGCGAATCGCATAGATCATGGCGCGCATTTCTTTTACGCGTGGGTTGATCATGAAACCTTCCATGCCATTGGCTGCCAGCATCGCTACGTATGTCCTGTTCATCAGTGCGCGGTGTGGCATACCAAAACTGACATTCGACAAACCGCAATAAGTGCGGATATTCGGAAATGCCTGTTTCATCATCTGCAGCAATTCAAAACTGATGGTGCCGACGTTGTCATCGGTGCCAATCGGCAGGATTAACGGGTCGATCCACAAATTATGATCAGGCACGCCGGCATCACGTGATTTCCGCACCAGGTCTTCGCAGATCTTGAAGCGGCCTTTTGCGGTGTGCGTGATGCCATCATCATCCATCAATAATGCCACGATGCCCGTGTTGTATTTGGCGGCAATAGGCAACAATTTCTCAGGGCTATTACCTTCGTTGGTGATGGAACTGATAATCGGAACCTGCCCACCCCAGTCAAACGATTCGAGTGTCTTGATAATCGCCGGCGGGTTAGAACTGTCCAGCACCATTGGAATATTGGTGACTGCGCGAACCGTTTCGACCATCCATGGAAGGTCAATCATTTCATCACAACCGGTCACTTGTGCATTCAGGTCAAGATAATCCGCATCGGCCGCAACCTGTTCCAGTGCCACTTTCTGGATATAAGCGGCATCGTGCGTTTTTACCGCCTCACAGATAGCGGGGATGGTGGCGTTGAGTGATTCGCCGATAACTACTACAGCCATAATGGCCTCCGTACAATAAAAGTTGGAATTTTCTTACAGTGCTTTCAACCCCATCGCGCGCAATTCATCTTTCACGCGATTGTAGTCATCGATCAAACCCTGTTTTGGCTCACATTTTTCGCAATCATACGCATCAACAAAGTTGCGTGGACCAACACCGGAAGCCAGGTGTTTGGCAGTTTCTTCATTGCGTTTTGCGAACACTTTGTTCATCAGGATATCTGCTTCAGCCGGGTCCTGGATCTCCAGTGTTGCCTGCATGACTTCACCGACGAGTCGTGTTTCCAGACCGGAGTGACCGCCGATCCATACATAGCCCATTCCGTTGATAGTGTTGGAAATGGTCATGGCCTGCGCTTGCCAGAAACCAGAGTACTGACGCCAGTGTTGTTCCATACCGGCACACACAGAAGCGATAGGCACTTTGATGTGACGCTCACTGGCGCGTGTTGCTGCAGCCACTGCCCACTGGGTTTCCTGATCAGACCAGGTGCCATCGAGATGGTTGGCAAACATTTGCGTCATGCCGCCATGGCCATAAGACAATTGGCCGAGTGCATTACAGACGATGCCGATAGCGGTTTCCGCCCCATTGCGACAGATGGCGCCAGTGAGGGATACGCACGATGTCCATGGCTCGATTTTTCGCTCCTGGCAATATTTCGCCATCATGAAAGCATTCCAGTCGATTTTCATTTCTGGAATGATGTGGATACCGATTTGCGTGTTCCAGGTTTTACGTTTGGTTTCATCGTGATCATCAATACAGGCAAAAGAAGCCGCAGCCGATGATGCAGTACACAACAAACCCTGGTGCATACCGGGGCGGCCTTCTTCACGGCAGATGCGCTGGATCTGTGCAACTTCCCATCCTGCAGCATACATTTCGGACAGTGTGCCGGCTTTTGCAGAATGGCCGTGGACATTTTCAATGCCGCCAGTAATACCCATCGCTTTGTTAGTGGGCTCTTTCACAAAAGAACGCACATACGGATCAAACCAGTCTTCACCAATAACGCCGCAAGGGCCGCCAGCAAGAATAGGCAATTTTTTCTCGAATTGCTTGCGGTAGGTATATTCGATGCGGTCTGCGCCCTGGCCGAATTTCGAAACATGCGGATTGCTGTTGTAATGATCGGCTGTGTCGCGGATTTCCTGTTCAGTCAACGCAATAATGCGCATGGTGTTCATGTGGTAGATGCCACAAGTAGCCAGCAATTCTACGGCAGCGTTGAAGACGCCATCGGCAATCTTGTCAGAAATAACAGTGCTGTCTGGTGTATAGACGACTTCGTATTTTTCGGCCAGTGCGCGCAGGGTGCGTGACCATTTGATATCAAACTTGCTGGTTTTTTCCATGACTTCGCCCGTTTCCGAACGTTGCTGGAATTCCATGATGTCGAGTAACTTGCCCATATTCTTTCTCCTGATTATTTAAATGTGGGTGCGACCCCAACTTATGTACGGCCAAAGTGTTCGCGCATGATGGTCTTGCACAGTGTGACCGCTTCCATGGCATTAGGTGCCCAGCCGTCTGCACCCATCATGTTGGATTTCTCCTGATTGGTTTCAGCGCCACCCATAATGATCTTGAACTTGTCCTGCAAGCCCATGTCGCGCACGTAATTCACCACGTCTTTGCAGTTTGGAATAGTAGTAACCAGAAACGCGGACAAGCCGATAATGTGTGCGCCTACTTCCTTGGCTTTTTCAATGAAGCGCATGGAGTCGTTGTTAACGCCAATGGAATGCACTTCGAAACCGGCGAGTTCCAATTGTTTGGCAACGAGACCGTAACCGATATCGTGCAAGTCGCCGGATACTGCGCCGATTACCACAACACCCTGGTTGCTGCCGTCTGCAGTGACAGGCAAATGTGGGTCGATAATCTTGATGCAGGTTTCAGCAAGCTCGCCGCCTACCATCAATTCGGCCAGGAAGTAATCTTTTGATTCAAACAGCTGGCCAATTTTTTCCAGGCCTTTTACTACGCCGTCTTTTAGTACAGAAACAGGATCAAGGCCGGCTTCCAGGCATTCCTTGACCAGCTCTATCGCTTCATCATCGAGGTCGGCAATCAGTTCGGCAATTTCTGAAATATCATTCTGGTCCATAACAATCTCCTCGATCTTTACAGTGGTAGTGATAAGTGGTTAGTGCAGGCTTTTCAGGTTCAGGCCGCTGTACGTTCACGGCGGCGTTTTCGGGGTTCTGCCGGCGGCGCGGGGTAAATACCATACCGTGCCAGTGACGGAAATGCATGTTTTTTGTTGGGTAACAAGGTGGCATCAACAAAATGGGGCACGAACCCCGGCTCATTGGTCAACTCCACATAATGGATCTTGCGGGCGATGTGCTCGGCCTCTTCGCGTTTGGCGCGGTTCATCAGTGCCATGCGCGCGCCGTCACCGGCCGCATTGCCCACAGAGTGCATATTCCCGAAGCCGACATCATGAAACAGGCCGAGCATCAGTGAGCGACGCAAATCCAGATGCGAACCGAAAGCCCCGGCAAGAATCACTTTCTCCGGCTTGTCGCGCCCCAGTTTATCGAGCAACACCTGAATCCCGGAATACACCGCAGCTTTGGCGAGCTGCACATTGCGCACGTCATCGATTGTCATGGTGATGTCGCGGCCCATCGCGGTTTCTTCCGCCCAGGCAATGACAAATTCCGGGTCGCCGTCTTCGCCGCGCCGTAGCCGGGGCGTTTCGATCTCCATATTGAATTTGCCATTGGTGGCGAGAATGCCAGCTTTGAACAGTTCGGCAACGGCATCGATAATGCCTGAGCCGCACAAACCGATGGCACCGATTTCATTGGCGACTAAACGTGTGTTCCACGCTTCCTTGCCGATCACCTTGAACCGCACATCAAATGTGCCGGGTTCAACGCGCACTTTTTCAATCGCGCCGCGCGCAGCACGCACACCGAATTTGATACTGGCACCTTCCAGTGCTGGGCCGGTTGGACACGATGTGGAATAAATCTTGTCGCGATTGCCCACCAGTATTTCACCATTAGTGCCGATATCAATAATCGCCACCAGGTCATCCGAATTGTACGGTTCCAGTGCAATCGCCACAGCAGTGTTATCGGCGCCTACAAAACCAGCCTGATTGGCTAACAGGTGAATGTTGACCGATGGCAACACGTGCTCAACGTGCAAATCACGCGCTTTGATATTCACGGATTGTGAAATGCGCGGATTGAAGGGCGATTTTCCGAGAGAGTCTGGATCAAGCCCCAGAAAAATATGGTGCATGCAGGTGTTGGCCACCAGCACGATCTCGCTGATGTCCTGCGCTGTGTAACCTACAGACTTTGTGACGCGATCAGCCAGCTCGCCGAGTGAGCTGGTGACTGCTTTTTGCATGCGGTCGAGTTTTTCAGGATTATCACTTGCCGCGATGCGGTTCATCACGTCGTCACCGCCGATCGTGATTTGCGGGTTCATGAGTGATTCTGTCGCCAGCGTCTC
>ERZ724517.427-NODE-427-length-26002-cov-8.022777_pt1 | contig 26002 bp, 20 predicted proteins | sample MGYA00376050_ERZ724517 | MGnify/ENA primary metagenome ERZ724517 (study PRJEB28724, sample SAMN07190886) | activated sludge metagenome | isolation source: activated sludge of sewage treatment plant in Hong Hong | place: USA: Christiansburg, Virginia | collected... | reverse complement strand
CATGGCATCGAAATCCGCCACACCGGCACGATGAATCCAGCGCAGCACCTGCTTCATCTTGGCGATGTCGGTCATGGCATCGAAATCCGCCACACCGGCACGATGAATCCAGCGCAGCACCTGCTTCGCGCGGAAGGGCTTTTCGCCCTGCTCGGCAAACCAGGCGGTCAGGCCTTCGGCATCGAAATCCAGCAGATTAACGGTCATGCAGTGCAGATCAGCGGCCAGAGTAGACGTTCATGCCGGGAAAGAAGAAGCCGATTTCCACAGCGGCGGTTTCCGGAGCGTCCGAGCCATGCACGGCATTGGCATCGATGGATTCGGCGAAGTCGGCGCGGATGGTGCCGGCGTCGGCCTTCTTCGGGTCGGTCGCGCCCATCAGTTCGCGGTTCTTGGCGATGGCGTTTTCGCCTTCCAGCACCTGGATCATCACCGGGCCGGAGATCATGAAGGAAACGAGATCCTTGAAGAAGGGGCGTTCCTTGTGCACACCGTAGAACTGGCCGGCTTCCTGCGGGGACAGCCAGGCCATCTTGGAAGCAACGATCTTCAGACCGTTGGACTCGAAACGGGAATATATCTTGCCGATGACGTTCTTGGCGACTGCGTCGGGTTTGATGATGGAGAGGGTGCGTTCGATAGCCATTTGATTGCTCCGCAAAGCTAGACAGTTGAAAAACCGGTGATTTTAGCAGATTTGGACCAATAGCGCCCCGCTCAACGCGGCGCGTTTTCCACCGGCGCCGCCAGCAGCGGCTCGCGGAGCCGGGCGAATTGTTGCGGTGCAACGTATTGCAGCAATTCCTTGCCGTCCTTGTCGACCACGACATCCAGCCCAAGCTTCGGGTAAAGCAGGTGCGTCCGTCTTTCGGATACAGCGATGCGTTCGCCAGGCTCGCCGAAACGCTGGACGATCGTCGCCTCGTCGATATTGCTCGCCGGAATAACGCTGATCGCACGGATCGGCAGCTGGTCGGCAGCCGCCAGGTCGTCGGGATGCAGCGTTATGCGCCGCGTCGTGCTCTCCATGTGCTTGGCCCGCAGCGCCCGTTCGCGCATCGCCGAAATTGCCGCATCGGAAACGTCGACCGTGACCACCATCTTGGCCAGCACGAAACCGAGCGGCACCTGCGCGTAATAGCCTTCCAGCGTACCGATCTCGTTCGGCTCGGCGATGATCGCCACCTCGATCTCGTTGCCTAACCGCTGGCGAACTTCGCCCAGCGTGCTGACACCGGGCTGCAGCCCGAACACCGTGCTGCCCCCCTGCCCGTCGACGGCGATCTGCCAAGGCAGGTTGCTGTTCGGATCGATGCCCGCCTGCTTGCCGGCGCCGGGGATGAAAAACGGCAGGATCAGCGCGAGCAGGACGAGGGCAATCAGGGACAGGGCAAATTTCATGGGCTGGCGCAGACGGAACCGGGGTAAGGATTGTGCCACAGAGCCTAAGCCTACCCGCCGATTTTCGCCCCTGACACGCGCCCGGCCGGGGCAAGCACGAAAGTCCGGTTTTCGCCGGTTTTTCAGGGTCGACCGTAGCCGGCGGTCAAAGCACCAGTTGCGTCCCGAGCTCGACGACGCGATTGGTCGGTATCTTGAAGAAGTCGGTTGCGCTGGTGGCGTTCTTCGACATGACCGAGAACAGGCGGGCGCGCCACAGCGCGATGTCGCGCTTGGGCAGGCGCGGGATGATGGTCTCGCGCGAGACGTAGAAAGTGGTTTCCATCATGTCGAAGCCCTCGCCGAAACGGCTGCAGTGGCTCAGCGCGCTGGGAACATCCGGATCTTCCATGAAGCCGTAGCGGATGACGACGCGCATGAATCCCTGGTTGAGGCGGTGCAGGTAGATGCGATCGAGGTCATTGACATACGGCGTGCTTGCGGTCTGCACCGTCAGCAGGACGACGCGCTCGTGCAGGATCTGGTTGTGCTTCAGGTTGTGCAGCAGCGCCGCTGGCACGCCCTCCTTGGCGCTGGTCATGAATACCGCCGTACCATTGACGCGATGGACGTCGCCGATGGTGTCGATGAACTCGCTCATCGGCACGCTTTGCCTGGTCATTTCGTCGAGGACCAGGCGCCGGCCGCGCCGCCAAGTCGTGAGGACAGTGAAGGAAACGAGGGCCATGGCGATCGGGAACCAGCCGCCTTCGGGGATCTTGATGGCATTCGCCGAGAAGAATGCGATATCGACCACAAGCAGAAAACCGGCGACGAGGACGACGAGCGTCCAGTGCCAGCGCCACAACAGGACCATGACGAAGGCGACGAGGATGGTATCGATCAGCATGGTGCCGGTGACTGCGATGCCGTAGGCCGCCGCCAGGTTGGACGAGGTCTGGAAGCCGAGGACCAGCGCGACGACCGCCAGATAGAGCGTCCAGTTGGTGAACGGGACATGGATCTGGCCTTCTTCGCTCCCCGAGGTATGGACGATCTGCATGCGCGGCAACAGGCCCATCTGCACGGACTGGCGCGCCACCGAAAAGGCGCCGGAAATGACCGCCTGCGATGCGATGACCGTCGCCAGCGTGGCCAGGATGACCATCGGAATCAACGCCCAGGTGGGGCCGAGGTGGAAGAACGGACTTTCGATGGCGCCTGGCTCGTTGAGTAGCAGCGCGCCCTGGCCGAAGTAGTTGAGGACCAGCGCCGGCATGACGAAGCCGAACCAGGCAAGGCGGATCGGCGGCCGCCCGAAATGGCCCATATCGGTGTACAAGGCTTCGCCGCCGGTGACCGCCAGCACGACGGAACCGAGGGCGAGGAAAGCCAGCCCCGGATGGGCGCTGACGAAGCCGGCGGCGTAGAGCGGACTGAGGGCGACCAGCACGCCGGGGTGATGCGCAATCTCGAGCGCACCGAGCAGCCCGAGGATGGCGAACCAGCCGACCATGACCGGGCCGAAGAACATGCCGACCGCGCCCGTACCACGTTTCTGGATGAAGAAGAGGCCGGTGATGATGATCAGCGTGATGGGAATGACATAGGGCTTGAAGGCCGGGGTGACGATTTCCATACCTTCGACGGCCGACAGCACCGAGATTGCCGGGGTGATCATGCTGTCGCCGTAGAACAGGGCGGCGGCGAAGATGCCGAGCAGGGAAATCACCCAGCTCAGGCGCGGGTCCTTTGCGTTTTCTGTGACCAGCGAGAGCAGGGCCAGAGAGCCGCCTTCGCCCCGGTTGTCGGCGCGCATGATGATGAGCACGTACTTGAGGGTGACGAGGATCATGATCGCCCAGAAAACCAGCGAGAGGACGCCGAGGATGTTGTCCGGGGTGACGGGGATCGGATGGTGGCCGTTGAAGATTTCCTTCAGCGCGTACAACGGACTGGTGCCGATGTCGCCGAAAACGACGCCGATGGCACTGACGGTGAGCGCCGACATGGCTTTGCGCGAATGCATGAAATACCCCTTGTTGTCTTCCCCGATGCGCCCCGCGGCGTAATTGCCAAGTTCGTTCACGCCAAACCTCGATCGGACTCGGACTATTTTCTACCTTCGGCATGCGGCGATATTGAGATTTCTCAAACTTTGGCCAGTTAACCGTGGCTGGACCTGCCGAAAGCCCCCCGCCAACCGCCGTTTACCGGTTGGAAGCCGTCACGAAGCGCGGTATAAATGGCGGAACAATAGAGAGAGAGAGGAGCGGGCGTGTCGAATCCGTTGAAGAGCGAAGAAGATAGTCGCGTCCGCCTGTTCCACGCCAACCTGCTGTGGCCCCTGCAACTGGAGCCGCTGGCCGCCGGCGCCAACCAGGGGCGGCACTGGGAGCTCTTCGAAGCCTGCCCCGAAGCGCACCAGTGGCGGCGCATCGACGACGAATTCACCGACGATCCGGCCAATTTCCGCGAGCGCCATTATCGCGAGTTCGTCTCCTTCCTCCCTTACGTGCAGCGCTTCCTCTACGGCGAAGGCCGCTCGCGGATGACAGCGCCGGACGACTCGCCTGGCAATTCGCCGATGCACACCTTCCGCCGCCATGACATCGCCCGGCTGCGGTTGAGGTTGCGGCCGGAGCAGGCGCCGGTCGTACTGAGAGTCGTCCACCTCGACCTCTATTTTTTCCATGACCTCGATCTCGTGCAGCTCAACGTCGAAGTGCGCGGCGACGACCTGCCGCTGGCGACGGTACGCGACATCCTCTTCCGCTTCGGCCGCGCCTACCCGTCGGGCTGGGACGAGGAGGGGAAGGGCGTGCATAACGCCTTCCTCGCCGAGTGGCTGGATGCCGACGGCGCGGTCGTCGCCCGGTCGGATGCCGACCACCGCGACAAGTACCTCGGCTTCGTCTGCGAGCATCGCAGCCCGTGCATTTCAGAGCACTGGGCCTGCCTGCTGCGGCCGCTGGTGCTGGCCCATTCCGACGAGCCGGGCGACCTGCGCTACCGGCTGATCGAGTACCACCGCATGCCGGTCACCGCCTATCTCGCCGTCGACCGCCCGCGCGATCTGGAACGGGAGGACTGGATACGCATCGGGATGGCGACGCTGCTGCACCCGGACGAGCCACTCCCGGTCGGCGAGCCGGCAGTGGCCCAATTCGAGCAACGATACTGCCTCGACCGCTACTGGAGCGATGACGATGAAGGTCCAAAAACCCGTTTCATCAGCACCGGCAACGCGCTGATGGTGATCGGCGACGCCGCCTCCCCTTCCTTTACCGATGGTGAACGCGGCATGCTGGCACAGTTTCGCCACCAGTATTTCCTGGTTTTCCTGATCGCCCACCTGCACCGGGCGGCGTTGCTGGTGTTTTCGGAAGTCCTGGTCGATGCCGTCAACGACCTCGATATTCGCGACGACGCTTCGGTCAGGCGATTCAAGCGACGGATCCGGGCCAACTTCGAGACATTCCTGCGATTCACGCACCGCTACTGGTTCCACGAACTCTCGGAGCGCGCGCATGTGCAGTCTGTGTTCCATCATTGCGCGACGCATCTGCGCAACGATGGGCTCTATAACGAGGTGCGCGACGAGGTCCGCGAGATGAGCCACTACCTCGACAGCGATTCGCAGCGCCGGCAATCGAACACGGTCGTCCGCCTGACCGTGATCACCATCCTCGGCCTGATCGCCACAGTGAGCACCGGCTATTTCGGGATGAACATCATCGCTTTCGGCGAGGGCCCGACCGGCGAGCGCCTGCTCCACGGCCTTCTGGCGACAATGGCCTTCGCCAGCCTGATCTTGTTCGCCGTCGCCCGCTCGAAGCGACTGTCGGACTTCCTCGAAGACCTGTCCGACGAGCGGCTGGGAACCGCGGCCAAGTTCCGTTCGCTGTGGAATGTCCTGAGCGGCAAAGAGCGCTGAAACAAAAAAGCCGCGCCCCGAAGCTAAGGGCGCGGCTCGGTGCTGGCTAGACCGGGTTCAGAGCATGCCGAGTTGCTGCGGCAGCCAGAGCGAAAGGCCCGGCCAGTAGGTAACGACGACCAGGAAGCCGAGCATCGACAACAGCCACGGCCAGACGGCGACCGTCAGCTCGGTAATCCCCATTTTGGTAATCCCCGACGCCACGTACAGGTTGAGCCCCACCGGCGGGTGGCACATGCCGACTTCCATATTGACCACCATGATGATGCCGAAATGCACGGGGTCGATGCCCAGTTTTATCGCCACCGGGAACAGCAGGGGCGCGAAGATCAGCACGATGGAGGATGGTTCCATGAAGTTGCCGGCCAGCAGCAGCAGCACGTTGCACATCAGCAGGAAAGCGATGACCCCCAGACCATGGCCCATCATCCAATCGGCCAGCGCCTGCGGGATGTTCTCGTTGGTCATGATGAAGGAGAACAGCACGGCGTTGGTGATGATGTAGAGCAGCATCGCCGACATGTTGGCCGAATTGAGCAGCACTTTCGGCACATCCTTGATACCCAGGTCGCGGTAGATGAAAACCGCACAGATGAAAGCGTAGACCGCAGACATCGCAGCAGCTTCGGTCGGCGTGAAGATGCCGGTGTAGATACCGCCCATCACCACCAAAATCAGCAGCAGGCCCCAAACGGAAGCGCGGAAGGCTTTCCAGCGCTCGCCCCAGGTTGCCTTCGGCTGGCGCGGGTAGTTGAACTTCTTGGCACGGTACCAGGTGACGCCGCCGAGCACGCAAGCCAACGCGATACCGGGAACGACGCCGGCCATGAACAGCGCACCGACCGAGGTATTGGTCGCCACTGAGTACATGACCATGACGATGGACGGCGGGATCAGGATGCCGAGCGCGCCGGAGGTAGTGATGACGCCGGCCCCGAACTTGTTGGGAAAGCCCGCCTTGACCATCGCCGGCAGCAGGATGGAACCGATCGCCACCACGGTCGCCGGACTGGAGCCCGATACCGCAGCGAACAACGCACAGGCCAGCACACCGGCTAGACCGAGACCGCCGTACCAGTGTCCGACCATCGACGCCGCAAAGTTGATCATCCGTTTCGCCACCCCGCCGTGGGTCAGGAAGTTGCCGGCCAGGATGAAGAACGGGATGGCCATGATCTCGAACTTCTCGATCCCGGTGAACAGCTTGAGCGCTACCGATTCGAGCGGCACCTGGGTCATGGTGAACAGGAAGGTCAGCACCGTCAGGCCGAGCGAAATCGAGATCGGCATGCCGGTCAGCATGAGGATGGCCAGCAGGCCGAAAATTACCATCGCGTTCATTGCTGGTCTCCCTTGTCGCTTTGGCGGCGCTCTTCGTGTCGGCGTTCGTCATCCGGTTTTTCGCCGGCCCCGTGTCGCCGTTCTTCCCCGGCGCGGCGTTCGCCAACCATCGGGTGCTTGAGGTCGTGCATGTGCAGGTTGTCGTCCATGGCGAGTGGATCGAAGTCAGGCTCGACGACCTCATCGAGTCCATCAACATGGCCGTGGTCATGGTGCGGCAGTTCGCCCGTCTTCAGGAATCCCCAGGTGACCTGCAGGAAGCGGAAGCACATCAGCGACGAACCAAGCGGGATGGCGCTGTACACGATCCAGGTCGGCCACTCGAGGTCGGGCGTGGTCGGCCCCTCGTAGAGGTCGCCCATTTCCATGCCCAGGAACTTGAAGAAGGCGTAGTGCGCGCCGTTCTCCCATACGAAGTGAGCCCCCAGCGAGGCGACGATGCCGGTGAAGGTCGCGCCGGCGAGCAGGCCGAAGACGATGAACTTGCCGCGCATGCCGTCGCCAAGCCGGTTGATCAGCACATCGACACCGACATGGATGCCGGTGCGCACGCCGTAGGCGGCACCGAACTTGGCCATCCAGACGAACATGATGATGCACAGTTCCTGTGCCCATCCGAAGTCGAGTGTCAGCAGCCAGTCCTGCAAACCCGGGATGTCGACCCCGGCCATGTAGCGATGGGCGACCGAGGCGAAGATGATGAGCGTCGCCGCCCCCATCAGGAACGTGACCAGCAACTCTTCGAGGTGATTGAGCGCCTTGTTGATCATGAGGAATTCCCCCTTTGCGAACCGGGGGCCGCGGCCCCCGGTATCAGTTTTCGGCGATGGCTTACAGGGCGTCCGGCTTGAACCCGATATCCTTGTACACGGCCTGGACGACTTCCTTGCCAATACGGCCTTCCATCTTCTGATGCACCGGCATCATCGCCTTCTTGAACGCCAGGCGCTCTTCCTTGGTCGGCACATAGACGGTGGTCTTGCCGCTCTTCTTCACCTTCTCCAGCGAATCTTCGTTCTCGACCCGGGCGATCTGGTTGGCGTAACGGGTCGCCTGCTCCATCGCATCGTCAAGCTGCTTGCGGATATCTGCCGGCAGGCCATCCCAGAACTTCTTGTTGACGATCACCGCATAGCCGAGATAGCCATGGTCGGTAATCGTCAGGTACTTCTGCACTTCGAACATCTTCTGGGTATAGAGGTTGGAAAGCGGGTTCTCGGTGCCGTCGACCACACCGGTCTGCAGGGCCTGATAAACCTCGGAGAAGGCCATCACCTGGGGCAGCGAACCGACCGAGCGCATCTGCTCCTCGAGCACCTTGGACGACTGGATGCGCATCTTCTTTCCCTTGAGGTCGGCCGGGGTCTTGATTGGCGTATTCAGCGAAAACGACTTGAAGCCGTTGTCCCAGAACGCCAGGCCGCGGATGCCCTTGGATTCCAGCTTGGCCAGCAGCTGCTTGCCGACCGGACCGGTCGTCACTTTGTGCAGGTCGTCGTAATTACTGAAGATGAAAGGCAGGTCGAAGAGCTCGAACTCCTTGACGCCGAGCGGGCCGAACTTGGCCAGCGACGGGGCGAGCATCTGGACGGCGCCGAGTTGCAGCGCTTCCATTTCTTCCTTGTCCTTGTACAGCGTCGAATTGGCGTAAACCTCGACCTTGACGCGACCCTTGGTCAGCTCGGCCGCCTTCTTGGCGAACATTTCCGCCGCCTTGCCCTTCGGGGTGTCGATGGCCACGACGTGGCTAAATTTGATGACGATCGGTTCCTGGGCATAAACGGCCAGCGAAAGAGCGCCGGCAAACAGGCCTATCAGCAATTTTGAAATCTTCATTTTGTCTCCTCCAGAGATTGAGCGTCGCCAATAGATGGTTGCGACTGACCGCAAGTATCACGAAAGCGATAAAGCTTGCGTATTGTGGTTTTCCACATCCTGGAGCGGCCACCATTCGGGTTAGAGAAAAGCAGAAGCCGCCGTAATTTCCGGCGGCATCGCTGGCCATGCTACTGATCAGTGATGTTCGACGATCGGGCGCGGGCTGTGCGGCATCGGCGGCTCAGGGGCATCGTCGAGCACCAGTTCCGGACGGTCGGCCTCGTCGTCCGTCTCCCCGTCCAGCACCGCCTGCAAGCGGTCGGTATCGAGTGCCTTGCACCACTTGGCGACGACCAGCGTGGCCACGCTGTTGCCGATGAAATTGGTCAGGGCGCGCGCCTCGGACATGAAGCGGTCGATGCCGAGAATCAGTGCCAGGCCTGCAACCGGCACGGTGCCTACTGCCGACAACGTCGCGGCGAGGACGATGAAGCCGCTGCCTGTCACCCCGGCCGCCCCCTTGGAGGTCAGCAGGAGGATGACCAGAAGCGTGATCTGCTGCGAAATGTCCATCGGGGTATTGGTCGCCTGGGCGATGAACACGGCGGCCATGGTGAGGTAGATCGCGGTGCCGTCCAGGTTGAACGAGTAGCCGGTCGGCACGACAAGCCCGACCACCGATTTCTGCGCGCCGGCGTTCTCCATCTTGACCATCAGGCGCGGCAGCGCCGATTCGGAGGACGAGGTACCGAGCACCAGAAACAGCTCTTCCTTGATGTACTTGATCAGTTTGATGATGCTGAACCCGTGGAAGGCCGCGATGCTGCCCAGAACACCGAAAATGAAGATCACGCAGGTCACGTAGAAGGCTGCCATCAGGTTCGCCAGTTGGGCGAGGCTGCCCAGCCCGTGCTTGCCGATGGTGTAGGCCATGGCGCCGAAAGCGCCGATTGGGGCCACCTTCATGATGACGCCGACGATGCCGAACAGCACATGCGAAAGCTTTTCGATCAGCTCGAAGACCGGCTTGCCGCGCTCGCCGAAGGCGTTCATCGCGTAACCGAAGAGGATCGAGAAGAACAGCACCTGCAGCATGTCGCCCTTGGCGAACGCGTCGACCACGCTGGTCGGGATGATGTTCAACAGGAAATCGACCGTCCCCGTCATCTGCCCCGGCGCGGCATACTTGGCGATCGACTTGGTATCGAGCGTCGTCGGATCGACATTCATGCCGGCACCCGGTTGCCATACGTTGACGATGATCAGACCAATGATCAGGGCGATGGTGCTGACGATCTCGAAATAGAGAACCGCCAGTCCGCCGGTCTTTCCGACCTTCTTCATGTCCTCCATGCCGGCGATGCCGACGACGATGGTGCAGAAGATGATGGGCGCGATGATCATCTTGATCAGCTTGATGAAACCGTCGCCGAGCGGCTTCATCGCCGCCCCGGTTTCCGGGTAGAAATGGCCAAGCAGCACGCCGATGACGATGGCGACGATGACCTGGAAGTAAAGACTCTTGAATACCGCTCTCTTGGCCATGGATTCGAGCTCCTGTAATGGCGACCGTCGGAAAACCAATGATGTTTCTGGCCCAAGTATGCCCATTTGTGGCCGCCACGAGCATTGTGGAAATCCGTCTTGTGGTTTTCCACAGCGTACAAGCACTGCGGCTATCCCTCTGTTAACATCCGCCCATGCATCCCCTGCCGCCACCCGTCAGTTCCCGGCGCCTGCGCTGGTTTCTCGCCCTGCCCAAGGTGGGTATCGTGCTGCTGCTTGCCGCCGTCATCGCCCTGCTCTGGCTGCTGCACCAGAACGAACTCGAGGAGGAGCGCACCAGCCTGATCAAGGACGTACTGTGGCTGGAACAGAACCTGCGCTTCCACCTCGGCAGCAATGAAGAGCAGATGCAACAGCTCGCCTACGACCTCGGCACCCAGCCCGACAAAAAGCAACTGTTCCGGCTGCGCGCCAATCATCTCCTGAAGAACAACCCGGATATTTCGCAGATCCTGTGGTTCGACGCCAAGCGCAAGGTGATCGATGCCTTGCCTGCGGCGAGTGCGGCGAACAGCGAGGTCGAAGCCTTCGGTCCGCCGGTCACCCAGGCGGCCTTCGAGCTCGCCAGCCGCCTCGACAAGCGCATCTACAGCGAACCCTTCCTCCTCGGCGACAACGCGGCCCATTTCGAGCTCGTCGTGCCGGTCTATGCCGAGCGCCAGCTCGCCGGCATGCTGGTCGTCGTCTACCCGTTCGCAGGCCTGCTCAACAACCTGGTTCCCTGGTGGTTCGCCGAGAAATACCGCGTGGTCGTGGTCGATGAAAACGACATCCAGTACGCCGCCAAGTCGGCCATCCAGGGCACGCCCAGCCTGACCTACCAGCTCCCTTTCGACCCCCCGGGCTACGGGCTGCAACTCCATGTCACCAGCTACCGGAGCGCCGCCAACCCTTTGCAGCGACTGCTCGCCGGTGCCATCCTGGCCCTTGCCGCCGGCGTCTTCTGGAGCCTGTGGATCGTCCGTGACCTGATGAAGAAGCGTTCGCGTGCCGAAGAGGCGCTACGCGAGGAAACCGCGCTGCGCACGGCAATGGAAGACTCGCTGACGGTCGGGATGCGCGCGCGTGACCTGCAGGGCAGGATCATCTATGTGAACCCCGCCTTCTGCCGGATGACCGGTTTCAGCAGCGAAGAACTGGTCGACCGCAGCCCGCCGATGCCCTATTGGGTTCCTGAACAACTTGACGAAACGATGGCGCTGCACCAGGCCGTCATGGCCGGCGACGCGCCGCCCGACGGCTTCGAGATCACCTTGCAGCGCAAGGACGGGGAGCGCTTCGAGGCACTCATCTACGAGGCGCCGCTGATCGACGGCAGCGGCCGCCATACCGGCTGGATGGCCTCGGTGCTCGACGTCACGGAACGGCGCCGCGCCCAGGAACTGGCGCGCCAGCAGCAGGAACAGCTGCAATTCACTTCACGCCTGGTGACCATGGGCGAGATGGCGTCGACGCTGGCCCACGAGTTGAACCAGCCGCTGGCGGCGATCGCCAGCTACAACACAGGCTGCCTGAACCTGCTCGCCAAGGACAATCCGGACACGCAGGACATCCGCCAGGCGCTGGAAAAACTGGGCGTCCAGGCCCAGCGCGCCGGCCGCATAATTCGCCGCGTGCACGACTTCGTGCGCAAGAGCGAGCCGCGGCGCGCGCCGATTGAACTGTCCGAAATCATCGACGACTGCATCGGCTTCATCGAGGCGGAGGCGCGCAAGCGCCATGTCACCCTGGAATCCCGGGTCGCGGCACTGCCGCCGGTGCTCGCCGATCGCCTGATGCTCGAACAGGTAATGCTCAACCTGATCCGCAATGCCATGGATGCGATGGCCGGAACGCCGGCGGCGCAGCGACTGTTGCAGGTTTCGGCGACGAGCGGTGACAACGAAGTGCTCGTCAGCATTGCCGATAATGGCTGCGGCATCGCGCCGGAGGTCCGCGAGAAACTGTTCACCGCCTTCTTTACTACCAAGCCCGAGGGGATGGGCGTCGGCCTGTCGATCTGCCGCTCGATCATCGAATTCCATCGCGGACGGCTGTGGGTCGAAGAGAACACCCTGTGGCCGGGCGGAAGCGGTACGATATTCAGATTCACCCTGCCGCTGGAATCCGCATGAGCCTGCCACAAGTCCATCTGGTCGATGACGACGAAGCCATCCGCGACGCACTGGCCTGGCTGTTCAAGTCGCGCGGCGTCGCCTGCACCACCTATGACTGCGCCGAAACCTTCCTCGCCGCTTGGTCGCCCGGGCTGGCCGGCTGCATCATCCTCGACATGCGCATGCCCGGCATGAGCGGGCTGGACTGCTTCGATGCCCTGTCTACCCGAAGTTCGACACTGCCGGTGATCTTCCTGACCGGCCACGGCGACATCCCGCTGGCAGTCGCCACGCTCAAGAAGGGCGCCTTCGATTTCTTCGAGAAACCGTTCAACGACAACGACCTCGCCGCCCGCGCCGAGGAAGCGATGGCGCTGGATACCCGAAAGCGCCAGGCCAATGCCACGGTCGACTCGGTCAACTCACGGCTTTCCACCCTGACCAGCCGCGAGCGCCAGGTCATGGAACTGGTCCTCACCGGCAAGTTCAACAAGGTGATCGCCGACGAACTGAACATCAGCATGCGCACGGTCGAGGTGCATCGCGCCAACCTTTTCGACAAAATGCGCGTAAAAACCGCAGTCGAGCTGGCCAATTTGCTCAAACCCAAGCCCTGACCCTTCCCTTGCGTCCGCTTTTTCGCTAGCATTTCCCGACGCAATCCACCGCCACCCCCGGCGTATACTTTTTTTACGGGTTTTTCCCCATTCCACGAGGCACTAAATGAGCGAGCATATCCATTACGTCACCGATGACACCTTCGAATCCGAGGTGCTGCAGTCGCAGCAGCCGGTTCTGGTGGACTACTGGGCCGAATGGTGCGGCCCGTGCAAGATGATCGCCCCCATACTCGACGACATCGCCAAGGAATACGCAGGAAAACTCAAGGTGGCCAAGGTCAACATCGACGACAACCAGGCGACCCCGGCCAAGTTCGGCATCCGCGGCATCCCGACCCTGATGCTGTTCAAGAACGGCAATGTCGAAGCGACCAAGGTCGGCGCGCTGTCGAAATCGCAACTCGCTGCCTTTATTGACAGCAACCTGTAATCTCCGTAGTCTCCCGGCCTGAAGGTGCGTTCTGCACCTTCAGGCAGACGCACCGGGCTCCCTGCCCACAGGCGTCTTTCCCCACCCCACAAGCCCTCCAGCTTCAGCGCCCCGGTCCTCGGGCTTCGCCCGGCCCTCTTTTCTGGCGCCACACACACTGAACCAATGCAACTTTCCGAACTAAAGACGCTACACGTCAGCAAACTGCTCGACATGGCCACCGAACTGGCTATCGAAAACGCCAACCGCATGCGCAAGCAGGAACTGATCTACGCAATCCTGAAGGCCAAGGCACGGAACGGCGACACGATTTTCGGCGACGGGACTCTCGAGGTCCTGCAGGACGGCTTCGGCTTCCTCCGCTCGTCGGACACCTCCTACCTCGCCAACCCGGACGACATCTACGTCTCGCCCTCGCAGGTCCGGCGCTTCAATCTGCGTACCGGTGACACTATCGAGGGTGAAATCCGTACCCCGAAGGATGGCGAACGCTACGTTGCGCTGACCAAGCTGGAATCGATCAACGGTTTCCCGCCGGAAGCCAACAAGAACAAGATCATGTTCGAAAACCTGACGCCGCTGCACCCGACGCGTCACCTGCAACTCGAACGCGACATCAAGGCCGACGAAAACATTACCAGCCGGGTCATCGACATGATCGCCCCGGTCGGCGCCGGGCAGCGCGGCCTGATCGTCTCGCCGCCGAAATCCGGCAAGACGGTGATGCTGCAGAACATCGCCCACGCCATCAGCGCCAACCACCCGGACGTCGTGCTGATCGTGTTGCTGATCGACGAGCGCCCGGAAGAAGTCACCGAAATGACCCGTACCGTCAAGGGCGAGGTCGTCGCCTCGACCTTCGACGAACCGGCAACCCGCCACGTCGCGGTCGCCGAAATGGTCATCGAGAAGGCCAAGCGACTTGTCGAGCACAAGAAGGACGTCGTCATCCTGCTCGACTCGATCACCCGCCTCGCCCGCGCCTACAACACTGTCCAGCCGGCCTCCGGCAAGGTGCTGACCGGTGGCGTCGACGCCAACGCCCTGCAGAAGCCGAAGCGCTTCTTCGGTGCCGCGCGCAACATCGAGGAAGGCGGCTCGCTGACCATCCTCGCCACCGCGCTGATCGACACCGGCTCGCGCATGGACGAAGTGATCTACGAAGAATTCAAGGGCACCGGCAACTCCGAAATCCACCTCGACCGGCGCATGGCCGAGAAGCGCATGTACCCGGCGATCAACGTCAACCGCTCCGGCACGCGCCGTGAAGAGTTGCTGCTCAAACCCGACGTCCTGCAGAAGATGTGGGTGCTCAGGAAGCTCTGCTACCCGATGGACGACCTCGCGGCAATGGAATTCCTGCTCGACAAGGTCAAGTCGACCAAGGGCAATGCGGAATTCTTTGACGCCATGCGCCGCGGCTAGGCTGCGCAAAACAGTTGCAACTGCGTGATTATTCGAGGATAATCACGCGTTTCCCAGATCGGCCACATCCGCCGGTCGCTCGCTTAAAGGACAAAAGATGAAAGCCGAAATCCACCCGAATTACAAAGAAATCCAGGTCAATTGCTCCTGCGGCAATGCCTTCACGACCCGTTCGACCATGAGCAAGGACAGCTTCCACGTCGAAGTCTGCTCGGCCTGCCACCCTTTTTACACCGGCAAGCAGAAGATCGTCGACACTGCCGGTCGCGTCGAGAAGTTCAACCAGAAGTTCGGCGCCATGCGCGGCAAGGCTGCCGCCTGACCGCTTGAGCCACGCCATGAAGGGCAGCCGCAGGGCTGCCTTTTTCATTTAAGGGCTATCCGCTTCGCATGTCTGATCTTGCCACCCGCCTCCGTTCCGGCATCCGCCTGCCCCCGGCCGGCTGGGCGCTCGCCGCCATGCTGGCCTTCTACGTGCTGGCCGGCCTCTTCGGGCGCGACCCCTGGAAGGGCGAGGACGCGATCCACATCGGTACCGCCTGGCACATGCTGCACTATGGCGACTGGCTCTCGCCCGACCTCGCCGGGCGACCCTTCCACGAACCGCCGCTCTACTACTGGACCGCCGCCCTGACCGGCAAGGCATTCGGCTGGCTGTTGCCGCTGCACGAGGCGATTCGCCTGGCCAGCGGCGTCTGGGTGATGCTGGCGCTGGTCGGCATCTACTACGCCGGCCGCGAACTCTACGGACAGGCCAGCGCCGCCGCCAGCCCTCTGCTGCTGGCTGGCTGCGCCGGGCTGCTGATCCACGCCCACGATGCCCAGCCGATGCTGGTGGCGGTGGCCGCCTACGGTGGTGCGCTCGGCGCACTCGCCGCGCTCGGCCGCCGGCCAAGGCTGGCGGGCAGCTTCTACGGCCTCACCGTCGCCGGCTGCCTGCTCGGTACCGGGATCGCCCCGACCTTGCCCTTACTTGCCATTGCACCGCTCGCCTGCTGGCTGGCCGCGGAACGCAGGACCGCCCTGCATGCGCTCATCCTCGGCCTGGGCGTCGCCGTGATCCTGATCCTGCCCTGGCCGCTACTGCTGCTGACACTCGAACCCTCGCGCTTCCATGGCTGGCTCAATACCGAACTGGTGCCGCTCAGGACTCCTTTCTCCTTCAGCGGCGCCGGGCGCTTCCTGTCGCTGCTGCCCTGGTTCGCTTTTCCCGCCTTCCCGCTGGCCGCCTGGGCGCTGTGGACCCGGCGCAAGACCCTGGCCGCCATGCCGCAACTGCTGCCGCTGGCCTTCCTGTTGCTCACCTTCCTGATGCTCGCCCTCGCCTTTCGGCCGCGCGAGATACCCGCCCTGCTGATGCTGCCGCCGCTCGCCCTGCTCGCAACCCCCGGCGCCCTGAGCTTGCGCCGCGGCGCGGCCAGCGCCTTCGACTGGTTTGCCATGATGACCTTCAGCGTCTTCGCGGCACTGGTCTGGGTTGCCTGGTCGGCGATGGCGCTCGGCTGGCCAGAGCGCCTCGCCAAGCGGGTCGTCGTGCTGCGCCCCGGCTTCGTCGGACATTTCGAGATCACGGCCTTCGTCATTGGCCTGCTGGCAACCGCCTGGTGGATCTGGCTGATCGTCACCGCGCCGCGCTCACCCTACCGCAGCCTCACCCACTGGACGCTCGGCTTCACCACGCTGTGGCTGATGGCAACCTCGCTGATCCTGCCCTGGTTCGACTACGGCAAGACTTACCGCCCGGTGGCCGAGGCCATCGCCAAGACGCTGCCGGCAGACCACGGCTGCCTGGCCGAGCGCGGCCTCAGCGACACCCAACTCGCGTCGCTTGCCTATTTCATCGGCGTCGAGGCAGATGCGGCCGATTCTGCCGCCGGCAGGAAATGCGACTGGCTGCTGGTCATGGGCAGCACGAAGCAGGAACTCGGCGCGCCTGATGCCAGCTGGACCCGCGTCTGGGAAGGCAATCGCCCGGCCGAGCGCAAGGAAAAATTCCGCCTCTACCGGCGCTGAGGCGCCCGCGCGGACGCGCCGGTGCTCACGCCTTCAGGAAATGCTCCCGGTAGTACTTGAGCTCGTCGATCGACTCGTGGATATCGGCCAGCGCCGTATGCCTGCCCTTCTTCTTGAAGCCCTTGTAGATTTCAGGCTGCCAGCGCTTGCACAACTCCTTCAGCGTGCTGACATCGAGGTTGCGGTAGTGGAAGAAGGTTTCGAGCCCCGGCATGTAGCGGGCCATGAAGCGCCGGTCCTGGCCAATCGAGTTGCCGCACATCGGCGAATGTCCCTTGGCCGAATACTTCTTGAGGAACTCGAGGGCCAGCTGCTCGACCGCCGCCTCGTCCAGCGTCGACGCCTTGACCTTGTCGATCAGCCCTGAACGGCCGTGCGTCTTCTGGTTCCATTCGTCCATCGCGGCGAGTGCCGCGTCCGATTGATGGACGACCCAGGCCGGCGACTCGGCAACCAGTTCCAGTTCCGAATTGGTCACCACAATCGCCATTTCGATGATCCGGTCGCCATCCGGATCGAGGCCGGTCATCTCCATGTCCAGCCAGACGAGGTTGTTTGCATTGCCTGTCATATAATTGCCCAAATCCTTGAAAAGCCGCATTTTCTCATAGCTTCACACCCGAGTCCGTGACCGCCGACTTTACCGCATTCTTTCTCGCTGCCTTCGTCCTGACGCTCGCCGGCCGCCTGTGGCTGACGCTGCGCCAGATCCGTTATGTCGCAGCGCACCGCCCGGCCGTCCCGGCCGGCTTTGCCGAACGGATTTCGCTGGCCGCCCACCAAAAAGCCGCCGATTACACCGTCGACCGCAACCGGCTCGCCATCATCACGACGCTTCTCGACGCCGCCCTGCTGCTCGCCTTCACGGTCGGCGGCGGACTCGCCTGGCTGCACGAATTCTGGGCGGCCCGCACCGATGGACTGGGCTACGGGCTGGCCCTGATCTTCAGCGTAATGACGATTGCCGCCGCCATCGACCTGCCGTTCTCGCTCTACCGGCAGTTCGTCATCGAGGCGCGCTACGGCTTCAACCGGATGACGCTCGGCCTTTTCCTTGGCGACCTGCTCAAGCACACGCTGATCGGTATCGTCATCGGTGCGCCGGTGATCCTCGCCGTGCTCTGGCTCATGGCGGCCATGGGCAGCGCCTGGTGGTTCTGGGTGTGGCTGTTCTGGTGCGCCTTCAATCTGCTGATTCTGTTCATCTACCCGACCTGGATCGCCCCGCTGTTCAACAAATTCTCGCCGCTCGAAGAAGGCGAGATGAAGTCACGGATCGAAGCCCTGCTCGCGCGCTGCGGCTTTCGCTCCAGTGGCCTCTTCGTGATGGATGGCTCGAAGCGCTCGAGCCACGGCAACGCCTACTTCACGGGCTTCGGCAACCAGAAGCGCATCGTCTTCTTCGACACCCTGCTCTCCCGCCTCGCCCCGCCTGAAGTGGAGGCCGTCCTGGCCCATGAGCTTGGCCATTTCCGCCGCCGCCACATACTCAAGCGCATCGTCTTCATGTTTGCCGCGTCGCTCGGCTTCCTCTGGCTGCTCGGCCAGTTGATCGACGCCCCGTGGTTCTATGGCGGGCTCGGCGTGCCCGCGCAAAGCACCGCGCTCGCGCTGATCCTCTTCTTCCTCGTCGTGCCCGTATTCACCTTTCCGCTCAGCCCGTTGCTCAGCCGGATCTCGCGCCAGCACGAATTCGAGGCCGACGCCTACGCCGCTGAACAGACCGCCGCCGCCGACCTCAGCCGGGCGCTGGTCAAGCTCTACGAAGACAACGCGGCGACCCTCACCCCCGACCCGCTGCATTCGCTGTTCTACGACTCACACCCGCCGGCGGCAGCGCGCATCGAGCGGCTGCAGGCGGCAGGCGGTTGATGGAAGGGCGCGTCGTCGCCGCCCACGGCCGCCAGTATGTGGTCGAACTGGGCGACGGAACCCTGCTGCCCTGCTTTCCGCGCGGCAAGAAAAGCGACGTCGCCTGCGGCGACCGCGTCGATATCCAGCGCACCTCCGACGACCAGGGCGTCATCGAAGCCATCCAGCCGCGGACCAGCCTGCTCTACCGTTCGAACGAGATCAGGCAGAAGCTGATTGCCGCCAACGTGGACCAGGTCGTCATCGTCGTCGCCACCGAGCCGGGATTCTCGGACGAACTCGTGACCCGCGCCCTGCTCGCCGCCGAAAGCGAGGAGATCGAGCCGCTGATCGTCCTCAACAAGTGCGACCTGACCGAGCGCGTCGCCGCCGCCCGCGCCCAGCTGACCGTCTTCGGCAGGCTTGGCTACCGCGTCCTCGAGCTTTCCGCCCGCGACCATGCCGAAGACCTGCGCCCGGCGTTGCACGGCTATACCAGCGTACTGGTCGGCCAGTCCGGGATGGGCAAATCGACGCTGGTCAATGCCCTGGTGCCGGAAGCACGCGCCGCCACTCGCGAGATTTCGGCGGCCCTCGATTCAGGCAAGCACACGACGACGCACGCGGCGCTCTATCACCTCGATGCCGCGAGCCAACTGATCGACTCGCCGGGCCTGCAGGAATTCGGCCTCGGCCACCTCGACCGCCAGGAAATCGAGCATGCTTTCCGCGAATTTCGCCCCTATGTCGGGAAATGCCGTTTCCGCGACTGCCGCCACGACCGCGAACCGGACTGCGCCCTGACTGCCGCCGTCGCCGCCGGCCTCATCGACGCGCGCCGCTTCGCTGCCTACCACCGGATCATGGGGACCCAGCGCGCCGCCTGAGCGGCGAGCGAATTCACGACCCGGCACCCAGCCAGGCGCGGACTCCCTGCCCGGCAACGTGGCCGCTTGCGAAGCAGGCAGTCAGCAGGTAGCCGCCCGTCGGCGCCTCCCAGTCGAGCATTTCGCCGGCGCAGAAGATGCCCGGCAGGTCGCGCAGCATCAGCCTGGCGTCCAGCGCCTCGAAGACGACGCCGCCTGCCGTGCTGATCGCCTCGTCGAGGGGACGGGTCGCCGTCACCGGCAGCGGAAGATGCTTGATCGCCGCCGCCAGGCGGTCAGTTGCGGTCAACGCCTCGCGCGGCAGGAATTCGCGCAGCAACCCCGCCTTGACACCGTCGATCCCGGCGCGCCGGCGCAGGTGGCTGGCCAGACTGTCGTGCCCGCGCGGTCTCGCCAGGTCGGCTGCCAGTCGCGCCAGCGGGCGTCCGGGGGCGAGGTCGAGATGCAGCACCGCACTGCCGTCGCGCGCCAACGCGTCGCGCAAGGGCGCCGCCAGGGCATAGACAAGCCCCCCCTCGATGCCGCCGGCGGTAATGTTGAATTCACCCTTCTGGCGGCAACCGGCGACCGAGGCGATCACCGGCTTGACCGGCTGGCCGGCGAAGCGCCCGCTGAAGTGGGCGCTCCAGGCCACGTCGAAACCGCAGTTGGCGGGCCGCAACGGGGCGACCGCAATGCCGCGTTCGCGCAGCAGCGGGACCCAGGCGCCATCCGAACCGAGCCGCGCCCAGCTGCCGCCGCCCAGCGCCAGGATCACCGCGTCGGCGGCGAATTGCCGTTCGCCATCCGGCGTCGCGAAACTCAGGGCGCCGTCGGCAGCCCAGCCCAGCCAGCGATGGCGCACGTGGAAATGCACACCCTGCCCGCGTAGGCGGTGCAGCCAGGCACGCAGCAGCGGCGCGGCCTTCATCTCGGTCGGGAAGACCCGCCCCGAGCTGCCGACGAAGGTGGCGATGCCCAGCCCGGCGATCCAGTCGCGCAGGGCCTGCGGCCCGAAGGCTTCGAGCAGGGGCCCGATCACTGCCCGGCGCTCGCCGTAGCGGCCGACGAATGCAGCCGGCGCCTCGGCGTGGGTGATGTTCATGCCGCCCTTGCCGGCCATCAGGAACTTGCGGCCAAGCGACGGCATGGCGTCGAAAACGGCCACTTCCAGACCGTCGACCGCACTGCCAGCCGCGCCCCGAAGGAAGCACCCTTGGGGTGTTGTTTGTGTGCTCGCAGTACACGGGACATTGGCCAACTGTTCGGCCGCCATCAGGCCGGCCGGCCCGCCGCCGATGATGGCGACCCGTGGCATCAGGTGTCCGCTGCCCCGGATTCTGCCGGGACTTCGGCGAGTTTCACCGCGCCTGGCGGCGCCTCCTCGTCGAGCGGCGTGACCGTCACCTCGACGTCGGGCTCGGCGCTTCCACCCCCGAGGATCACCCCGCGCAGCGGCGAGATATCGCCGAAGTCGCGGCCGATGGCGACGGTGATGTGCTGGGTGTCGGGCAACAGGTTGTTGGTCGGATCGAAATCCACCCACTCGTTGGGAAATCCCGGGGCATAGACCGAGACCCAGGCGTGCGAGGCGTCGGCACCGATCAAGCGGGGCTTGCCGGGTGGCGGGTGGGTCAGCAGGTAACCGCTGACGTAGCGCGCGGCAAGGCCGAGCGCCCGCAGGCAGGCGATCATCAGGTGGGCGAAATCCTGGCAGACGCCGCGCTTGTTTTCCAGGACCTCCATGACCGGCGTGGACACGGTCGTGGCTTCCGGATCGAAGGTCAGCTCCGCGAATATTTTCGCCATCAATGCCCGGGCACCGACCAGCACCGGCGTTCCCGGCGGGAAGCAATCCGCGGCGAAGTCTGCCAGTTCGTGCTTGATGCGGATATGCGCGCTCTCGAAAAGAAAACGCATCGCAGCGAGGTCCTCCGGCCTTGGTGCGCTTGAATCGTAGGCGAGCCGGTCATGAACCTCTTCCCAGGGCAGCGACTTCTCGAGATGAACCGGCAGGTGCGGCTCGATGGCGATGGTCATCGCCGAGCGGATGTGCAGTTCGTCGTGCGGTGCGTGAAAGGCGATCCAGGTCACCGGATTGCCGAAGGCGTCCTGGCCGTCACGTCGCCAGGTCGGCGGCGGGTCGATGTCGATGCGCTGCTCTTCGACCTGCTGCCAGTCGAGGACCCGCGGCGAGAGATGGAGCTGCTGCTGCGACAGGGAAATCGCACTGCCGTATTCGTAGCGCGTCTCGTGCAGCACGTGGTAGCGGACGGGTGAGCAGGCCATGGTCAAAGCGCCATCGTCTGCCGGCTGACATCGGAGACATGCGTGAAGAAGCGCATGCCCAGCCAGTCGGAAAGTTCGATCGAAGCTGCGTCAAGTTCCTCGAGCAGGGTCGCCAGATCGTCGCAGGGTGAGCAATTGCGGCACTGGTTGAACTGGAGGTCCTCGAAGCGGCGCAGATCGAAGGCGCGCAGGCGCATCAGCGCACCGCTCAGTTTCGATTCGCTGACTTCGCCGAGTTCCCGCATCATCCGCTCGAGGTAGCGGGCCAGCACGCTGGCCTGGAAGACGACGCCGTGCGGGTTGCTGTCGTCGAAGACGAGCAGGTCGAGGACTGGCAGCAGTTCCGGGAGGCGGGAGTAGCGCGAACGGTAGGTGATGATCGAATCGGCGAGTTCGAGCAGCCACTCGAGGGCGCCGGGTACGCGGGTCGACGGCATGCGCAGGAAGCCGGCCAGCGCCTGGGCAAGAAAGGACAGGCGTTCCAGGCGGCGGCCGATGATCAGGAAGCGCCAGCCGTCATCGCGCGTCATGTTGTCCATGGCGAAGCCGGTCAGCGACGAGGAGACGCCCAGCACCCGATCAAGGAAGGCGATCGCCTCGGTCAGCGTCGGATGTCGTTTCAGTGCGGCCTGCTGCTCACGCTGCAGGCGGTTCAGCGAATGCCAGTGGTCGAGCGAAAGGCGCTCGCGGACATGGGTCGCCGACCACATCACGCTGCGGATCGTGCCGGCTAGGCTACCCGGCTGTTCGGGGTCGTAGATCGCTTCGAGCAACGCGTGTTCGCTGCCTTCCTTGACTTCGCCATCTTCATCGGGTCCGGGCAGGATTTTCAGGAGTTCGGCCATTTCCAGTGCCGATGCGACTGCCGGCGTCTTCTGGCCGCCCGCCTCGACCAGGCGGCCGAGGGCAACGCGCAACATGCGCGCGCTGTCGTCGAAACGCTCGGAATAGCGGCCGAGCCAGAACAGGTTCTCAACCACCCGCGACGTCAGGTTGGCCCCGGCGCGGACGATTTCGTGAACGCCGAGCGACGGCTTGAGCAGCGTGAATTCACTGACCGGCCCCTCGGTCAGCACCCAGGCATCCTTGGAGGCGCCGCCGCGCTGCATCGAAATGATACGCGCGTTGGCCCCGGTGGCGACCCGCGCCAGGCCGCCCGGCATCACCGTATAGCCATCGGGCGTCGTCACCGCGTAGGCGCGCAGTCCGACCGGCCGCGCCAGCAGGCGCCGTTCATGGGCGCGGCTCCAGGCCGGCGCCTGAGACAGGTCGATCATCTCCTGGGCGACATAGGCGTGCGGCCGCGCCTCGATGCGCTGCAGCAACTCGGCTCGCGCGGCCCCCTTCAGTTCATTGCCGAATACCGGGTCCATGCGCTGCGACGGGTAGGCCGGCTTGATGACCAGGTCGTCGAAATTTTCGCGCACATACTCGAGCGCGGGCTTCTCGCCGCACCACCAGGTGGCCACCGAAGGCATCGCCAGCTCCTCGCCGAGCAGTTCGCGGCAGATGGCGGGCAGGAAGCCCATCAGCGCACCCGACGCGAGCATGCCGCTGCCGAGCGCATTGGCGATCACCACCCGGCCGGCCCGCGCGACGTTGATCAGGCCGGGGATGCCGAGCGCCGAGTCGCCGCGCAGTTCGAGCGGATCGCAAAAGGCATCGTCCTGGCGGCGCAGGATGACATGGACGCGCTTGAGGCCACGCAGGGTCTTGAGGAATACCGTGTCGCCACGCACCGTCAGGTCCTGGCCCTCGACCAGCGGATAGCCCAGATAGCGCGCCAGGTAGGCATGCTCGAAATAGGTTTCGTTGTAGGGCCCCGGCGTCAACAGCACGACATGCGGCTGCTCGCCGCCGTCGAGGGGCGCGAGCGCCGCCAGGCCATCCTGCTGGTCACGGAAGAAATCCGCGAGATGCTGGACATGCAGGTCGCGGAACATTTCGGGGAAGACGCGCGAGACGATCAGCCGGTTTTCCAGCGCATAGCCGGCCCCCGAAGGCGCCTGCGTGCGGTCGGCAATCACCCACCAGCGGCCATCCGGCGAGCGCGCCAGGTCGACCGCATAGTGGTGCAGCCAGACGCCACCTGGCGGCTTGATTCCCTGACAGGGCCACAGGTAACCGTGCTGCCCGTATACCAGCGCTGGCGGCAGCAGGCCTTGCGAAAGCAGTTTCTGCTCGCCGTAGAGGTCGGCCAGAATCGCGTTGAGCAGGGTCGCCCGCTGCGCCACGGCGGCGGAAACCTCGGCCCATTCGTCGTGCGGAATGATCAACGGCAGCGGGTCGAGTGCCCACGGCCGGTCCGAACCCTTGGGGTCGGCATAGACGTTGTAGGTTACGCCGTTTTCCTGGATTCGCCGGTCGACGAATTCCAGCCGCTCGTGCATCTCTTCCGGCGCCACCGCGTCGAGGTGGGCGACGAACTTCTGCCAGTGGGGCCGGACTGCCTCGTCGTCCGCCAACATTTCGTCGTAACGGCGGGCGCTGTGCGGATAGATCGCGAGGAGGGTACGAGCCATGGAGCCTGAATGGTTACGCGGACCGGCCGTTGCCGGCCTGAAGGACGCGGCTTGCCGGCCGCGCCTGCATCTTCAGCAGTTAGAAACGGCGCAAGTCTAGCGTAAACGGGTGCTCGGCGCTGACTTCAGGTGCGCTGACCTGCATCTTCCCCGGGGTGTGCCCGAAGCGGAAGAAGCGCGCCAGCCGGCGGCTCTCGGCCTCGAAGGCATTGACCGGGAAGGTGTCGAAGCTGCGCCCGCCGGGGTGGGTCACATGATACTGGCAACCGCCGAGCGAACGCTGCATCCAGGTATCGACGAGGTCGAACACCAGCGGCGCATGGACACCGATGGTGGGGTGCAGGCAGGACTCGGGCTGCCAGGCGCGGTAGCGGACGCCAGCGACGAACTCACCATTGCTGCCGGTATTCTGCAGTGGGACCGCGACGCCATTGCAGGTCAGCACGTAGCGGTCCGGCGCCATGCCGCGGATCTTGACCTGGACGCGCTCCACCGATGAGTCGACATAGCGCACCGTGGTTCCGGCACCGCCTTCTTCACCCATGACGTGCCAGGGCTCCAGCGCGTGGCGCAATTCGAACTCGATGCCCTTGACCGCGAAATCACCGTATTTCGGGAAGCGGAACTCGAAATGCGGCGCGAACCACTCAGCCTTGATCGGAAAACCAGCCGCCTGCATTTCGTCCATCACGTCGCGGAAATCCTGCTCGACGTAGAACGGCAGCATGAAGCGGTCATGCAGCTCGGTTCCCCAGCGCGCCAGCCGGGCCGGGACATAGGGTTCTTCCCAGAAGCGGGCGACCATCGCCCGCAGCAGCAGTTGCTGGGTCAGCGACATACGGGCGTGCGGCGGCATCTCGAAGGCCCGCAGTTCAAGCAGTCCGAGCCGGCCGGTCGGGCCGTCGGGCGAGAAGAGCTTGTCGATGCAGAACTCGGAGCGGTGGGTGTTGCCGGTGACATCGGTGAGCAGGTTGCGGAGGACGCGGTCGACCAGCCAGGGCGCGATGTATTCGCCGACCGGCGGGATCTGGCTGAAGGCGATCTCGAGTTCGTATAGGCTGTCGTTGCGCGCCTCATCGACGCGCGGCGCCTGGCTGGTGGGGCCGATGAACAGGCCCGAGAACAGGTAGGAAAGACTGGGGTGGTTGTGCCAGTAGGCGACCAGGCTGCGTAACAGGTCCGGACGGCGCAGGAAGGGCGAATCGTTCGGTGTCGCGCCGCCGAGGACGAAATGGTTGCCGCCACCGGTTCCGGTATGGCGGCCGTCGACCATGAATTTCTCGGTAGTAAGCCGCGAGAGGTGCGCGGCGTCGTAGAGGTGGGTCGTCTGGTCGACCAGCTGGTCCCAGTTTTTCGCCGGATGGATATTGACCTCGATGACGCCGGGGTCGGGCGTGACGCGGAAATGGGTCAGTCGCGGATCGCCCGGCGGCTCGTAGCCTTCCATGATGACCGGCATGTCCATCTCGGCTGCGGTCGACTCGACGGCAGCGACCAGTTCGAGGTAATCGTCCAGCGTCTCAGTCGGCGGCATGAAGATGTAGAGCTTGCCGTCGCGGACTTCCGCGGACATCGCCTGGCGGGTGACCCAGGCCGCCGATTCCTTGAATCCCGGCACCGTCTCCGGTGCCTTGCCGCGGCCGCTTGGGGCCGGCGTGCCGGCGGCGAGGGCACCGGCCTTGACGACTCCGGCTGCCGACACCGCTTTCCAGGCGGCAGTCTGGCGCACGATTTCCGCATGGCTGCGCAAAGGTGACGTCGCCTGCGACGGGTCGGGCGGATTGACGTAGGGATAATCGCTCTTGGCCGTCCATGGCTGCGAATCGAGCGGCAGGCGATAACCCATCG
>ERZ724517.421-NODE-421-length-26383-cov-8.036349_pt1 | contig 26383 bp, 24 predicted proteins | sample MGYA00376050_ERZ724517 | MGnify/ENA primary metagenome ERZ724517 (study PRJEB28724, sample SAMN07190886) | activated sludge metagenome | isolation source: activated sludge of sewage treatment plant in Hong Hong | place: USA: Christiansburg, Virginia | collected... | reverse complement strand
GAAATAAAGAATGAATGGTTACTCCAGAAGCGTTTAAGGCTGCGATTCCGGTTGGTGCGACGACCACGGTGTTTTTGTGCGTGGTTTTGATGATTTCGCGTAACAAGGTCGTTTTTCCGGTTCCGGCTTTTCCGGTCAGAAAAATTGACTTTTGGGTTTGGTTGATGAACTGAAGTGTGTATTGTGCTTCGGCTGAAATTGTTTCCATGTGGCTTATAGTATTTTACAACAAAAATATTGAATCATAATATAATACAAGTCATTTGGTTGAAGATTTATTGTGTTTTTGAAAGTTGAAGCATCTCTAAATCGCCTTTTCCGCTGCCGTAAACTTGAATCACATCGAATGCATCTAATTTATAAACCGCTTTAATTCTGTTGACTTTCTCGATGCCATAGCAATTTTTGGTTGTTAAATTTCCTGTAATTTTTTGGTTGATGATTTCTAGTTCACTGCCTATAAACGAAACGCGATATTGATTACTCCAGGGTTGGATCCAATCGCCACACGAAGCGGAAACGATGCAAACCGTGTGATTCAATTGGATATGTTCTAAGAAATGTTGGAATGTTTTTTTATTTAAATCCACTGCAATTTTTTTGATGGCAAAATCTTGAGCCATTGCTTTGAATTCATTCACCTCAATGTTTTTGAAGAAATGTTTTAGGAATTTAATTTTTACTTTTTCATTATTCAAAATTCCTAGTTTTAAACCAATTAAAAACGGAGAAAGCCATAGTATTCCTTGATAAAATCTGAGGTTTCCTTTGGTTGATTTTGTAAATTCTATCAAACTATCCTTGGAATAAAGTGTACCGTCAAAATCGAAAAGCGCAAGTGTTTTCATGATTTAATTAATTGAAATACAGCAAATAACTCATTAAAGCAGTCCACAATAAAATGGTGGTTTGAATGAATTTATCTTTCAAAACGATTTCTGTGGGCGAATGTGTTGATTGGTCTACAATCGCTAATTTGAGATATCTAAAAATGCCATTCACAACAAAGATGATTGACAAATACAACCATTTAGAATTGTAATGTTGCAGGTTTTCGGGTGCAATACAATAGAAAATATAGCACACGATTAGCACAGAAGCTAAAATTCCCAAAGTCGTATCAATAAAACTTAAGTTGTATCCTTCGATGCTTTTTCTGACTTCTTTACCGTTTTGCGATAAAATCACATCGGTTCTTCTTTTGGCAATACCTAAAAACAGCGCGAGCAAATAGGTAATCAACAATATCCAAACAGACGGTTCGATGGCAGCTACGGCAGCACCAGCAAGAATTCTGAGTACAAAACCTATGGCGATAATGTTTAAGTCGACAATGGCGATATGCTTCAACCACTTGGAATACAAAAAATTCAAAGCGATATAACAACTGATGATTACTAACAAATTGGTGTTAATACTCCAAGCCAACAATAAGGCGCTGCACATCAACAGCACTTGCAAAACCATCGCATTCTTGATTTTAATTTGACCAGAAGCTAATGGTCTTTTTGATTTTGATGGATGGGCTTTATCGGCTTCAATATCAAAAAAATCATTGATAATATAAATGCTACTTGCTGCAAGTGAAAACGAAACGATTGCTAGAAAAACGAGCAGCAACAAATCGAAATTCCAGAAAGCACCGCCAAAGAAAAGAGGTGCAAAAACAAAGACATTTTTGACATACTGTTCGGGGCGAATAAGTTTAAGGTAGTGTTTCATTTTTCTTTAAAGCATTGTAAATCAAGAAATACTGTGTTTCTTCGATGCAATTAAAATTTTGATAAATAAATTCTGTTATCGAACTAAATTGCTCTCTTTGCTCTGGCATCATCGTTTCGTGGTTTAAGAAAGATTTTTCCAGAAAAACGAAATTTTTTTTGTTTGCCGCTAAACTAATAAACATTTTTTGACTTCTGGCCACTTCGGTTTCTATAATCCAGTCGGCTGGTAATTCGCTTTGCTGGTTAAAGATATAATTTGCCATAGGAATATTGGGTGCTACTATAAAGTTTTCTCCGTATTTATCAATCAGTTTTTTCAATTCTGTGTATTTTTCAAAATTTGATTTACTGGTTTTGATATGGTTTAGTTTCGGAGAAACCGTGGCTAAAGAATGGTTTAAATTGAAAATGGTCGCTTCACGATATGGTTGGTAATTGTATGAAAATGCGATGACGCAAATTGGAAGTGCCGTCCAGAAATAATATTTCGAAAACGATTTGAAATCATCGCCAACCAGAATCAAAAAGCTTGCGATAATTCCGGTAGCAAAAAAAATAGGATACTGATACCCTAAGCTAATCGAACAAGACCACGCCATTCCCAAAACAACCAATATCGGTGTGATAATTTTAATCTTTTTTATTTGGAAATCAAAAGCATAGATGGTGGCAAATACTGCTGCTACAAAAGCAATTCTGGATGCAAATTCAATTCTTTTAAACAAACAAAGTATTATTGCGGCTGAAAAAAGCATCCATGAAATCCATTTAAACAGCGGTTTTATGACGGTTATCTTTTGATTTTTGATTTTCAGATATATAAAAATCATCATTGAAAATACTGCAACAATGCATACAAACCCAATGACTGAAATGAAAATATAATTGTGCAGCCCAGTATAAAATAAATCGTAAAGATGTGTTTCGCCAGTGGTTTGACGGATAAAATTTTCGAAAGTGGTTGTCGATAAAATAAAACCAATATATACTACAACCCAAAACAACAATTGCATTGCAAAAACAATAGCTGTTTTCCATGAATACTGCACAAAAATCCAGAACAAAAACAAGATCGGCACCAAGTAAAAAGACTGTTTGGTTAATGCTGCTAGTATGCAAAAGAAAGCAATTAGTAAAAGTCTAAAAAAGCGCGGGTTTACTGTTTTTGAAGTCAACCAGAACGCCATAGAACCAAATAAAAGTCCATCAGTAGTTGGCCATGGATAAGCTGAAAAATTTAGTAATGAGACTATAAAACCAACACACATTAATCCCCATTTATTTATTCTAAATTTTGAGAAATTGTAGCTATGATCCAATCCGGATACGACAAGAAAAACTTGTAATGCGAAAAGCAAATAAACTGTAATTCGAATAAAAAAGAACTGCCCGTTTTCGGGAAGCACATACATAAAAAGTGCGTTAAAATAGAGAGAAACTGGCGGACCTTTGTATATAAAGTCCTGATAAACAGCTTGTCCGTTGATAATTCTCCAGGAAAAACTGGGAATGTAACCTGTATCGAAGTTTTCTAGTCCGAATTGGGCTAAAACCAAACCATAAAATGCTACGATAACACAGAATAAATACTTGTAAACTGTTGAATTATTGAATTTTAGCATTGATAATAATTTATGTAACAGAAATGTTTAAAATAAAAAGCCTTCATCTATATTTAGACTGCACCCAAAAGTTTAGACAAATTTATAATTAATTTTGATAATAATGAGTTCGATAATTTATCGGACTCATTTTGTTTAAATTTGATTTAATTCTTTCGTTGTTATAATAGATAATGTATTTATCAATTTCTTTTTTTAGTTGTTCTATGGATTTAAATTTTTGTGTATAAAACATTTCAGATTTTAATATACCGAAGAAATTTTCAATAATAGCATTGTCTAAACAATTTCCTTTTCTTGACATACTTTGTGTAATACCTTTTTTCTTTAGTAAGTATTGATATTGTTTCATTTGATATTGCCATCCTTGATCAGAATGAAGCAGTAAATTGGTGTTATTTGATATTTTCTTAAATGCCTTTCTCAACATCATTACTACTTGATTGAATGCTGGTCGTTCTGTTAACTCATAACTGATTATTTCTTGATTAAATAAGTCGATTATTGGCGATAAATATAATTTGTTTCCAGATACATTAAATTCTGTTATATCGGTAGCCCATTTTTGATTTGGAGCCGTGGCTTTAAAATTTCTTTGTAAAATATTAGGAGCTATTTTACCATTTTCGCCTTTGTATGATTTATATTTTTTTACTCTAATAATGCTCTTTAATCCTAATAACTTCATTAATCTAAGAACGGTTTTATGATTGATAACTATTGCTCTATTTTGGAGTTCATCGGTTATTCTTCTATAACCATAACGTCCTTTATGTTTTTGATAAATGGATTTAATTAACTCTTTAATATGCTCGTATTTATCAGATGATTTACTTTGTTTTTGATGGTAATAAAAGCTACTTCGTGCCATATTAGTTTGATTTAAAAGTACTTCTAAATCAAATTCATGCCTTAATTCTATTATGGCTTTGGATTTCTCCTGGCTTGAATTAAGGCGTCTAACTTTTTTAGCAATGCATTCTCACAACGAAGTCTTTCGTTTTCTTTTAATAATTCTTCCTCTCTTGTTAAAGGTTTATCAGATTTGCGTTTTTTGCGTTTAAAATCACTCATAGAAATTGGTCTGCCTCTTTGTTTTGGTTGTAATCCCTCAAGACCAAAGTTAGCAAAATCTTTTTTCCATTTTACAATAATAGCAACATCTGGAATATTAAATTTTAAACCTAATTCCATCAATGAAAGAGATTCTTTTTCTAAAGTCTTTAGTACTTTTAATTTAAAATCAATTGAATAACTCTGATTTATTCTTGGCAATAAACCAATTTCACCATAAGTCTTATAGAAACTAACCCATTTACGAATATTAGATCTTGATGTTAATTTCAATCTTGAAACATAGTAATCTGAATAATGTTTATTCAATACCAACTCTACACATTCTAACTTAAATGCATAATCGTACTTTACTTTTCTTTCCATAAAAAATGCCCCAAATAGTGTCTAACTTTTTGGGGCATGTTCAATTCAAATGAAGGCTTTAATCATATTTAACATAGGTTCTGAAAACCTATTTCTTTGCTTCCGTTTTTTTATCAGCCGATTTATACTTGTCGTTTAACAATTTGACAATTTCTTTGGTGATATCGTAATTGTCTTTTGCGTATAAGATTGAAGCAGCTTCACCGGTTCCGTAGATGTAATCGTAGCCTTTTTCTTTTCCGTAGTCTTTGATGAATTTTTTTACATTTTTAACCAGCGTATCCATTTCAGCGCCACTTTCTTGTTGTAATTGACGTAACATCGCTTCTTGTGCATAACTCAACTCCTGCTCTTTCTGTTGCAATCTTGCGCCATTAGCTTGTGCCCATGCTTGACCATTGGCTTGTGCATTTTTTTGAAAATTTGAGGCTTCTGATTTAAATTTTGCAACTTCTGCTTCGAGTTCTTTGCCCATAACATCTGATTTCGACTTATACTTGGTCTCAATATCTTTGGCTTGAGTATATTCTTCTAATAATTTTGAAGTATCAACATAGGCTGTTTTGAATTCTTTTCCTTTGACTGTTTCGGTGTTGTTACAAGCTACGATGGTAATGGCAAGTGTAAAAACAAGTATTAATTTTTTCATTTTATGATTTTCTATTTAATTATGGTTTAAAAGTATTGAATTTTAATTTACTTGGTTGTTTTTCAGTATATAAATAAGCGATGAATATTCTCCAGTTGCATTGGCTTTCCAATTTGATTTTATTCCGATGAATGTTGCTTTGATGAAATTCATCTTCCCTGTTTTGTATTTTTCAGAAAGTAAAGCCACGTAAAAAGCATCAAAAAACATCGGTAGCGCCTTTTCTAAATGAAAGTTTTCTCTTTCAAAAAGCGATTGTATTGCTTTCTTAGAAAAATGCCATAAATGTCTTGGTACGTCGAAGGCTGCCCAATATGAATCGTAATATTTGGCATCATAAGAATTAAAATTAGGCACGGCGATAATGATAGATCCGTTAGGTTTAAGCAATCTTTTTAGCTCTTTGATTTGATTTTCAATATCGGGAACATGCTCTAAAACGTGCCACATTGTAATAATATCTATAGAATGATCTTTAAGCGATTTTGTAGATTCAATTATTTCAACGCCTTTGGTCTGGGCGATTTTTTTTGCTTTATCATTAGGTTCAACGCCGATTGTTTGCCAACCATTTTGTTTTGCAACGGTTAAAAAATCTCCGGTTCCGGCACCAATATCTAAAAGAATTCCTTTGGATTGATGCAATTGGTTGACACATTTCAACTTATTTTTTAATGCGATTTGCTTCACAAACTGATAGGCTTTTTCAAACAATGAACGACTGCCGTCGGTATGTGAAATATAATCTTCACTTTCGTAATAGGCTGCTAATTGATCTTCCTTAGGTTGTGGAAAAGTGAATACTAAATCGATAGATTCGTCGTGATATAAAGTGAATTCTTCTTTTGAAACAGAATAATCTTTGATTTTACGATATAATTTATGTGCTGAAATGTCCATTATTGATTATAATATTCGTCTTTTAATTTCTTTAAATAATTGACCGTTAAATTTTGAAAAAGCGATCCGTCAGCTAGACAATCTTCGTTATTGGCATTTATTATTGAAATCGCAATAAATTTTCTTTGTTGGTCGCTTTGATCGTTCTGAGGTTCTAAATTGATAACAGAATAATTGCTGCTATTAAAATACTTTTCAAAATCAGCATTATCATAAACAATCATCTTATATTTTGCCTTCTCTATTACAACCCAATATTCCGTTGAAAAATAGTTTTCTGATTTGAATTTCATCGAAAGAAACTTCTCGATTGACAAATTCTTAGTATTGTTTTCGAACATAAAAGCGGTTAAACCAACGCTACTCCCTAAAATTTCTTTCCCGTTTGGTACTAAAATATAATCCGGTATTTGAATTGTTGCTTTTCTACTGCTACAACTTGTCAATAAAAAAAATAGCAATAAAAGAACTGAAATCCCTTTATTGACGATGGTTTTGATATGTCGTTTCACGTGGAACATTTATCTTCCCATATAAATTAGCAACACCGAAATATCGCTTGGTGACACGCCACTAATTCTAGAAGCTTGAGAAATTGTAACAGGTCGTATATGGGTTAATTTTTGTTTGGCTTCAATCGACATGGATTTAATTTTATAATAATCGAAGAATTCAGGGATTTTTACATCTTCTAAACGAGTCAATTTATTGGCGTTATTGCGTTCTTTTTCGATATATCCAGAATATTTTACTTGAATTTCTGCTTGCTTCAAAATTTCTTGATCCAAATCGTTTTCAGCAACATAAGCCTGCACTTTATCTAATTTCAGCATATCTTCCAAATCGATTTGTGGGCGAGAAAATACCTTAAACATTTTATCCGATTGATTCACCACTGCTGTTTCTTTAGACTCTAATATAGGGTTAATTTCATCCATACCAACACTTGTCTCTTTATAGAAAGCAACCATTTTTTCTGATTCATTAAACTTGTGCTCCATCCTTTTTAAACGCTTTTCAGAAGCTAATCCTATTTCATAAGACATTGGAGTTAATCTAAAATCTGCGTTATCTTGTCTGAGCAATGTTCTAAACTCTGCTCGTGAAGTAAACATTCTATAAGGTTCTTCGGTGCCTTTTGTGATTAAATCGTCAATTAAAACACCTATATACGCTTCGTCGCGCTTTAAAATTAAAGGCTCTTGTTCTTTAACCTTCAATGCAGCATTAATTCCAGCCATTAAACCCTGTGAAGCCGCTTCTTCATAACCTGTAGTTCCATTGATTTGCCCAGCAAAATATAATCCTTCTACAAGCTTTGTTTCTAAAGTGTGTTTTAATTGTGTTGGCGGGAAATAATCGTATTCGATGGCGTAACCTGGGCGGAAAAACTTTACATTTTCAAAACCTACGACAGAACGTAAGGCTTTAAACTGAATCTCTTCAGGTAAAGACGTGGAAAAACCATTCACATAAACCTCAACTGTGTTCCAACCTTCGGGTTCAACAAACAATTGATGTCTTTCTTTATCGGCAAATCGGTTAATCTTATCTTCTATTGATGGACAATATCTAGGACCTATACTTTTTATTCTACCGTTAAACATCGGCGAACGATCAAAACCTTCTCTCAAGATATCATGCACATCAAGCGATGTATAAGTCATGTGACACGATTTCTGATGAATTAATGGTTTTGTTATATCTGAATAAGAGAACTTATCTGGCTTCTCATCACCTTTTTCTTCATTCATTTTAGAATAATCCAAAGATCTTCCGTCAACTCTCGGCGGCGTTCCTGTTTTCATTCTACCTGATTCGAAACCGACTTTCACTAAATCTTCTGTGATTCCATACGCTGCGCTTTCTCCTGCTCTGCCTCCACCAAATTGTTTGTCACCAATGTGGATTAATCCATTCAAAAAAGTTCCGTTAGTTAAAACAACTGTTTTTGCTTTAATTTTAATTCCCAAGGACGTTATAATTCCAACTATCTTATGGTCTATAATCAGCAAACCTTTTACCATTTCTTGATAAAAATCGAGATTGGGCGTTTGCTCCAACATCAATCGCCATTCTTCAGCAAAGCGCATTCTATCACTTTGAACTCTTGGCGACCACATAGCCGGTCCTTTAGATTTGTTAAGCATTTTGAACTGTATTGCCGTTTTATCTGAAACAATTCCAGAGTAACCGCCCAATGCGTCTATTTCACGAACAATCTGACCTTTGGCAATACCACCCATCGCAGGATTACAAGACATTTGAGCAATATTCTGCAAACTCATCGTTACCAACAGGGTTTTACAACCCATATTAGCCGCCGCTGCCGCAGCTTCAGAACCAGCATGTCCGGCACCTACAACAATTACATCATATACATCTTGAAACATTTCTTTATAATTTATTTTTGTTCCACGTGAAACAATTTCATCTTCTCATCTTCTTTGGAACGCATTAAAGTTTCATCGGCATCCGTTTTGTCTTTATAACCACAATAATGAAGCACGCCGTGCACCATAACTCTTTTTAATTCATCGTCAAATGGAACGTTGAAATCAACCGCATTATCGCGAATTCTTTCTACCGAGATGTATATATCTCCGTGTAGCTCGTTTCCTACAGAATAGTCGAAGCTAATAATGTCTGTTAAAGTGTCGTGGTTTAGGTATTGTTGGTTGATTTCAAGTAAATAATCATCATCACAGAAGATATAATTAATCTCACCTTCTTTTTTGTTTTCCGATAGAATGACTTGAGAAAGCCAAGAAGAAAACAACTTCGGCTTGGCTAACTTAAAATCAATTTCGTAATTAAAACTAATCATTGCTTTTGAAATATTCTTGAACCTTCTGGTTAAAATTGGAGCGCAAAGGTAAGCTTTGTCTGTTTAAAATCTCAACACTATTAAGATATTGTTGTAAGCTTGAGGGCAAAGCATTACTTTTATTAGAAAACTCCTTAGCGTTGGTTTCTGACTGTCGCTTTTTATCCTCACCTTGTTGCTGTATGGCTTTTTGAAGTTTTAACAACTCGTATTTCAAATTCAATGCCTTTTGAAGTGATTCATTATTAAAACCTTTATTAAGTAATTGCTTTTCGATTTGTTTCATTTGCTCGATGGCGTTTTGACCATTGCCTCCCATGCCTTGTTTATTCAATTCGTTTTGCAAAGCATCTCGCAACTGCTTCTGTTCTTTGTAAATCTCCATAATAGCTTTTGCATCGCCTTCACCGTCTTCTCCATTTTCTCCATTTTGGCTGTTTCCTTCTCCACTTCCACTTTTCCCGTCCTTTCCTGATTTTCCTTTATCACCTTCCCCGGGCTTTTTTCCATCTCCTGGTTTCTTGCCTTCACCTGGCTTTTCTCCTGGTTTATCCCCTTTTTTCATTCCATCTTTCATCTTTTCGCCAAGTCCTTCCTGCTTTTTAATAATATCAGGCAACTGCATGCCTTCACCTTGACCTGGCTTTGGTTTCCCCATACCCATTCCAGATATTGACATCTGCATATTGTTTAAAATATCACTTAAGAAATCGGCAAGTTTATTGGCTGCAGATATGGTATACTGTTGATGAGATAATCCTTTTGGTATTTGAGCTTCAACCAAACTTTCCAATGATTTATCGATGTTGTAATGCACGTTGCCTATTTCAACTGTTATATTTTCAGCCATTTTTGGATTTCTCAATGACATCGCAAACAAACTATCGTCAACATGTTTGAATTGTTGTTTTAAATTCTGTTGGATTTTTAAATTTTTGTTGAAGGAAGGCGAACCTCTTTTCAATCCTTTAAACTGACCCATCACTTCTTCTTGAGAAAAAGAGAAAGCCAATAGATTGTCTAATATCTGCCGCAACATTTTAACATCTTCCTCCAATTGTTCCATTTCACCGCTTTCCATGCTTTGCTCCATTTTCAACGACATTTCCTTCATTTTTTTGGAAGCGCTTTTCTGTTTGGGCTTGGCTTTATCCTTTTTTTCTTTTTGCAATTCCTCAGATGCTTTTTTTAAATCTTCATCGATACTTTTCTCTTTTTCAGCATCATTTGGGATATCAATTGGCGACTTCAATTCCTTATTCTCTTTTTGCAAATCTTTTAAATCTTCTTGAATTTTATCAAACTCTTTGTTGATTTCATTTTGCTTATCAGTAGAATTCTCTTTCTCATTATCCGCTAATTTATCTTGCTTCTCCGAGAGTTTATCTAACTTATCTGCCAATTGCTCCGCCTTCTTTTCTACGTAATATTTCTTTGTTAGCTCAACCAATTGCTCTAAATTTTTTGTCTGGTTTTTGCTGTTTTGCTTGAACTTATCAAGCTTTTCCATGAGCTCTTCATTCTTAATTTTATCATTTAATTCCTTAAGCTCATCAAGCAACTTCTGATTTTTCTCTAAATCTTTATCTGCTTTTTCCAAGCGCTTTTGCAACTCTTCTTTAAACTCATCCTTTTTATCGGTTTTAAATTTGTCTAAATTATCTTTCATCTTCTCAGCAAACTCTTTCATCATGGCGTCTTGTTGCTTCTGACGGTTGATAAATTCATTGACTTTTTGCTGGTCTTTAAATTCTAAATTGTCTTTCTCCTTGCCTGCTTTTTGCAGTTTTTCAATTTCAGAAATTTGTTTGTCTTGATTTTTTAAAGATTTTTCTAAACCATTAATGCTGTTGTTTTGCTGCTGCAATACTTGATCTTCCTTCTCAACATCAGTTACAATACGATTTGAGAAAACAGAGGATTTCGTACTCTTAAAATGATGAACAGCATCATTGTCAAATACTTCAAAATAATATTCATAAGTTACACCTTGCTCAACTGGCAATGTACTCGGGAAAGAAAAAACAAACTGATCATAAATGTCTTTCTTCACTGCAATGATTCCCTTTTTAGCTGTGGCTGGTTTGTCTTTTTCATTATAAACAACCTGAAGTTTGGTCAAACCATAATCATCCGAAACTTGCCCAATTACATACGTTTTCTCTGTTTTTAAACTATCCGGAGCATGGTTGACATTGATCGTTGGAAATTGATCTTTAATTACAGAAATCTGGTAATTCAACTTCTCGTAGTTTTTTACTTTTTCGTTCGATGTCAATATCTGATAATCTGTGTTTTGAAAAATCGATTTTGATAATGAAAATGTATTCTCTCTTTTTGCAAACGGCGTCAATGATTTCAAATCTGACCATTCCACATTTTGCGTCGCTTGGGTATTGATGCGCCAAGAAACCGTTGTGCCTTCTGGAACTATCGCATTTCCTGAACCTTTAATCGTTTCCGACTTTTTATTCAAATAAGACGGAAAGTTCAATTGCATTTCGAAATTCGCAATCGACGGAACCGTAATGACTTTCAATTCATAATCTGATGAAGTCACCGCATTCGCTTCCAAATGGAAATCAATGTTAGCAATTGGTTTAGAGAACTTGTATTGAAATTCTCCAGGCTTCACAGATTCCATAAAGTAACTTTCTTCTTCTATAAAAATCATCACGTTTTCGGGAACAATTTTCCCTTTGGTCTTCAAAAATAATGTGAAATCTTTATTCTGTTCGGTTTGTAAAGCATTGTTGACAATCACAAATTCAAATGGCGCAGGCGGCATAAATTGCTCTTTAAAATGCACTACCCGATTGAAACTTTGCGAGATGATATTGCTATTCCCAGAAATATAAAAGAAAGCGAAAAACAATAACGGTAATAGTGCCAAAGGCAAATACTTACGATTCGCATTAAAATTAATCGCATTGCTAAACGGAATCGGTTGCAGCGTATTGGCTTTCTGATCAATAGATGCTAAAAGCAATTCTGATGGATTCTGATCGGATGCCAATTGAAGAAAATTCGTCAATTTATCACTAACATCTGAAAAATGGTTTCCAATAATCTTAGAGGCTTCTTGATAATCAATTCCTTTCTGTATTTTAAACAGTTTGAAAATAGGAAACACAATATATCGCACCAACAAAAAAAGCTCGACTGCGATGAATGTCCAGAATAATATGGTTCTTCCTACAGGTTTTAACCACAAGAAATATTCTACAAAAAGCGTGAATAAAAAATACAGCAAGCCCAATCCTACAAAGAATAAAACGCCTCGAATCAATTCGTTGGTGTAATACTTTTTGATGAATGCCTCTAACTTTTGGTAAATGATATTGGAAGATTTCAATGCTGTCATTTTTTTTATTCTAACCGCTAAAAGTACGATTTTATCTGAATCTGAAAACGTTAAAAAAATTCCAAAGTTTTCTTGCATCAAATCGATATTAAAAATCTAAAAATGCAACTGTCTAACTTAGTATCTTTGCAGCAAATTTTTACAAAATGTCGAAACCAGTTCGCGTGCGATTTGCACCCAGTCCGACCGGACCTTTACACATAGGCGGAGTTCGTACCGCATTATTCAATTATCTTTTTGCCAAAAAAAACAATGGCGTTTTCTATCTCAGAATTGAAGATACCGATCAAAACCGATTCGTTCCTGGAGCTGAACAATACATCTTCGAAGCTTTAGATTGGCTTGGTATTGCTCCAAGTGAAACCGTTGAAAAAAATGAAAAATTTGGTCCATACCGACAATCTGAAAGAAAACATTTATACAAACAGTATGCTGACCAACTCGTTGATTCCGGGAATGCTTACTATGCTTTTGATACGGCTGAAGCGTTAGACTTTCACAGAAAACAACACGAAGAGCAAGGCAAAACGTTTATTTACAATTGGCACAATCGTGAAAAATTGGATACGTCTTTGGTGATTTCTAAAGAAGAAACTGAAAAGCGAATTGCCAATGGTGAAGATTTCGTCATCCGTTTTAAAACACCCGTTGATGAAACTTTGCATTTGAAAGATATCATTCGTGGCGACATTCAATTTGAAACCAATCTTTTGGATGACAAAGTTTTGTTTAAAAGCGATGGTATGCCGACGTATCATTTGGCAAATATCGTCGATGATCATTTGATGGAAACGTCTCATGTGATCCGCGGTGAAGAATGGTTGCCTTCGATGCCATTGCACGTTTTATTATACCGTTCGTTTGGTTGGGAAGCGCCTGAATTTGCCCATTTACCATTAATCTTGAAACCTATCGGAAATGGAAAATTATCAAAACGTGACGGTGACAAATTAGGATTTCCAGTATTTCCGTTGGAATGGAAAACAGAAGAAGGCATTTCATCTGGATACAGAGAAAAAGGGTTTTTCCCAGAAGCTGTTATCAACTTCTTAGCGTTGTTGGGCTGGAATGATGGCACAGATAAAGAGTTATTTTCATTGGATGAATTGGTAGCTGCTTTCGATTTGAATCGCGTACATAAATCGGGTGCCAAATTCGATCCAGAGAAAAACAAATGGTTCAACCATCAATACCTGCAAAAACAAAACAACTCCGATTTAGCCAAAGCCTACTCGATTGTTTTGCATGAAAAAGGAATAGAAGTCGATAATGATAAACTAGAATTGTTGGTTTCATTAATTAAAGAACGTGCCCATTTTGTTTCAGAATTCTGGGAACTCAGCAATTTCTTTTTTAACGCCCCAACTTCCTATGACGAAAAAGCATCTAAAAACTGGAATGCCGACACACCAAGATTATTACAAGAATTGATTTCTGTTTTGGAAAATGTAGGCGATTTTACTTCATCAAATATAGAAACCATTGTTAAAGATTGGATGACGAAAAACGAAATCGGTATGGGAAAAGTGATGCAACCATTTCGACTGAGTTTGGTTGGTGCACTCAAAGGTCCACACCTATTTGATATCGTAGAATGGATTGGAAAAGCAGAAACCATTAAACGTTTAGAGAAAGCGATTACTACTTTATAAAAAACAAAAAGCTCCCAAATTTGGGAGCTTTTTTTATAAACTTATTAAGATTTGTCCGCCGAGTAATCCAATATTCCCTTTGAATTTATCGCCGCCATTCAACGCTTTCAAATCATCGTCTTTGTTGAGTTTGTTCATGAAGTTGTTTACGCCATATTGGTAAAAAATAACCGCTTTAACCACTTTGCTTCCCGCTGTAACTCCAAAATATAAGTTTCCGTTGATTGTAGTTACATCAACAATATCTTCTGCTTTTAAGAGTGTTCCTGTGAGCACATTATTCTCTTTATCTGATTCTACTTTGAGCTTACCATTGACTTGCAAAACGGGTCCAAAGTCAACAGCAACATAATCTTCAACAATATTATAGCTCAATAACAATCGAACCTGAACACCTTCAACCGTATATTTTACATCTTCTTTTTTAAAGGAAATATTAACGGTTTCTAACGAAAAGTTGTTGCTAAAAAACTGCATGCCGAAAGTCATACTGAAATCATTGTAATAATTTCCTCTTACCGACAATCCGCCCATAAAACCCATTTCCGGTTTTACTTTGAAATTGCTCGACAATAATGACATTTGGGAGATTCCCGCTGAGATTCCGATTCGGTTTCCGTCTTTGTTTCGGTATTGTGCATGACTGTTGAAAGCACAGATAAAAAGCAATAATGCTAAAAAGGTATTTTTCATTTCACAAGATTTGTTGGCTAAATTAGTTTGTTTTTTGTAATTTGACTGACATTTAAATCTAAATTACTACACCATGAGCATTCCTTTCATTATTTTATTGGTCTTCGGACTCTTTATTTTTCTGTCTTCCTTCTTTACGGTTAAGCAACAATCTTCAGTAATTATTGAGCGTTTTGGGAAGTTTTTGAGTGTTCGCAATTCTGGATTGCAACTCAAAATTCCGTTGATTGATCGTATTGCCGGTAGAGTCAATCTCAAAATTCAACAATTGGATGTCATCATCGAAACCAAAACCAAAGACAATGTTTTTGTAAAAATGAAGGTTTCCGTACAATTTAAAGTCATTCAAGAAAAAGTCTACGATGCTTTTTACAAACTAGAATATCCGCACGATCAAGTAACCGCTTATGTTTTTGATGTGGTAAGAGCCGAAGTTCCAAAATTAAAATTGGATGATGTCTTTGAAAGAAAAGACGATATTGCCATCGCTGTAAAACGAGAATTAAACGAAGCCATGACGACTTATGGTTACGACATCATCAATACTTTGGTGACTGATATTGATCCGGATATTCAAGTGAAAAATGCAATGAACAGAATCAATGCAGCAGATCGAGAAAAAACTGCAGCTGAATTTGAAGCCGAAAGTTCTAGAATTCGAATTGTGGCCAAAGCGAAAGCAGAAGCTGAAAGTAAAAGATTGCAGGGACAAGGAATTGCAGATCAGCGTCGTGAAATTGCGCGCGGATTGGTAGAAAGTGTTGAAGTATTGAATAGCGTTGGAATCAATTCGCAAGAAGCTTCTGCGCTGATTGTGGTTACACAACATTACGATACTTTGCAAGCTATTGGTGCCGATGCCAATTCGAATTTAATTTTGTTACCTAATTCTCCGCAAGCTGGAAGTGATATGCTCAATAATATGGTAGCTTCCTTTAGTGCTTCAAACCAAGTAGGCGAAATGATGAAGAAAAACACTAAGAAATTAAAACCTAAAGCGGAGAATCGCCCACCAAGTTTACCAGAAAGTGAACCCGAAACTCCTGAAGAGGAAGCATAAAAAACCAAGAGTGCAAGAATTAAAAAAAATTCCTTGCATTATTGTCAACAATTTAAAACAAAAAAGAGGCTTAATCGCCTCTTTTTCTTTTCATAATCCATTTGATAATATACGGAATTGCGATGTTGATAATCGACATCACATTGTCTGAGAATAAGGTTTTATATGAACCTAAGAAACTCTTTATCATGCCTTGTGGTGTAAAGCTTTCTTTGGTTTTTTGTAGACATAAATTAAGTTTCTGATATTGGATTTCTTTTTCAAGTTTTAGGATTTCCAAATCTCGATCAATTTCAGCGTACGAAGCATACTTTTTTGGTTCCATACTTTAGTCGTTAAAAAAGATTTCTGAAAAATTCTCCATGATTTTGCCTTCCATAATTTTGTCTTTCACTAAAAATAAAAGTCCAGTGAAAACGGCGTAAACCCCGGCAACTATTAAAAACCCTAAGGAATAACTATCTAAAGCTTTACCAATGGCGAACGCTGCTGCCACAGAACAAAACAGCAAAACCATACTGAAACACAATAAGATTAAAGTAAATTTGAGAATCATGGTGGTCGACTTCATCGCGACTTTAAATCCCCACAATTTATAATAAGCCACACTGCTTTCTATATAAGCTTGTGCTTGTTCTTGAATGTCTTCAGTGTGTTCTTTTAATTCGTCAAAAGCCATACGCTTGATTTTTCTGTTGGGTTACTTCTGTAATTTGGCGTTTTGTTTTTTCAAATCGGCCAATTTGGTTTCAAGGAAAGAAATAACATCTTCGGTTTTGTGACTCATATTCGAAACCAAATCTTCGTAAGTTTCTTCTAAGTCGAATTTCGCATTTGAGATTTTTTCTTTCATTTCATCAGAAGCATTTTCAAATTTATGCTTCAAATCATTTTTAGCATCATCAAAACCATCTTTGATTTTTGCTCTGGTTTTCGATCCTTTATCTGGTGCAAATAAAATTCCAGCAACAGCTCCTAAAGCAGCTCCGACCAAAAGTGCAACTACGGTATTTCCTGTGTTATTTGACATGATTATAATTTTTAAAAATTTTACAATTATAAAGGTACGGCTTTATTAACAACAAACGGTTAACAACCCGTTAAAGTGTCTTTTTAAAAGCTAAAATTAAAAATAAGCGCTGTTAATAGACTGTTTGTAACCCAATCGACCACAATGTTGTTTTTTAAAAAAACACGCTTTAAAACAAGGCTAATAAAGTCATTTTTAATAGCTGTTTTCAATATGCTTTTTTATATCAATAGCTAATTTCAATAATAAGAAAAGCGTCTAAAATAAGACGCTTTTGATAGTTTAAAACAATGCTGGTTTTTTTATTGAACCGAATTCAAAAGTGAAATTACAGTTTCGTTTTTTTCAGTATTTTTTAGTTCGTTTAATTGAGGTTTGAAATTTTCAAAATTCGTTTTATCGTTAATCAAATTTTTGATGGTTTCTAAACGAACAAAAGAAGATTCACTTTTCATCGACATGGAATACAATTTATGAATGGTTTCCGTATCAAAATCAGATGGTTTTATTTTGTCTGAATATTTCAACATAAAATTCGCGAACAACAAAGAACTCTTATTGTTGTTGATGTTTTTCTTCAAAGCGTTTTGCAGCAAACTAAAATTTGAGATGGCTTGAATACTGTCGCCAATCATTTTTTCGACCGCATTTCTTTCTTCTTGACTTTCTACCTTGAAATATTTATTGATTTCTTTCAACGAATTGTTGATGTTATTTTCCTCTTTTTTCCCTTTTTCTTCCCAAGCATCTTTGAGTCCAACGGTTTTATTGAAAACCAATCCTTCAGCTACCGAATCTTTATCAACGGTAAAATAACCCAAACGTTGAAACTGAAATTTATCTTCGATTTGTGCCGTTTTCAAACTTGGCTCAAGATAACCTGTAACAATCTTCAAAGAATCTGGATTGACAAACTCCAAAAAGTCTTTTTCTTTATGCGTATCTGGTGCTTCATCTACAAACAAGCGATCGTACAATCGCACTTCAGCTGGCACAGCATGTTCTATTGAAACCCAATGCAATGTTCCTGAAACCTTACGTTGACTGGCTTCAGAACCACTTCCACTCAAACTATCGGTATCGTAAGTCGCATGAATTTCGGTAATATTTCCAGTTGCATCTTTAACAACACTTTCGCCTTTGATAATGTAAGCATTTTTCAAACGCACTTCTTTTCCGATACTCAAACGGAAAAATTTCGCTGGTGCTTCTTCTAAAAAATCTTCTCTTTCGATGTATAGTGCTTTAGAAAAAGGCACTTTTCTGTAACCGGCTTCTTCGTCTTCTTGGTTGTTTTCTGCATCAAGCCATTCGACTTTTCCTTCCGGGTAATTCGTAATCACCAATTTTACTGGATCTAAAACTGCCATAACTCTTGGCGCTGTTTTGTTTAAATCTTCTCGAATGCAAAACTCTAAAACCGAAACATCAATGAGATTGTCTCGTTTGGCAATTCCGATAGTATGTGCAAAATTCCGTATAGAAGCTGGCGTATAACCGCGTCTTCGCAAACCAGAAATCGTAGACATTCTCGGGTCATCCCAACCATTGACAAAATTTTCTTTGACCAATTGCATCAACTTTCTTTTGCTTACCACAGTGTGACTTAAGTTTCTGCGGGCGAATTCTCTTTGTTTAGGACGAATTAAATTGTCATCATAAATTTGATCTAGAAACCAATCGTACAATTCACGGTGTGGTAAAAATTCAAGTGTGCAAAACGAATGGGATATTTGTTCTATGTAATCACTTTCACCATGCGCCCAATCGTACATCGGATAAATGCACCAAGTATCACCTGTTCTATGGTGATGCTTATGAAGAATACGGTACATAATCGGATCGCGCATGAGCATGTTGGTCGATTTCATATCGATTTTAGCGCGTAGAATATGCGTTCCTTCTTCGAATTCGCCATTTTTCATGCGTTCGAAAAGGTCTAAATTTTCTGCTACAGAGCGGTTTCGAAATGGACTGTCTACACCAACTGTTGAAGGTGTTCCTTTTTGAATAGCCATTTCCTCAGAAGTTTGACTGTCGACATAAGCTTTACCTTGCTTGATAAACTCAATCGTCCAATCATACAACTGTTGAAAATAATCTGAAGCATAACGTTCTTCTGCCCATTGATAACCCAACCATTGCACATCGCGTTTGATGGCGTCCACAAATTCCTGTTCTTCTTTGGCTGGATTTGTATCATCAAAACGCAGGTTGACAGGTGCTTGATAATCGATTCCCAATCCAAAGTTCAAAGCAATCGCGCTGGCGTGACCCAAATGCAAATAGCCGTTAGGTTCAGGAGGAAAACGAAAACGCAATTTGTCTTTCGACAAGCCATTTTTCAGATCTTCTTCAATAATTTGTTCGATAAAATTCAGTGATTTTTCTTCGGTTGACATACTCAAAATTTTGAGTCGCAAAGTTATCAAAATTGTTGGTAATTTGGTTATGCGTTAAAATGGTAATTTGTACTTTTATCGAATAAACATATAACCACATCCACGAACAAACATACCATGGGAAATATCAAACTTAAAAACATCAGAACCTACTCCTATCACGGCTGTTTGATAGAAGAGGGAAAAATCGGATCTGATTATACTGTTGATTTGGAGATAAAAACGGACTTAAGAAAATCTTCTATCAGTGATAATCTTGAAGATACCGTAGATTATGTGCTTTTAAATCGAATTGTGACGGAAGAAATGAACATCCGATCAAAGTTGTTAGAGCATGTTGCACATCGCATTATTGCTAGAATTTTTAAGGAAGTTCCGTCGATTTCTAGAATTATTTTAGGGGTTTCAAAACTTAATCCACCTATTGGTGGTGATGTTGAAGCGGTTACGATTGAAATGGAAGAATATAGAAATTAATAGATTTCAGAGTTAAACATTTTCTGAATAATTTCAACATTTAAAATTTAGAATTCAAAATAATTTATTAAGTTTGCCCACCAATATTAATTGGCGTCGTGGCCGAGCGGCTAGGCTGGGCTCTGCAAAAGCTCCTACTCCGGTTCGAATCCGGACGATGCCTCTAAAACCTTCAAAGTAATTTGGAGGTTTTTTTGTTTTAATTTTTTAGAAAAAATTGATTAAAGTGATGTTAGAATCCATAGTATACCTTTAAAGTAATTTGGAGGTTTTTTGTTTTAAATTTTGAGTAAAATTTGATTAAAGGGCATTTCGAATCCGAACGATACCTCTCAAAAAAAGCCTCTCATATTTGAGAGGTTTTTTTATTTCTACTGAAAAAATTCAATCTTATTCTATCTTCTCTAAAGCTTTCTTTACTAATTTTTGTTCGCTTGGAAACCAACCTTGAAACATCAAAGTCAAACCGAAAATTACCAAAAGTATGCTGATGATTTTTTTGATTTTTAAAATATTCGTAGGCGTCATTTGGCTTCTTAATTGTTTGGCTAGGAGTATTTTTCCAATATCGACGAGTAAATAAGTCAATAAAACTGTGGTGAAAAAAGTAACCATTCTTGAGGTTTCTAAGGCTAATTTTGGTCCGATAGTAATCAAAATCATAAACCAAAATAAAAGCACCCCAACATTGATAAAATTTAGAAAAAAACCTTTGAGAAATAAACTGAGATAATTCTTTTTTATAAGTTCTTCGACTGCAATTTCATCAACTTTTTTACTGACTTTTTTTAATTTTAAAAAAGAAATGATGCCATAAGTAAGCATCATAATACCTCCAAAAATAAAAATAGCCGGGTCGTTTTTGATACTTTGAATCAATCGATAACTACTAAAATAGGCTACGGCTATAAACAAAATGTCAGCCAACACTACACCAAGATCAAATACAAAAGCAGCTCTAAATCCTTTTACAGCACTGGTTTCTAGTAACACAAAAAAAACGGGACCTACCAGAAAACTTAAAAAAATACCCAAAGGAATTCCGGTAATAATATCTTCAATCATGGATGGTTTTTATGTAAAAATAATAATATTTCCGATTATTCTTCTTTCTCATAAATTTTTCCGCCAGCAATGATTTTTTTATCAACTTGTTTTGGGTTTCCGTAAATGGTTATTTTGCCACCAGCTCTGACTTTGGCATCAACATAATCTTCTGCATTGATAAATCCTTCTGCGCCTGTATTGGAGGTTATTGTTGTTTTTTGAGTCAGTAATGTTTTTGCTTGGTATATACTTCCTGAATTAATTACAACCTCTTGATGCGCTGCTTTTCCTTTCAAACTTACTTTTGAACCATCGCTCATTTTTAAGTTTAAATTTTCTACATCAAGCGTCAATTCTATAACCGATCCTTCTTTAGTAATAATATTAAAATCAGCTGATTCTACTACAGATTCACTTGCAATTCGCGATCCTTCATTGGCTTCTACGGCATCAATTTTAGTGTAATAAACCGTGGCAGAAATGTCATCGCCTTTTAATAATTTGGTTAATGGCATTCTGATTTTCAATTCACCATTTTTGTTGATTAATTCCACTTCATCCGAACCAGAACCATTAAGAATTACTTTGTTTTCGTCTGATGGAATCAACATGACATCAATCTGATCGAAAGCAGTGACTTTATTAAAATCGCCTACATTTTTTTCTTGGGCAAACAAGAGTTTTGTCGCCAACAATAACAAAAAGAAACCTATTTTATTCATAACTATTCGTTTTTTCTGATGAAATGAAAATCCAATTGTTTCTTCACCAAATCAGCATTTTTAACTTTAACAATGACTTCATCACCGAGTTGTAAAATATTCTTCGAAATCTCGCCTACCAGTGCATATTGCTTATCATCAAACGTATAATAATCGTCTTTTATTTCGCGAATTCTACACATGCCTTCACATTTGTTCTCTATAATTTCAACATAAATTCCCCATTCGGTCACACCAGAAATTACACCTAAAAACTCTAGATCTTTGTGATCTTGCATGTATTTCACTTGCATATATTTGATGCTGTCGCGTTCTGCATTTGTCGCTAAACCTTCCATGTTTGAAGTATGCGTGCATTTTTCTTCATAGACATCTGCATCAACTGATTTTCCGCCATCCAAATAATATTGTAATAAACGATGTACCATCACATCAGGATAACGTCGGATTGGTGATGTAAAATGCGAGTAGTAATCGAATGCCAATCCGTAATGCCCAATATTTTCTGTAGAATACTTGGCTTTACTCATGCTTCGAATGGTCAGTGTATCAACTAAATTTTGTTCTTTTTTTCCAACCACTTCATTCAATAAATTGTTCAAAGATTTAGAAATATCAGCTTTCGATTTGAAATTGATACTATAACCAAACTTCGAAATAATCGTTTGTAAGTTGATTAATTTATCTTCGTTCGGTTCGTCATGAATACGATACACAAAGGTTTTCTTTTGTTTTCCTATGAATTCTGCTACTTTTCTATTGGCTAGCAACATAAATTCTTCAATCAAATGATTCGCGTCTTTCGAGATTTTGAAATAAACACCTTCCGGTTCACCAGCATCATTCAAATTAAATTTGACTTCAACTTTATCAAAAGAAATCGCGCCTTCATTCATTCTGTTTCTTCTGAGAATTTTAGCCAGTTCATCCAATTTTAAGGTCGCAGCTACAATGTCATCATTCACTACATATGATTTTCCGGTGATAGAAGTAGCTTCCGGAATTGTATTGTCTTTGGTTTCAATAATGTATTGTGCTTCTTCATAAGCAAATCGCTGGTCTGAAAAAATCACCGTTCTTCCAAACCATTGGTTGATGACTTGGACTTTTTCGTTGATTTCAAAAATAGCAGAAAATGTATATTTTTCTTCTTGTGGTCGGAGTGAACAGGCGAAATTCGACAACACTTCTGGCAACATGGGTACAACTCGGTCAACCAAATAAACCGAAGTAGCGCGTTTGTAGGCTTCTTCATCAAGTATCGTTCCTTCTTTCAAATAATAGGAAACATCGGCAATGTGGATTCCGATTTCGTAGTTTCCGTTCTCTAATTTTTTGAAAGAAAGCGCATCATCAAAATCTTTCGCATCTTTCGGGTCAATGGTGAAAGTTAAGGTATCACGCATGTCACGACGGTTTTTGATTTCACTTTCTTGAATGGAAGTATCTATTTTCTGCGCATACAATTCTACATCAATCGGAAAATCGTAAGGCAAACCGTATTCTGCAAGAATGGCGTGAATTTCAGTATCGTGTTCACCAGGTTTTCCTAAAACTTTAATAATCGAACCAAACGGACTATCGGCTTTCTTAGGCCAATCTTCAATTCTAGCAATAACAACATCGCCTTGTTCAGCATCACCTATTTTATCTTTTGGAATGAAAATATCGGTATACATTTTGGCATTGGCAGTCGTTACGAAAGCAAAATTCTTTTGAATATCAATCACACCAACAAATTCAGATTTGGCGCGTTCTAATACTTCAATCACTTCACCTTCCGGTTTTTTACCACGACGTCGGTTGTAAACATATACTTTGACTTTGTCTTTATCTAAAGCATGATTCAGATTGTTGGTTGGAATAAACACATCATCTTCGAAGTCTTCACAAATAAAATAAGCTGTTTTTCTGGAAGTCATGTCGATGGTGCCTTCGTAGTAATCTTGGCTGACAGCTTTGACTAAATATTTACCAGGTTCCGATTCTATAATGACTTTTTGCGCGGCTAAAATCTTTAAATCTTTGATGATTTCGTTTCTGCTTTTGGTATCATCTAGCTCAAGAATTGCTGCTATTTGTTTGTAATTGAATGCTTTATTAGCATTTTTGGATAGGATTTTTAAAATCTTTTCGGAGAAAGTTTTCTCGCTTTTGCCAAATTTTTTAGGCTTCTTACTCATATTCATTTTTCTTAAAGTTTGAAAATTACGAAATAGTTGTAAGTTATAAGTTATAAGTTGGGAGTTTTAATAGAAAACTAACATTTAGTTATCTTTATAAAAAAATAAAAATGACTGAATTTATAAAAGTAGCGACTTTCAATTTTGCACATGAAATTACAATCCTAAAAACGATTTTAGATCACGAGGAAATTCCTTATTTGTTTCAGAATGAGAATCTGATTTCGATTGATCCATTGGCAAGTTTTGCTTACGGTGGCATTCAATTGAAAGTGCATCCTACAGATTTAAACAAAGTGAAAGAAATTATAGAAGAATTAAATCGACCAAACCTTAATATCATTTGATAGTTTTCAACATCTATTAAAAACAACAAAAAGAAAAAGTAATTTAAATTTAATTTATGATGGTTATTATAGCGTGTTAATAGTTACAATAACTTTTGATTTTGAATCATGGTTTTGTAGTTATCTTTTTTTATAACGATTTGTTAACATCCTTTTTAGAAGATAAACCATTCATTTTGAACTAAAATTAAAAAACAATCAACAGTTGTTGACAACAAAAAAAGAAGTGATTTTGTAGATAAGTTTATATTACTTTTTTGTTAACAACAGTTCAATTTTTACGCATAACTTTTCTAAAAAAAGGGCTAACTAAATTTGTTTTTTTGATGTCGGTTTTTGCATTACAATTTTAAAAGACACCACCAAGAAAAAGTTCTAATTTTCTATCTGAAGTTATGAACAGTTTGTGTTAAATTAAAGTAAACTGACTGTCAAGCATTTAAGAAAAGCTATTAACATTACTTAAAATTAACGATTTATAAATATTAAAAACCCTGTATTTCAGCAACTTATACTTTATTCTTTTTTTACTTAGCGCCTTAGTGTCTTTGTGGCCAAGCAATAAGATTATGCAACACTAAAAAAGAATTACTTCGTCAAGATTGATTAAATTTGCCTCACAACCCAACACCAATATTATGAAAATAGCCATAGGTAACGACCACGCCGGACCTGAGTATAAAAAAGCCATTGTAGCAATGCTTCAATCTAAAGGATACGAAGTAACCAATTACGGAACTGATACTTTTGACAGTGTAGATTTTCCAGATTTTGGGCATCCTGTTGCCTTGGATGTTTCTGAAGGAAAAGTAAACTTTGGCATTGTCATTTGTGGTAGCGGAAACGGTATTGCCATGACTGCAAACAAACACCAAAAAGTTAGAGCAGCTTTGTGTTGGACAAAAGAAATCGCAGCATTGGCTCGCCAACACAACGATGCTAATATTATTAGTATTCCAGCGCGTTTTACTTCTATTGCGCAAGCGGTTGATATGGTTGATACTTTTCTAAATACTGATTTTGAAGGCGGTCGACATACCAATCGCGTCAATAAAATCGCTTGTCAATAAACGTTTTTGAGTACCATGACCAACATCGATTTTATCAAACAAACCGTGGCAACTTCTGCCATTAATATTCAAAAAACGATTCAACTTTTAGATGAAGATTGTACGATTCCATTCATTTCACGCTATCGAAAAGACCAAACCGGAAATCTCGATGAAGTGGTAATCGAACAAATCGCCAAACGCAACAAGCAATACGAGGAAATAGTCAAACGCAAAGAAGCCATTCTAAAATCGATAGCAGAGCAACAAGCATTGACACCTGAATTGGAGAAAAAAATCCAAGAGAGCTTCGATTTGCAAGAACTTGAAGATTATTATTTACCTTATAAAAAGAAGAAAAAAACCAAAGCCGATGTCGCAAGAGAAAATGGTTTAGAACCTTTGGCCAAAATCATTATGGCGCAAAACAATGATGATATTGATTTTATAGCATCGCGTTATTTGAATGAAATGGTTGTCAATGAAGATGAAGCATTGCAAGGCGCACGCGACATTATCGCCGAATGGATCAACGAAAACACTTACGTTAGAAAGTTGATGCGCCGACTTTTTCAACGCAACGCAACAATCACAACCAAAGTAGTAAAAACCAAAAAAGACGACGAAGCTGCTCAAAAATTCAATCAATATTTCGATTGGTCTGAAAATGTAATCAAAGCACCAGCACACCGATTGTTGGCGATGTTGCGTGCCGAGAATGAAGGTTTTATCAAGATTAAAGTTGAAATTGAACCCGAAGAAGCGATTGCAGCCATTGAAAATGCAATCATCAAAAGAAATAACGATTCGACTCCACATTTGCAATTAGCGGTTGAAGACAGTTACAAAAGGTTGTTGGTTCCGGCCATTTCAAACGAAACATTACAGGAAGCCAAAGCCAAAGCCGATGCCAATTCGATTCAGGTTTTTGCGTCTAATTTGAGTCAATTATTATTAGCACCGCCTTTAGGGGAAAAACGAATTTTAGCAATTGATCCAGGTTATCGCAGTGGTTGCAAAGTAGTTTGTTTGGATGAAAAAGGCGATTTGTTATACAATGAAACGGTTTATCCGCACGCGCCACAACACGAAGATGCTGTAGCGATGAAAAAAATCCGATCGATGGTCAATGCTTATAAAATTGATGCGATTTCTATTGGTAACGGAACTGCTTCACGCGAAACAGAATTCTTCA
>ERZ724517.414-NODE-414-length-26611-cov-8.820455_pt1 | contig 26611 bp, 23 predicted proteins | sample MGYA00376050_ERZ724517 | MGnify/ENA primary metagenome ERZ724517 (study PRJEB28724, sample SAMN07190886) | activated sludge metagenome | isolation source: activated sludge of sewage treatment plant in Hong Hong | place: USA: Christiansburg, Virginia | collected... | reverse complement strand
GGGTCATCAAGACCGCCCGCCGCATGGGCATCCGCACCGTCGCCGTCTATTCCGAAGCCGATGCCAACGCCCGCCACGTCCGCTTCGCGGATGAGGCCGTTCTGCTCGGCCCGGCCGCCGCGCGCGAATCCTATCTGGTCGCCGACAGAATCCTCGATGCCGCCAGACGCACCGGCGCCCAGGCCGTGCATCCCGGTTACGGCTTCCTGTCCGAAAACGCCGATTTTTCCGAAGCCTGCGCCGCCAATGGCATCACCTTCATCGGCCCGCCGGCTTCGGCGATTCGGGCCATGGGCTCAAAATCCGAGGCCAAGAAACTGATGGGCAAGGCCGCCGTGCCGCTGACGCCCGGCTACCACGGCGACGACCAGACGCCAGCCCTGTTACACCGGGAGGCGGACCAGATCGGCTACCCGGTGCTGATCAAGGCGGCAGCGGGCGGCGGCGGCAAGGGCATGCGCCTCGTCGACAGGAGCGAGGATTTCCCCGAAGCGCTCGCATCGTGCAAGCGCGAGGCGATTTCCAGTTTCGGCGACGAGCACGTGCTGATCGAGAAATACATCACCAAACCGCGCCACATCGAAATCCAGGTCTTCGCCGACACGCAAGGCAACTGCGTTTACCTGTTCGAGCGCGACTGCTCGGTGCAGCGCCGCCACCAAAAAGTGCTCGAAGAAGCCCCTGCCCCCGGCATGACGCCCAAGCGCCGCCGCCAGATGGGCGCCGCCGCTGTTGCCGCCGCCAAGGCCGTCGGCTATGTCGGCGCCGGCACCGTCGAATTCATTGCCAACCAGGACGGTTCGTTCTACTTCATGGAAATGAACACGCGCCTGCAGGTCGAGCACCCTGTCACCGAAATGATCACCGGGCAGGACCTCGTCGAATGGCAGTTGCGCGTCGCCGCCGGGCAAGCGCTGCCACTGGCCCAGGACCAATTGCAGATCCGCGGCCACGCGCTGGAAGCCCGCATCTACGCCGAGGATGCCAACAAGGGCTTCCTGCCTTCGACCGGCAAGCTGATTCGTCTGTCGCCACCGGCTGAAAGCTTGAACGTCCGTGTCGATACCGGCGTCGAGGAAGGTGACGAAATCACGCCCTACTACGACCCGATGATCGCCAAGCTGATCGTCTGGGATGAGCACCGCGACGCCGCGCTGGCGCGCATGCGCAAGGCGCTGGCCGATTACCACATAGCTGGTGTCACCACCAACATCGATTTCCTGTCGCGCCTCGTCGCCTGCCCGGCCTTCGCTGGCGCCGACCTCGACACCGGCCTGATAGAACGCCAGAAGGATTTCCTGTTCCCGGCCACTCAGGCGGTACCGGCGGATGCGCTGCTAGTTGCCACCGTTGGCGAACTGCTGTGGGAACAGCACGTCGCCAAGCTGGCCGCCAAGACGAGTGGCGATCCGTGGTCGCCCTGGCACGCCCGCGACGGCTGGCGGATGAACCTCTCGGCGGCACGCATGATCGGTTTCCGCGATGACGACAGCCTGGTCGAGGCGCAGGTGCGCTATCTGCGTGACCAATGGCAGATCACCATCAACGGCCACAGCACGCTGGCCCGCGGCAAGAAACTGGACGGAGACCGGATCGCCGTCGATCTCGATGACCGCCGGCTGATCGCCAGTGTGGTTGCGGTCGACGACAAAAGGCACGTGTTTTTGCAGGGTGCCACCTACATCCTCCTGCGCGACGACCCGCTGCACCTGGTCGAAGCCGGCGGGGCCCACGGTGGAGGCCTGACCGCGCCGATGCCCGGCAAGGTCGTCGCCCTCCTTGCCCAGCCCGGCCAGAAAGTCGACAAGGGCACGCCGCTGCTGATCCTCGAAGCGATGAAGATGGAACACACCATCACCGCGCCCGCCGCCGGCACCGTCATGGCCTTCTGCTACGCCGCCGGCGAACAGGTCGCCGATGGCGCGGCACTGGTGGAGTTCGAGGGAGAAGGCTGATGGACGAGCAGCCGGAAGCAAACGAACCTCCAACGGCAGCTAGCTGATTGGCGAACCGTCGCCCGGCTTAACCGGAACCAGTCTCGCAGTTCGGAAAATAGAGCGGTTGCTGTCGGTAGCCGCGCCCTGTTTTCCTAGATATTTGTCTTGGCGCCGCTCATTGATGCCCGACCCAATAGAGCCGTCAGGATCACGTGCAGGACGACCGCCGGCCACAGCAGCTGGCCGGTCGAAACGCTCGTGAAACCGATGTTGGCGAGATACAGCGTGACCGCCGCGCTGTAGGTCAGCATGCCGGCGCGTGGGGTGCCCGGCCAGCAGGCGATCCCCAATCCAACCAGCGCGATGCCTGCCACCCGGGCGACCGGGATGGCGATGCCGGTCAACTCCTCGCCCAGCAACAGCCGCCCGACCAGCCCCGGTACGATCAGCAAGGCCAGGCCGGTCGATGCTTCACCGACGGCGGCGAAGATCAGCACCCATTTCGGGGCATCCCGTTGACTCTGGCTCATCATTCTCATGCTCTCCTACCGTAAGGACCAACCCAGCAGCAGCAGTCCGCTCGCGGCGATCCAGCTCCCGACGACGCGCCAGGCAATGCGCAGCCATCCCGACTGCCATGCAACGGCGCACGCTGTGCCGAGGGTCGTAAAAATGAAGGCCGCGCTGACGATCCCGACAACGCCGCGGAAGCCGGGACCGGCCTGCGCCATCGCGTAGCCGTTTGCCAGACCTAGGAAGAGGCCAAGGGCGGCTGCGAGCGCCGTCGTCGCAGCAACCGACAGCCGGAAATCGGCCGCGACGAGGCCACCCAGCACGAGCAGGGGCGCCCACGACAGCGAGTCGGGCAGCGAGACTTTCAACGATGCGCCGAAGAAGCCGGCCAGTAGCCACGCCAGGGGCAAGACGAAGATCGCGCGGCGCGCGTGATCGCTGCCGCGCAGACCGGCAAGCACTGCCAGCGCGAGCGCCGGCAACAGGTCTTCGGGGGTCAGCGCGAAGTGAGCGATGCCGTCGTACACCGGTCCGAGACCGGTTTCAAGGAGATGTGCGTGCGCCTGCGGGGCAACCGATGCCAACACGAGTGCGGTAGCACCCGTCCGGCCCGCAGCGCCGACGCAAAGCGGTTTCATCCGATGGCCCGCCAAAGGAAGAATATCCCGGCGAATCCGACGCCGCCGCCCGCGACCCGCAGGGCGATTCTGCCTGCCGGCCAGCGATGGATGGTGCCGATCGCGATGCCGATGGCGTGCAGGCATCCCGTCGCCACCACGAAGCCGAGGCTGTAGCGCAGGCCGCTCTCGCCGGGGGGTAGTTCCGTGCCGTGCGCGTGCCCGTGAAAAACCGCGAAGAAGCCAACCAGTGCGGCGGCGGCATAGAGCGGAAAGCGGCGCTCGGTCATCACGGCAGTGCCGAGCAGAATTGCCGAAGCCGCGATGCCGACCTCGACGCCCGGCAGCGGAATACCAAGCAAGCCAAGGAGTCCGCCGAGCGCCATGGCGATTGGAAACGTGACCGGCAGCAGCCAGATCGCCGGCGCGCCGAGTTGCGCACCCCAGAGCCCCACGGCGACCATGGCGAGGACATGATCGAGTCCCGAGACCGGATGAAGGAGCCCGCTCAGGAAGCCTGTGCTTTGCCCCGCGTCGACATGCGCCAGCGCGGGGGCGGCCCATACGGCCAGCCATGCAGCGGCCCAGCAGTATCGCCTCATGCGCCCTCCACCATCAGCATGAGCCGCTGGATGGTCCAGAACGCCCCGAGCGAGCCGACGACATAGGCCGGCAGCAGTTCGACCGGCCGCGGCCAATGCACCTGAAGAACCTTGAACGCGCGAACCAGCAACAGGACCAGGGCGACGAAGGCGAGCTGGCCGACCTCGACGCCCACATTGAACGCAAGCAGCGCGAGCGGGATCTCGTTCTGCGGCAGTCCGAGCGCCGCCAATCCGCTCGCGAAGCCGAATCCGTGCAGCAGCCCGAAGGCGAACGCCACCACCCAGGGATGGCGGATCGTGAAGCTCGTCTCGCCCCGCCACACGCGGACGATCTCAGGCCCCAGAAAGAGAATGGACAGCGCGATCGCGACATTGAGCGGCGGGCCGGGAACGCTCGCGTAGCCGAGCGTGGCAATCGCGAGCGTGATGCTGTGGGCCACCGTGAACGCGGTGATGGTCTTCACCAGCATCCAGGGCGTGCGCACGATGGCGAGCAGCCCCAGCAGGAAGAGCAGGTGGTCGACGCCGAGCAGGATGTGCTCGATCCCCTGTATGAGAAAGACACTGATCGTGGCGAGCGTGCCGCGAGGTGCCACAATTTCCAGAAACGGGCGCCCCGGGCGCACGAGCTCGGTCGAGTGCGTGCCATCGAGCCGCTCGATACGCACCAGCACATCGGTGATCGTCAGCTGGAGCCCGGGGAAATCAATGCGCTTGCCCGCGAGGCCGGACGGCCCGGCATCGACCGAGCGGCGCTCGAGCAGCGAATCGGGCAACTCCTGGACACTCGGCTCCTCAAGGTTGCGCACACTGTCGGGCAGCTTCAGGGCGATCGGCAGGCGCCGGCCCGCCAGCACCGGCGTCCGCCAGACCACGCTGAACTGGCCGGCCGCGGCTTCCTTGAGTTCCAGGTACGCGGGTCGTGACTCGTGGGCCTGCGCTAACGGCAACCCGGCGAGCAGGACGAGCAACGCCGCCGCGAGGTAGGCAGCGATGCGGCTCACGCCGCTCACTTCGACGCCGCGCCTGCTGGCGCGGGCTCTTTCGTCAACTGCGAAGACGGCGAGTCCGCGGCACTCGCGGGCGGCCCGGGCAACAGCACCGTGTAGTTCGCGCGCATCCCCTTGTACGACTTCTCCCAGGCAAGCGCCTTCTGCTCGCCGAGCCACGCGGTCCTGACGTCGGCCTCGCTCTCCTCGAAGCTCGGGACGCGTCCGGGAATCACGGTGTCAACGAAGACGAGGTGCCAGCCGAAGCCGGACTGGATCGGCCCCTGCCAAGAGCCGGGCGCAAGTTTGGCCGCCGCGAGCGCGAACTGCGGCCCGAACTCCTTGGCGAGGTAGTCGGGCGCACGATCCCGGTAGTAGTCCTGCGCCATGAACGGGTCGGCCAGCGCGCCCGCGATTTTCGCGTCGACAGGCTGGCCGGCAAGTTTGGCCAGTGCCTCTTGCGCATCGTCTCGGGCGCCGGCACCGCGCCGGTCGGGCGAGAAGTAGAGGTGCCGGAAGCTCAACCGGGGCGGCTGGGCGAACCTGGCGCTGTTCTTCTCGAACCAGCTCCTGAGCTCTGCCGTCGTCGGCTCGCGGGCAGCGGCCAGGTCCTCGGCCAGGAATTGCATCTTCTGCGCCATGCGGCGCTTGACGATCTCGTCGTCCTTGTCCAGCCCCATGGCGAGCGCCTCGCGGTAGAGGATCTCCTGCTGGACCTTGTTCTCGACCATGCGCTGCAGTTCCTGCGGTGTCGGCGGGCGTCGCCATTGCGACTGGTGCAGCAGGCTGAGTTGGGCGATCTCGTCGAGCGACAGCCGGATTTCCTTGGACGACGCAGTCGCCGGCCGCCCGGACTGCGTGAGGCTGTAGATACCGAACAGAACCGCGCCGATCAACAGGAAGTGGACCAGCGGTTCGCGGAGGAGGTGTTTCATGGGGCTCGCAAGAAATCAGTCATGGGCCGCAATGTTGCCATCGCGGCCTGCGTCTGGGAAACAAGTCAGCACCAGCTTGCGGACAGGGAGCCAGCAGATGCAGATCGCCAGATCTGCGCCTGCCGGCCTGTCGGCGTCTTCGCCGCTATTTGTGCACGTCGGCGTAAGCCGACACTGCCGATTCCGCCTTCTGCAACGCCGTGGCTGCCATCTCCTCGATCATCCGCCGCCGCAGCGCTTCGCGCATGGCCTGGAACTTCGCCTGCTGCTCCGCATTGAGCAGCGGCGAGATCATCTCGTCGAAGGAAACACCGATCTTGCGCAACGCCTCCACCTTCTGCAGGCCGCTGAGCTTGGCGTCCTTCTTCAGGGCACCGAGTTGCTTGATCTCCTGCTGCAGCATCGGGACGATCTGCTTCCTCTGCTCTTCCGTCAGGCCGAGCCCGATCGAGAACTGGTTGGACACCGCCGTCAGCGGGTTCGCCGCGATCTGCGGTGCGGGAATGATCTCGTAGTTGGCATAGCCGAACTCGTTGCTGCGCGCGGCGTAGGTGGTGTTGCCATCCTTGAAGAAGGTGAATGCGTAAGGCTCCTGCGACACGGGGATGACGAGTTTGCCGCCTTCGATCCGGTACGCGGAGGTCGTTCCCTGGTAGCCGTCGCGCTCGACGTTGCCGAAGGCGCTCGGCATGGTCGCATTCGTTCCGACGCGGAACACGTTCGTCTGACCCTCGTTCGTGAAGCTCTGGAAGAACTGTTCTCCCGTCACGTTGTTGCGCAGCCAGAAGGCCTTGCCTACGACCAGCGCCTTCAACTGCGCGTCGTTGAGCGCCTTGACGCCCTTCTTGTTAAAGTCGCTGACGGACATGCCCGCCGGCGCCTTCTGGCGCGCCTCGGCCGACGGCGAGTACCAGACCGGCGAGGTCCAGGCGCGTTCCTGCCCGGTGAGCGGCACGATGTCGGGCGGCGGCAACCCGGCCTTGACGGCCTGGATCAGCGTCCAGCGCGGCGTCGGTATCTCCAGCACGCGCACGTAGTAGAAGGCGTGCAGGCTGGCGTCGAACTCCGGATCGGTCCACACCGTTTTCAGTTCCGTCGCGCCGACGTCGTTCGAGTAGGTCGCCTTTTCAAGATCCACCGTGTTGCGGATGGCTGGCACCCGGCCCGTCCATTTGTCAGCCTTGCGGTCGCCGGACCAAACTACGTCGAAGACCTTCTCGAAGCTCTGGCCGTTCTGCGTCCAGCCCTTGACGATCTGAATGCGGTCGAGGTTACCCGACGTCGGGTCCTTCAACGCCCAGACGACGAAGCTCGGCGCCGTGCCTTTGCCCCCGGAGGGCATCGGCGGCAGGTCGGCGCCCATCGGCACACCGCCCGCGTAAGACTGCTTGACCCAGTCGCTGGCCTTGACGATGTCCTTGTCGTAGCCCCAACCGCCGAACAGGCGCACCTTGATGCGCGGGCCGCTGACGCCGAAGGTTTCCTTGCGGTGCATCGCATCCCACAACGAAGCGCGGGTGTTCTCCTCGGCCCATACGCCGGTCAGCCCGCCGGGGTTTTCCAGGCGCACGTCCATCGTGCCGCCGACGAGCACGCCGGCAAAGCGCCGCTCGACGGACCCGTCGGCATCGGCGTGCAGGCCGAAGAAGTTGTCCTGCCTATACGGGGAGCCGGTGTTGTGCGAGTCGGAGCCGCCGGCCATGCCGAATTTGTAAGGGTTGTAGCCGCGCACGTCCTGCATCGCGATGCCGTCCTTCAGTGCCTGCCGCCCATAGCTGCCGGTAATGCGGTCAATACGGCCGACATTGGCCGGCAGGCCGAGGATGGTCTGGTACAACTCGTAGTTGGCGAACTCGTCGTTGGGCGACAGCAGAGGATGCGTCTCCGACTGTCCCTTGCCCTGCTTGATTTCGACCAGGCGCTCGTTGCGCATGCGTGTTTCGGCCCAGGCGGCATCGATCGGCCGCCCGGTGGTGGTGTCGACGTCGGTCGGGTACATCGCGCCGTCGCTGACGTTGGCGTTGTGCGAGATGGCGAGCAGCTCATTGCCCCCCTTGCGCTGCGCGTCCATCCAGTTCCACAGTTCAGTGGGCTTGGTGGAGTCGAGCGCGCTGAAGGGATAATCCGGCACCTTGGCGCAATCCCGGAAGAAGATGTTGCGGTGCAGGTTGCGGCCGTCCGGCATCGAGGTCCACTCGTAGGAGCAGAACGCGGTGAACTTGCCGGGTTGATTCGCCTCGTCGGCGATCTGGACATTTTCCTTCCATACGGAAGACGTGATCTTCGGGTCCATCAACGCCTTCACCGGCGCGCTCGCGGCAAGCTTGAGCAGGTACGAGAAGACCCGGTTCTGTTCTTCCGAACTGGTCGGGTCCTTCATGATCATCGGCTGCGCTGCCGGCAGCGTGCTCACGTAAGACCCCGGGGTGTTGGCCTGCTTGGTGACACCGACATACTCCGAGTGGTCGGTCACGCCCATGAAGTCGAGGGGCGTGTCGATCTTGATGTCGAAGCCCATCGGGTGCTTGATGGTCCCGCCCTTCGCGTAATGGTAGGCTTCGGTCGGGCCGGTGATGCGGTTGCCCATCACCCAGGCATCGACCGACCAGCTGGTGTGAATGTGCGTTTCGCCGAAATAGGCATTGCGCTCCGGGTTAGGCTGCGACGCAGCCGCGGGGGGCGGTTCGGCCGGGGCGGCAGCGACCGGGGCCTTGGCAGCATCTGCCACGGGTTTCACCGGTGCGGCTGGTTCGGGCTCCTTCTTCTGGCAGGCGCCGAGGGCCACTAGCGCAATAACAGCCAAGGTGGACGCGTAACGACTGGATGTCATGGCAGTAACCCCCAAAATGATAGATCTGTATTCACGGACAAGTTTAGCATTCGCACGAAATAGTAAACACTCAATAGTGCGAGAAGCGCTCTGGTAAATGGCCTATGAAGGGACGCAAATATTTCCAGGGGAAGGCGGGCACGACGCCACGCTCCGCCTTCTTCTCGATCAGGCGCGCCATCTCCTGCGCCGCCTGAGTGGTGGGGATCGCGAAAGGCAGCTTGCTGATATCCATGCCGTCGACGATATCGGTCGCAATGTAACCGGGCAGAATGTCGGTAACGGTAATTCCCATTTTCCGTAGCTCGATGCGTGCCGCCTTCAGATACATTGAAAAGCCTGCCTTGCTGGCACTGTACGCCGCCTGCTGGGCGAAGGGCTGCAAAGATGCGAGCGAGGAAATGCCAACCACGTGCCCTTTGCCACGGGCGTTAAAGTGCTCGGTGGCCGCACCGATGGTAGCGATCGCGCCCGACAGGTTGGTGTCGATCAGCTTCAATTCCTTGTGCAGGTCTTCCTGGCCGATGTTGGTGACATCGTTGGCGCCGGCATTGACCACGATAGTATCGATGCCGCCAAGCCGGGAGAAAAGGTCGTGCAGGGTCTCAGCGACAGTGTCCGTCTTGCAGACATCCAGAACTGCCAGTTCAATCCTTAGTTCCCCGTCAATCGTTGTGTGGATTTCATCGCGTAACTGCTCGAGCAGCGGCATGCGGCGAGCAGTCAATCCCAAATGGTGGCCACGCCTCGCCATCTCCAGCGCCAATGCTCGACCAATGCCTGAAGATGCGCCCGTAATGACGATTGTCGATGCTGCGTTGTTGTTCATAGAGGGGGCCGTTAAAGGGGTAGGGGAAATCGCATTCTGGTCTTGGCGAGGTTGCCGGTCGAGGACATTCGACGACAACTCGTGGACATCTGACGACATATCGACGATCATGCCATGATGAATACACAGCCTCCCTTGCTTGTGCGCGCCCGAGCACTCACTGGTTTTGTCGAACTCGTCAGCGATCTGGACGGGGACGCCGAAGGATTGCTTCGCGGTGTCGGGCTGACGCTGCAGATGCTCGCTCAACCGGAATCCGCTATCAGCATGCCCGCTACGGTCGCATTGCTTGAAAACGCAGCGTCCAAACTCGCTGCCCCGGATTTTGGATTGCTTCTGGCTCAACGCCAAGACTTCTCAGCCCTCGGCCCCATTGCGCTGGTGGCGAGTCGTGCTCCAACGGTGGGCGACGCTCTGGCGGCGATGTCACGGAATCTGCCCTACCATGTGGCACGTACGTCGCTGCAATTGCTCCCCGGCCCAGCTGACGGACTCGCCTGGCTACGCTATGAACTTCCTTCCGGCGCGGGCGCGGCGCAGCGGCAATCCGTGGAGATGTGCTGCCTGATGGAGATTCAGGCGCTGCGCATGCTCAGCGGTGAATCTGGCACCGATTGGCAGGTGCTGTTTGCGCATGGTCCGGGTGTGTCGCCTTCACGCTATCGCGATATCTTCGCTTGTGAAGTGACATGGCAGGAATCCGGCAACGGCGTGGTTTTTCCGGAATCGGTCCTTGAACGTTCGATCGATGGTGGAAATCAACAGATTTGTGATGCTGTCGCGCGCTATGTGGCACATCTGATTCGGCGCAACCCGCTTGATCTGAGTCGCCAGATTGAGGAGCTGGTTGCTCGCCAGTTGACCAACGGCGGCTGCAGTCTTGCGGATGTCGCCCGGCAATTGACTATGCATGAGCGTACGTTGCAACGTCGTCTGGACGCACAGAAAGTCCGTTTCGTCGATATCGTCGATCGCGTCCGCCAGAATCAGGCGCGCGAGTTTCTGAGCCAGCCTGCGCTTCCATTGCCTGAAGTGGCAAATCTGCTAGGCTACAGCGAACAGAGGTCGCTGACCCGGGCCTGCCACCGATGGTTCGGCACGACGCCAGGGGCTTTACGCTTGGGATTATGATCGGGCCCCTGCGGTATAGGGGGTTTGGGAGCTTGCTCACCGCAGGTGTTCTGGCTGTTGAAAATGCTGAGCTGACGAGCGTCAGGGCGGCAATCAGAAAGCTGCCACTGCTTATGGAAAGTCATCAGGTCGCTTAGGGTCGCTATCAGCCAATCACCTCTCCTGAAACCTCGCACCGTTATCAATCTACCTCCGTCAAATCCAGAGTTCACCCATGCCGCTACCCTCCAAAGTCAAAATCGTCGAAGTCGGCCCGCGTGACGGGCTGCAGAATGAAAAACAGGTCGTCCCGACCGCAACCAAGATCGAACTGATCGAGCGGCTGGCCGAGGCCGGCGTCCGCGTCATCGAAGCCACTTCCTTCGTGTCGCCGAAGTGGGTGCCGCAGATGGGGGACAACACGGCTGTGATGCAGGGCATCAAGCGCTATCCTGCCGCGGTCTACCCGGTTTTGACCCCGAATTTGCAGGGATTCGATGCGGCAGTGCAGGCCGGGGCGACAGAAGTCGCCATTTTCGGCGCTGCCTCGGAGTCTTTTTCGCGAAAAAATATCAATTGTTCGATCGCCGAGAGCCTGAAGCGCTTCGAGCCCGTCGTTTCGGCTGCCAGTGCGCTGGAAATACCGGTTCGCGGCTATGTTTCGTGCGTCGTCGGCTGCCCCTATGAGGGCGCCATTGCACCGGAACAGGCGGCCGCCGTCGCCAAGACCCTGTTCGACATGGGTTGCTACGAAGTCTCGCTGGGCGACACCGTCGGTGTCGGCAATCCGGCTTCAATTCAGCGCATGATCGAGGCCTGCACCAGGGCCGTGCCCATAACGAAGCTGGCCGGCCATTACCATGACACCTACGGCATGGCGATCGCCAATATCTACGCATCCCTGCAGATGGGCATGGCGACATTCGACAGTTCGGTCGCCGGGCTGGGTGGTTGTCCCTATGCCAAGGGCGCGTCGGGCAACGTTGCGACCGAGGATGTTGTTTACCTGATGCATGGATTGGGGATTGAAACCGGCATCGATCTCGTTAAACTGGCAGGCATCGGCGACTGGATTTCCACTGCCATCAACCGCCCGAACGGCGCCAAGGCCGGCCGGGCGATCTGCGCCAGAGACCCCGAATGAGCTTCTTCAAGTCTGTCGTCAACTTCCTCAAGCCGGCGCCTCCGCTCCGGCCCGAGGTCGCGCGGGCGCTCGACCGAGTCGCGGAGATCGTCGACCCGATGCTGAGGAATGTCGGCGGATTCGAGCGCCGGCTGGCAGGCCCGCTCGAGCACGCGCTGGGCTACTGCGCGGGGTTGGTCGATGGGCTTCCGGGCCCGATCGACATGGACCGCGAGTCGTTCGCCAGGGATCCGCTGGTGCATGCGCTGTTTGCGACCGCCGGCGACATCGAGCAGATGCTGGGGCGAAGCCAGGCAGTGCGCGATTTCGTCGTTTCGCCGGCGAGCCTTGAAAGCGACTATTTCTACGCGCTGTTCGCCGCCCGGCGTCACCAGAAGACGCAGCTCGGCATGTCCCGACATGGCGACGTGATCCACGGCGATGTCCCGCAGGTCGTCGTTTATTTTGCTGATCACCTGCTGATCGAGCCGAACTGCCAGCTCGCCACCCTTCAGGAAGCGATGCGTGCCCGCAGCCTGGAAAGTCTGCTGATGACCTTCCGCGAACACGTGGACGCCCTGCGCCTCGAACGCGACGGCCTGCGCGCCGACACTTCGGTCGAGCGCGCCCACCTGATCGTCCGCCACGGACAGAGCCCGGGCGGGGATGTCACGGTCCATACCCGCCATCTCAAGGACCTCGAAGCCAAGCTGCGCGAAAAGGCCGAGTCCCTGATGCCGGAACAGATTCTCGAAACCCTGGCGGATTTTCTGCTGCAGCCGGAGGCGTCTTTTTCCGCGACGTCCGCGCGCATCACCGTGGACCGCCTCGGGATCGTGTGCGAAGAAAGTGCCGACGACGCCAATGTCAGCACGCTCGATTTCCCCGAAATCCGCGGCCGCGACAAGCGCATCTACATGGTCACCCTGGCCCGCCTCCACCGGGACGAGGCCCGCGCGGCGGTGGACATTGTCCGCGACCAGCAGCACAGGTTCATGATCATCTGATGGCGACCTCCCCTTGCATCAATGTCTGCCAGATGGACGAGCAGACTGGCTTCTGCGCGGGCTGCTTCCGTACCCTTGACGAAATCGCGGCGTGGGCGCGCCTCGATGACGGCCGCCAAGTGGATATTCTTGCCGCAGTGGCTCGGCGGCGCCTGGAACACGACCCTTGGGAAGGCGAATTCCGCAGCGATTGCGACCGGCATGGATAACGAAGACCAGTACATTTGCGTCGGCATCTGCATGGCCGACCCCGATTCCGGCTACTGCCTCGGCTGCGGTCGGCCACCGCTCGACTCTCCGGACGTCGTCAGCGAGGTCGTCACCTTCGTCAATTCCCCGAAACCGTCGACCAGCGACCCGGACAACCCCGAATGACGGTCCGCCTGCCGGACTCCCTGCTGGTCCTCGAGCGTGGCTGGCTCTCGGCCAACAACATCGTGTTCCTCGAGGGCGAAAATGCGACGGTGGTCGATAGTGGTTATGTCACGCACGCCGCCCAAACGGTCGAACTGGTCGGCCACGCCCTGGGAGGTCGGCGCCTGGGCAGGCTGGTAAATACCCACTCGCATTCCGACCACATCGGCGGCAACGCCGCTTTGCAGGCAGCTTTTGGCTGCGCAATCACCGTCCCAGCGGGCAGCCACGCGGCCATTGCGGAATGGGATGAAGATGCCCTGCTCCTCTCCCCTCTGGGCCAGCAATCGGCGCGCTTCCAGCATGACCACCTGATCGCGGCCGGTGACGAACTCGAGATGGGCGGCCTCGGCTGGCAGGCGCTCGCCGTTCCCGGCCACGACATGGAGGCGCTCGCCTATTACAACCCGGACAAGCGCATCCTAATTTCTGGCGACGCCCTTTGGGAAAACGGCTTCGGTGTCATTTTCCCGGAGTTGTTCGGCGAGGGCGATGGCCTGACCTGTACGCGAAGCACCCTCGAAATGCTTTCCCGCCTGCCGATCGACACCGTGATCCCCGGCCACGGCCGCCCGTTTTCCAACGTCGATGAAGCCCTGGAGCGGGCCTTCCGGCGCGTCGACAGTTTCGTTGCGGATATCGACAAGCTCGCCTGGCACGGCATCAAGGTCGGGGTGTCGTTCGCGATGATGGAGAGGCGCAGCCTGCCCGTCGCCGATTTTCCCGCCTTCGTGCTCAGCCTGCCATTCACCAACGACATCAACGCACGCTTCCTGAACCTGCCGGCCGATCAACTGATCCAGCGCGTCATGCGCGAACTGTTGCTGGTCAACGCCCTGAAGCTCCAGGACGGGATGCTGGTCGCCGGCTAGGCCTGGCTTTTTGGCAGGGCGCGCTGCACCAGCCTGGTCCAATACGCGATACCCGGCTTGAGAATGTCGTCGTTGAAGTCGTAATGCGGATTGTGCAGCGTGCACCCACCAGTGCCCGGGCCATTGCCCAGCCACACGTAGCAACCCGGTTTTTCGCGCAGCATGTAGGCAAAATCCTCGGCGCCCATTGACGGCAGGACATCAGTGAGCACTCGCTCGCTACCGAACACCTCGACGGCGACACGGCGACAGAATTCCGCCTCAGCCGCACTGTTGACCGTAGGCGGGTAGCGATGATCGAAGCGGACGCCGATCTGCGCTCCGTTCGCCGACGCGACGCCGCTGCACAGGCGCTCGACGGCACGCTCGACGGCTTCCTGCACTTCGGCCTTGAAACTGCGGATGGTGCCGCGCAGGACGACTTCCTCGGGAATGATGTTCCAGGCCTCGCCACCGTGAAACTGGGTGACGCTGACCACCGCCGAATCGCACGGGTGGAGGGTCCGGCTCACGACGGTTTGCAGGGCCTGCACCAGTTGCGCCCCGGCGACGATGGAGTCGATGCCCTGATGCGGCATCGCCGCATGGCAGCCATGACCGCGCACGCTGATCTCGAAGGCACAGGTGCCGGCCATGACCGGCCCCGGCATCACCACCATTTCGCCGACCGCAACCCCCGGCCAGTTGTGCAGGCCGAACACGGCCTCGACCGGAAAGCGCTCGAACAGGCCATCCTCGATCATCACGGCGGCACCCGCTTCCGATTCCTCGGCCGGCTGAAAAATGAAGGCGACGGTGCCGTCGAAATCGGGATGCCCGGCCAGATGGCGTGCCGCGCCGAGCAGGATCGCCGTATGGCCGTCGTGGCCACAGGCATGCATTTTTCCCGGATGGCGCGAGTGGTGCGGAAACTCGTTCAGTTCTGCGAGCGGCAAGGCATCCATGTCGGCGCGCAGGCCGATCATGCGCTGCCCCGAGCCGGCGCGCAGGATGCCGACCACCCCGGTACGGGCAATGCCGCGATGCACCTCGAGCCCGTAGCTTTCGAGTTCGCGGGCAACGATGTCGGCCGTGCGGTTTTCGTTGAAGGCCAGTTCAGGGTGCGCGTGAATGTCACGGCGCAGCGCCGTCAATTCGGCCAGAAATGGCAACTCAGGAAGTGGAATGGTCGCGGACATGATCATCTCCTTGCTGGCGCCTATTATGCAGCGGGTTGCTTGCCGGCGCGCCCTTCATTATGCTCCGGCCTATGCAACTCGTCCTCATCAGCGGCCTGTCCGGCTCAGGCAAGTCGGTCGCCCTCCACCTCCTCGAAGATGCAGGCTACTACTGCGTCGATAATCTTCCGGTGATCATGCTCACGGTACTGGTGCGCATGCTCAAGGAGGACGGCATCCGCAAGGTGGCGGTGGCGATCGATGCCCGCTCCGGCCACGGTATCGAGGTGTTGCCGGACAAGTTGCGCATGCTCGAGGAAGAAGGGACACGGCAAACCTTCCTTTTCCTTCACGCCAACGACGAGACGCTGCTCAAGCGCTATTCCGAATCGCGCCGCCGCCACCCGCTGGCCAGCGAGGGCCAGTCGCTCGGCGAGTCGATCCGCACCGAGCGTGAAATGCTCGAGCCGATCTCGACGCTCGGCCACCGCATCGACACCAGCGGCCTCAAGGCCAACGCGCTGCGCGAATGGGTGCGCCAGTTCATCGAAGCTGAGCCGGGCCGCGGCCTGACGCTGATGTTCGAGTCCTTCGGTTTCAAGCATGGCATTCCGCTCGATGCCGATCTCGTCTTCGACGTGCGCTGCCTGCCCAATCCGCATTACGACGCCGAGTTGCGCGCGCTCACCGGAAAAGACAAGGCGGTCGTCAACTTCCTCGAAGCCGAGGACGACGTGGTGCGCATGCGCGACGACATCAGCCGTTTCATTGCCACCTGGCTGCCAGCCTATATCCGTGACAACCGCAATTACCTGACGGTCGCCATCGGCTGCACCGGTGGTCAGCACCGCTCGGTGTATTTCGCAGAGTGGCTGGGTCACGAATTCCGCGACCAGGCCCGCGTCCTTATTCGCCACCGCACGCTGGCCGGCACCTGATGCGCTGGCTGGCCTACCTGCGGCCCGGCGACTGGCTGGTCATCGCCGGCGGCGCGGCCGTGGTCGGCGCCACGCTGCCGCTGCTCTGGCAGGGCGGCTTTGCCGAACGCGCGATCATTCGCCAGGACGGGCGGATATTTGCCGAAGTCGATCTCGGCAGCCGTCGCGATTTCGCCGTGCCAGGGCCGCTCGGCACCACCCTGGTCAAGATCGAGCCCGGCCGCGCCCGCGTCGTCGCCGACCCCGGACCACGCCAGTATTGCGTTCGCCAGGGCTGGCTGGCGCGGCCCGGCGAGATCGCCATCTGCGCCCCCAATCGCGTCAGCGTGCAGATCGCCGGACGCACCAGGGCCTATGACAGCCTCAGTTACTGAACTCAAGGTCACCGCAGAAGACCGCCGCGTCGCCTGGCTGGCCACCGCGGCAGTCGGGCTGGCACTGGTCGATGCGGCGATACCCAGCCCCTTGCCCGGGGTCAAGCCCGGCCTCGCCAACATCGTTACCCTGGTCGTCCTCATCCGCTACGGCTGGGCGACTGCCGTCTGGGTCAGCGGGCTGCGCGTGCTCGCCGGCAGCCTCCTGCTCGGCTACTTTCTCGCCCCAGGATTCTTCCTGGCGCTGACCGGCACCACCTTCAGCCTGCTCACGCTCGGCCTCGCCCGTCACCTCCCGGCGCGCTGGTTCGGGCCGGTCAGCCTGAGCATCCTCGCCGCCTTCGCCCACATCGGCGGCCAGTTGCTGCTGGCCCGCCTGTGGCTGATCCCGCACGACGGGGTCTTTCTGCTGACCCCGCTCTTCGCGCTTGCCGCCTTGGTTTTCGGCACCATCAACGGGCTGATCGCGGCTAAACTGCTGGACGAAAGCCCCGCCGCGGAAAGCCCTCGATGAACAAGACAATCTGCCTCGCCCTGACCGGGGCCTCCGGCATGCCCTACGGCCTGCGCCTGCTCGAATGCCTGCTCGCCGCGGGCTGCAAGGTGCAACTGCTCTATTCGCAAGCCGCCCAGATCGTCGCCAAGCAGGAAATGGGCGTCGAACTGCCGTCGCGCCCGGCCGAGGCCAAAGCCGCCCTGCTCGCCCGCTTGCCTGCGGTCGACCCCGAAAAACTGGCTGTTTTCGGGCGCGAGGAATGGTTTGCCCCGGTCGCCTCGGGCTCCAATCCGCCAGACGCCATGGTCGTCTGCCCCTGCTCGATGGGTACCCTCGCCGCCATCGCCCAAGGGCTCGCCGACAACCTGATCGAACGGGCGGCGGACGTGGTGCTCAAGGAAGGGCGCAAGCTGGTCCTGGTTCCACGTGAAACGCCGTTCTCGGCCATCCATCTCGAAAACATGCTGCGCCTGGCCCGTGCGGGCGCCATCATCCTGCCGCCCAGCCCGGGCTTTTACCATCACCCGGAATCCGTCGCCGACATCGTCGACTTTGTCGTCGCCCGCGTGCTTGACCAACTCGCCGTCCCGCACACGCTGATGCAGCGCTGGGGCGAATGATGGGCTGGTTCGGCTTTTCCGCGCCACCCGAAGACGCGCTGCCGCAGCACATCGACATCCCGCTGTTTCCGTTGAATACCGTACTCTTTCCCGGCGGCGTCCTGCCGCTCAGAATCTTCGAGCAGCGCTATCTGGACATGGCGGCCGCCTGCATGAAGGAGGAGCGCCCGTTCGGCATCTGTCTGATTGCCTCCGGCGAGGAAGCCCGCGCCATCGCCGAACCACATCCGGTCGGCACGCTGGCCCGGATCGCCGACTGGGGAATGGAACAGCTTGGCATCCTGCAGGTGACGGCGCGCGGCGAGCAGCGTTTCCGCATTCTCGACAAGCGGGTCGGCCCGGACAACCTGCTGCAGGCTTCAATCGAGCTCATCGCCGACGACGGCCCGCTGCCAGTTCCACTGGAACGCCAGCGGCTGCTCCCGCTGCTGCGCCGGATCGCCGGCGACATGGGCCCGGCGCGCATTCCCGAACCGCATCGTTACGACGACGCGGAATGGGTGGGTTTCCGGATTACCGAGATTCTGCCCGTGCAGAATCTGGCCAAACAGAAGCTGCTGGAGCTCGAGGACCCGATTTCCCGCCTCGAAATCCTCGAGAAATTCCTCGACCAGCGCAACCTGCTGGTCTGAAAAAAGCGCGGTCGGGCTCGCCGCTCAGGGCGATGGCTGCTCGGCAATGCGCCGGATCGATTGCCGCGCATCAGCCGGCAGAACCAGCTCGGCATAGGCGAGCGGCCCCAGCAGGTGCTGGTCGAAATGCAGAAGCCCCTCTTCGCCTTCAGTAAGCAATTCACCATCGAGCAGGTTGGAAACGAGGTTGGCGAAGTCGGACTTGTCGGCGGTTTCGGTCTCGCCAAAGCCGTGCAGCAGGGCCAGGCGCTGCGCCAGGAGCTGGCAATCCTTCTCCAGCACCGCACGCGTCAGTTTGCCCGAGCCGCGCTGCTGCAGCAGGGCCAGCGCCAGGAAATGGCGGCCAAGCATCGGCCGCAGCGTCTCGCCGATCATGTGCAGTTCCGGATACTCCTGGCTGTTCGCCTCAGGCGCCAGCAACCAGCCGCTGCGCTCGGCGCGCCGCAACAGCCCGCGCTCGGCGAAGATGGCGATGGTGCGCTGGATTTCGTGAAGCAGTTCCTCTTCCGACCAGCGCAGGAACAACGCCGAGCGCATCGTGCCGTAGATCCCCGCGATGGCATCGGTCAGGCGCTGCACGTCGAGACTGCGGTTGTTGCCGAGCAGGCAGGCGACCAGTGCCGGCACCGCAAACAGGTGCAACACGTTGTTGCGGAAATAGGGCAACTGGTGCACCTGGGCTTCGACCACGCGCACCAGGTTGCCGAAGGGATGGGGAATCTGCTCGACGATGCCGAGGCGCTCGGCATGGGCGATGATCTGGACCGGTTCGAGGTCACAGGATATGCGCTGCGCCGAATAGGGAACTGCGGCGTCGATAGCCTGGAAATGGCCGATCATCCGGCACAGCCCGAGCAGGTCGGCGGTGCAGCGCGGCGTCGCCAGCAGCCCCAGGGCGATCAGGCTGATCGGATTGATTACGGCGGCATCGTTGATCCGCGTGGCGAGCGCGAAGGCCGCCTCGCGCGTGGCGCCGCGCACCCATTCGCCGTTGGCTTCGTCGCGCTCGGCGCGCCAGTCGGCCCGGTAGCGGTCGAGGAAACCTGAAAGCGGCAAGGGATCGCCGAAATTGACATGCACCCTGCCGTAGATGCGGCGCACCTTGCGCACCGTGGTCAAAAGGTTCCACAGCGTCTCGCGCTGCTTGGGCCGCCCGGACAACTCGCTGACATAGGTCGCGCCTTCCATCAGCCGCTCGTAACCGATATAGACAGGAACGAACACCAGGGGCCGGTTGTGGCTGCGGACATAGCTGGCGATGGTCATGCCAAGGATGCCCGCCTTCGGCGTCAGGGTACGGCCGGTGCGGCTGCGCCCGCCCTCGATGAAATACTCGATCGGGAAGCCGCGCGCCAGCATCAGGTGCAGATACTCATGGAACACCGCGGCGTAAAGCGGCTCACCCTTGAAACTGCGGCGCAGGAAGAAGGCGCCGCCGCGACGCAGCAGCGGACCGACCAGCGGCATGTTGAGATTGACGCCGGCGGCGATGTGCGGGGGCGTCAGGCCGTTGCGATGGATGAGGTAAGACAGCAGCAGGTAGTCGACGTGACTGCGGTGGCAGGGCACATAAACGATTCCTTGTCCCGGCGCGATCTGCGCCAGTGCGTCGAAGTTATGCACCTTGATGTCGTCGTAGAGGTGCTCGAGCAACCAGTTCAGGAGCAGTTCCAGCGCACGCAGGGTGCCGTACGAGAAATCGGATGCGATCTCGAGCGCGAACTTGTTGGCCTTGCCGTAGGCTTCGCCGATGGAAATGCCGATCCGGGCAGACTCCTCGGAAATTGCCAGGCGCACCGGGTCGCTCGCCAGCAGCGTTTCGATCTGCGTGTTGCGATGGGAAAGATCGGGGCCGATGGCCATTTGCCGCTGGCGCCGGAAATGCACGCGGAGTACGCGCGATACCTTGCGCGACGCCTGCGTTTCGCTGAGCGGTGCGGCCCCGCCATGCACCAGTTCGCGCAGCGACAACGGCGCATTGAAGCGGACCAGCGTCTGGCGGCCGTGGAGCAGCACCGCAAGCGCCTGGCGGAACATGCCGGGGTTGCGCCAGGTTTCGGCGAACAGCGCCTTGAGTATCGACTCCTGCTTGTCCGGGCTGCGCCCCCAGAGTATGACCACCGGTACCAGCTGGATATCGCGGGTCGGATCGGCCACCACGGCCTTCACGGCGCCCGCCAGCAGGCGGGAAACCGGCTGCGTGCCGTCGCGTTGATGCCGGTTCAGAAAAAATACGGAACGCCGCGCCTTGGCCGCGCCAAAGATCAGCGGTGCATCGGCCGGGGGCAATCCCGCCCGGCGTGACTCCTCGAAGAGGACCAGCAGGTTCGACAGGTGACGGTCATGCAGCACATAGCAGACCGGTCGCGCCGGGTCGATCCCCGCGGCACCTTCGGCAAAGACGGTGGTGCGCACCCAGGAATAGAGTACGCGTCTCGCCAAAGGCACGAACCAGCTGGATATCTTGAACAAAGGTCTCATCACCCGGAAGTGTGAATCAATTCGACATCTGACGGATTCTTTGCCCGTTTCTGGCGCTTTCCCCGTCGCCTGGCAGGAACCCAAACCAACGCCCCTGGAATCTCTAGCCGGTGGAAGGCGAGCCGTGAAAGCCCCGCGCAGTTCCTGGCGATTTCTCAGCGACAGCATAGCACCAAGGCCCCTCCGTTGTGGCGCCGGGTGTGCATTGCTTGTTGCTTGCGCGGGCGGCTTTTCTGTAACAATGCACACATGATCATTGGCGGGCCAGGTTCATGAAAACCAAATCGACTTCACGGGATCTGCAAGCAACGATGTCCAGGCGCGAGAAGAAGCGGCAGATCGAGGCCGTTCGAGAGGAAATGGACAACGCCACTAACTACGACGACTGGCGCATGAATGCGCTGGAACTCGACAGCCTAGAGGGTAACGATGCCTGGAAGCTCGATCCGGTTTCCCCGCACTTTCAGCACGCGCTCATCGAGCTACGGCTGAAGCGCCTGCAGACCTGGCGCAAGGCCAAGGATTGGGCACCGATCATCTACAGCCTGCGCGAAGGCCTGCATCGCAACCTGGGCAACCTCTCGAACCCCGAGTTGTACAAGCATACCCACGTCGGCACCAAGCGCCTCATCGACGATTACATCACCGAGGCCAACGGCTTGCTCAACTATCTCTGCGACAACGAGGTAAAAGAGCTTCCCGCGACAGAAAAGCTGCTCTTTTTCAAGAATACCGGGCACAGCTTCGGCCGGTCTGCGCTGCTGTTGTCGGGTGGTGCCAACATGGGCCTGTTCCACATGGGCGTGGTCAAGGCGCTGTGGGAACAAAAGCTGTTGCCGCGCGTGATATCCGGTTCGAGCGCCGGCTCGATCATGGGTTCGTTGCTATGCACCCGCCTGGACAGCGAACTGCCGAAACTGTTTTCCGGTGAATCCCTCGACCTGCATGCCTGGCGCAGGCTGGCGCTCGGCGACATGTGGCGACAGAAGGCATTGATGGACAACACCCAGCTCGAGCTGTTCATTCGCAAGAATATCGGCGAATACACCTTCGAAGAGGCCTATCGACGTACCAAGCGGATCATCAACATCACCGTCTCGCCGGTGGTGCATCATCACCAGCCCCGTCTGCTCAACTACCTGACGACACCTCACCTGACCATATGGAGCGCCGTGCTCGCGTCGTGTGCCGTTCCCGGGCTGTTTCCCCCGGTCACGCTGATGACCAAGGATCGTACAGGGGAGTTTCGCCCCTACATGCACGATGTGCAGTGGGTCGACGGTTCGTTGAAGAGCGACTTGCCGACGCGGCGCCTGGCCGAGTTGTACAACGTCAATCACCACATCGTCAGCCAGACCAATCCGCACGTCGTGCCCTTCATCGAGAATCAGTCACGCAAGGCTGGCTGGCTGAGCTTTCTCAGCGGGATGGTGAAGACCGAAGTGCAACATCGCAGCAAGCAGTTACTGAACGTATCTTCGTATGGCCTTGCCCAGGGTCTGGTCAAACAGGTGCTCGAACATGCGGCGGCGGTCGTCGAACAACAGTATTACGGTGACGTGACGATACACCCGGGCTTTCGCTTCGAGCACTACGCGCATCTGCTCAGCAACATCTCCCAAGATGAATACCGGAGGCGTGTGCTCGAAGGCGAGCAGGCCACGTGGCGGAAGATCGCCGCGATCCGCGATCAGACCGTCATCGGCCAGACACTGGAGGAATGCATTCAGCGCCTCAAAAGGCAAAGGCGGACCAAGCCGGCGACGGAGGCCAGCGTCACCTGAAAGCGTGGAGAAACTGGAGCGGGTGAAGGGAATCGAACCCTCGTATGCAGCTTGGGAAGCTACCGTTCTACCATTAAACTACACCCGCAATCTGGCGACTGCCCGAGGCCGCATTCTAAGCGCTGTGGCCGTCCGGTTCAATCCTCGGCCAACCGGCGATACTGTCCGGCATGGAACAAAAGGGGATCAAGCTCGGGGGTTTCGCTGAAATTCACGACGCGCCCGACAAAGATCGTGTGGTCGCCGCCGGCATGGCAGCTTTCGTTGGCCACCTCGAAACTGGCGCAACAGCCTTCCAGCAAAGGTGCTCCACCGGCACCAGCATGCCAGCGGAGCGCGGCAAAACGGTCGATGGGCCAGGTCGCGAAGCGATTGGAGAGGTCGACCTGCCCTGCAGCCAGCACATTGATGGCATGGTGGCTGGCATGCCGGAAGGCCTCGAGATTGTGCGAACTATTGTCGAGGCACCAGAGTACGAGCGCCGGATCGAGCGACACCGCCGAGAATGAATTGACGGTGAGCCCGATCGGCTGGCCGTCCGCATCGATTGCCGTGACGATGGTCACCCCGGTCGCGAAGCGCCCGAGGGTGTTGCGCAAGGCGCGGTTGTCGTCCTGAATCTCGCTCATCGAAAATGCCGGCGGAAAAACGCCGTATTATCCGTGCTCCGCATCCGCACGTCGAGGCTGATTTGTCCGCCGGCACCCCCAACGCTCCCGATTTCACCAATCAGCTGATCGCCTGGCAGAAGACTTCCGGGCGCCACGACCTGCCCTGGCAGAAGACCCGCGATCCCTACCGGATCTGGCTCTCCGAAATCATGCTGCAACAAACGCAGGTCAGTACGGTGATTCCGTATTTCCAGCGCTTCCTGTCACGCTTTCCCACCGTCCAGGCTTTGGCTGAAGCGCCCATCGATGTCGTGATCGAATATTGGGCAGGGCTCGGCTATTACGCACGCGCGCGCAATCTCCACCGCTGTGCGCAGGCGATTGTCGCGGTCCACGACGGAAGATTCCCGGAATCCGCCGGCCAGTTGAATGCCCTGCCCGGCATTGGGCGGTCCACGGCTGCCGCCATCGCCGCCTTTGCCTTCGGCCAGCGCGCGCCGATTCTCGACGGCAATGTGAAGCGGGTGTTGTGCCGCCGCTTCGGGATCACCGGCTTCCCCGGCCAGGCGACGGTCGAGCGCGAACTCTGGGCACTTGCCGAACGCCTGCTGCCGGAAACCGGCATCGAGGCCTATACACAAGGCCTGATGGATCTCGGCGCCACCTTGTGCACGCGCAACCGTCCCCGCTGTGCGCTTTGCCCGGTTGCTGCAGGCTGTCAGGCGCGCCTGACAGAGCGCCAGGCAGAGCTGCCGACTGCCCGCCCGCGGCCCAGGTTGCCGGAACGGCGCGCCGGTTTCGTCTTCATCAGCGATGGCGCGCAGCTCCTGCTCGAGCGCCGCCCGCCAAGCGGCCTGTGGGGCGGTCTGCTCGTCCCGCCCGAGGGCGAGGCACCAGCCGTGCTCGCCCGCCTCGGCCTGGTTGCCCTGGGCCAGCGCGACCTCAAACCACTCAAGCACGCGTTCACGCATTTCCGGCTGACCCTGGATCCGGTGCTATGTACAGTTGCCACACCGTGCGTCGCCGCCGAGCCGGGGCTGGAATGGGTGGCGATGGCCAAGGCAGCGGGGGCTGGCGTGCCGACGCCGATCAGGAAACTCATCGAACGGATTACCGGCGACACCGGCTGACAATCAGGGATTGGGCTTGGCTTCCGCCGCCGCCTTGGCCTCTGCCTTCTGCATCTTCTCGGCCACACGCGCCTCGTGATCGGCCTTCTTTTTACTCAGGCGCTCGGCATCCTCGGCCTTGCGTCTGGCGCCCTCTTCAGCCTTGCGCTCCTTGTCGGCCCGCGTCCGCGCTTCTTCGATCTCCGCCTCGGTTCGTGCCGCTGCCGTCTCGATCTCGAGCGCCTGGAGCCTGGCTTCGCGCGCGGGCGCCCTGGCCACCGCCTCGAGATCGCGGGCGCTAAGCTGTTCCTTTTTCACCTGGCGTTCGATCGCCTTGCCTTCGTTCTCGAGGCGCCTGGCTTCGCGGCCTGAATCGGTCAACTCCCGGTAGGCGTTATCGCGGCAGCGATTGACGAGGAATTTCCTGTAGCACGCAGCTTCCTGCTCCTCATAGAACTTGTCGGCCTCGGCCTGTCGCGTGGCGCTCTCCCGGCGCAAGTCTGCTGCGCGCGCCAGGCGTTGCTCCCAATCGGCATTCTGCTCCGCGGTCGGCTCACCCTGCGCAAGCAGCGCCCAGCCGCACAGTATTCCGATGCAAAGCGCCCGGGTGAGATGCGGCAGACTTTGCGCCGGTAGGCGGACATGCGGGAACGGGGGAAATGGACGCTTTGTCATTTTCGCGGAGGAAGGGGAATTGGCCGGATTTTACCAGCCCGCCGCTATAATTCGCCCGCTCATGATTGCCCTCCGCCAAGTCACCTTCGCCCGCGCTGGCCGCCCGCTGGTCATAGACGCCTCCGTCCAGTTGCACGCCGGCTGGAAGGTCGGCGTGGTCGGCGCCAACGGTTGCGGCAAGTCCAGCCTGTTCGCGCTGCTCGCCGGCGAACTACACGCTGAGTCGGGCAATCTCGAAATGCCGGCCAGCTGGCAAATCGCCCGCGTCGCCCAGGAAACCCCGGCCCTGCCCGACAGCGCCATCGACTTCGTACTCGACGGCGACACCGAGCTGCGCCGCATCGAACGCGAACTAACCGAAGCCGAAGCCAAGGGCGACGGCGAGGCGATCGGCCACCTGCACGCCCGTTACGGCGAAATCGGCGGCTATTCGGCCAAGGCCCGCGTCGCCGAAGTGCTGCACGGCCTCGGCTTCACCGATGCCGACTTTGCCCGGCCAGTAGCTGACTTTTCCGGCGGCTGGCGGGTGCGCCTCAACCTCGCCCGTGCCCTCTCCTGCCGTGCCGACCTGTTGCTGCTCGACGAGCCGACCAACCACCTCGACCTCGACGCAGTCTTCTGGCTCGAAAGCTGGCTGAAGAACACGCCGGCGACCCTGCTGCTGATTTCGCACGACCGCGATTTCCTCGACGCCGTGGTCGGCCAGATCATCTCGATCGACCTTCAGCGCCTGTCGCTGACCAGCGGCGGCTACTCCGATTACGAACGCGCCCGTGCCGCCCGGCTGGCCAACCAGCAATCGGCCTTCGAAGCCCAGCAGCGCGAGATCGCCCACCTCAACAGCTTCATCGAGCGCTTCCGCGCCAAAGCCACCAAGGCGCGCCAGGCGCAAAGCCGGATCAAAATGCTGGAGCGCATGGAAACGGTGGCCGCGGCGCATGTCGATTCGCCCTTCCACTTCAGCTTCCGCCAGCCGAACGCCCTGCCCGACCCCCTGCTGAGTATTGAAAAAGCCTCCGCCGGCTACGTCGACCGCAAGATCCTCGACAACCTCTCGATGACCCTGCGTCCAAGCTGCCGAATCGGCCTGCTCGGCCGCAACGGCGCCGGCAAATCGACGCTGATCAAGCTGCTGGCCGGCGCCATCGAACAGCAAGGCGGCCAGCGCAAGGAAGCCAAGGCGCTCAACATCGGCTACTTCGCCCAGCACCAGCTCGAGCAACTGCGCCCCGACGAATCTCCCCTGCAACACCTCGCCCGCCTCGAGCCGACGACACCGGAACAGGAACTACGCGACTACATCGGCGGTTTCGACTTCCGCGGTGACATGGCGACGCGCGCCATCGAACCTTTCTCCGGCGGCGAGAAATCCCGCCTCGCGCTGGCGCTGCTGATCCGCACCAAACCCAACCTGCTGCTGCTCGACGAACCGACCAACCACCTCGACCTCGAAATGCGCGAAGCGCTGACCTTCGCCATGCAGGACTACGAAGGAGGCATGGTTTTCGTCTCGCACGACCGCCACCTGCTGCGCACCTGCGCCGACGAACTGCTGCTCGTCGCCGACGGCAAGGTCACGGAATTCGACGGCGACCTCGACGACTACGCCGCCTGGCTCGCCAGCCAGCGCAACGCAGAGAAATCGCCGGAACCCGACGTCGCCGCCGAGAAGAGCGAACGCCTGCAACAGCGTGCCGACGCCAAGGCCAACCGGCAGGCACTACTCGCGCAACGCCGGCCTCTGGTGAAGGAAATCGAGCAGCTCGAAAAGAAGCTCGCCAAGTGGCACGAGGAAAAATCAACCCTCGAAGCCCGCTTCGCCGATCCGGACTTCTATGCTGCGGTCGACCGGCTGAAAAGCGAAGAAATGCACCGGCAGGCGGGGTTGCTTGGTGAACAGATCGACGCGGCGGAGATGCGCTGGCTTGAAGTGCATGATGCGCTGGATTTGCT
>ERZ724517.405-NODE-405-length-26904-cov-4.782711_pt1 | contig 26904 bp, 31 predicted proteins | sample MGYA00376050_ERZ724517 | MGnify/ENA primary metagenome ERZ724517 (study PRJEB28724, sample SAMN07190886) | activated sludge metagenome | isolation source: activated sludge of sewage treatment plant in Hong Hong | place: USA: Christiansburg, Virginia | collected... | reverse complement strand
GATTTCCCTGTTTTTACTGATTTTCTACATAGTCGTGCATATTGATCTCGAGCCATTCAGATTGCATACAATGAAAGAATATCTGGAAATATCTCTTACAAAACCCTTAGAGATTATAGTGGGATTTGCGGGATTTGCAGGCTCACTCACTTTTATGGAAGGGGACTCTGTTTTATTGCCTGTTTTTTCTGGCACGATACTACTAGGGACATCTTCCGTGTTAATAATCCAATTATGGATAAGAAAAAATCCATCTTTTTATCCCACAACATCACTATTTATGTTTTTTTTACTTTGTCTGGCGGCCTGCAGCATTACACGTGTTTCAATATACAGCTACTCGCCAATTTTTGATCCCCATTACAAATTTTATTCTTTACCGTTATGGGCACTCGCATTATCTGTTTTATATCAGATGGTAAATTCGAATTACCTAAAAGCGCTCATTATAGCTTTTGCAGCATCCATCTTGGCTGTGAGTTACATCAGGTACATTCCTCTCATTGCGGACGATAGCCAGTTTAAACAAGCAGCAATCACAAAATGGGCTGTCTCGGGGAAAAAAGAAGACTTGGGGTACACCGCAATACTGCCCTATTCTCATGAAATACTACTCATGAGCATGCATGAAGGCTACTACTCCCCCTTTGACTCAAGACACGGCGCACTAAATCAAGTGAAATCCTTGCAAAAGATTACTCAGTGCCCTGAACTCTCTTTATTACATGTGTCACAAGTTACTATTGAAAACCACGAAAATGCTATTGCATTTTCTGCCCCCCCCCAACCTGAAACAGATCCAATTTCAAAAATGCTGCTATGTGGAACCCGGCACTCTTTTCTTGTGATACCACAAGACTCTGCCAAGTCCTTTATAGTAGACAAGACCAGGCTCCCTGCGGACAACTACAAAATCCTGCTAAATACAGGGAATAACGAATGGCGTATCCAGAAAGAAGACATCCGGATTTCTGGTACTGTACCGCGTCCACCCTGCGTCATGGACTACGGATATTTGCAATTAGCCGTTGGCCCTCTAGTTTTTAGCCATCTATGCGAATAAATCAAAAAATAACCTTAAGGAAAACACCATGCCATACAGTCCGGACATTATTGAAGAACTGGAAATCCTGTCCATGTTTGATTTATCCAGCACACAGGCTGGCATCAAGATTCACAAAACAGCCATGAAAACAGAAATTGATGCTGCAAAACGCCTGCACAAAAAAGGCCTTGTTACACAAGCCGATGGCGGTTACCTCACCACATTGGGTCTGGAGGCGGCAGAACACGCTGAAACGCTTTGCAGAATCCTGCAAGCTGAAAAATCCACCTGATTTTTATTCAGGAACCACAATGCGGCCTACGACCCGCTGCTTGTGCGCGTTGAAACATTGGCATAGTTACTTTCAAGTGCGCGTTGAGCCCTTCAATACGGGATTGTGTTGCAGGGTGGGTGGATAATAATTCCGGCGGTTTTCCTCCGCCCTGTTTTTCCATCAATTGCCACAAGCGGATGCTTTCACGCGGATCAAACCCCGCATTCGCCATCAGATTCTGTCCGATAACATCAGCCTCGGATTCGTGTGCCCGGCTGTAAGGCAGCAACACACCCACCTGCGACCCGATATTCACCAGATCACCGGTGCCTGGTGCCATCACTTCAGCCATGCCGGCGCCAAGTTGCGAAGCCACCGACATAGATGCACGTTCATTGGCATGCCGCGCAATTACATGGCCAATCTCGTGGCCGATAACGGCCGCCAACTGTGCATCGTTGCGCACCAGTTTCACCATGCCGGTGTTCACACCGATTTTTCTGCCCGGCAAGGCAAACGCATTCGGTTCCTTGTCTCCGAATACCTGCACTTCCCAGCCACCCTGCCACGGCGGCGGCAACTGCGGCAGCAAGGCATTCACCACGCAGGATACCGTTGCACTGGTAGCCGGATCGCGTACCACTTTTCCTTTCTGCTTCATCTGCAGAAACAGCTGCTGGCCAGAAGCTGACATCTGCTCATCACCCACCATGATCAACTGGCTACGGCCTGTGGGCGAAGTGGCGCACCCTGTCACCAACAGCACCGATGCGAGCAGAATAACAAACCGGATCATCAACTGTGTGACTCCAGGAGTTCTGAAGTGCAATGCGGGCAGCGGGTAGCCTTGATTGAAATAGTAGAAATACATTTCGGGCATTCTTTTGTCTCTACTTCTGCCTCTTTTTTCAGGCGGTTAATCTGCTTCAATGCGAGAAAAATCACAAATGCAATAATCAGGAAATCAAGAATCGTATTGATAAAAATCCCATAGTTGATGCTGACTGCCGCCGCTGTATCAGTCTTTTCTTTCAAAATGATAGATAGATTGGAAAAATCCACGCTCCCTAACAATAAACCGATTGGCGGCATGACTACCTGGCTGACCAGTGTTGTAACAATCTTGCCGAAAGCTGCACCGATAATGACGCCGACAGCCATATCTACCACATTGCCGCGAATAGCAAATTCCTTGAACTCGCTGATAATTTTCATGGTTTTCTCCTCTGGAATATTCATTAGACACGTTATTGCGCTATCAGGCATCCGTCACAGGCTGCAACTCATTACCTTCAAGCAAGTTGTACACATTGACAAACTGCTGGGTCAATTTATGGGACGGAGCAAAATGTATTAATGGCATATGCGCTTCCCGCGATTCTTTCAGCTTCACCGATGCATTGAGATAGCTACCAAGGACAGGCAATCCATCTTCTACAAGTTGGGCAATGAGATCTGCAGGCAATTTGGCCTGGGGATTGAACTGGTTAACAACAATCCCTTCTATGAAGAGATCCTCGTTATGGTCTTCGCGGATTTCACTGACTGTATTGACGAGATTATAGAGAGCCTGCCGCGAAAAACTGTCGCAATCAAAAGGTATCAACAGCGAGTCGGCGGCAATCAGTGCCGCGCTACTGTAAAAATTCAGGGCCGGCGGCGTATCAATGTAGATACGGTCATAGTGTTTGGATAAATCTGTTAATGCTTCACGCAGCTTGTAAATTTTATGGCGACTTTCCAGCTCGCGCTCTATTGTTGCCAACTCCGGGCTCGCTGGCATCACCGACAAACGCCCGTACTGTGTCGGATGACAGAAACCGGGCAGATAGGGTTTGCGGCCAAACATCCCGAGAAATGTCTTGAAAAAATCAGCGGCAGTATTGTTCTTGTCTGCGTAATGAGGCCCCAGCAGATACTCTGAACTGTTGCATTGTGTATCCAGATCAATCAACAAGGTCTTGTAACCTTGTTGTGCACTGATGGCCGCAAGGTTGCAACTGATGCTGGTCTTGCCAACACCACCTTTCTGGTTAAACACAACTCTTTTCATGGATCACTCCTGTAAACTCTGCGCCATGTTATCAGCAAATCAAAACCGCTCCCCGTCTACTGCTATTTTCCTGCTGGGCCCAACAGCCTCTGGCAAGACAGATCTCGCGGTCGAACTGACGCGACAGTTGCCCTGCGACATTATCAGTGTGGATTCTGCCCTGGTGTACCGCGGCATGGATATCGGCACCGCCAAGCCCGATGCCGCCACGCTTGCTCACGCACCACACCGGTTGATCAGCTTTCTTGATCCCGCTGAAGCCTATTCTGCTGCCGCGTTTCGCCGCGATGCCCTCAGGGAGATCGCTGATATACAGTCCCGGGGGCGCATACCGCTGTTAGTGGGTGGCACCATGTTGTATTTCAAGGTATTGCTGGAGGGGATTGCTGATTTGCCTGCCTCCAGTCCCGAATTGCGTGCAGCACTGACTGCAGAAGCAGAACAGCACGGCTGGCCAGCCATGCATAAAAAACTGGCCGCTGTGGATCCTGCAGCAGCAGCACGCCTGCACCCCAATCACTCCCAGCGCATCCTGAGGGCGCTGGAGGTATACCAGCAAACAGGCACTCCCCTTTCACAGCTGCAACGGCAGCAGACGACTGAGACCCTGCCTTTCCACCCTGTCCAGCTGGCCCTGATGCCGGAAGACCGCAACGTGCTGACCCAGCGCATAGAAGGGCGTTTTGACCGCATGCTGGCCGAAGGCTTTGTCGAAGAAGTGCGCCACTTGTACCTGCGCGGCGACCTGAACCCCGACTTGCCGTCTATCCGCGCAGTGGGTTATCGGCAAGTCTGGGACTATCTGGCAGGTCATGTCAGTGACACACAGCTGCGGGACAATGGCATTGCTGCTACACGGCAGCTGGCCAAGCGCCAGTTAACCTGGCTCAGGCGCTGGGCCAACCTCCATTGGCTGTACACACAGGAACCTTTTGACCTCAATAAAGTCACATCAGATGCCTTGAAAATACTGAGGAACGCCAACATATAAGCACTATCGGCATCCTCTGGATTTTACGTACTGCACCCAAGGGGCTTATTGCTATACATTGCACAGGTGTTCTGTTTTATCAATGTTGTCTTAGTTGAATGTCTTATCAACTGTTGTCTAGCCAGTTCCAATTATCCAAGGAGACTTTTATGTCCAGAGGGCAAAGCTTACAAGACCCTTACCTGAACGTACTTCGCAAAGAACGCGTTCCCGTATCGATTTACCTGGTAAACGGCATCAAGCTGCAGGGACAGATCGATTCTTTTGACCAGTTTGTCGTATTGCTGAAAAACACTGTCAGCCAGATGGTCTACAAACATGCCATTTCCACTGTGGTGCCTTCACGCCCCGTGCGCCTGCCGATGATGAATCCGGCTGCACCGGCTGGCGGCATACCTGGCGAACCCGGTAACTACGGCGGCCAAGGCGGCTTTGACGATGATGATGGCTACAATGACCTTGGCAGCTGATGCCACGGTTGCCAGTTTCTCTTCTATAGAACGTTTGCTGTTTGTTTTTTGATCGTCCTGAATCCGGTGAACTGGCTGTGCTGGTTCATCTGGATCTTCACCGCCCCCATACCCGTGATGATTTGCGGGAATTTGAAGAGCTCGTGCTATCCGCAGGCGGGGATCCCGTTGCACTGATCAGCGGTTCCCGCACCTCGCCCAGTGCCCGCCATTTCGTGGGCAAAGGCAAGCTGGAAGAAATACGTGCAACCGTGCAGCAGCATGGTGCCCAGCTGGTGATCTTTGACCACGAACTGTCACCCAGCCAGGAGCGCAATCTTGAAAAGGCGCTGGAGTGCCGTGTTCTCGACCGCACAGGCCTGATTCTCGATATCTTTGCCCAACGCGCCCGCACCCACGAAGGCAAGCTGCAGGTAGAGCTGGCACAACTGCAACATATGTCGACACGACTGGTACGTGGCTGGACGCACCTTGAGCGCCAGAAAGGCGGTATCGGGATGCGCGGCCCTGGGGAAACCCAGTTGGAAACAGACCGTCGCCTGCTCCGGGTGCGGATAAAATCCATCCAGGCCCGCCTTGAAAAAGTACGCAGCCAACGCGAGCAAGGCCGACGTGGACGAACACGCAGCGCCACCCCTACCGTCTCGCTGGTTGGCTACACCAATGCCGGCAAATCAACCCTGTTCAATGCGCTCACACAGTCAGATGTCTACGCAGCAAACCAACTGTTCGCTACGCTGGACCCCACCATGCGGAGGCTGGAGCTGCCCGACACCGGCGCCATTGTTCTGGCGGACACCGTAGGCTTTATCCGCCATTTACCGCACCACCTCGTAGAAGCCTTTCGCAGCACACTGGAGGAAGTGGCCAGTGCAGATCTGCTGCTGCACGTTATTGATGCGTCGAGTGAAGAGCGGCCAGAACAGATATTCCAGGTAGAGGAAGTACTTGAAGAAATAGGCGCGGCAAACGTGCGGCGACTTGAAGTATTCAACAAGATTGACCTGCTGGGGATTGAGCCCCGTATTGACCGTAACGACGAGGGACAGGCCATACGCGTGTGGTTGTCTGCCCAGACAGGTGCCGGTTTGCCCTTGCTGCTACAGGCTCTGGATGAACACCTTGCCAGCGAGCAATTCTGCGCCACACTCAGGCTGACAGCCGGGCAATCACGCTTGCGGGCACGCCTGTTTGCGCTGCACGCAATCAACAATGAGCACTTTAACGACGATGGCAGCCAGCGAATCACCATTCGGCTGGCAAACAAGGATTGGCAGCGCCTGTTGGCTGCCGAGCAGTTAACGGCTGAAGAGCTGTTAGAATCGCACACTGAATGATATACACATTTTTTTCTGGAGAGACTGATGGCCTGGAATGAACCTGGCAACAACAAACCCGGTAGCGGAGGCGGCAACCCCTGGGGCGGCCCACCCAACAACAAAGGCGACATACAGGACTTGTTCGACAAGCTGGGTGGAATTTTCGGCGGCGATAACAATGAGTTGCCTACGGGAAAACTGGCAATACTGATCAGCGTGGCGTTGTTGTTGGCGTGGAGCGGATTCGGCTTCTACCAGCTTGATGAACAGAAACGTGCTGTTGTTCTCCGGCTGGGCGCATTCCACACGATTGTCGGCCCCGGCATTCACTGGAATCCGCCGTTTATTGACACCGTCATCAGAGAAAATGTCACGCAGCAGCGCTCTTATACCACGCAAGGGGCGATGCTCACTGAAGATGAAAATATTGTGGATGTGCAGTTATCCGTGCAATACAACATAGGCGATTTGCGCAAATTCACGATGAGCATACGCGATCCACAACATGCACTGGAAGAAGCCACAGATAGTGCAGTGCGCCATGCAATTGGCAGCTCCAAAATGGATGACGTATTGACTGTTGGTCGTGACAAGATTGCCGTCGACGTACAAAGCCGGCTGCAGAAATATCTGGATGCGTACAATACGGGCATTGTTGTTACCACCGTTAACGTTGAAAAAACCCAGCCGCCTGGCGCGGTACAAGCAGCATTTGATGACGTTATCAAGGCGCGTGAAGATGAACAGCGTGTGCAAAATGAAGCACAGACGTATGCCAACACGGTCATCCCCGAAGCACGCGGTCTGGCCAAACGTGTTTTTGAAGAATCATTGGCTTATCGCGATCGCGCAATAGCCAGGGCGCAGGGTGAAGCAGAACGGTTCAATGCACTGTTGGCGGAATACCGCAAAGCCCCTGACGTCACCCGCGAACGGCTTTATATCGAAGCCATGCAAGAAATTTATTCAAACAATAGCAAAGTGCTGATCGATACACAGAACAGCAGCAACGTGCTCTATTTACCGTTGGATCAACTTAAAAACCGCAATACTTCTACCGGCGCAACCACTGACAGCACGACAGGCAAAACATTGAGCCCCGCTGAAATAGATGTGCTGAGCAACCAGCTGGAAGAGAAAATACGCAATAACAAGCAGAGTAGCGGCCGTGCCGACTCTACACGCAACAGGGAGGCTCGCTAATGAATCGCCTGGGCAACATTCTTCTCTCGATAATGGCAGTGCTGTGGCTCGCTGGCCAGTTTGTCTTTGTTGTATACGAGTTTGATAAAGTTGTACTGCTGAAATTCGGCAAACTGGTGCAATCAGACATCTCGCCGGGACTGCATTTCCGCATACCATTTATGGATCAGGTACGCCGTTTTGATGGCCGCATCCTCACACTGGATACCCGTGCCGAACGCTACCCAACCGTTGAGAAAAAATCTGTGATGGTAGATTTATATGCGCATTGGCGCATTATCGATGTAGCTCGCTACTACACCGCCACCGGCGGGGATGAAGCACGCGCAGAACTGCTCATTTCCCAACGCATTAACGAGGGGCTTCGAAACCAGTTTGGTATCCGTACATTGCATGAGGTGGTATCTGGTGAACGTGATGCCTTGATGGTAGACATGACCAAAAAATTGACCGATATCACCAGAGGCGAACTCGGCATTGAAGTGGTGGATGTTCGGGTCAAGCGGATTGAGTTGCCAGATGAAGTCAGCGTGGACGTCTACAACCGGATGAACTCCGAACGCGCACGTGAAGCACGCAAACACCGCTCTGAAGGCAAGGAAATTGCCGAGGGTATACGTGCTGATGCAGATCGCCAGAAAATTGTCCTGGAAGCAGAAGCCTATCGCGAAGCTGAAAAAACTCGCGGCCAGGGTGATGCCGAGTCCACAGCCATATATGCAGCGGCATTCAGCAAGGATCCGGAGTTTTATAACTTTACCCGCAGCTTACAAGCCTACCGCAATAGCTTTGATGGCAAGAATGACTTGCTGGTAATCGATCCGAATAATGCCTTTTTCAACTACCTGAAAAATCCCGATGGCAAAGCGCGCTGATCTGAACAATGCAATCGCCATATGCGCGTTAGTCGCTTGTCACAGCGCATTAGCCCTGCCTGATATCCAGGTACAGGGTTTGATGCCCAATCAGGCAGTGGTCACCATTGATGGCAAACAACGCATCCTGAAAGTCGGCAAACCGGGTACTGACGGTGTCAGTCTCGTATCAGCTGACAGCAAGAAAGCCACGCTGGAATGGCAAGGCGAACGCTTTGAGCGCACGCTGAACAAGCAGATCACCAGCAATTTTTCTGCACCTGCGGAAAAAAGTGAAGTGCGCATTGAGCGAGGGATTAACGGGCACTACAACACGCCCGGTCACATCAATGGACGCCTGGTCAACTTCATGGTGGATACGGGAGCTACTGCCATCGCCATGAACCACACTGAAGCAGACCGTCTTGGCATCAGCTGGCGTCAAGGCACGCGCACCATAGCCGGCACCGCTGGCGGCGACACACCCAGCTATATGGTCACGCTGGATACGGTAACTGTCGGGGGCGTCACGCTGCACAATGTTCAAGCTGCTGTTATCGTGGCCGACACCGATAACGATATCCTGCTGGGTATGACATTTCTGGAAAGAACAGAGATGCGTGAAGAAAATAATGCGCTCGTGCTACGCAAAAAATACTGAGCACACACAATGACAAATCCGCGTAAAATGCGCACCCCACGTTGAGGGTTCTACTGTGTCATTCCGTTTTGTAGCGTCGTCCAGCTTGCCGACAGCCTGGGGAGAATTTGTCATCCACGGGTTTGAAGATGCCGATACAGGCAAGGAGCACGTTGCACTGACCATGGGCAACGTAGCTGATGGCCAGCCGGTACTGAGCCGCATCCATTCCGAATGCCTGACGGGTGATGCCTTGCACAGCTTACGCTGCGATTGCGGCGCACAACTCGATGCTGCCATGCAAACCATAGCCCGCGAGGGACGGGGCATTCTCCTTTACCTGCGCCAGGAAGGGCGGGGCATCGGGCTGGTGAACAAGATCCGCGCCTACCAGCTACAGGATCAGGGGGCAGACACAGTGGAGGCGAATGAGCAGCTGGGCTTTGAAGCAGATATGCGCCAGTACGATATGCTGAAAATCATGCTGGATCATCTTGGCGTGTCCCGGCTCCGGCTGATGACAAACAATCCCCGCAAGCTGCAGGCGCTGGAAGATCTGGGCATTCTGGTCGTCGACCGGATTTCACTGCAAACCGCCGAAAACCCGCACAACCGCCAATACCTGGCCACCAAGGCCGGCAAACTTGGCCATATGCTGACTCCGCCGCGTTAAATCCCTGACGCCAGCTGCCTGGCAATTGAGAGTATCTATGCAGATTTGTCAGCGAGTCACCGATTTACGCCGCCATCTCCATGATGCGCGCGTCGCTGACAAGCGTATCGCCTTTGTTCCAACCATGGGCAATTTACACGAAGGGCACTTGCAGCTGATCCGGCTGGCGCGGCAACACGCTGATGTCGTTGTCGCCAGCATTTTTGTGAACCCCCTGCAATTCGGACTCAATGAAGACTGGGAGCAGTACCCACGGACGCTGGAGCGGGACAGTGCCATGCTGGCCTCCGAAGGATGCGACCTGCTGTTTTGCCCCACCGAACATGATATGTATCCGAACGGCATGGAAACCCAGACCAAAGTAGAAGTGCCCACCATGACCAACATCCTCTGTGGCGCTTCTCGCCCCGGTCATTTTCTGGGCGTCACCACTGTAGTAGCCAAACTGTTCAACATGGTACAGCCCGACACAGCCGTCTTTGGCATCAAGGATTACCAGCAACTGGCCGTGATCCGCCGGATGACAGAGGATCTGTGCATCCCCATCCAGATTATCGCTGCCCCGATTGCCCGGGCAGACGACGGGCTCGCCCTCAGCTCGCGCAATGGCTACCTGACCCAGGAAGAGCGCCCCCGCGCCGTGGCGCTGTACCGGGCGCTTTGCCAGGCTCGTGCCGCTCTGGTGGACGGGCGGAGAGACTACGCCAGCATCGAGAAAGAAGCCCTGGACGCGCTGGCAGCGGCCAGGATGCGGCCGGATTATTTCTCCATCCGCCACGCCAGAACACTGGAAACAGCCAGCGCAGGTGATACAGACTTGGTATTATTAGGCGCGGTTTATCTCGGAAAGACACGCTTGATAGATAATGTCACCGTACAGATTTAGCGTTACGATATAAATAGATGCACACGCGGAGGCAAAGCGATGCAAACCGTTATGTTGAAAGGCAAGCTCCACCAGGCTCGCGTCACCCATGCCGAGCTGGATTATGATGGCTCCTGCGCCATTGATAATAATCTGGTGAAACTGGCCGGGTTGCGCGAGTTTGAACAGATCCAGATCTATAACATCACCAATGGCGAACGCTTTACCACCTACGTCATTCTGGCTGAAGCCGGCTCGGGTGTGATTTCAGTCAACGGCGCAGCCGCACACAAAGCGAAGCCCGGTGACCGCGTCATTATTTGCGCCTACGGTAACTACAACGAACAGGAACTGCTGAACCACAACCCGAAACTGGTCTATCTGGACCAGAACAATCAGGTAGTACGCACCACCAATACGATACCTGTTCAGGCAGCCTGACAGCTTTTTCTGATTGAAAGCCGACCTTCGGGTCGGCTTTTGCATTTCTGTCAAAGCACTATCCAAAGCACCATCCAAGGCAATACAGAGAGCACCGGAATGTTGGAAATTAATCCGTTATTGAATCTGATCAAAGATCTCCGCGAGCGCTCCGATGCGTTGAGGGGGTATCTTTGACTACGCCAACAAGAAAGACCGTCTGACGGAAGTTGAGTTGGAGCTCGGCGATTCCAAAGTCTGGGACAAGCCCGAGCGTGCACAAGAACTGGGGCGTGAACGTGCAGCGCTGGAAGCGGTTGTACGCACACTGGAAGACATGGAAACAGGCCTGAATGATGTGTCTGACTTGCTGGAAATGGCTGCGGCTGAAGATGACACAGACACCGTTACCGCCATCGAAGCGGATCTGGATGCGCTGCGTAAAAAACTGGAAGTGCTGGAATTCCGCCGCATGTTTTCCGGTGAGATGGATCCGAACAATTGCTTCCTCGATATCCAGGCCGGCTCCGGTGGCACGGAAGCGCAAGACTGGGCTGAAATGTTATTGCGTATGTATTTGCGCTGGGGTGATGCAAAAGGTTTTAAAACCGAGCTGATTGAAGCATCTGCTGGTGATGTGGCTGGCATAAAATCTGCCACCATCAGTTTTCAGGGCGAATACGCTTATGGCTGGCTGCGCACAGAAACCGGCGTACACCGCCTGGTGCGCAAATCACCATTTGATTCCGGCAACCGTCGCCATACATCTTTTTCATCGGTATTTGTTTCCCCGGAAATTGATGACAAGATTCTTATTGATATCAACCCGGCGGACCTGAAAACAGATGTCTATCGTGCATCCGGCGCTGGCGGCCAGCACGTGAATAAAACCGAATCAGCCGTTCGCATTACACACATACCCAGCGGCATTATCGTCCAGTGCCAGAACCAACGCTCACAACACGCAAACCGCGATTTCGCCATGAAGCAACTGGCAGCCAAACTGTATGAAATGGAAATGCAGAAACGCCGTGAAAAAGCGCAGTTGGTGGAAGACAATAAGGCGGATGTCGGCTGGGGAAGCCAGATCCGTTCTTATGTACTTGACGATGCACGTATTAAAGATTTGCGCACCGGCGTAGAAACACGCAATACCCAGGCCGTATTGGATGGCGATCTGGATAAATTCATCGAAGCCAGCTTAAAAAGCGGATTGTAAGACTATCTGGAATAACATCATGACTGACGAAAAGAACACCCAACCAGAAGAAAACAAGCTAATTGCAGAGCGACGCGCAAAATTAAGTGCTATCCGCGCAAAAGGCCCCGCTTTCCCGAATGATTTTCGTCCCGACAGCTTCGCCCTCAACTTGCAGGATGAGCTGGGTGAAAAAACCAAGGAAGAGCTCGAATCACTGAACCGCGTAGCCTCTGTTGCAGGCCGCATCATGGCAAAACGCGGCCCTTTTCTCGTGTTGCAGGATGTCGGTGGACGCATTCAACTCTACATCGACAAAACACACACGCAAGCAGAAGAAGTAAAAACCTGGGATATCGGTGACATCGTCGGCGCAACCGGCCCTGTACACAAGTCGGGCAAGGGCGACCTCTATGTGATGATAGAGAAAACGCAATTACTGACTAAAGCATTGCGCCCACTGCCAGATAAATGGCATGGATTATCAGACACCGAAACACGCTATCGCCAACGCTATGTTGACCTCATCGTCAATGATGATGTCAAACGCGTCTTCCGGACACGCTCCATTGTCATCGATGCCATTCGCGACTTCCTGACTGACCGGGATTTCCTGGAAGTGGAAACGCCGATGATGCAAGTTATTCCCGGCGGGGCAACAGCCAAACCATTTGTCACTTACCACAACGCCCTCGACCAGCAAATGTACTTGCGCATTGCGCCCGAGCTTTACCTGAAACGGCTGGTTGTTGGCGGATTCGACAAGGTGTTTGAAATTAACCGTAATTTCCGGAATGAAGGTTTATCAACACGTCATAACCCTGAATTTACCATGCTGGAATTCTACCAGGCGTATGCAGACTACCGCGATCTGATGGATCTCACTGAAAACATGCTGCGCTATGTGGCCAAACGCGCGTTGGGCAGTACACAATTCATCAATACTGTGCGCAATGATGCCGGGGAAGTAACTGAAACCCGTGAATACGATTTTGAAAAACCTTTTGCTCGCCTGAGTGTTTTTAATTCCATTCTGCATTTTAATCCGGATATCAAGGCCGAAGAACTGCAAACAGTGGAAGGCGCACGAAACATTGCGAAACAGCTTGGTATTCCGCTGAAGGATTCTTATGGCCTCGGCAAGGTACAGATCGAGATTTTTGAAAAAACTGTTGAGCATCGCTTGATGCAGCCCACATTTATCACAGAATACCCAACCGAAGTATCGCCGCTTGCGCGCCGCAATGATGCAAATCCCTTTGTAACAGATCGCTTCGAGTTTTTTGTTGGTGGGCGCGAACTAGCCAACGGCTTCTCCGAACTGAATGATGCAGAAGACCAGGCTGAACGCTTCAGCAAACAAGTGGAAGACAAAGACGCTGGGGACGAAGAAGCCATGCACTTTGATGCCGATTATATTGCCGCGCTGGAATACGGCCTGCCCCCCACTGCTGGCGAAGGTATTGGAATTGACAGACTGGTCATGCTGCTGACCGATTCACCATCGATACGCGATGTAGTGCTGTTCCCGCACATGCGTCCGCAAAACTGATTGATCGCATGAGCAACATCAAACTCGATCCTGAATGGCTAGAGCTGCTAAAAGCCGAGTTTGATGAGCCCTACATGAAACAATTGCGCGCATTTCTTGCCAGTGAGAAAGCGGCAGGAAAAGTGATTTATCCGCCGGGCGCTTTGTGGTTCAACGCACTGAATCACACACCATTTTCAAAAGTGAAGGTCGTCATCCTCGGGCAAGACCCGTATCACGGCCCCCACCAGGCGCATGGCCTGTGCTTCTCTGTACAGGAAGGCATACAGCCGCCGCCTTCACTGATCAACATCTTCACAGAAATAAAACGGGATCTGGGGCTTGAACAGCCCTCACGCGGGGATCTGACAGCCTGGGCTGACCAGGGCGTGCTGTTAATGAATGCTGTCCTGACTGTTGAACACGGCAAGGCGGGATCGCATCAAGGAAAGGGGTGGGAGACGTTTACTGATCGCGTCGTGGCGCTTCTCAATGAACAACGTGAGCATCTGGTGTTTTTACTGTGGGGTAGTTACGCGCAGAAAAAAGGCGCGCTCATCGATCGAAAAAAACATCTGGTGCTGGCATCACCGCACCCTTCCCCACTGTCTGCGTATCGCGGCTTCATCGGCAATGCGCATTTCTCAAAAACAAACGACTACCTGAAAGCAAACGGGCTTGGCGTCATCAACTGGCAGCTGCCTTGCGATTAACCGGCTCTGGCAATCATCCAGCGATAGCGCCAAGCAGTTTTTTAACCAGCTCGAAATCCGCTGCTGAAATATCAATAATCTGGCGTCCTGACCAATATGTGGAAGCACTGGCAGATTCTGCAGGGCTGGTCCATAAACAATCGACTCCCACTTGTATATCATGGCTGCCACCAGCAGCAGGCATAACACTGCCGTCAACCGTCAGGCACAACTGGTAGATACAGTCAGCATGCAAGGGAGAGCTGTTCACCAGCATGAGCCCTTCCAACGACAAGTTAGCCACGGTTCCAACAGATTGTCCGGATGCTTTATCGATAACCCGCACAGCATCACGCAAATTGTGCCGCGGATGTTTACGTCGACTGATAAACTCTTCTGATTCCATTATGCGTATCCTGATCGCTAGATGATTAGTGCGATATGGCTGCTTTGAGCCGTGCAAAAACATTTTCCAGTGCACGCTCGAAAAAAGGCTTGCCAGAATCCGCCAACATTCTGGCCTGACTCGACAGGATCATACGCGAAATCTCAAGCCCGCTTTTCATTGCTACTTGTTTACCGCTGCGATCAACCAACATGTAGTGCGATGTTTTTGCATTAAACCACGCAATTCTGGCGCGTAAATTTTCGAAGTTATCAAGACGGTCAAATTCAATCCATGTGCCAAAAGCGACATGGCTGAGTGTATCCATCATATCCTTTTCATCCGGGCTCAATGATGCGAGGTCTATGGATTCCTCCTCCAGGTCTGCGCTCGCCTCTGCTTCCATTTCCGCGCGTTTCTCTGCTGTAGCTGGCTCAGCCACGAGATTTTGTAACACCAACATCTGTGACTTGCTCAATGCATCCAGCAACTTGTTACTCTTGGCCTGGTCATGAGCAATGGTCTCCAGACCAGCCTGTACGCGCGACTGCAGCGACTCCTGAATCAACATCAAACGATTACGTTCATTGATATCCGGTTTCTCCTGCACACTCCAGACGATTTCATCAATAGTGTCTATGCCTTCCTGCCACTGGCTGGAATCTTCACCGTGTCTCAACAAGGTGAAGGTCAGGTAATCTGACCAGGGATGCAATAAGAGTACGATGATGTGCGATGGCAGGTCATGACCATCCATCCGCTTGCGCACTTCCATTAATACACGGCGCTTCACTTCACGCAGGCGATCTTCACCTTCAGCTTTTTCCCTTGCCCTGCGCTCCATCACTTCAATGCTGCGTTCAACCTTGTGGTTAAACTCCCGCATTTCCATTAGCAATTCGTCAAACAATCCAATATCACTATGGAAATCTGTCAGCACCCTGCGAATAACGGATTTGATTTTTGGAAATACCTTGAACTGGCTATCGCCGTCAGTGTTTACCCAGCGCGTCCCGGCTTCGGCAAGGCAATTCAGCAATTGCCTGGAAGAATGTTCAGGCTTCTCAAATAACTTCCGGTCAATAAATGCTGCTTTCAGATAAGGCGTATGCAGATAACTCAGGACCGCTTTAACAGAATCAGGCAATTGTTTATCGCCGAGCATGTACTCAAAAATCATGCCTACCAGATCAATCGTCCGGCCATCATCATCAGCAATCTGCTTGTCATCCCCGATCTGCTCGCGCAATTGCTGCGTAACACCCTGAAACTGCTCTACTGTCATGGCAGGAGGGGCCACGGACTGTTCCATCACCTCGGCATGACGCTCAAGAGGAACCCGGGCCAACGCTGTGACTACTTCGTTCTGGGAACACATCGCCACTGCAGCATTACCGTGCGCAGCGAATGCAGGCTGACTAAAGAAATGGGGCTGGTACTGGCCAGGTGGGTAGCTGCCTGCAGGAACACCCGCGGGCGCGGGGGATCCGGTTGCAGATGGACTTCCTTCCGGAAGCTGCTGCGAGCCGGCAACGGCAGCCGCACCCTGCAGCCCGGAAATTTCAGCGTAAAGCTGGCGCTGTGCGGCATTGGACTCTAACTGGGCAGGGTCTTGTGCCGCTTCGAGCTCGATGCGTTTTGCTATGTCGGTATTGGTAGTTTTGACCGGTTTTGCTTTTTCTTCCTGCTGGCCACCTGGTGTTTTTTGTTGCGCACGCGCACCAGCCACGGCTGTGCCATAACGCAAATTAGGCAGAATGCCCTGCTTGATCAGATAGTCATTCGCAGCCTTGTACAGATCGCCGAGATTTTCCAGGAGGACTTTTTCAAATACCCGGAAAAAAAGCACAGTGAAACGGGTATCCAGTTTCAGGATAGTAATTTCTGTCTGCAACGCACCCGCAAATTGATACGCACCCAACGGGTTGCCATCGTCTGCCAGCTTGTGACCACCCTTCAACATAGCCATTCGCTGGTTCAGGGCAAACAACTCTTCCGAGAAGCGGGTATCCGCTCTACGCGCCAACGATGAAGTCGCCAGATCCTGTTCCAGTTCGTCATCCGCCATCAGGGAGAGATCGCGCGACATGTCCTGTCTCGTGGTGTCTTTCCCGCCAAGGCGGTCGCGCTGGAACGCCTGGAAGCCATCGGAGAGATACCGTTTGAAAGCCATCAGGAGCACCGCTTTCTGGCGTCTCAACTCACGGGACAACTGCAGTAACCGCCACTGCTCTTCATTGTTCTTGGCAGAGTCCGACATCTCCATGAGCCGGTTTTCCATGGCCAGGAGAAAAAGCTCGTGCGTCTTGTCGCCGAACCGGATGGTCAGGTTTTGTAAAGCGGAAAGGTGCTTTATGTTTCCGGTATCCATGCAAGTGAGCTCATCCAGCAATCAACGAAGTAATAGCAAAGCGCCAGCGGCGACCATCTAAAGCATCGCCATCAGAAATTGAACTGCGTCACATTATAGGACTCTGCCGAGTTAACCGCAGCAGCCTGAAAAGTGCAAACCTGATTTGTAGTGTGATGCAGCTCACACTTTGGCGTTTGTTATGCCGACAAAACGAACAATGCCACCACACATCCCAGAGCCGCCACCCAGACCAGACTACGCAGGGTGGCCTTGTCCAGCACATACATCACACCATAAACCAGTCGGCAAGCCACAAAACCCACTGCCAACATGTCCACAGTCGCCTGGGCTACAGCAGCTCTTTCGGCCAATAGCACGGCTGCCAGAAAGAGAGGGAAAGTTTCGTATCCATTCTGCACTGCCCAATACGCCCGCTTGCGCGCACCGGCGAGGTGCTCCATGTATTCGCGAGGCTTGGCATTATCAAAATCCTTGCTCGCTTTTGCGTAAAGGGTGAATACAAAAGGAACCACCAGACCGGCAACAAAAATACACCAGTCAGCAATAGTCAGTGTCAACGCCATAATAAAACTCCTGCTCTGTCAGTTAAAAAATCGTGCCCAACCAATAAATCCCCAGACCATCAACACCTGCATCAACGCAATAAACACAGCTGCAGATCCGATATCCTTGGCGCGCCCGGCCAAAGGGTGAATCTCCGGACTGGCCAGATCCACCACTGCCTCTATGGCAGAGTTCAGTAGTTCTGTGATCAATACCACCAGACAACTCATCAGCAAGATGATGGTTTCAGTAGCTGTTTGCCCCAGCCAGAAAGCAACCGGCGTCAGGGCAGTTAACAAGATAATCTCCTCCCTGAAAGCTGCTTCGTGTGTCCATGCCTGCCGAAAACCTGACCACGAATATCCTGCCGCGGCGAGAATACGGGCAATCCCTTTACGGCCAGGCTTTGATGGCGTCAACGTCTGCTCCACACCCGGATTCATCGATCAGCCATCCTCACTGGTATCGCCCAGTTTCTGGTCCATATCCAGCGCTGGCTGCTCTGCTGCAGGACGCCCCACTACACGGGCTGGTACACCGGCAGCAGTGCTGTGTGGAGGAATATCTGTTAGCACAACGCTGCCTCCGCCAATTTTAGCGCCCTCACCAATTTCAACCGGCCCTAGCACTTTGGCGCCAGCTGCCAGCAACACACCACGGCGAATCAGCGGATGACGGCGACAACCACGCGCTATGCCGCTGCCGCCCAGTGTCACTTCATGCAACATCGACACATCATCTTCGATCACAGCGGTTTCACCAATCACCACGCCGGTAGCGTGATCCATCATGATGCCACCGCCAATAACAGCCGCGGGATGTATATCTACAGCAAAGACTTCGCTCATACGGCTCTGGATGTGCAAGGCTAACATCCGACGGTCTTGTTGCCATAACCAGTGTGCAACACGGTAAGACTGCAATGCGTGGAATCCTTTGAAATACAGCAAGGGCATCAGATAGTGGTCACAGGCGGCATCCCTTTCATAGCAGGCAATAATATCCCGGCATATGCGCCTGATAATCGTCGGATCCTGCTGTAATGCATCCAGAAATACTTCGCGCAACAACAATGCCGGCGCAGGGCTGCTATCCAGTAAATTGGCAAGATGGAAACTGATGGCATCGACCAGATTCTGGTGATGCAGGATGGTGCCGTGGATATAACTTGCCAGCACAGGCTCCTGCGCAGCCACCACTTGCGCCTCGCGCTGCAGAATCTGCCACAAAGTGTCGGGTTCAGCTGCTGTATGCATCAGTGCTCCTGCCTGTGAAAGATTCGATCCTGTATGGCATCCAGTATCGCGGGTAATTCTGACATACAGGCGAACACTGATGCATCAGCAAAGGTCGCATGTTTTTCACCGAAGGCACAGACCTGCATACCTGCAGCCAGCGCCGCCAACACGCCGGGGCTGGAATCCTCGATAACAATACAGTGCGACGGTGAATATTGTTGCGCTCTGGCAGCATACAAAAAAAGATCCGGCGCAGGCTTGCCATGTTGCACATCACTGGCACTGAAAATCCTGTCGCCAAAATATTTCAGCAGCCCGGATTTCTCCAGCGTCAACGCCATCTTCTCGTGACTACCACTGGAAGCAACGCAGCATGGCCAATGCTGTTCCTGCAACCACTCCAGCACCTCTACAACACCTGGAACAGGCTCTAATTCCCTGGCAAAGCGGTCAAATGTATCCTGTTGCAGGCGCAGGAAAAAATCTTCCGGCAACGGTGCCTGCCCTGTTTCAATCAACGATTTGCAGCTTTGCAGTGACAATCCGGTGAAACGCTCCATGCACTGCTGCGGCGTATGCGGGTAACCCGCCTGTGTCAGATGCTCGGCAAATGCTGCGCTGGCAATCGATTCACTATCAACCAGCACGCCATCACAATCAAAAATAAGCAGCGGCTTCATGCGTTGCTGTCAGGCGTGACCAGCACATAGCGATGAAATATATCGTGCCAATGCACATAAATACGGTCCTTCAATGCAATATCCTGCGCCATGATCCAGTCAATCAATCGCGCCTCATCCAGCAGCTTTTCATAGCGTTCCGCCACAGGGCGACAGGACAGGTGCCAGCGCTCCGGCGCAATACCGCCACGGTCGGCTGTATACGGCCGGAAAAAAACTGCCGATTCCTCCCGCAACACAGCATCAAGCCAATCATGCAAGGCAGCGAACGGACCACAATCTGTGCACTCGGCAGTTGTCAGCTGTACGGAATAATCCTGCGCAACTGCAGCAGCATCAAAAACATCAAGGTCCGTGCCCCAATGATGGCGGGAACACCCGGGAATGGCAGACCAACGCAGCATGGCAAACAGCAACGCATCTTCCGACATCGAGCAGGCATCCAACGGATTGCCACATGCATCCAGCACCGGGCGCTGGCCAGAAGCCTTGCCATTCCAGATCAGTTGCTGGCGATCAAATCCACGCCACGCACTGGCAATCCGCAAGGAAAAACCGACATCAAGTGCCCGGGCAACCAGATCTGTCCAGGGCGACAGAACATCCTTATGCACGAGAAAAGATTCACCGTGCTCTACAGGCACCAGAGCAGCGGATGTTTGTCCTGTGAGTACTCGCCAGTCCTCTTCAATCACTTTTTGTGCCTCTACTGGAAAGCCACTACATTTACGTTGCGCAAGAGCGCCCGCGGGTTATTATAAGCAGACAACAGCGCCTTCAGAGAGTCGGCGTTCAAGATATACCAAGATGCTCTCATCGGGATACGCAGCGTGACAGCAGACAAGAAGCTGATCGAAATGAAGAACCTTGGACCCTCTACCGTCAATGTTCTTAATTCCATTGGTATTCGCACACAGCAGGAATTACAAGCAGTCGGCTCCGTCCAGGCTTACCGGCGCATCAGACAAAAGGGAATTCATGTCTCGCGCGCCTTACTCTACGCAATGGAAGGTGCACTGCTGGATATGCCCTGGCAATCGCTGGATCCCGCCTTGAAAGTCCAGCTGGTACAGATGGCCGAGAGAATTTACCAGGAAGAAACCGAGGCCGAAAACCCCGCGGTTTAGAACGTCATGTTGCCTGTGTTCTGGTTTTCCCACAGCGCTTGCAGCGATATTGTGTCACCAGTTTTCCCTGCTTCACATCAAAACTGTTTTCCTTCACCACTTCCCAACTGTGAAAACCATTTCCACACAAGGTGCTCTGCTTTCCTTTCTTCTGCAGCAAAGCTTTCTTGTGTTTGACCAGAGAAACCACATCGCTCATACAGGCTGATTCATACACATTGTTTTTTGCTGATTTGCTTGCCGCGCCAGACAAAATCAACCGGCCACAATTTCTGTTGCTTGCTATAGGCTTGCCATAATCCAGAAAATGACCGGCGCTCGACGGGATGCTCATCATCCGGGGCAATTTCTGCCAATGGCAACAGCACAAAGGCATTTTCCAGGATTTCTGCGCGCGGCAGGACAATACCACCCACTTCGCCAGCGCAATGATCATAGGTCAGGATATCAATATCGAGCGTGCGCGCAGAAAATCGCTCCTGCCCACGATTGCGGCCATTATCGTGTTCAATCTCCCGCAAACAGGCTGACAACGCGCTAACGGTTTTGTCGGTATCAAACCCCGCTACCAGATTAAAAAAATTATCGCCGGCAAAACCGACCGCTTCGCTTTCATAAACCGATGAAATATCCAGCACGGAAAATTTTTCAGCCAACGCATCCAGCGCCGCCGTAATGTGGCGCTCACGATCGATATTGCTGCCAATACTTACATAAACTTTGGCCACAACCATTCCTTCATGACAATTATTTCGCACCACGCTCAATCACGAGACCCACATCCTGCGCACCGCGCAAAGCGCCTGGTTTACTGATACGCAGGCGCAGCCAGCTAACCTTGAATTCTTCACGCACAATATCTGCCACAGCTTCAGCCAATGCTTCAATGAGCTGGAACTGGCTCTGACTCACAAACTGTATCAGGCGCTTGGAAATAGCCTTGTAATCCAGTGCATCATTGATGTCATCACTGGCTGCAGCCGGGCGGATATCTGCCGCCATCTCCAGGTCAAGACTGACTGTCTGCAACACTTCACGCTCCCAGGCAAAAATGCCTATGATCGTTTCTATGCGCAAATCTCGGATGTAAACAATATCCATAACCATGCCTGTCTCTCAAATCGGTTTTATAACGCTGGCAGATCTATAGCAGGCAATGTATCGAGCGGCCAGCGTGCGTGGGTATTAATGTCCAGCGGCTCGCACTGACCTGCCAGCAAACGCTGGCAACCCGCGTAGGCAATCATCGCACCGTTATCTGTACAGAATGCAGGACGCGGATAAAAAACAGTCGCCTTGCCCGCCAGCGCCCCCTGCATTTTTTCACGCAACCGGTGGTTTGCACTGACACCACCGGCAATCACCAATTGGTTCAAGCCCGTTTGCTCGACAGCGCGCTTGCACTTGATCACCAGCGTGTCCACTACTGCTTCCTGGAAAGCCCAGGCAATATCTGCCGATGTCTGTGCATCAGGCAACCCGTTCGCGCCTGCGTGTTTGTGTATCGTGGTCAGTGCGAAGGTTTTCAATCCGCTGAAACTGAAATCGAGACCGGGGCGATCGGTCATCGGGCGAGGAAACACAAAACGCCCTGGCACACCCTGTTCTGCCAACCGGCTGATCTGTGGGCCACCAGGGTAATCAAGGTCCAGCAGCTTGGCCGTCTTGTCAAACGCCTCTCCTGCAGCATCATCCAGCGACTCACCCAGCAAATGGTATTGCCCAATGCCTGACACCGACACCAGTTGGGTATGACCGCCCGACACCAACAGTGCAACAAAGGGAAATGTCGGCGCGGGTGTTTCCAGCATCGGTGCCAACAAATGCCCTTCCATGTGATGGACGCCAATAGCCGGTACTTTCCAGGCCCAGGCCAGGGTACGGCCGAATGTAGCGCCGACCAACAATGCGCCCAGCAAGCCGGGGCCTGCGGTATAGGCGATGCCGTTGATATCGGCTTTGGTGCAGCCAGCTTTGGCCAGCACGTCTTCAATCATCGGCAGCAATTTGCGCACATGATCCCGTGAGGCCAACTCGGGCACTACGCCACCGTATTCGTTGTGTATCGCGATCTGGCTGTGCAATGCCTCTGCCAGCAGCCCTGCATCGCTGTCGTAGACGGCAACACCCGTCTCATCACAAGAGGTTTCTATACCCAGTACGCGCATGAAAAGTCATCAATCAGGACAGGGCAGCATGATAGACCGCCACCGGTCGATGGTCTATTGCCAGCGGTTGTAATGGACTGCCCTATCCCCTAGAATTGCCGCCCCGTTTGCCCGGCCTCTCCGGCAGGCCAGACACCTTGCCTCACCGCTATTTCCCCTGCTGGGAAATCATTCGGGAGGCTTAACCCGTAAGGAGTCATCCATGAGACATTACGAAGTCGTATTTCTGGTTCATCCAGACCAGTCCGAGCAAGTGCCGGGCATGGTAGAACGCTATAAAGGTTCTATCGAAGCCAGTGGCGGCAAAATCCATCGCCTGGAAGATTGGGGACGTCGCCAACTCGCCTACCCGATTGAAGACATCCATAAGGCGCATTACATCCTGATGAACATCGAGTGCGGCCAACAAGCACTGGATGAGCTCTCCACCAACTTTCGCTATAACGATGCAGTATTGCGCAACATGGTCATGCGCCGCGATGAAGCAGTTACCGCTGAATCCTCCATCATGAAAGCTGAAAACGAAGACCGTCGTCGCAAGGCCGAGCAACCCACTCGCCCGCCTCGTGAATCCATTCAGGAAGATACCGACATTGACGCTGATGATGACATCAGCGACGACAACACCTAAGGTCGAGGAGCGCATTTATGTCACGTCAACAACAGCAATTCCGTCGCCGCAAATTTTGCCGCTTCACTGCCGAGAAAACCGTCGAGATCGATTACAAAGATATCGAGATGCTCAAAGGCTACATCACTGAAACCGGCAAGATCGTACCAAGCCGGATTACAGGCACCAGCGCGAGATACCAGCGCCAGTTGTCAGCAGCCATCAAGCGTGCGCGCTTCCTGTCCCTGCTGCCTTACACCGATCAGCACTTTAAATAAGGGGCAGGCACATGCAAGTTATTCTGCTGGATAAAGTAGGCCGCCTCGGCAACGTAGGCACTCAAGTTAATGTGAAACCGGGTTTTGCCCGTAATTTCCTGTTCCCATTTGGCAAAGCCGTTCCGGCAACTGCAAAAAATGTTGCCGAATTCGACGCACGCCGCGCCGAACTGGAAGCTGCTGCTGCCGCCAAACTGGCTGAAGCACAGAAGCGCGCTGACGTATTGGCAGCGGTGAGCATCACCATCGCCACCAATGCTGGCGATGAAGGCAAGCTGTTTGGCTCTATCGGCACGCGCGATATTGCCGATGCGCTGACCAAAGCCGGCCACGCCACCACTAAAGCTGAAGTCCGCATGCCAGCTGGTCCTATCCGTGAAATCGGCGAGTTCCAGATCGACATCCAGCTGCACAGTGATGTGATGCAAGCCATCAAGGTTATTGTCATTCCTGAGTAATGCTGGATTGCCTTGATTATTGATGTATAAAGACAGGCACTCTAGGGTGCCTGTCTTGCTTTGAGGGATACGCTTTTGACGACCGCTACCACCGACAATAGCCTGCGCATACCACCGCACTCGCTGGAAGCCGAGCAAGCGGTGCTGGGCGGCTTGTTGCTGGATCACCAGGCATTCGACCAGGTGCTGGAAGTCCTGCAATCCCGCGATTTCTACAGCCCGGATAACCGCCTGATATTTACTGCCATGGGCCGGCTGTCTGAAGCAGGCAAGCCTATCGACATCATCACGGTGTCCGAACTGCTGGAACAGGATAGCGATCTCGAACGCATCGGCGGCATTGCGCACCTGGCCGAGCTGGCTCGACAGACACCCGGTACGAGCAACCTGCTGACATACGCAAAAATCGTGCGTGAGCGGGCGATGCTTCGGCAATTGATTCGCACTGCGCACAACGTGGCTGACACGGGTTATGCCACTGAAGGTCGCAGCAGTGACGAGTTGTTAGCCGAAGCTGAAAAACTGTTTGCCGACATTGCCGACCAACGCCCTGCCGAAAGCGGCATTGAAGCACTGGATCCGCTGCTGAAAAGCGCGCTCCAGCGTATAGATGACATGTCACAGTCAGACAGTCACATCACTGGCATATCCACAGGCTATTACGAACTGGATGACAAGACATCGGGCTGGCAAAAATCCGATCTGGTGATTGTTGCCGCTCGCCCTTCAATGGGTAAAACAACATTTGCCATGAACACGGTTGAGCATGCCGTGCTGCACCAGGACAAACCCGTCATTGTTTTCAGTCTGGAAATGCCGGCAGAATCACTCATCCTGCGGGTTTTGTCTTCTGTCGGACGGATTGACCAGACAAGAATCCGCAATGGCAAACTGGAACAGGATGAATGGGACAAGCTGACAATTGCCGTCAAGAAACTGAAAGGCCGCCCACTGTTTATTGATGACACCCCGAGCCTGTCGCCGGCAGAAATGCGCGCGCGCGTCCGGCGTTTGCATCGCGAGCACGGTGAAATTGCGCTGATTATGGTCGACTACCTGCAGCTGATGCGTGTGCCTGGCAATGGGGAGGGACGCACGTCGGAAATATCTGAAATATCGCGGACACTGAAAGGCATTGCCCGTGAATTCAACTGTCCGGTGATAGCGCTATCACAGCTCAATCGCTCGCTGGAAAACCGGCCGAACAAGCGTCCTATCAATTCTGATTTGCGTGAATCCGGCGCCATTGAGCAGGATGCCGATGTGATCCTGTTTATTTACCGTGACGAAGTGTACAACGAAGACAGTCAGGACAAGGGCACAGCAGAAATCATTCTTGGCAAACAACGCAACGGTCCTATTGGCACATGCCGCCTTGCATTCCAGGGACGATTCACGCGCTTTGACAATCTCGCACGCGCACCAGGCAGCGACAATCGCTAACCACTGTTTTTGTTTAGCCCTGCATTTTCATCAGAAACTGTATTTTAATTCCGCAAAAATCCGGTCATTGTTTTCAATGGTGGTGAAAGGCGGCAAATCACCATAGCGATAGTCCACAACACCAACAGTCAGCACCAGCGCGTCACGCACGTCGTAGGCTCCCTGTAGCCGCCAGAGTGAGCCGTCTTGTGCTCGCTCCCCAAAAGCAATCGCCAATGCAGTCACTTCCAGCCGGTCATTCATGAAATTGCCCGTATAGCGCAATGCCGTTTCCAAGACATCCTGCTTTTCAAACAACGGCTTCATGGCCGGATCAAAATCAAAAATATGCCGATTGGCCATTTCAAGAGACAGTGCCGTGTTGGAAAATCCAAAATATTCCACACCCAACATAAAGTCCGCACGCTGTTTTTCAACATTGGATGATGGCAGTTCCACTACACCCAGAGCAGGCACCACTGTGGGCGCAGAGAGCGTGTAATCAATCCCATCAAACCACGCCAGTTCCGTTTTATACAACCAGCTGCCACTGATGAGGTTGGCGCTGGCACCCAGCATGTCCATGCTACTGTGCCGGAATTCCAGCTGCTGCAACACAGTAACAGGCATGGCCAGACTGTAAGGGCCACCAACATGCAAATAAGGTGTATCACGCCAAAGATGCGCCGCATTCAATGACATATCCCAACCAGAAAAAGTACCCGTCAACGACATGGCAAAGCGGCTATCCTGAAAACTGTCCGGTTTTTCTTCCGCCAACACACTCATCTGCCCGCCGTACAACGGCGATGCAACAACAGCGAAATCACTGCCCTGCGGTGGATTTTTGCTAAACCGCACTTCGGGTATTGCGATAAATGATGCCTGCCAATGCTCGGCAAAAAACCAGTCTGTTTTCAACATGCCAACAGGCAGACGAAGATCTTCAATATCTGCCAGACCAGGCTCACGGTTATCGAGCGGGTTCAGCACATCCAGCACACGCAAGCTGTCAGCCCGCCCCCAGATCACCACCTGGCGGCCAATTTTTATATCGAGATCATCGCGCAATTTTCCACGCAACCAGACTTCCTGCCATTCCGCATCATGCTCGTTTTCGTCCAGCACGTCTTCGGAATACTTTGACCGGCCACGAATGTCATACACCCAATCGTAAAATCCGTAACCGCTGATCCGGGATTGCCAATCACTCGACCACTGGTAGTCGTACTGCAAATTTAACCGTGTACGCAACTTGGACAATCCTTGCCAATCAGTGCCGTTGCGGCTCTCATGATCGCGATAATTATAAGACGACCCAAGTACTACACTACCAGTCAGATCACCGGCCGATTTACCATCAGCAGACGCAGCGGGTGAATCAACTTCAGCG
>ERZ724517.404-NODE-404-length-26909-cov-4.067215_pt1 | contig 26909 bp, 23 predicted proteins | sample MGYA00376050_ERZ724517 | MGnify/ENA primary metagenome ERZ724517 (study PRJEB28724, sample SAMN07190886) | activated sludge metagenome | isolation source: activated sludge of sewage treatment plant in Hong Hong | place: USA: Christiansburg, Virginia | collected... | reverse complement strand
AGTCCACTACGTTCACCAACAACTTCGTGCTGTATCTGCGCGACTCCTGGAACGTGGGACCGATTCCGGGACTTGTCATAAACGCCGGACTCCGCTGGGAGGCGCAAGAGATCCACGGCGCGGACGGTAGCAAGCAGATCGGAATCTACGACAACTGGGCACCGCGAGCGGGGGCAGTCTGGGACTTCACGCAGAAGGGACTCGGGAAGCTGTTTGTAAACTACGGACGCTTCTATCAGTCCATTCCGCTCACCATCAACGATCGTCAGTTCGCGGGCGAAGGAGTCTTCACCGGAGCAGAGTCCACCGACTGCGCTACTGCGGCTCTGCAACAGGGGGGGCGGATGGTTCCGATTCCGAAAGAGGCGGGCGCGGGAACGTGCAACCTAAACGATCTGAGCCTTGGGAATCAGAACGGCGGACGATACGGCAACGTCATGCCCGGACTCAAGGGCATGTACATGGATGAGCTCGTCGCTGGCATCAGCTATGACGTCGGCTGGGATCTCGTCCTGTCCGCGAGCTACCTGTATCGCGGACTTGGCAATATCGTGGAAGATATGTCGATCGACGGGGGATATAACTACATCATCGCCAATCCTGGTGTGACTCCCGATCCGGCGCGGCTTGCCGGGCTGCAAACGGACGTAGACAGACTACGTTCTGATACGTCGCTTGTGGGACAAGAAAACCTGGCGCGGGCGCAGGCTCGACTCGACGCCTATCGATCGATCAGCACGCAGTATCCCAAGCCACGAAGGGAGTATCAGGGACTCGTCATCACCGCGCAGAAGCGTCTGTCGAATCGGCTGAGCATCCTCGCCAACTACACCTATGCCCGCATGATCGGGAATTACCCCGGAACCTACGATGGTGTCGTCGACGAGAACCTGCCGAACTTCTCTTCGCAATACGATCTGCAAGACCTGATGAAGAACCGTACGGGTCCACTTCCTAACGATCGGCCGCACAACGTCAAGATCATCGGAACCTATCAGCAGCCGATTCGAAAAGGCAATCTCACCGTCGGTTTGTCGTTCTCTGCATACTCGGGCAGACCGATCAACGTACTTGGGACTCACTTCATCTACGGGGACAGCCAGATCTTCATCCTACCGCGTGGCTCGGGAGGACGTACACCCACGGTGAGTCAGTTCGATCTGCACGTTGGTTTCGATCATCCGCTCAGCCAACGAGTCGCTCTATCGGTCTACGCTGATGTGATCAACTTGTTCAATCAGCGCGAAGTGACCAACGTCGATGATGACTTCACCTACTCGAACGTGGCCCCGATTGTGAACGGCAAGATTTCCGACCTGACGCACCTAAAAGACATCGATGGGAGACCGATTGTGGCCAACGCCAACTACGGTCAACCGACTGGCTATCAGGCACCTCTCTTCCTTCGCTTGGGCGCACGCCTGTCGTTCTAAAAAGGAGTTCTCATGACCGCATTCCTTGAGCTTCCTTGTGCAAAGCCCCTGGTGCTATTTTCGGTCTTCTTGGTACTAAAGATGGCTGGGGTGGCGTTCGCAACCGCCAATGCTCGCCGCAAGTCCAAGGTGGTTGTGAATCCTGAGGACACCGGCGTCAATCCCGGCTCTCACGTGGAGCCTCAGGATGCTCCTGCGGTACTCCGTGCCAAGCGTGCCCATCTCAATGATCTAGAAAACATTCCAGCCTTCCTCATCATCGCGCTGCTGTTCACGCTGACCGGTGCTCCCGCGATGGGTGGTTGGGCGTACTTTGGCGTCTATTTTGCGGCTCGGACGCTGCATACCATCACCTATCTGGCGCAGAAGCAGCCCTGGCGAACCCTCTGCTTTGCGATCGGTCAGGTGACACTGCCTGGAATGCTGGTGCAGCTCCTGATGAAGGTACTTTAGGAGTCGCGCTGCGTAGTTCTAGATACGAACGTTTCAAACCAACCACTCAGCTCGGTCCGTCGCGCAATCGGCTGCAACCAGCCCTCAGGAATCGCTTTCAATCCGTGAAGGATTCCTGATAGTCCTCCGACCACGCACGCCGTGGTATCGGTATCTCCTCCCATGTTGATTGCATCGAGCACCGCTTGCGAATAGGAAGGACTTCGCAGCAGCAGATACACGCTTGCTTCCAGCGTGTGCAGGACGTAACCACTCGACTGAATCGCGGATCGTGGTTCGCCGGCAATCCGACCCGACAGGAGTCGACCATACTGCGTACGTTCGTCTTGCCACTGCGGCGCGGAATACAGCCGATGGATCTGCGCGTTGGTCTTTTCGTAGGCGACGGCAGCAGAGTCCCCCATGAGCAGTCGAGAGATGAGCAGACAAGCATATCCACAGGCAAGCTGTGAACGTGGATGTCCGTGCGTGATTCGTGAAACCATGTGTGCGATCTCGATCAGTCGTTCCGGGGTCTCTTCATAAAAGCGCAGGCCGATCGGCAGAATTCGCATCAGCGATCCGTTGCCATTGTCACGATCGGTGGTGCCCCCGGCCTGTTCAGGAGGGCAGCCGCTGCGGAGTCTGTCGATCGCGTTGGCCGTCGCCATTCCGACATCGAACACCGATCCATACGGAGTCGCGTAGGCCTCTGTTAGGTAGCGAACAAAGCGCTGTCCGATGTCGCGCAGATCCAGTACATGCTCAGACAAACTGAGCAGCGTACAGAGCATCAGCGAGCTATCATCGGACCAGGTTCCCGGCGGCTGATTGTACGTTCCGTAGCCACGTACTTCCCGTACCGGATCCCGGTCGCGCTCCTCGCGGGTCGAAAACTCAACCGGCACCCCCAGTGCATCGCCGACTACGGATCCCCATAAACCGCCGAGCATGCGTGATCTCAGGGTGACTTCGGTCTCTGTCATGGGCGACCCTCCGGTCGAAACGGTTGGGACTCTGTATCGGGATCCTGTGAGAGTTTCTGCAGGAGTGAATTACGACGACTGGGCAACCTTGGCGGCGGGCGGTGGCGGCAGTACACAGCGTGCAAAGTCGAGTCCGGTCAGGACTCCCTTTAGGTGGTGATGATCAATCGCCAGCACACGTCGTGCACGTGTCGAAACGGTAAAGCCAGCAGCGCGGAAGATCGGCGTGGTGACCGGCAGACAGAGCATCGCCTGGCTCATCGCTTCATCGGTGGGAGACTGCCCCGGACGGTCGCGTGCAGCCAGTGCCTCTTCTTGCGTAAAGATGCCTACAGGAACCCCATTTTCCATCACGACCACGCCACCGATCCGGGCTCTGCTTAGCATCGTGACCGCCTCAGAAAGCGGCGCACTCGATTCCACCGTCATCACCGGTACCGTCATAAGCTCTGAGATCGGCGTTGGCACCTTCGCCTCGATGATCGCCCGCATCAGATCCTTGGTGCTCACGACGCCCAACAGAGTCGACTTGTCGACGACAAAGACGCGATGAATGCGCTTGTCGACCATCTCTTGGGCGGCATCGATCAGGCTGTGGCGGGGCGATACCGCAAAGAACTTCGGCGTCATCAGATCACCCACACACATCGATGGGAGCTGAAGAGCCATCGGGCTTCCTGTCGCATAGACCATCACGCGAGCAATGCGCAGCAGATCAGAGCGTGACACCACTCCTGCTGGTGATCCATCTCGTCCCAGCACCGCCAGGCAAGAGATCCTTTTTTCGCTCATGATTTTGTTCGCGTCTTCCACCGTATCGTCGGCAGAGACGGTACAAACCGGAGAACTCATGTAGTCGGAAGCTGGGCGCTGAAAGACACTCATGGCCAAAATCATATCGCGCCGCAGGGGACGCAGGACAGCAGAATCACCAGCGGAGCCTGGGATTGCTGATCCGGTGCTGGCCCTCACTTGAGGAGCCAATCGGTATCGTGAGTCGAGCGTTTGGTTCGCCCTACTTCAGCCCGCCATACGGGTCGGAAGTGCTCTCTGCTGCGGAGTCCTCGGGGGCATTCTCTTTGGGCTTGTCCTTCGGTTTTTCAGCCGGCTTTTCGGCCGGCTTCTCCGAGGATTTTTCCGTTGTTTTTTCCGGTTTCTGGGCCTTTTCGGCGGTTTCCGGCGATTTTTCGGTCGGAGTCTCGACCGCCTTTTCCGGAGCCTTTTCCGGCGATTTTTCGGTCGGAGTCTCGACCGCCTTTTCCGGAGTTTTTTCCGGAGCCTTTTCCGGCGCTTTTTCAACCGGTTTTGCGGGAACCGCCACCGGCGCAAGCGCCGCTGGATTTGCCGCTGCTGGTGGGACTACCGTGGGCGGAACTGCGGGCGTGGGGGCCGGGATGGCACCTATCGCAGGGCCGGTCGCCGCCGGGATGGTTGGAGCAGTCGCTGATACCGGCACCGTAGGAGTCGGGGCAGCAGCCGGCTTCACAGGTCCGATCGGCCGAACGGTCGGAGTGTTCGGTCGAGCGTTCGTTCCGGGCCGAGTGTTTGGTGACACAGGTGGCGTAGCGACCGGCGCGGCGGGCGGAGTCTGAACCGGGAGTGGTTGCGCGGTTGGGGCGGTGCGTAGCTGGGCATAGAGCACTCCGAACAATAGGCCCACCGTGATCGCCGCAAGCACCCCAAGCAGTGACTTGGCGTGACGTTTATAAAAAGGCTCAACCAAGCTGTCGACATCGTCATCGATGATCTCGCGCTGGCGACGGGATGGAGCCGGCTCAAGAGGTGCCGATGGTCGCGGACGCTGGGCGCTGCTGGGTCGCCCTGATTTCGGCCCAGAACGCGGCGTCGGATCGGCCCGACGAGCACTCTTGGGCAGACCCGCCGCGCCACTTGCCGGACGATGTGCCGAGCCGGACTTTGGACGTGGACGCTCTTTGGGGACGGCATCGTCATGGGGACCGCTGGCCCAGGCATCCAAAGAGGGTCCGTCCTGATCGCCATCCTCCCCTTCATCCGGCTCGTCTTCGTTGAGATCGTGGTCCTCCGAAGCACGGGCTGCCTTGTCCGATCCGCCCGCTGGTGGTGCCAAGGCGAGCAGCGCCGCCCGTACCTCTTTGGCCGTTTGTGGACGTGCCGCTGGGTCTTTTTCGAGCAGGCTCAAGATCAGCTCGGCCAGATCGTCGGAAATCTTCGGATTGACCTCACGCGGATCAATCACTGGATCGCGAACCTGCGACAGCAGCACTTGCAGCCCCGCTTGTCCGTCGAACGGCACTCGGCCTGTCGCCATCTGAAAGACGATGCAACCCAGGGAATACAGGTCGGCGCGGCCATCGACCGCTTGCCCCGACGCTTGCTCGGGCGCGATGTAGTGCGGCGTACCGAACACCGTCCCCATCCGCGAGATCGCATCTTCACCGGGTGCGTAGGCAACCAGAATTTTGGCGATTCCAAAGTCGACGAGCTTCACCACATCGGGCTGGCCGCGCCTCTCGCTGATGAGGATGTTTTCGGGCTTCAGGTCGCGGTGGACAATTCCTTGCGCGTGGGCCTCGGTCAGTGCAGCGGCGATTTGGCTGCTGAGCTGCACAATTTTGGCCAGCGGCAGCGGCCTCCCTTTGTCTAGTAGCGCCGACAGCGACCGACCGTCGATGTACTCCATCACGATGAACGGCGCGCCTTCCTCGGTCTGGCCGACCATGTGGACGGTGGCGATGTTCGGATGGCTGATCTTGGCACCGGCGCGGGCCTCACGGATGAAGCGCTTGACGATGTCGGGATCTTTCAGCAGATCGGCGCGCAGCACCTTGACCGCGACTTGCCTCTCCATGCCCGCTTGCGAGGCTCGGTAGACGGTTCCCGTCGCACCTTGCCCGCAGACCGCCTGGATTGCAAACTGTCCCATGAGCAGCCGTCCGACCCAGGGCTCGCGGTTTTCCGTCACAGGAACTACAGCGAATCCGTCGACCGGACAGAAGCGTACTTCGTTCTCATACCGTTTTCGGCAGTGGGTACACTCGGTCACGTCATTGTTTTTAACACTTCGATGAACGACTCGGAAAGGTCGGTCGTCAGACCAACGCAAGTGACCATGCAACTTCCAAGTCGTTGGTCCTGCATCAGGTGGCCCGCACATTGTGTAGATCGGTGTTATCGTTCATTGGCCGCTTGCGCCTGATGCCCGACGATGCCGCGCTGCATATGGCATCGCTCGGCATGGTGTGGTACTTGGAATCGACAGGAGAAATTCGACGATGAGAGCCCTTTCTGCTTCCGCTGCGCTGCTGCTTTTCGCGGCGAGTGTTCCCGCCGGTGCCAAGGCCCCGCCACCGCCTCCCCCGACGAAGTCGGCAGCTTCGCAAGTGACCGCTGATGCGGCTGGCCGTGCGATCGGAGAGTTGGCCGGCAAGTTCAAGTTCGGCACGACTCCAGAAGAGAATATGACCCTCATCGAGAAGGACATTAACGCCAAGTTTCAGCCGAGGATCGAGGCTGAAAAAGAAGCGGCTGATCAGGATCGGGTCCGCAAAGAGCGTCAGGACGCGATCGCCCAGATGCGCGACTCCTATATCAAGTTCAACGGTCAGAAGACCGGCTGGGATGTCTCGATCGTCGACCGCGAGTTTGGCCACCGCAACGGCGAGTCCATGCTGGTGATCTGGGAAAAAGACCAGAAGCGCTTCTTGTTCTTCTGGAAAGAGCGTCTCTACAAGCAGTACATCGTCTACAACGCCGAAAAGTTCAAGGGCATGGACTTTGATACCTTCGTCGGTGTCATGGAAGGTCGTTACGGCAAGGCCTCGATGAGCTTCGCCAAGAAGCAGACCGATGACGAGATGGCACTCGATTTCTACGAGTGGCCCCCGCAGGGCGACTTCATCCTGCGCTGTTACGATGCGACGACGTTCTACAACAACTTCTGTCTGTCGATCATTCAGAAGTCCACTTGGCCGCAGATTGAAAAAGAGCGCGCTGTCAACAGTCCGCCACGTGTTCGTCACACGAACTCGCACGTGATTGACACCGTGACGCAGGGTGACTCGGCGACCGATCCCAACGAGAACGTCGTCGACGCGCTCGTGGGACGGAAGGCGGCCTCCAGCGTCGAGCAGAAACGCATCGAAGAGCGCATCAAGCGTCAGGCGGAAAAAGAGAAGCAGACTCCGCCGGCTGCGATGCCAAAGTAACCGCCAAACAGCTTCCGCTCGGCTGTCAACATCCCGTCTGCCACCGGCCTCGCGTCCGTTCCGTTTTCGTCGCTGCTGGTGGCTTCCTCAAGGACAACCCAATGGCTGGCATTTTCAAAGCGTACGACATTCGTGGCATCTATCCGAGCGAGCTTGATGAGAAGTTAGCTTCTCGAATTGGCTCTGCTGCGGTTCAAGTTCTTGGTGCCAAACGGATCGTGGTCGGTCGCGACATGAGGCAAAGCGGCCCGAGCCTGCGACAAGCGCTCATTGATGCCATCGTGGCCGGTGGCTGCGACGTGATCGACATCGGCGAAGTGGGAACCCCGACGCTCTATTACGCGGTCGCCAGCCTGGCGGCCGATGCCGGCATCATGATCACCGCCAGCCACAACCCGGCGCGCTATAACGGCTTCAAGCTGTGCGGCAAAGGCGCAACGCCGATAAGCTACGACACCGGCATTGCCGACATCGAGCGGTTGGCGCGCAGCGAGACCCCGTTTGCGACGAGTGACTCGCCCGGTCGTGTGACGGAGCAGGGCTTGCTCGCCGAATATCACAAGTTCTTGCTCGGGCTGGTGCCACCGTCGAAACCGTTCAAGTTGGTCATCGATACTGGCAACGGCATGATGGGCGCGGTACTGCCCGGACTACTGGCCAACCTACCGAGCCACGTGACGCCGCTGTTTTTCGAGGTCGACGGCAGCTTCCCGAATCATGAGCCGAATCCGCTCGACCCTCGCAACATGCGTGATCTGCAAGCCAAGGTGCGCGAAGTGGGGGCCGATCTCGGTATTGCTTTCGACGGGGATGGCGATCGGGCCATGTTCGTCGATGAGCGTGGAGAGCTTGCGCCGAGCGACCAAATTACCGCGCTCCTCGCCGATGAGTTCTTGGCGAAGGAGCCTGGCGCGACGGTGATCTATGATCTGCGTTCGTCGTGGGTGGTGCGGGACGAGATACTTCGTCACGGAGGCAAGCCACTCGAAAGCCGGGTCGGACACAGCTTTATCAAACGCAGCATGCGCGAAACCCACGCAATCTTCGCGGGCGAGCTGTCGGGTCACTTTTACTTTCGCGACGCGTTTTATACCGACAACGCCGAGCTAGCGATGCTGTGGGTGTTGGCCGTGTTGAGCAAACGCGGCCAGTCGCTGAGTCAGGTATTGCGTCCGTTGGCATGTTATTTTGCGACGGGTGAATTGAACTTTGTCGTCACGGACAAAGAGTCCTGTCTGGCTCGGCTGGAGAAGGCCTTTCCCGGTGCCGAGGTGTCGTGGCTCGATGGGATTACGATTCGTCTCGGTGACTGGTGGTGTAACGTCCGGCCGAGCAATACCGAGCCGGTGCTGCGTTTGAACCTGGAAGCTCGGACCGAGTCGCTGCGTGAGCAAATGCGTCGCGAGGTCGAGCGCATCATCGGTGGCTCGCCGGCCACGGCTCATCACTAGCGAATGCACGAGCTGGCGGTGGCTGAGCGACTGGTCGCTCTCGTCGCTGAAGAAGCCACAAGGGCGGCCTGCGTCAAGGTCGAGACGGTGTTTCTTCACCTCGGGGTGCTGTCCCATGTTGAGCCCTCGTCGCTGGAGTTGGCATTTTTGGCGGCGAGTCAAGGCACGATCGCAGCGGGCGCTAGCCTGCGGGTCGAGCGCACGGTCGCCCAGGCGCACTGTCTGTCCTGCGAAGCCAAGATCACGGTCACGCAGCGTGGAGCTCCCTGTCCGCACTGTGGAGCGTTCGAGCTAGTGGTCGTTGGCGGCGATGAGCTGCGGCTGGTCCGTTTGGAGGTTTGGTAACGATGTGCGCGATTTGTGGCTGTGGTGAACCAGGGTCGGCGAATCAGCATCATCCGAAGGACCATCCGCACGTGGACGAAGGCGAGCACGAGCACGTCTTGGCCGACGGGACCGTGCTTCGCCATCACCATCATGATCCGGTGTCGCATGATCCGCCGATGATTCGCCGGATGATCGAGGTCGAGCGCGATCTGCTGGCTGGCAACGATGCTCAGGCCGCGGTCAATCGTCGTCGCTTTTTGGCGGCGCAGACGCTGGTGCTGAACCTGATGTCGAGTCCGGGCTCGGGGAAGACCACGTTGCTCGAACAGACGCTGCTTCGCCTTGCTGGACGGTGGCCGGTGGCGGTGATCGAGGGCGATCAGCAGACCTCACTCGACGCGGAGCGGATTCGCCGAGCGGGCGCTCCAGCGGTGCAGGTCAACACCGGCAAGGCTTGTCATCTCGACGCGCAGATGATCGAGCGAGCGCTGGTGGAGCTGGCACTACCCATGGATGGGCTGCTGCTCATCGAAAACGTCGGCAATCTGGTGTGTCCGGCAGGCTTTGACCTAGGTGAGCACAAGCGGGTGGTGATCGCGTCGGTGACGGAGGGTGAAGACAAGCCTCTGAAGTATCCAGATATGTTTGCACGCGCTGATTTGGTCGTCGTCAGCAAGATCGACCTATTGCCGTATCTGGATTTCGACTGTGAGCGCTTCGTCCGCTATGCGCGACGAATCCATCCGGGCGTCGCGGTGCTTGCTCTCTCGGCGCGTACCGGCGAAGGCCTACCGCTATGGTTGAGCTGGCTTGACTCGCAGCGTGCCTCGCTCGGGTAAGCCATGGTCGATCGTCTGCGTGTGCGTGTCCGAGGTCTGGTTCAGGGCGTCGGGTTTCGTCCGTTTGTGCATCGGTTGGCGACGCAGTTTCGCTTGTCTGGTTTCGTGCGCAACGACACCGAGGGGGTGCTGATCGAGGTCCAAGGCGAGCAGCTATCGCGCTTTGTGACCGCGCTGCGCGAATTGTCGCCGCCGCTATCTCGAGTGGATGCGGTGGATGCGGTCGGCTGTCCGGTGCAGCCCGAGGAAGCTGGGTTTGTGATCGCAGAGAGCTTGCCGGACGGTCCGTCGCAGACGGTGATTGGGCCGGATCTGGCACCCTGTGATGACTGTCTCGACGAGATATACACACCGACGGCTCGGCGCTATTTGTATCCATTTACCAACTGCACGCACTGCGGGCCTCGCTACACGATTACCCGGGCTCTGCCGTATGACCGGCCACAAACGACGCTGCGCGATTTTCCGCTCTGCGCCGCGTGTCGGCTCGAGTATTCCGATCCCCACGATCGGCGCTTTCATGCCCAACCGATGGCCTGTCCCACCTGCGGACCTCGACTGAGCCATCCGCTGTCCGAGATTGTGGCGAGGCTCCTCGCGGGGCAAATCGTCGCACTCAAAGGGCTTGGTGGCTTTCACTTGATTTGTGACGCGACCCGCGAGTCGGTGGTGCAGAGGCTGCGCCAGCGCAAGCATCGGGAAGAAAAGCCGCTTGCGCTGATGGTGATGAACCTCGAAAGTGCGCGACTTTTTGCCGACGTATCCGACGAGGAATCGGCGTTGCTCAGCGACCCGCGACGACCGATTGTGCTGCTGCGTCGCAAGTCGGCGGGGAACCTGGCACCATCCATTGCGACCGATTTGTCGACGGTGGGACTGATGCTACCGATGTCGCCGCTGCACGATCTGTTGGTGTTTTCGGCCCTTGGTTCACCGTCGGGGTTGGCTTGGCGCGAGCAGGCTTGGCCGCTGGCGCTGGTGATGACCTCCGGAAACCTGGCTGAAGAGCCGATTGTTTGCGACGACGAGGAGGCCCGGCACAAGTTGGCAGTGATTGCCGATTTGGTGGTGACGCACGATCGCCCGATTGCGGCGCGCCTTGACGATAGCGTGGTGAAGCAGGTTGCGGGGCGAGGTCTGCTGATTCGGCGAGCGCGAGGTCAGGTGCCCGAGCCGATCGAGCTGCCCTTCGACGGTCCACCTCTGCTTGGGCTGGGCGGGGATCTCAAGGCCACGCTGTGTCTTGTCCGTGGTCGCGAGGCATTTGTCTCCTCACACATCGGCGATCTGGGCAGCGTCGAAATGGCTCGGTCCTATCACCAAACGCTCGAACACCTTTGCCAGTTTCTCGCGGTGCGGCCAGAGCTGGTGGTGGCCGATCGGCATCCCGATTTTGTGGCGCGTCGTCTGGTCGCTGACCTTCGACTGCCGCTCCATGAAGTGCAGCATCATCACGCGCACCTTCAATCAGTCCTCGCGGAATACGGCGGTCGTGAGTCGGCGATCGGGCTGGTGCTCGATCGATTTGGCCTGGGGGACGATGGCACCGCGTGGGGTGGGGAGCTGTTCCTCGCTCAGGGCTCAGCGTGTCGGCGAATCGGGCACTTGCGACCGGTACCGCAACCCGGCGCGGAGATGGCGAGCCGTGAGCCCTGGCGATTGGCAACGGCGATGCTCGCTTCGTTGGGTCTGCCAGAGGAAGCCATTCGGCGCTTTGGTGCTCGTTGGCCGGTGCCGTCGCTGCTCCGTCTGGTCGATAAGCCGGGGCTGAGCCCACCGACGACCGCCTGCGGACGGTACTTTCAAGTGGCGTCGGCCTTGCTTGGACTGCGCGAGGTGGAACGCTATGAGGGAGAAGCCGCGATGGTGCTGGAAAGCCAGGTTCGACGCCCCACGGTGCTTGCCGGCGGTTTTTCGATTCATCCGAGTGGGAGCTGTGGCGAAGACGTGCTCGATCTGGCTCCGCTGTGGCGGGCGCTCCTCGACTGTAATGCGGAGGACGGAGCGGCGCTGTTTCATGGCACCTTGGCGGCAGGACTGGCAGAGCTTGCACTTGGAGCACTCCGTCGTCACGGCAAGTCCGAGCTGGTGCTCACCGGGGGCTGTGTCGTCAATCGTTGGCTGACTGAGTCGCTGATTGCCGAGCTTCAGCCCCATGGGATCACCGTGCTGCTGCCGCGACGGCTCCCGCCCGGTGACGGAGCGCTCAGCCTGGGACAGGTATTTGTCGCTGCTCTGCGGCTAAGAGAGTGCTAGAACCTGAGGCCATGTGTCTGGCGCTGCCTGCGCGGGTGATCGCGCTTCATGATGAGGATCACGCGACGGTCGATCTTGGCGGCGTGCGGCGGCGAGTCAACGTCATGTTGGTCGAAAACCTGCGACTCGATGACTACGTGCTGCTCCACGTTGGTTTTGCGATCGCCAAGCTTGATCCCGAGGAAGCAGCCCGCACCCTGAGTTTGCTCGAGGAAGCGACGCGCTTACCGACGCCTTAGCTGGGGTGTTCGTATAGTGGCAGCAGCTCGATGCCGGGACGCAGGCTGTCGACCGTCAGGTAGTGCTCGTCGAGATCAACCAACAGGACGGTCTTGTGCTCATCGCGCATGCCGAAGCTGGTCGATAGGATGAGCTGTTCGAACCCGATGGTCTGGTAGCCGGTGGGAATGATCGTGTGGCCGTAGACCGCAATTTGGGCGTTGACGCGAGCCAGCAGCGACTGAGCCTTAAACGGGGGCAGCACGTGCTCCCAGAGCAGTTGTCCCAAAAGGCGTGCCGCATGGTCGCCGGGTTTGCTGGACTTGGTGGAACGCGGCTTGTCCGTGCGTCGAGGGGCGATATAGCGACGATAGTCGATGGCTTCGAGATCCTCGATGCGGAGCAGCTCGACGGCGGGCGCAGCATGGCTGAAAAGCAGTCCGCAGGGCGCCCAAGCCACAATGGGCAACGATCGAAAGAAGCTGGCCATGTGCAAGCTGGCCTCGATGCCGATTCGCTGCTCAAGTGCGGTGGCTTCATCGCGAGCAAACAGCGAGGTGCGGGGTCCACCAATGTGGGCGTGTTCGTGGTTGCCAAGTAGAACGTGGATGCGACCCGGATAACGCGAAGCGAGGAGCTGTACGCCGAGCAGCACGGCCGGTGACTCATCACGATAGGGCCGTCCTGCAAGCGGGTGGCCGTGTGGGGCGTCTTGGGGCCAGCTAGATGGATCCACATAGGGTCCATGTACAAGATCGCCCAGCAGCAGCAGGTGCGCATCTTCGCCCAGACGCTCAAAGCGATGTGCGATGGTCAAGAAGTCGCGATAGTTGCCGTGTAGGTCGGCCGCTACGAGCATCTTTCCATGCCCTGGTAAGCGAAGTAGCTTTGCGCGATGGGCCATCTGGGGTGTGGCACCTTAGGGGAGCCGGCGCGTCTGCAAGCCAGGCTAAGGTGGCGGGCTATCATAGCATTTTCGCGAACCTAACCCTTGTCTCCGAGGGAGCGGTCGGTTACTAATCTTGACTGCCCGCAAGTGCGACTTAAGCCTAGAAGGCACAAGCATGATCAGCACAATCATTAAGAAGCTGTTTGGCACCAGCCATGATCGCGAAGTCCGGCGCCTCCAACCGCTGGTCGCACGAATTAACCAACTCGAAGATTCCTGGAAGAAGAAATCCGACGAGCAGCTTCGCGGGATGACCGCAGAGTTTTATCGTCGTCTCGATAACGGGGAACCGCTCGACAACTTGATCCCCGAGGCTTTTGCCACGGTCCGCGAGGCGAGTCGCCGGATCGTGAACATGCGGCACTACGACGTGCAGCTCATCGGTGGCATGGTCCTGCACCGAGGCGCCATCGCCGAAATGAAGACCGGCGAAGGCAAGACCCTCGTCGCGACGAGCCCGCTGTACCTGAACGCGCTGCAGCGCAAGGGCGCTCACCTGATTACGGTGAACGACTACCTGGCGACCCGTGACGCCGAGTGGATGGGACGCATCTACAAGTTCCTGGGCATGTCCGTCGGCACGATTGTCCACGGTCAGTCGGACCTGGAAAAGCAGGCGGCCTATCGCTGCCACATCACCTACGGTACGAACAACGAGTTCGGCTTCGACTACCTTCGCGACAACATGAAGGAGTCGATCGAGCGCTACGTGCAGCGTGATCTGCACTTTGCGATTGTCGACGAAGTGGACTCGATCTTGATCGATGAGGCGCGTACACCGCTCATCATCTCGGGTCCGGCGGAGCAGTCGGCGCAGCTTTACTACAAGGTCAACCAGATCATCCCGAGGCTGAAGAAGGACGTTGACTTTACCGTCGACGAAAAGCACCACTCAGCCGTACTGACCGATAGCGGCGTCGAAAAAGTCGAAAAGCTGCTCGCCATCCACAACCTGTACGACGCGCAGAACATCGAGTGGAATCATCACGTCCAGCAGGCACTGCGGGCGCACTCGCTGTACAAAAAAGACGTGAACTACATGGTCACCGACGAAGGCAAAGTCGTGATCATCGATGAGTTCACCGGGCGATTGATGCCGGGTCGGCGCTGGTCCGACGGTCTGCATCAAGCGATCGAGGCCAAGGAAAACGTCCAGATTGAAGAAGAGACGCAGACGCTGGCAACGATCTCGTTCCAGAATCTGTTCCGTCTCTACAAGAAGCTGGGCGGCATGACCGGCACCGCCGACACCGAGGCGGAAGAGTTCCACAAGATCTACAAGCTCGACGTGGTGGTCATTCCGACGAACCTGTCGATGGTTCGCAAGGATCACCCCGACCTCGTCTACAAAAACGAGCGTGGCAAGTTCCGTGCGGTGATCGAAGAGGTCGCCGAGTGTTACGAGCGCGGCCAGCCAGTCCTGGTTGGTACGGTCAGCGTCGAAAAGAGCGAAGTGTTGTCGGCGATGCTCAAGAAGCGGGGCATCCCACACAACGTGCTGAACGCCAAGGCCCATGCCCGCGAAGCCGCGTTTGTCGCGCAGGCCGGTCGTTCCAAGATGGTCACGATTGCCACCAACATGGCTGGTCGTGGTACCGACATCCTCCTCGGTGGCAATCCCGAGTTTATGGCCCGCACCGAGGTCTACGGCGAGGAAATGGCCTGCCGACCCGGGGCCTGCGACGAGTCGACGCCTGAGTATAAAGAGGCGTATCTAAAGCATAAAAAGGTCACCGAAGAGGACAAAAAGAAGGTCGTTTCCGTCGGTGGTATGCACATTCTCGGCACCGAGCGCCACGAGTCGCGCCGCATTGACAACCAGCTTCGTGGTCGCGCCGGTCGTCAGGGCGATCCCGGCTCGTCGCGGTTCTATCTGTCGCTGGAAGACGATCTGCTGCGTATCTTCGGAGCGGAGCGAATCACTGGACTGATGGAACGACTCGGCATGGAAGAAGATGTGCCGATCGAGCACTCGATGGTGAACCGTGCCATCGAGAACGCGCAGCGCAAGGTCGAAGCGCACCACTTCGATATGCGCAAGCATCTGCTCGAGTACGACGACGTGATGAACCAGCAGCGCAAGAGCATCTACTCGCTGCGACGGTCGGTCCTTGAAGGACGGCTGCCGGGCTTTGATGTCGAAGCGATGCTGGGTGGCAAAGGCATCAGCGTTCCCGTCAAGCCCGAGGCTGAAGACGGTGAAGATCATCATGCCGTCGTCACCGCGCAGCTCGTCGACAAGGTCAAGGCCGAGTACGAAGGCTGGCACAAGCGACTGGAGCCGGTGGTAAAGGTCATCCTCGACTCGTTTTGGGACAACCCCGAAGGCGAGGGCGGCTCCGCTGACGGCTCACACTTTGGCGATAAGCCGGGTGAGATCAAGGCCGAAGGCAAAGGCAAGCTGCGCGATCCACGGGCGCTCACTCACGAGCTGTATCGCCGGTTCGGCGCGGTGATCGAGTTCGACAACGACGAACAGTCCGACAAGGACAAAGCGGTCGCCAAGGTTGCGCATGAGACCTCGGTGTCGCTGGTGCAGCAGCGCAAGCGGGTCTTCGACTTGGCGTACGACTTGGTTGAAAAAGTCGTGGTCGAGTACTGTCCGGAAGACAAGACCCCAGATGACTGGGACATTCCGGCGCTACAGACCGCGCTCAAGGATCAGTTTGGCGTGGCGGTGACGCTCGCGGATGTGAGCCTGGAGGTCGGTTCGCTCGCGGACAAGGCGTGGGAGCAGGTCGAGAAGCACACCGAGGCGCGTGAGGCCGAGCTGGGCCTGGCATTCCTGTACTTTGCGCGGCACTTCTGGCTGGAGGAGATCGACTCGCAATGGATCGATCACCTCAAGGCCATGGATCAGCTCCGCGAAGGCATCGGTCTGCGCGGCTACGGCCAGAAAGACCCGAAGCAGGAGTACAAAAAAGAGGGCTACAACATGTTCATGCAGATGACGGACACCATCTCGCAGAACGTAGCCAAAAAGCTGTTCCTGGTCCGTCTGGATCAACAAGCCTCGATCGAGACTCCTGAGCAAGAAGCAGAGCAGAAACTTCCAGAATTTAAGCTCAAGCCGCGCCGGGTCGTGCTCCAGCATCAGTCCTCTGCCACGTCGGGGGCCGAAGATGAAAAGAGCACTCGCGACATCCGCAGCGATGATCAGGCAGAGGTCGAAGGCGACCAGACCAAGCAAGGGAAGACGGCCAAGCGCGAAGAACAGAAGGTCGGGCGCAACGAACCTTGTCCATGTGGCTCGGGCAAAAAGTACAAGAAGTGCCACGGCGCAAACGCTGCGTAGGCTCGCTCCCTCCTGCAACTCTCGACGAGCCGACGTTCGGTCGGTTCCGTCTCTTCTCCCCAACGTCTAAGGATTCCTAAGCAACTCTTGATGGAGTCGCCGGACGCCTCGTTCCCAACTGCGAGGAATAAGAGGCATCCTTTAGGATTCATATTAGAACGGTCGCGGCTTGTCGGTGTGAAACACGTAGAACAGGATCGCGAGCAGCGTGACCACCGCGAGGGCCAGTGCTGCGATCTTGGCGGCAGAGTGGGGCGCGGTTCCTTCCACTTCGCCGGTTTGACCGTTCACCAGGAAGCGGTGAACCTTGCCTCGGTATTCATAGGCCGCGATCCACATTGGAAGCAGCACGTGCTTGAATCGGACGCGCTGAAACTGATGGTTGGTGCGGACTTCACGCTGGCTGTCACCCGGAATGTCATGCACGCAGCGTGACACCTGGTTGTCCGCGATCTCGCTTTTGGCTTGTTTCCAGGCTTCCCGCAGTCCGACGGCGTAGCGCTCTGCAGAGAAGCCGAGCAGATACTCGCTGCTGTAGGGAAGGAGTCCTTCGGTATCGAAGCGGTGCACGTCTCCTGATAGCTCCGTCGCGAGTCCTCGTGAGGCGCAGAGCAGGTGATCTTGATACTGATCGTGGCGCTGTCCGCTACAGGGTTCCCAGCGGGTGTGCGCGATGCGCTCGGTGACTTCACCGCGATCGGTTTTCTTGCGAACCGTTTCGTAGTGCGTATAGCCGGCATCGGCGCTCCAGCGTGTGGTGACCTCGCACCCAAAGGCCCAGTAGGGAATGTAGACGCCATGCAGCGTTTGCACCGATGCGGCGCTGCGGAGGTTGCGTGGACGTAGCCACAGACCCCGTAGCCAGCGCTGAAACGCTCGTTCGGCTCCGGTGCGATCGATCGCAAACGGAATCAGAGACTCCGGTTGATAGTGATCCTCACTGGCGGTAAACGGCACCACCAAAGGAGAGCGACAAAACTCGCAGCGGGTGGCCTGCACTTCATCGGGAAGCTCTACTTCGGCCAGACAGGTTTCGCAGCGAATCGGGCGCGTTCCCTGACCGAGCGGACCGCGTACCTTACGCTCCGATAGCGCCGATTCCAGATCGTGATCGAGAATCTGTCCGTCTTCCGCAGCCTCGACGGCTTGCAGCTCGCCGCAGGTTTGGCAGCGGAGCCGACCCGCCGCCGCGTCCCATTCCACTACAGAACGACAGTTCACACAGACGCGCCTTGGATTCGCTGCGGTCGACATGTCTGCCAGTATATCGTGCTACGATGATTTGAGAGGCAATCAGATGACAGCCGACCAACTTCCCCCTGGATCCCGGAACAAACTCCTGAACGCGATTCAGTATCTATCGAATCCGTATCGATTTTATGAAAAGGCCTTTGTCCGCTACGGCGATACGTTCCTATTTGTGGGTCCGAACGGTCCGGTGGTGCTGACCCGCGATCCGGAGCATGCCAAGGTGATCTTTACGCTGGACACCTCGCAGATCGAAATCTATCCCGAAGAGGGGGTCGATTTTGTGATGGGAAAGCACAGCGTGCTGGTCATGACGGATGACCGACACCGTCGCGAGCGCAAGCTCTTGTCGCCACCGTTTCACGGGGCGCGGATGCGTGCGTATGGAGCGACGATGCAAAAGGCCACTCGCGAGGAAATGAAGACCTGGAGAGTGGGCGAGGTGGTCGACTTTCAGCGTGCAATGCAACGGATTTCTCTGTCGGTGATTGCCCAGGCCGTGTTCGGTCTGTCGGATCCGGAGGAAGCCCAGCGCGCTCAGCGGCTCAGCGTATCGTACATGGAGAGCCTCAATCCGCTGATTCTGTTCTTTCCTTCGCTGCGAAAGGACCACTTTGGGATCACTCCGTTTGCGAGCATTCACCGGTCGCGGCGGGCTCTGGAAGAAGTCCTAGAGGAACAGATTCGCAGGTGTCGTACGCGTGCGCCGGGGGAAGACATTCTGAGCCTGATGGTGAGTGCTCACTACGATGACGGCTCGACCATGAGCGATGAACAGATCCGCGATGAGTTGTTCACGCTGCTGCTGGCCGGGCACGAAACGACGGCGCTCGGGCTATCGTGGATGTTCTATCACTTGTATCAAAATCCCGAGACGCTGGTACGCTTGCGGAGCGAGCTTACGGCGCTCGGAGAACATCCGGAATCGGAAGTGATCGCGCAGTGCCGATATCTGGATGCGTGTGCCCATGAGTCGTTGCGGATCTATCCGATCGTTGGAGAAGTTTTTCGTAGGATGCGGGTTCCGCTACAGCTCGGTCCCTACACGATTCCGGCGGGATTTGCGGTGTCGGTCAGCGCGATTGGCGTCCACCACAATCCGGCCATTTATCCGGACCCGGAGACCTTTCGGCCCGAGCGATTCCTAGAGCGGAAGTTTTCGCCGTTCGAGTTTGTGGCCTTCGGCGGCGGAACCCGTCGCTGCATTGGGGCCGCCTTTGCGATGTACGAAATGAAGCTGGTCGCGCAAGAAATCCTGAGCCACTGCGAGCTGAAACCAGCGAACGCAAAGCCGATCCGTCCGGCCATGCGAGGTCCGACATTCGGGCCCAAGGGCGGAGTTCCGATGCAGATCGTTCGCTTGAACCTACAGGGCGAGCACCACGCCAGCTAATCTGATTCCCCGCTGCGAGAGCGTCCACGGTCCTGTTGTCGGCAGGTCGCGGGTTTCTCACGAGCCCGTAATGCGGCAATGGGACTCGCCGCATCATCAATAAAGAGTATTTTGAGATGCCTCTATTTGACTTGCGGAGACCCGAGCAGATCTTTGGGGGGTGGTAGCTCTGCATAGCTTGGCGGTCTACCGCCTCCCTTGGCGGCGGCTTGTTCCATGACGTCTTGCGCGGAGAGCATTCCCGACTGCCACACTGCGATGTATTCCAGCCCATCACGGACTCCGTGATCGCGTCCGTAGTTCAGTACGTCTTTGATCCCTGCTGTCACCAGGGGCGACTTGCTCGCGATCTCCAGCGCGGTCTTGCGAACCTCACTGAGCATACTCTGCTGATCGGGATACACGGCGGATACTAGTCCCAATGCAAGGGCCCGATCTGCAGGCAAGCGACGTCCGGTGAAACACATTTCGCGTGCCGCACCATCAGGAATCAAGCGCGGCAGACGTTGAAGCGTTCCAAGGTCTGCGACAATTCCGACGTTGGTTTCCTGAACACAGAAGAACGCATCTTGGGTGCAGTAGCGGAGATCGCAGGCGGTGGCGAGATCGACCCCTCCTCCGATGCATCCCCCATGGATGGCAATCAGGACCGGAATGCGCAATTTCTCGACGGCAGAGATGCTCTCTTGCAGTTCTCGGACACAGGTTCGCAAGCTGTAGGCAGCGCGACTCCGTTCGCCATCAATGAGTTCGCCGGCCAGGGCTCCCAGCGCCTGTAGATCCAGACCAGCGGTAAAGTGCTTGCCGGTGGAAGAGATGACCAGCGCTCGGACCTCGCTGCGTCGTTCCAGTTCATGACAGACCGCTAGCAGTTCCTGAAAGAACGTAAGAGTCAGGCTATTGAGCTTGTCCGGCCTGCTCAGCGTGAGCTGCGCGACCTTTTCTTCCACCATCAGAGAGAACGTCGAATAGGACATCGGCAGGGCCTCCACCAGGGAGTCATAGCAGAGAGACTACGGTGCTACGTAGGTTGTCTTGTCTTTGGTGCACTCTGCCTGGACATCAGAGTTGGTGCGCGGGGCGTAGAACCAGTTTGTTTGCAGTCCCGCTCCGGTATTGGTCTGGCAACCGCCGACCGTGCCCTCCAACGGACACTTGACCGATGCAAAGACGCCGCTGCCTCCCGCCGTGTTGAGCGTCTTGCAGAGCGCTTCCTGGGTCACGGTGGGTCCGATCAGGTTTCGCCAGTCCGTACACTGCGGATTTTTTGGACGGAGATCGCAGGAATAGTCGCCGACGAGTGAGCCACACGCGCTCAAACCGAGCGCCACAGAGAGTAGCAGAGCAGATATCGCAGACGTCGAAAACAGAGACTTCATGGTTCCCCCTTTGGGATCGTTCCGTTTGGGTGTTGGTTCCTCGTTGTCGCTCGCTTTCCCAAACGAGAATCGGACTCACGACAACCGGAATACTGTGCGTGGAAGACTGCGCTGGATCAAGAACTCGATTCCTACTGTCGACGAAGATTGGCGTTGTGCCGGACACAGTGGGAGTGCGAAAATGGGGACCGGAGGGCATCTAATGTTCGCAGACAAGACCGTAGTCGTGCTCGGGGCCACCGGAGTGGTTGGCTCGGGTGTGGTTCGCAAGTATCTCGATGCGGGGGCAACCGTCGTGGGAGTCTCGCGTAGTGGGTCCAACCTGGAGCGGCTCAAGCAGCAAATCGGCGTCTCCGACAGCGAGCCGTTTATGGGCGTGGTCGGTGACTTCGTGACTGAAGCAAGCGCCGCAGAGGTGTTTCAGTCGGTTGCTGCGGCACTCGGTGGACGCGCCATCGATCATGTGGTGTCGGTGCTCGGTTTTGCCGCAGTCGGAGCACCTCCGACCGCGACGGCGCTTGACTCCGTGACGGGTGCGCTTGCGGACGGACTGTTCAATAGCTTTTTGGCCGCCAAGGTATTTTTGCCGAGCCTCAAGTCCCGCGAAGGTTCGAGCTACACGATCGTGAGCGGTGGACTGGCACACATTCCGCCGCCGTTTCCCGGACTGTGGCTGGCGACAGTCAAGAACGCCGCCGTCAATGCGCTGAGCAACTCGCTTGCTTCTGAAACGGCGAAGGATGCGGTGCGAGTCAACACCATGTGCATCCACTTTGGGGTCGCTCCGATTGGTGGTAGCAAAAACCAGTTCGGGATGCCCGCCGAGAGCGACACCCTGCGCCTGGGTCCGGCTTTTCTGGCTGTCGCTCGCGGTACCCAAAAGGGTCAGATCATCTGCCTCGACTCCTGGTCGACCACCGACCGCATCGCCGCATCGTAATCACTACGCGTCGAGCCCGACTCGGCGGCGGGCTTCCAAACAGTTGAACGTGCCCGCGCTAAAGTCGCGGCAGGTACGCGGGCGATCACTGTAGATCAGACAGCCGAAGCTGTGTTCAGCCGTCTCGCCGAGTGCCGCGCAGCAGCGTCGCTCTGGATCGCGCAGGATGGTCAGGTCTTTCCCGCTTTTACCGACGAGCTGGGGATGTCGCCAGTTGACTTCATCGCTGAGTCGCACGGGTACGAGCGAAAAGGCGTGTCGACAGCAGGCGGCGCAGCTCTGGCAATCGAGCGGAGGCTCGAACAAGGCACATGCCGCGAGGGTCGGGTTCACCACTTTTCCGGGTGAGGCCTCGATGGCGGTGCGCTCACAACGGAAGGCCGCACCACGCTTGTCGGGGGTCTTTAGGAACGCACAGCCGCCGCAGGTCGCGCCCTTCTTTGACTCGAAGATCCCGTCGGACATCGGCAGTCCGCTCTTGTGGAGCTTGGGGGATGGCGCACTCTGCCACAGCGATGGTAACGGCTCTTTTGCTTCGTTGCTGGTGGCACTTGGCCGCGATGACTTGCCTAGCGCTCGGTGCAGCTCGGCGGTCGCAGTCAACGCTTCGGTGAGCACGCGGCGGTACGGGGGATGATGCGCCAGCGATAGACCGTCTTGGCTCAGCTTGGCCTCTCTTGGGCTCGCACTGTCGAGGGGATTCTGTGGCAGCGCATCGTAAAACACGCGAAAGTCGGTCGTTGGTGCGAGCAGTCGCCGCAGTCCATACGGACGGAGCAGCGAGGCCTGGACCCGCAGACAGGCCTGCTCGCGGGTGACGTCACTGGTGTAGACATCGGCTTGCTCATCGTTGCTCAAGCCCCAGTCGGGTTTTGAGAAGCTATCTTCCCCTTGCACCAGCGCGTGACACAGCTCGTGCAGGATCATTTGCGCCAAGCAGTCGTCCGGATCCAGCTCCTCCGTCGGCGCGATGTAGAGATTGCCTTTGCCATCGGTGTGCGCGTAGCCATGCGGGGACCGCTCGACCTGAAGGCCCAGCTCCTTGGCCGCCGTAATCCAGAGGTGATCGAGCGGGTCGATGTACTTGGCGTGAGCGATGCGGTTCATGACTCGGCGGCAATTTTCCTTTTCGCACGCAGGGAGGCTAGTATTTCCTCTCTTTTTTTGCCGCTTTCTACATGAGCACCGACATCCATCACGCTGCCAAGTCTTTGCGCGCTGCCGCGAGCTTTGCACCGCTTCGTATGATGCGCAGCGACGGAAACACACTCACTCTGGATGGTCAGCGGTGTGTGGTGATGGGCATTGTCAACCTGACCCCGGACTCATTTTCCGACGGTGGGCGGCTGCATTGTGCGAAAGATGCGCTGGCTCATGCCGAGCGATTGGTTGCCGAAGGGGCCGAGATCCTCGACGTTGGGGCCGAGTCAACCCGACCCGGTGCGCGGCTCCTTTCTGTCGAAGAGGAGTGGCACAGGCTGTTCCCGGTGGTGCGTGAACTACCGTCGCTCGGGCTGCCTGCGGTGCTGTCGATCGACACCCGGCATGCCGAGATTGCGCGCCGGGTTCATGCGCTGGGCTTTCGACTGCTCAACTTGGCGTTTCCACAGCACTTGTTTTCGGAGACCCTCGACGATCCACAGGCCGCCGCGCTTGATCGGGCGCAGCGCCACACGCTACTGGCGGGATTTGACGGCATTGTCGTGATGCATTCCCGAGGCACACCAGCCACCATGCGCGAGCGTACCGAATACGGGGGCGATCTGTGCCAGACTGTAGAGGCTGAGCTATCGCTCGCGGCGCGCATGCTGACCGACGACAGCCTCTCACTTTCGGATCGCATCCTCTACGATCCCGGCCTTGGTTTTGCCAAGACCGTCGAGCAGAGCCTCGCGCTGCTCCGGATGACCGATCGCTTACGGCGCAGCTTGCGGCGACCTCTCCTCGTGGGTGCCTCGCGGAAGTCGATGTGGGGCGCGTTGACTGACAAGCCCGCTCAAGATCGGCTGATTCCGTCGGTGATGGGCGCAGCGTTTGCGGCGCAGAATGGGGCCGACATCGTGCGGGTCCATGATGTGGCCGAAACCAAGCAAGCACTCCTCGTCGCTGATGCGCTTCAATCGGGAGGGCCGGGGCGATGAGTGTTTTGGCCCCGGTGTGGCTGTCGCTACGGACCCTTGCCGTCGCCATCAACTGGCGAGAGGCGCTGATCGCCGCCGCCGACGTGGTGATCATTTTCTACATCCTGTATCGGGCGCTCAAGCTGGTGCGGGGGACGCGGGCCGCGCAGGCGATGGTCGGGCTTGCGCTCATCACCGGGTTGTATTTTTTGGCCAAGCGGCTCGATCTCGTCGCAGTCTCGTGGCTGTTCGAGAACTTGATCAACTATTTCATCATCTTCTTCGTGGTGCTGTTTCAGCAGGACATCCGTCGCGCACTGATGCAGGTCGGTCAAAACCTGTTTATGCGTCGTCAGTACGAAGAAACCTACGTCATCGAGGAAGTGGTCCAGGCAGCGGGCGAGCTGGCGCGGCAGAAGATCGGTGCCCTCATCGTCCTGGAGCGGGATGCTGATCTCACCGACCACCTGGGTGAGGTCGGCCAAGATCTCGATGCCAAAGTGACCAAAGAGCTGCTCATTACGTTGTTTTTGCCCGAGGCCGCCAACCATTTGCACGACGGTGCCGTCATCATTCGCAACCTGCGCATCGCTCAGGCTGGTGCCGTCCTGCCGTTGTCGGCAAACAGCAAGCTCGACAAAGAGCTGGGCACCCGTCATCGAGCCGCCGTCGGGGTTACCGAAGAGACCGACGCCGTCGTGGTTGTGGTCAGTGAGGAGCGCGGCACGATCTCGGTTTGCTTTAGCGGCAACATCATCCGAGATCTCGACGCGATCAACGTTCGCAAGGCGTTGCTCGGGTTGTTCCAGAAGAAAAAGCAGAAGGGCAAGGATCGTCCGCTCGGACGGGGCGGTAAGGCCGATCGCTCGGGCAACGACATTAGCCTCGGTGGAGTGCCGCTTCCGTCGATTAGCAGCCACTCTTCGGGTCAGCAGCCACTGACTTCATCCTCACCGCCGTCGGACCCGCTGCCGCTTGCCAAGTCGCCGGTGCCGAGCCAGCCGATTGAGCCATCACCGTCGAGAGTGCCCGCATCGATGGGGAATGAGAACATCACCGCCAAGCTGGTTGCCGAGGCTCACGATTCCCTGCCCGATGGCGACACCCACAAGCTTCCGGCGATTCGCGAAGGGGCTGGCCCTCCGTCGGCGATCGTGCCACCGAAGCCGGAGTAGTCCCGATGCGTGACTTTTTGTACCGGGTCTTCGTCGAGGATGTCCTGATCAAGGCATTCGCGTTGATTGTTGCAGTCGGGCTGGCGATCTACGTCCGGACCGAGCTAGAGCAGAGCACCACGCTCTACGTCCATATCAACTACATCGAGCCGCGTGGCCGAATCATGGTGTCCGATCAGAAGCTCGATCAGGTTCGCGTCGCGGTACGCGGTCCGTGGGCACGGATCAGTCGCATCGAGGACACCGCGCTACAGCCAATCGTGATCGATATGTCGAACTTGAGCGATGGGGAGCTGCGGTTTGCTCCCGAGATGGTTCGGCTCCCACCGGGGCTGCGCGTCGAGAGCTTCACCCCCGTCGGCATGTATATGCACTTCGAGCCCGAGGTCACGGTCTCACTCGGCGTGAACCTGACCATCGAAGGCGAACCGCCCGAGGGCTATCGCTTCCGCCAGGCTACGCCGAGTCCTCGTCTAGTGCGGCTGCGGGGTGCCCAGAATGTCCTCGAAAGCATGCACAACGTGCTGTCACGACCACTGTCGATTGTTAGCATTCGCGACACCGTGATGGTTCCCGTCGAGCTGGCACCGCTCCCGAAGCACGTCAGGCTGGCCGATGAGCCTCCGCCCAAGATCGCGGCGACGATCTTCGTCGAGCTGGTCGAGCGTCATTACAGCAGCGTGCCGATTCGGGCGAGCGGGCAGCTTCAAAACGTACGACTCAATCCAGAAACTGCGATGGTGGTGCTACGAGGCCAGGGGCTCGACCGTTTCCTCGATGTGCCGCAGCTAATCCTTGATACCGTCCCCGATGAGCGCAAGCCCGTGGGAACGGTGCTCAAGAAGCGGCCTCAGATCGTGAACCTACCGCCGGGAATCGCGTACGAGATTCAACCGGCAGAGGTCGAGTTTACGATTGTGCGGACCGAGCCCGAAAAGCCCGGTCGCAAGTAGCGTGGTGGGAATGGGCGTGCTTAGAGCGGCTTGCCGAAGTTCTGAACCCAGTAGTGCTTGTAGGTCGAAGCCGCACCGTAGTCGTAGCCAAAGCCGATCTGCGTGAAGTTCTTGTTCATGATGTTGGCGCAGTGACCGGCGCTGTTAAGCCACTGGGTCATGGTCGCGGTCACCGTCGAGTTGCCTGCCGCGATGTTCTCTCCTGCGTAGGAGAAGCTGTAGCCTGCTGCCTTCATCCGATCGAACGGGCTCTTTCCATCGAGACCGGTGTGGCTAAAGAAGTTCTTCGAGGCCATGTTCGCCGCGTGGACCTGAGAGGACGTGTCGAGCTTGGCGTTGGCGGTTAGCGCAGGTACAGCCGGGTAGGACGTGGTGCCACACTTGCGAGCAACCTTGCGGGCGTTGTTGACAGCGACGAGTAGGTCGGCGCGAAACTTCGCAAGCTGGGTTGGGTCCACGGCCTGCGCGGTGCGATCCGCGTCGCTTGGAGTCACGAAGATCGGCTCAGGTAGGTTTTCCGAGGCTAGCTCCTCGGACTCGGGCTGACCACAGGCGACCAGCGCCAGCACCGAAAACAAACAAGCAGAGTTACGCAGCGATACGGAACGGACGGACAGTTTCATGGGTCATTCCTCCTGCGGAGCGCAATACCGCAAAGGGAGGAGAAAAGGGAAGCGCAAAGCTGTGCTTTTCAGCGGGTCCGTACGGATTCTGAGTACACACGCCGCAGGCGCAAAAGGAGTCCTTGACACAGGGTCGGCGGGGGCGCACCGAAACTGTCCGACTATATCTACTTAGACGGGTCAAAAGGAGTGCTACTCTTCGCGATAGCCCGTTCTCTTGCGTGACGATTTGCGACGAGCTAAGGCGGGCAGCCCGGACTTTATGCGACCTTTGGATCCGCTCCTACAGAGCCCTGTTTCTGCGCCGGAGGGAGTGCTGGAGGGAATCATCGGAAGCTATCGACTCAAGCTGGTCTTGGGACGAGGCGGAATAGGCACTGTCTACCTTGCCGAACATGTTCGGACTGGGCGACGGGTGGCAGTAAAGCTGATTCGTTCCGAGCATAAGGATCGCAAAGAGATGGTGGGGCGGCTCCTGACCGAAGCGGTTGCGCTCGGACGAGTGTCGCACTCCGGAATCGTGGCCGAGCGCTGCTCCAGCAGATGCTCGCCAAAAGCCCGCTCGTCCGTCCAACGATGGCAGAGGTCGCCGCTCGCTTGTCTGGGCTACTCCGGCATGGCCAACCGGGCGACATCCATTCATCAGGAGTGATGACAGAGTCAAAGGGAAGAGCTTCACGGCGGCTGTCCATCGGGCTCCTGGT